>NPIF01000443.1_pt1 | contig 61976 bp, 58 predicted proteins | sample 8637461 | NCBI WGS metagenome assembly NPIF01 (sample SAMN07420641, study PRJNA396082) | bioreactor metagenome | isolation source: sample BR12 brine-fed electro-methanogenic bioreactor BR | place: Japan: Kochi | collected 2016-12-09 | reverse complement strand
GCCGGCCGCGGCACAATGCCCCAGCCGGCTGTGGAGAATCCCCATGCCCGCCGCACCGAAAAAACGAAGCCGTTTTACGCAACTCTATTTTCCCAACTGGCGCCAGCGCCAACGCGGTTTCGGCCCGAAAGCGCGCGCAAGAAAAATGCAAAAACGAAGCCATTTTGAAGCGTATATTGAATTACCCAACCAGCCCAGCCGCGCCAGACTGACCTTCACCGCCCGCGGGCCCAAAGGCTTTTTCGCCACCCCATCGACGGGCACGGTTCGCCCCACTTGGGCCCACCAGCCGGCAAACGTGCGCGACCGAAAAACCGGGGGGCCGTCACCCGGCGGATCGCCGACGAGTGCATATGTCCCCGCAATTGCAGCATTCAGCGCGAAGCCTCCAGCCTCCAGCCTCCACATTCCGGTCTCCAGCCTCCCCAGCCCTCAGAACCGACACGCCGGTACGGCCCGCCCACGGGGCTCAATCCGCCTGTCTCCGGCCGGCAATCCCACAGTTCCGCCGATCGCCGGCCCTTCAGCACCGCAAGCTCGCAGGCCCGCAATGCCGCAACGTCGCCATCCCTCAAACGGGCAATCCCGCAGTGCCTCAACTACCCCCGATTTCCGCCGGTTGCCGACCGCCGGGCGACCTTGCACAATGCACCGGCCGACCGGGCGATCAGCCGAACGGGCCGCGAGCCGTGTTGGCCGGCATGCAACTTCCGGATGGGCCGCGGGCGACGCTGGCCGGGCTTACGATCGAAATCTACTGGACACTTGGGCTGCTTGCGATGGGAAATGCCATGATGAACAAACGGGCGATGATGATCTGGAGTCTGGCGGTGCTGGCCGCCGCGATGCTCAGCGGAACGGCCAAGGGCAGCGACCTGAAGGCGCGGCTGCCGCAGGCCACGGTCGGATTCGTGCAATTCACCGGGGCCGACGCGTGCGCGGCGGCCTACGAGACGACGCCGTTGGCGCGGATGACCAGCGACCCGGACATGGCTCGGCTGATCGACTCGGCCTGGCCGGCCGTGGCCAAGCTCATCGTCGAAGAGGCCCGCAAGGAAGGGGAGGCTGAAGCCGCCCAAGCGGGCCTGGCCGTCGCCCACACGCTCTGGCGCAAGGGGTTCATCCTCGACTGGATCGAAGTGGGGATGGGACCGATGGGCCCGGCGCCCGCACTGGTCTTCGCCACCGAGCCGGGGGCGGACGGCGCCGCCTTCGTCGAGCAGGTCAACATCCTGCTGGATGAGGGCGACCTGCCGCCGGCTGCCGAGGTGACGGTTGCGGGCAAGACTATGCAGGCCCGGCCTCTACCCGCGCCCGGCATGACCCTGCGTTACGGGGTGGTGGACGGCGTCTTCGTGGCCGTGGTCGGCGAACAGGCGGCCGAGCAGGTGCTGGCCGCGCTGGCCGGCGAGGGGTCGAAGTTGGCCGACAGCCCGGCGCTGAAGGCCGAAATGGACCAGATCGGCGCCGCCGGCCGGCAGAACGTGGTGCTCGCATTTGCCGACGTCGCCGGTCTGATGGACCAATTGCGGACCATCGCGGGCGCGATGATGGGCGGTGAAGGTTTTCCACCGCCGGTGCAGCAGGTGATCGAGGAGCTCGGTCTGGCGGGCGTTGCGCGGGCGACGGTGAGCCTGCAAATCGCAGACCACGGTTTCCGCAGCACCTGGCGGCTGGCGACCCAGGGCGAGCGGAAGGGATTTCTCAAGCTGGCCGAACAGGTGACCCTGAGCGACGCCGACGTGCAGTGGATTCCGCGCGACGCGTCGTTCGGCACGGCGATGAATCTCGACCTGCCAGCCGCCTACGACGAGACCATGCGCGTGCTGGGCATGCTGCCCATGGTTCCGACCCCGCTCGTCGAGGCAAGGCTCGCCCAGTTCAAGGAAAAGACCGGGCTGGACCTGCGGGCGGATTTGCTGGCGACGCTGGCGGACGGATGGGCGTTTTTTGAAGCGCCGTCCAGTGGCGGGTTCCTGTTCTCCAACTTCGCCCTCGTCGTCGAGGTCAAGGACGCAGAAGCGGCGAATGAGCTGCTCGCCCGCGGCGTTGAGGCCCTGGTGCGGCTGATGCGCGCGGAGGGGACGGAGGTCGGCGGCGAACTGCTGACCACCAAGCGGAACGGCGTGGAGGTGCGTTTTCTACAGTTTCTGGGCCTGCCGATTCCGGTCGCGCCGGCTTGGACGATTCACGATCAGCACGTCGTGCTGGGCCTCACGCCGCAACTGGTGCGCAACGTGACCGCCCGCATCAAGGGCGCCGACGCCCGCTCGGCGAGCATCCTGGCCAATCCCGATTTCGTCGAGCTGCGCAAAAAACTGCCCGACGACCTCACGGCCGTCAGCTACGTGGACACCGCCGCGGGCGTGCGGCAGCTTTACCCGCTGGTGGCCCTGGTCGCCACTGGTGCGAGCGGCATGCTGCGGGCCCAGGGCGTGGCCGTCGATGCCGACGTGGTTCCCGACATGGCGACGGCCACGAAGGGCATGTTCGGCAGCGTGTGGGGAATTACGGTGGCGGACGACGCGGTGATGCAGGTTGGGTATGGCCCCACGCCGGTGGCGGTCCCCGAGTTTGGCGGCGGGGGGCTGGCCTCGACGGCCATGCTGACCTCGATCATGCTTCCGAGCCTGTCACGGGCGCGGACGTTGTCCAAACGCACGGTCAGCGGAAGCAACCTGCGGCAGATCGGCGTGGCCTGCGAGATCTACGCCTACGACCACCAGGGGCAGTATCCGCCCGATTTACAAACGCTGGTTGCGGCCGGTGACATCACGGACAAGTCGTTGGAAGCGCCCGCGGGTCCCGGCGGGCCGTCGTATGCGTATATCGCCGGGCATACGACCAGCTCGCCGCCGCACTGGGTGGTGGCGTATGAAGACTATCCCGGCATAACCAAGGGGGCGAACGTGCTGTTCGCCGATGGGCACGTCGAGTTCATCCAGCCCCTGAGCCGGGTGGAGGAGCGCATAGCGCAGACGCGCGAGGAGATGGCCGCGAAGCAGCAGCCGTAATCGGCCGGCGATTGTGCTGCGGCGATCGGCAAACGGCGAGGCACGGCGCCCATGCAGTCAGCGATACTGGCGGCGCAGCCGTTCGAGCGTTGCGCGCATCCGCTCGGCGACGTGTTGGTACGCCGCATCTTCGTGGACGTTGTGCAGTTCGAGCGGATCGGTGTGGAGGTCGAACAGTTCCCAGTCGGGCTCGGGGCGCTGGTAGTAAATGAGCTTGTAGCGCTCGGTGCGCACGCCTTCAATTGTCGGCAGGTTGTAGGCGTCGCCGTCATCGTAGTTGTAGTAGATCGCCGTGCGCCAGTCCGCGGGCGGGTCGCCGGCGAACAGCGGAAGGAGCGACCGCCCCTGGATGTCCGCAGGCCCGTCGGCGCCGGCGAGTTCGAGAAAAGTCGGCGCGTAGTCGATGTTCTGGATCATGGCCTCGACCCGCCGGCCCGGCTCGATGCGGCCCGGCCACCGGGCGAGAAACGGCATGGCCAGCGACTGTTCGTACATCCAGCGCTTCTCCGCCCAGCCGTGCTCGCCGGTGAAAAACCCCTGGTCGCTGCTGTAGATCACCAGGGTCTCGTCGGCCAGTCCGTGGACATCGAGGAACTCGAGCAGCCGTCCGACGTTGTCGTCGATCGCCGCCACGCATCCCAGGTAGTCCTTTATGAAGCGCTGATACCAGTAGTGTTCGCGCGTCAGGCCGGTCAGTTCGCCCGCGTCGCGCATCCGCCGGTACGCGCGGTTGTCCGGATCGTACGCCCGGTGGTACGCCGCCACCTGCGCGGCCGTCATGCGCGCCAAAAAGTCGTAGCGGCGGTCCTGCAAGTCGATCGGTTCGTCGGCCAGGGGGACGATGTTGAGCAGGTGCTCGGGCATGCCCTGGATTTCCATGAAGGTGTGGGCGGCGTAAGGCGTGCGGTTGCGATAGTCGTCGAACAGGGTGGCCGGAACCGGCAAGGTGGCGTCGTCGTAGTCGTCCATGTGGCGCGGCGGCGGCACCCGGTGGATGTGCGGCGCCTTGAACTGGCACATGAGCAGAAACGGGCGATCCGGGCGGCGCTCGATCAGCCAGTTGAGCGCCAGGTCGGTGATGATGTCGGTGGAGTACCCCTCAATCTGCCGCCGGTCGCCGTCTTTGCCGATGAACTCCGGGTTGTAGTAGTGGCCCTGGCCACCCGCGCCGCTGAGGATTTTCCAGTGGTCAAAGGCGTCGCCCGGGGGGCTGTTGAGATGCCATTTGCCGATCAGGGCCGTCTGGTATCCGGCCTGTCCCAGCGCGCGGGGGAAGACAAACTGCTCGTTGCGCCAGCGGTCGGCGTTGCCCAGAACGCCGTTCTTGTGGCCGTGCTTGCCGGTAAGGATGGCGGCGCGGGAGGGGCAGCAGATGGAGGTGGCGCAGTAGCTGCGGAGAAAGACGGCGCCTTCGTCGGCCAGACGATCGATGTGCGGGGTGCGGTTGAGCCCCGAGCCGTACGTCCCGATGGTGCGCAGGGCGTGATCGTCGCTGAAGATGAAGAGGATGTTGGGCCGCTTCGCCGCAGGCTGGGTCGTGACGGATTGACGCGTGGCGGGCTGCGTCGTGGCGGATGGACGTTCGGCGGGCGGGGCCGCGGCGGCTGGCGCGGCATGTTCCGTTGCTGCGGCGCGCGGCGGTTCGACAGCGGCGCCCAGGGCGAAACTGTTTGCGGCCGCGAGAACCAGGGCGATTGCTGTCCAGCACCGGGCGGGGCAGGTCCGCAATCGCCCGACGCGTCGTTCAAAGCAGATGCGTCGGTCAAAGCGGGAGTGTCGGTCAATGCGGGTGCGTCGCGCGAAGCGGAAGCGGTGGAGGTGTCGGCCGGCGAGCGTGAGGTGACGCATGCGGGATCTCCGGATCAGCGGGGTAAACTGAAAGCGCTTGCAGAAAGTGTAGCCCGGCGGCGTTGGGCGTGTAAAGTGACTTGTCTGCAATGCCCCGTCTCATGCCCGGCCGGGCATACGGGGCCCCGCTTGATTCGACCGGGCGGCAATGGGAGAGCCCGATATAAAACGAGGCCGCCCACTTGCGTGAGCGGCCTCGCTGGTGTGTCGCATGGCCCGCGGCGGTCGTCCGTGCGGCGGTTAGCGGCGGCGAATGACCGCGGCCGCGCCGAGAACCAGCAGAAGGGCCGATGCCGGTTCGGGAACCAGCGTGCCGTTGATCTGCACGTTGTCGATGAAGGCTTCGCCGAAGAGGACGTCATCCGCGCCGACGGCCAGATTGATGTCGATGAAGGCGTAGAACGCGTCGTTGGGCGCGGGACCGAACGCCGGCACGGTCAGGTCGGTGGACGTGAACGTGGTGTACGCCGCGTTGGCAACCGGGATCGTCGTCTGGTACTGATCGACGATGCCGCCCGCGTTGTTGAGGATCCGCACGGCGAAGTTCAGCACGGCGCTGGGGCCCAGGGGGAGCAGCCCGTCGAACGACGCGTTCAGCGTGGTGTTTTCGGCCAGCGACGGCTGCCCGGCGTCGTTACCGCTGTGCTGGAGGATGCCCGCCACGGCGCCGGCGCCAGGTTGTCCGATGGCGTAGAGGTGATGCGCGTACGAGCCGGTTTGGGCGTTGGTGGTGGTTCGTTCCGAAATGCCCGTGGCAAAGGAGGTGAACTCGTTCCACTGGGCGGAGTCGGCCGGTCCGTTGGCCCCCGCAATTTCAAAGCCGCCGTTGCCCGCGAAGTTGATCGCTGCCAGCGCCGGCGCCGCGCACACGACGAGCGCAAGAATGCCACAGCCTGTCATTCCCATCCTGAACATGTGAGACCTCCTGAGAGAGAGTTTTCAGCTCGTGGGTTGCGAGCGGAACCACTCCGCGCGGCAATCCATGAAGCGCACGTGACGATTCGTCCTATGTGGGTGATGTCGTCCTATGTGGGTGATGCAATTCAATCGCTGCTCAGCCGCTGCCTCCCTCGAATCCCGGGACCGCGCCTCGGGCGACCACGCCAAAACTGGGCCCGCAGATGCGGCGAGCGTGCAACAAAGGTTCTCTGGCGGTACCTGTGCCTTCGGGCGAGCCCCTTGGGTAAGCGCGACGCTCAAGTGCGAGCGCGCGATGCCAAACAGGGGAGAACGTTTCTGCGACAGTTTCCGCAACAGTCGCGGGACGATTATAGCACGTTCGGAGATGGTGCTTCAAGCAGGCCCCAGGGGGATTCCGGTCGTGCGTGTCCGGCCGATGGCTTCGCTTGTGATGTTCCGATTAGTGTTTATTGATGGTGTTTTGTACTTATTGTTGAACATTTTGATTAAAAAGCGTCGGAACTGGCGTTGTTTCGGGATCTGGCCTTCTTCCGCCGTCGAGCCGGGAATCGGTGGATTGAAGCGCTGATGGCCAGCTCGATGACCTTCCGTTACGCTTGCGGCGTAGAAGTGCGTGCGGTTTGCAGCATGTCTGGCACAGCGATCAAGCCGCAGGCAAGCGGTGGCATGGTCGAATGTTCTCGCAGGAGAAGGGCATGGCGATTACGCGTCGCGAATTCATGGGCGGCGTCTGCGCCGCGGGCTTGGCCCGAGCGGTGGGCGGTGCGCGGGCAGAGGCCCCGGGGAGCGCGGCGGCCGCGTCGTCGTCTGCGCCGTGGGCGGATGCGGATTTCTCGTTCGTGCACCTGACCGATATGCACGTTACGCCGCGGCGCTGGGGGGACAAGGGCTACCGCCGGTGCATTCAGTCGGTGCGCGCGCTGTCGCCCAGGCCGGCGTTCGTGCTCATGGGCGGCGACCTGGCGTTCGACGGGCTGTATACGCCGAAGGCGCAATTCGAAGAGCAGATTCGGCTGTACCGCGAGATCAGCAACGGGCTGGGCCTGCCGTACTACAACTGCCTGGGTAACCACGACGTGCTGGGCTGGTCGAGCCGGCGGAAGACGGCGCCGGACGATCCTGACTTGGGCAAGAAACTGATCATGGAGCGGCTGGAGTGGGAAAAACCATACTACAGCTTCGATCATGGCGGATGGCATTTCGTGGTGCTCGATAGTATTTTCCCCATTCGGACGTCGGATGGGCCGGGCTACGAGCCGCGCATCGGACCGGAGCAGTTGGAATGGTTGCGCTGGGACCTGGGGGCGGCGGCCGGGCGCCCGACGGTGGCGGTCACGCACATCGCGGCGTTCTGCAACATGGCCCAGATCCACGGAGATCCCGAACGCAAGGCCATGGACGGAGGCATGGTGCTCTGGGACACGAAGGACCTGCGGGAGATTCTCGAGCGGCACGGGGTAAAGGCTCTGCTGCAAGGGCACAGCCACGTGATTGAGGAGTACCGCTTCAACGACGTGTGGTACCTGACCAGCGCTGCGGTCAGCGGGGCGTGGTGGTCGGGCGGCTGGGGCGGCAAAACGCCGGGGTACACGGTGTTTCGTTGCCGGGGCGGGGAACTCTCGTGGCGGCACGAGATGTTTCCGTGGGAGGCGCACCTCGAGCCCGAGGACGACCTCGAGCGGCGCAAGATCGCGGAGTATGAGGCGAAGCGGGCGCAGCAGGCCCGGCTGCTGGCGCAAGAGCGCGCCGGGCGATGAGGACCGGATAAAGGGAGACCTCCGTGCAACTGCACATCATCAACGAATACGATCCGCTGGAAGCCGTCATGGTGCACCGCCCGGGGGCGGAGATCGATCGGCTGACCCACGACAACATGCGCAACTACCTCTTCGAGGATATTCCTTACCTCACGCGGATGCAGGAGGAGCACGACGCGTTCGTGGAGGCCATGCGCGATCGGGGCATTCAGGTGCTTTACCTCGAGGATCTGCTCCGCGATCTGCTCAACGACGAGCCGGTGCGGCGTGACCTGGTGCAGTCGGTGTGCGCGGCCGCCCAGGTTCCGGCGATTGCGGCCGACCTGCTCGATCCGCGCCTGTTGAGCGCGGAAGAACTGCTGGTCGTGCTGTTCAAGGGGCTGACGCAGGCGGAATATGCGGACCTCACCGGACGGCGAACGCTCAGCGGGGCGAGTCCGCACACGTTTGTTCTGCCGCCGATCCCCAACAGCTACTTCATGCGCGACCCGGCGGTGGTGGTGGGGGATTCAGCGATCTCGTGCAAAATGCATTACATCGAGCGGGCGCGGGAAACGCGGCTGGTGCGGGCGGTGTTCGAGCACCATCCGGAGTTTCGGGACAACACGATCACCTACGGCGGCTCGGACTTCCCCACGGAGGACCGGCCTTTCACCATCGAGGGCGGCGACGTCATCATTCTCAACGACGAGGCGGTGCTGGTGGGGGCCAGCGAGCGGACGCGAAGCGAGACCATCGAGGTGCTGGCGCTGAAAGCGTTCGACGTGGGGCGTATCAAGCGATTTTACGAGATCCCCATTCCGACGGAACGGTTGTTCATGCACCTGGACACGGTGTTCACCATCGTGGACCACGGGGCGGTGGTGTGGTTCCCGGGGGTGATGGCGCATCTGAGCCACATTCTGCACTACGAGAGCGGGCCGGCGGGCGGTGTGGTGCGCAAGCCGGACTATCGCCCGTTGCCGCGGATCCTCAGCGACGAATTCGGCCGGGATGTGACGGTGATCGAGACGGCCGGAGGCGACCAGCATTATGCCTCGCGCGAGCAGCGGACGGACGGAACGAACGTGTTCGCCATCGGTCCGCGACAGGTGATCAGTTACGATCGGAATGAGCGGACGATTCTGGCGTTGGAGCAGGCGGGGATCGAGTGCATTCAGATCGTGGGTTCGGAACTGGTGCGGGGACTGGGCGGTCCGCGGTGCATGACCATGCCGCTGCGCCGGGAGGCGCGGTGAGACGCAATGAAGAGACGTCGAGGCGCAATGCAACGGATGACCGTATGGTCAGTGGATTGCAGTGAAGCTTTATTATTCGTGGCCTTTTGGATAGAATCGGAAGTTGACGATCATGCGGATGGTTTTGATTCCTGGTCGTGAGCTTCCTATGCTCGTGGTGATCATGCTGCGGTGTCTCCATATTGTGATGGCTTGCTGGAGCCTGGTGGCTTTGCCGGCCCTTTGCGCTGCCGGAATGGTGGGGCATCCCTGCGAGGTGCGCACGGAGCGGGACTGCGCCGACCATGAAGGCGCGTCCGGCGAGAACGGGCATTGCGAGCACGAGTCGTCCTGTCCGGAGGACCCCTGCAACCTCATCGCGGTGCAGCGGGCGGAGGGCGAGGACGAGGTGGTTTCTGCTCCGGCGTTGGCGCTTACCGGACCGGCCGGCGCCGCGGTGGTTGCGCAGGCCGCCGAGGCGGCCCCCTATGCCGGTCCGCCGGGTCAGGATTGGCTTACACCATATCTGCCGTTCCCCCGCAGCGACATTCCGCTGCGCATTTGATATTCCCAGGTTCAGGCAGTCGTGACGCCGAGGCCGGCGCCGGTCGGCGGCGGGTTTCTGCGCGCCCGGTAGCCGCTTGTGCCGGGCGCAAACGCTGGGAGACATACTTGTGCGACAACACGGATGGTGGATTCTGACGCTGTTGACCGTCGTCTTGGCTGGCTGCGCCGAAGTGAAGACGGACGCGGACTTCGACGCCGTCGAGCAGATGGTGGCGGAAGCGACCGATCAGCCGGAGGTGTACCGGCCGGGCGCCGACGACGCGTTGGCGGCGAAGGTGGCCGCACTGCGCAGGGACGGCATCTCGCTGGATGAGGCGGTGGCGATCGCGCTGCTGAACAATCCACGGTTTCAGTCGGCGGCGATGAACGTGGGGATGGCGCGGGCGGACCTGGTGCAGTCGGGTCTGCTGTCCAACCCGGTGCTGGGCGTCGGGGTGCGGTTGCCGTCGGAGGGCGGCCTGGTGAACATCGAGGGGGGGCTGGCGCAGGAGATTGCCGACCTCTGGCAGATTCCGGTGCGCGAGCGGGCGGCGGAAGCGACTCTGGATACGGCCATTCTCAACCTTGCCCGCGAAGCCGCACGGCTGGCGGCGGATACCAAGACAGCGTACTACACGACCGTCGCTGCCGCGGAGCGTCGCCGGGTGGCCGAGCGGAACGCCGAACTGGTACGTCAGGCGGCGGACGCGGCGGTGGAGCGTCGTGACGCGGGGGCGGCCACGCAACTGGACGTGAACCTGGCCCAAAGCCAGTCGCTGGATGCGGAACTGGCGACGGTATCGGCTCGGCTGGAGGCCGCGAACGCCCGGCGACAACTGGCGATTCTCCTGGGACTGACCGATGTCGCGGGCGAGTTCGAGTTGATCGATTCGCTGCCGGATGCGCCGCCGACGTTGACGGATGCGGACGCCCTGGTACGGCTGGCGTTGACCCAGCGTCTGGACGTGCGGGCGTCGGCGAGGGCGATCATGCAATTCGCCGAGGCCCACGAGCTCGAGTTGCGGAAGGTGTTTCCGTCGGTGCAACTGGGGGTGTCGTTCGAGCGCGAAGAGCGGCGGCGGCAGGGGGGACGGGATCTGCTGGCGGATACGGTGAGCGCGTCGGTGGCCAACGGGTCGTTGACGGCCCCGACCATCGAGCCGCGCCCGGGCGCCGGCCAGACGTTCATCATCGGTCCGAGTTTGAACATCGAGCTGCCCATCTTCGATCAGAACCAGGCGCAGATCGCCAAGGCTGCGTTCGCTTTGAAGCAGGCACTGAAGAACCAGGAAGCGATTGAGCGGGCCCTGGTGCAGGAGGTGCGGACCGCGGTCGACCAGGCGCAAACTGCATGGCGGCTGGTGGCGGTGTACCGCGACGAGTCGCTGCCGCTGGCGGAAGAGAATCTGACGCTTTCGCGCGACGGGTATCGGGCCGGCAAGACCTCGTTCCTGACGGTGCTGGAGGCCCAGCGGTTTTACCTGCAATCGCGGATGCGCTTGATCGAAAGCCAGCAGGCGGCGGCCGCCACCCTGCCGGCGCTGGAAGTGGCGACGAGTTTGCCGCTGCGGCGGCTGTTGGCCGCTGAATCGTCTGAGAGTCAGTTGGAAGCAAACCATACCCTGCCGGACGCGGGGGCGCCGCGCTTTGCTGAGGAGGATTGACATGATGTATCGTGCCGCATTTCGTTCGGGGCCATGGTTTTTCCTTATGAGCATTGCCGGCGCCATGGTCTTTCTGATGCTGAGTGCGTGTGGTTGTCAGCGCGAGAATCCACGAGCGGCGGTCGAGCCGGATGCGCACGCGGGGCACAATCACGGTCCGGGCGAGCACGGGGGGGACTCTGCCGCGCGAACAGGGGCGCTGCCGCTGGACGCCTGGTGCGCGGAGCACAGCGTGCCGGAGGCGAAGTGCACCCGCTGCAACCCGGGGTTGATCGCGAAGATCAAGGCGGCGAACGACTGGTGCGCCGGTCACGGGTTGCCGGAGTCGCAGTGCATTCTGTGCAACCCGGAGGTGGAAGCAAAGCTGGCGGCGTTGCGGCCGGCGGAACTGAAGGTGTCAGAGGCGAGCGACGGCGGCTTGCCGCTGGATGCGTGGTGTGCGGAACACGGGGTACCGGAGGCGGAGTGCACCCGCTGCAATCCGGGGTTGATCGCGAAGTTCAAGACGGCGAACGACTGGTGCGCCGGTCACGGGTTGCCGGAGTCGCAGTGCATTCTGTGCAATCCGGAGGTGGAGGCGAAGCTGGCGGCGCTGCGGCCGGAGGTGTTGCGTGTCCAGCCGTCGCCGAGCCCGCAGGCCCACACGACGCTGCGGGGGCCGAACGATCCCGGCTGCATGGTGGAGAACAAGCAGATTCGCTTCGTGGATGCCACCATTCTGGATAAGGCCGGGCTGGAAATCGTGCCGGCACGGCGTCGGGCCCTGACGGTGACGGTGGAGGCCCCGGCCGAGGTGCGTTACGACCAGACCCGGCTGGCGCGGATCACGCCGCGGGCCGAGGGCGTCGTGACCGAGGTCGACGTGCAGTTGGGTGATGACGTGGGGGTCGGGGATCTGCTGGCGGTGGTCGACAGCCCCGCGCTGGGCGAGGCGAAAAGCGCCTATATCGCCGCACATGAGAACCTGCTCATCGCGCGCAGCGATCTCGAGCGGCACCATGCGATCCACGAGGCCGTGGAGTCGATGCTGGGCGCCTGCGCCGAGGATGCCACGAGCGAGCAGCTTCGCCGCAAGTACGCGGACGCCCGGGTCGGCGACTACAAGAGCCGGCTGCTCAAGGCCCACGCGCAACTCGAACTGGCCCGTCAGCGGTTCCAGCGCGAGCAGTCGCTCAGCGAACGCGGCATCAGCAGCCAGGAGGCGCTCCAGACGGCGCAGCGGGACCTGGCCGAGGCCGAGGCAGAGTTCGCCGCGACGCACGAAGCCATCGATATTGAATTGGAAGCGGAGCACCTGGGCCTCGAACGAGCCGTGCGGGTTGCGGAGGTTGAGCGCGACTCGGCCGAGCGGCGCCTGCGGATCCTGGGGTTGAACGACGCCGCGGTGGCGGCACTGGACGAGGGCGCCGACGCATGGCTCAGCCGCTACGAGCTGCGCAGCCCGATTGCCGGGCAGGTGGTGGTCCGCACGGCGGTGGTGGGCGAATCGGTGACGCCGGCGGACAACCTGTTCGCCATCGCCGACTTGTCCACGATGTGGCTCAAGCTCAACCTCGACGAACGGGACGCGACCGGGCTCGTTCGGGGAGATGCGGTGCGGTTTACGGCGGACAGCATACCCTACCGCGAATTCGAAGGGGCGATCGACTGGGTCAGCAGCGCCGTGGACGATCGCACCCGGACGGTGGAGGGCCGGGTGGTCCTGGATAACGACGACGGCGCCCTGCGGGCGAACATGTTCGGCCTCGCGCAGGTCACGGTGCGGCAGGACGCCGGGGCATTGGTCGTGCCGGAGGCGGCGGTCCAGTCGGACGGGTGCTGCCAAGTTGTGTTCGTGCAGGAATCCGACACCATCTTCCACCCGAAGAAGGTGGAGCTGGGGGCGACGACCGACGGCGTGATCGAGATTCGCTCGGGCCTGTCGGCGGGCGCGCCGGTGGTTGCGGCGGGCAGTTTTCTGCTCAAGACGGAGATTCTCAAGGCGAACATCGGCGCGGGATGCTGCGAGGTGGAGCCGGGACGGTAGGGTCGGGACGGTAAGTACGGGCCAACGGATCACCCGGCAGGGGCGCGGCGCGGCCGTGCGCCCGCTTTCGACGGCGCCGCGGACAGCAGGGACGACTCAGAATGCTCAATGCCATCATCAACTTTTCGCTCGGCCATCGGTTTCTGGTCATCGCGGCCGCGGTGGCCCTGGTGCTCACCGGGGCGTACTCGGTTCAGAATCTGCCGGTGGACGCCTTTCCGGACACGACGCCGGTGCAGGTGCAGATCAACACGGTGGCGCCGCGGCTCAGCGCCGAGGAGATCGAACAACAGATCACCTTTCCGGTGGAGCAGGCGATCAGCGGGCTGACCGGGCTGACCGAGGTGCGGAGCAGTTCCCGGTTTGGTCTTTCCCAGGTGACGGCCATCTTCGATGATGATACGGACCTGTACCTCGCCCGGCAGCTTATCGCCGAGCGGCTGGGGGTCGTGGAGTTGCCGGAGGGCATCGCCCGGCCGGAGATGGGGCCGATCGCGACCGGTCTGGGGGAGGTGTTTCACTATATCGTGACCAGCGACACGCGGAGCCTGACTGAGCTGCGCACGATTCAGGACTGGGTGATCAAGCCGCAACTGCGCAGCGTCGAGGGGGTGGCGGAGGTCAACAGTTGGGGCGGGATGGAGAAGCAGTACCAGGTGATCGTCGATCCGGCTCGGCTGCTCAAGCTCGACCTCACGATGCGGGAGGTGATCACGGCGCTGGAGCGCAACAACGCCAACGTGGGCGGCGGGCTGGTGTCGCGCGCGGGCGAGTCGCTGCTGGTCCACGGTGTCGGGCGCGTGACCAACGTCGAGGAGATCGCGGCGATTGTGATTCACGCCGAAGACGGCGTGCCGGTGCACATTCGCGACGTGGCCGACGTGATCGAGGGGCACGAGATCCGCCGCGGGGCGGTGACCTACCAGGGGGAAGGCGAGGCGGTGCTCGGCCTGGGCTTCATGCTCATGGGCGAGAACACGAACGACGTGGCCCGCCGCCTGCGCGAGCGGATGGACGAGATCCGCCCGACGCTGCCGGAGGACGTCGAGGTGATCGTGGTCTACGATCGCACCGAGCTGGTCGACCACGTGCTCCACACGGTGCGCACCAATTTGTTCGAAGGGGCGCTGCTGGTCATCGCGGTGCTGTTCGTATTTTTGGGCAACCTGCGGGCGGGGCTGATCGTGGCGTCGGCTATTCCGCTATCGATGCTCTTTGCCGGCAACCTGATGCTCCAGGCAGGGATTGCGGGGTCGCTGATGAGCCTGGGGGCGATCGACTTCGGGCTGATCGTCGACAGCTCGGTGATCATGGTGGAGAACAGCATGCGGCGGCTGGGATCGGCGCCCGCCGGCCTCAGCCGGCTGGAGGTGGTGCGTGACGCCGCCATCGAAGTGCGCAAGCCCACCATGTTCGGCGAGTTGGTCATCATGATCGTCTACCTGCCGATCCTGAGCCTCGAGGGGATTGAGGGGAAGATGTTCGCCCCGATGGCGCTGACGGTTATTTTCGCGCTGGCGGGGTCGTTGATTCTGTCGCTTACGCTCATGCCGGTGCTGGCCAGCCTGGTGCTGCCCATGTCCGTGGAAGAGCGGGAGCCGCGGCTGATTCGCTGGGCGAAGCGGCTCTACGCCCCGGTGCTGGAGGTTGTGCTGCGGGCCCGAGGAATCGTGCTCGGTTGCGCGGTGGTCGCGTTGGGGTTGGGGGTTTTCGGCGCTACCCGCCTGGGGGGCGTGTTCATCCCGCGGCTGTCCGAGGAAGCGGTGGTGATCAACACCGTGCGATTGGCCGGGGTGTCGCTGGAGGAATCGATACGCTATGGCACGCAGATCGAGCGGTTGCTGCTCGAGGCGTTTCCCGACGAGATCAAGCACGTGTGGTCCCGGACGGGGACGGCCGAGGTGGCCACGGACCCGATGGGTGTGGAGCTCACCGACGTTTTCATGACGCTGCATCCGCGGGATGAATGGACGCGGGCCGCTACGCAGGCGGAACTGGTCGGGCAGATGGAGGCTGCGCTGGCGGGCATGCCGGCGATGCGCACGATTTTCGCCCAGCCCATCGAGTTGCGGGTGAACGAGATGATCGCGGGCATCCGCAGTGACCTGGGGATCAAGCTTTTCGGGGACGATTTCGAGACGCTCAAGTCGACGGCGCACCGGATCGAGGACGTGGTGCGCACGATCCCGGGCGCGGCGGATGTCACCACGGAGCAGCTCACCGGCCAGCCGACATTGAAGATCCGGTTGCGGCAGGATCAGCTTGCGCGGTACGGGGTGCCGGCGGCGGAGGTGCTCGACTTCGTCGCGGCCGTCGGGAACATTCCGGTGGGAGAGATTCTTCAGGAGCAGTTGCGCTTTCCCCTAACCGTGCGGCTGCCCGAGGCGTACCGGCGGGACCCGGAGAAGGTGGCGAATCTGTTGATCCCGACGTCGGCCGGGCAGCGGCTGCCGCTCTCGCGTCTGGCGGAGGTGCGTATTGAGCCCGGCCCGTCCACGATCAACCGCGAGTGGAGCAAGCGGCGGATCATCGTGCAGGCGAACGTACGCGATCGGGATATCACCTCGTTTGTGAGCGAGGCGCAGCGGCGCATCGCCGAGGAGGTGGCGTTGCCGCCGGGGTATTTCATCCGCTATGGCGGACAGTTCGAACACCTCGAGCGGGCCGGCGAGCGCCTCGCCCTGGTGGTGCCGCTGGCGCTGGCGTTGATCTTCCTGCTGCTTTACTTGACGTACGGGCGGGTGTCCGACTGTTTGCGCATCTTCCTCACGTTGCCGCTGGCAGCGGTGGGGGGCATCGCGGCGTTGCACCTGCGCGATCTGCCCTTCAGCGTGTCGGCCGGGGTGGGGTTCGTGGCCATGTCCGGCGTGTCGGTGCTGGGCGATATGGTGTTTGTGTCGTATCTGCGGAGCCGGCTGGAGGCGGGACAAGCGTTGCGGGAGGCGATCCGGGAAACGGCGTTGACGCGGCTGCGGCCAGTGTTGATGACCGGCCTGGTTGCGGGGCTGGGGTTCGTGCCGATGGCGGTGAACACCGGCGTGGGGGCGGAGGTGCAGCGCCCGCTGGCGACGGTGGTGATCGGGTGCGTGCTCACTTCGGTGGTGCTGACGCTGGTGGTGTTGCCGGTGCTCTATTCGCTGGTGGGGCGGCGCGGTGGGGTCGGAGAGGGAAGATGAGTGGATGGAGGGGTTATTAAGGGATTAAGGGATTAAGGGTGGAGGCTTGGTCACGAAGTCGCCGAATTGGGAAGCACGCAGAGTGGATGATGCATGGCGGCGCTCGACTTCGTCGAGCTTGGCCATGGCACCCACGGTCGAGCTTGGCCATGGCACCCTGGCTGTCGCCGTGGCCGCGGGGTCAACGCGGCCACGGTTGGCCCGGCGGGCGCTGCGGAACGTCGGACCGCTGTTGGTAGAACGGGGCTAATTGCAGGGGTTGCCGCGTTCTTCCTGAGATTCCACCTGGTCGTCGGCGGGATCGGGACAGTCCACGCGCAGGCCGGTGACCGATGCATCGAAGATGCCGATGTCGGGGTCGGGGTCGCCGGTTGATTCGCAGATGGAATCACCCGTCAAAGCGCCGTCGACGAGGGTGTCCGGCGGGCTTCCGGTCAGCGTGGCCTGAATCTGGGTGATCTCCGTGCAGGTTACCGTGCGGTTGACCGTGCACGCGGGGAAGAAGTTGTAGGAGTAGCTGACCAGGCCGACAGTAATGACCACGCTGGTCTGGGCGGCGTTTACGGAGACGTCCTGCTCCACCAGCGTGTAGAGCGCGTCCCAGAAGAGTGCATTCGGCGCCGTGTAGCGGAGTTCCTCGATAATCGTGCCGTCGGCCTGCACGCCCCAGGTGCGTTCGAGCCTTCCCTCGCTGTCGAACTGATAGATCGCCTGCTCGGGATCGAAGTCCTCCAGGGTGAAGGTCAGTTCCCAGCAGCCGGCCATCACCTCGGCGAAGTTGGTATCCCCGTCATCCGGAACGCAGATGCCGCCGTCGCTGCACACCTCGCCCTCCGCGCAGTCGAGATTCCCGGTGCACTGGGGGGCGCCGCCGCCTCCGCCACCACCGCCGCCGGATCCGCCATCGTCGTCGGCGCAAAAACCATCGGCCGCACAGACCTCGCCCGGTCCGCAATCCGCGTCCGACGCGCAGGGTAGTTCGCCGGCTTCGGGCGCGCAGGTTCCGACAACGGTGCAGACCTGGCCGGTCGTGCAGTCGTCGTCGGTGACGCACTCGGGGGTGGACTCGGGCACGCAGGCGCCGTCATCACTGCAAACCTCGCCGGACGGGCAATCGGCATCGGTCAGGCAATCGGGGTCGCCCGAATTGTCGTTGCCATTGTCATTGGCATTGTCGTTCGAGTTGGCGTTGTCGTTGGTGTTGCCATTGTCGTTTGCGTTGGTGTTGTCGTTGCCCGGATCGTTCACGCAAACGCCATCGTCCGAGCACACCTGGTTTTCCGAGCAGTCCGCGTCGACGGTGCAAGTCGCGTCGTTGCCATTTCCTGGATCGGGATTGTCAGGTGCGGTGCAACCTGCCAAACAGACCGCTGTGCCGAGTGCCACGACCCACCGATGCGTGCGTGTTGTTGTAAAGCACATGTTGAACATCCCTGCCAAGTTTGCCGGTTTGTTTCGCTGCATCCGCCCAGCCCGCTCTTGATTCTCGTGGGGCTGGTGCGCAGATCATTCCAGTGAAGCTGAGCAAATGATAGCGGAGCGTCGGTGTCTCGTCCAAATCCGACCGGTAGATTGGGCCAGCAGGGGAGTTTACGTAGGCGGTTCCGCTGCAAAGGGCGCTTTGAGAGCCACTGCGGCTTTACAAGTTACTTCGTCGCTGGGGTAATTGCGGTAGAAGGACGGCCGGACGGGTTTCTGTGCACACGATAACTGTCATCTACTGGCATCGGCCGATAACTTCGTGCCTAGCTACGTACATATCCCAATAGTAATCCGAATTTCAGTGGGTTATGCTACGATCCGCTTCTTTCCCCAACCCCTCCCTACCACACAGAAGGGGGTGCCGAGCCGCTGGTCCTCCGCCGGCGGCTCGGCGTTTTTGAACGCCTTCGGGCAACGGTCTGAACGGCTGACGGCTGGACGAGCACGGGGCGGTGTTTGTTGCGCTCGAACAGGCTTAGGCGCCGACCAGTTCGAGGTCGGCTTCGCTGGCTTCGGCGAAGGCTCCGACGAAGCGGTCCAGGGCGTGGCGGAACCGGCCGTGCACCCAGTCGCGGTCGACGTCGGCCATGGGGCAGGGGGCCGACTCGATGTCGGTCTGGCCCGCGCCGGGGACGACGATCTCTGCGGACGCCTCCATCGATTCAAGGCCCTGGAGTCGGAAGGTCAGCAGCACATAGCCGTTTTCCGTCAGGCCGAACTTGTACAGGCGCATGCCCGCTTCGCAGGAGGGCGCCGTCGCCGCGAAGCCATGGCTGCCGGTGAACGCGGCGAATTCCTGCAAAACCGGCTCGAGCGTTTCCTCGGCCATGCGTTCGAAACGGCTGAGCCAGTGCTTTTTCGCGGTTTCCAGCTTGCCGACAAAAGACCGTTGCCACTCGTTCATGGTGCTCCCCTCCCCTGTTCGCTTGAGGATAGACAGATGGACGCCGCGCGACCGCTTGCCGGTCGCCCGCAATCCAGAGCGTACAATACGCAACGGGGGTCGGCGGAGGCGGCGAATTATGTCGGTTTTGTGGCCGAACGGTGTCGCCGGAGGTCCGAAAAGGCGTTCGCGCGGAGCTCTTCTGCGGTGGGGCAAAAAAAACGAACGGTGGTGTTTTCCCGGCCGGTCCTGTGGGCTAGGATACGAGCAACTCCTCCGAAAGCGGAGGTGAGAGAGCGACGGCAGATACGCACCGGTATCGCCGTACATGCTGAGCCCTCGGACTGGTTCCGAGGGCTTTGGCTTGCGCGGCGCACGGGGCGGTGCATCGCGACAGTTTGAGCGGGGACGCGAAAAGAGAAGGTGTGACGATCGCAGGCCGCAGGACGGCTGATCGCCGAACGCCTGCTCAGTAATGGCTGTCCACTGCCATGCGGTGCACGCGTTCGAGGACCACGCGAACCATCTTGTCGTCCGAGGGATCGTGGTGGATCTGGAAGACCTTCCACCAGTCCTTGGCGTACTTGTTGAGGTGGGTCTGGAGGTCGCGGAAGTCACAGCGGAGGGTGTGATACTCCCAGCGGAGCGTTTCGTTGGTCATGGGCTCGCGGGCGGGCTCCACCTTTTCGACCATCACGCTCATGCCCGAGACGGTCTGGGCGGCGATGTCCTCGTTTTCCGCATCGAGCATCATTTCGACGTCTTCGGCCGTCTCTTTGTGCACCCCCGTGACATGGTACTTCATCGTTGACCTCCACAAGTTCGCAGGAACCGGGGCCGCTGTCGGCGGCCTGTCTCGCACACGCGCAGCTCCTCTCGTCGGCCGACCCCGATTATATCGACAAGCAGCTACGGAATCGCTTAGTATCTGGGATTGTCGTCGTGGGCCGCACATCTTGGGGGCGATGCCCAGCCGCCGCGATGTGGATTTGCGTAGCACAGAAGCGGCAATCCGCCCAAACTGCCGGCTGACGAACCAGTCTTTCGCTCAAGCCGAGTATAGTCCCGGTGTCGATAAGCAGGTGTCGCTGGACTCCATGCAATGACGCTCGCGCCAAAGGTTTGTTTGCCTGATGGATCCGTTTATCAGCATCATCGTGCCCTCTCGCGGGCGGCTGGCGCAGTTGGGGACGCTGCTGCGCTGCTTGAGCCGGCAGGAGCCTGGTCCGCGCGACGGGTTCGAGGTGATCGTGGGGCTCGACGGGCACGATGCGGCGGAGGCGGCCGGGCTGCCGTGCGATTGGCCTTTCCGAGTGACGTATCTGCCTTTGCCGGCCGTGGGGATTTCGGCGGCCAAGAACGCCGCGATCGCGGCCGCTCGCGGCGAAGTGCTGTTGCTGGTCAACGATGACATCGAGCCAGCTCCCGGTTTCGTTGCGGCGCACGCAGCGGCGCAGCGCGCCGGCCAACCGGTGGTGCTGGGCGCGTCTCCGTTCGTGCGCTGGGACGACCAGACCGTGTTCGACGAACTGGTCGCGCGCTCGCGGATGATCTTCTTCTACGCCGAGCTTGCCGACGGCGGCGCCTATAACTTTCGCTACGCGTGGAACCTCAACGTCTCGGTGCACCGACGGCTGGTTGAACAGTTGGACGGTCCGTTTTGTGACGGGCTTCGCCCCGTATTCTTCGACGACGTTGAGTTTGCCCATCGATTGATCGGCGGCGCGCCGCGCGTGCGCTATTGCGCGGCGGCGTTGGCGCCGCATCGCCATCGCTACGACTTTCGTGGTTATTTCGAGCGGGAGGCGCTGCTGGGGGTGATGGCGACGGCGCTGCACGAGGTCAACCCGGCGTGCTTCGCGGCGATCTTCCGGGCTTCGCCGGCGGCGTTGATTGCCGCGGCGCGGGAGGGGTTGGAGCGGGATGTTCCGGACGGCCGGAAGATGCTGAGCGCGTTTTCGGCCGCAACGCACGAGCCGTGGACCGGCGGGGAGCCTTCGGCCTACTGCGCCACGTTGTATGCGATGCATCTGCCGTTGAAGCGGCGGGCTTTCCGGTGTGGGCTGACCGCGGCGGCGGATTGCCCCGATGCGCCCTGGCAGCGGCGGATGGCGATGGCCGTCGGCGCCCTGCGGGCCGATCCGGTGTTCAGCACGCATGTCTATTGGACCGACGCTGCCGCGGGTAAACCGGCCGGGCCGGCGAGCCTCGCGGAAACCACGTCTCTGGCCGCCACGCGTTAAGCAGTGTAGAGGCCGTGTTGGTGGATGTAGGCCGCGACGGCTTCGGGCACGAGGTAGCGGATGGCGCGCCCGGTGCGGACGCGCTCGCGGATGTCGGTGGCGGAGATGTCGATGCGGGGGGTCTTGACGATGTCGCGGCGCAACTGCTCGGTGATGTCGGTTCCGACCGCGGCCTTCAGATCCGCGAGGTCGCCGACCTCGAAGCCGGGTCGGACGGCGGTGACGATGCGGCACTGGCGGGCGATGTCGGCGGGCTGGCGCCAGAGGTGGAGTTCGAGCAGCGAGTCGGCCCCCAGGATCCAGATGAGTTCGTCCTTGGGCGCCAGCTTTTGGCGGAAGGCGGCCACCGTGTTGGCGGTGTAGCTGGGTCCTTCGCAGGTGAGGTCGTGGTCGCTTGCTTCGAAAAGGGGGTCGCCGGCGATGGCGGCCTGGACCATCGTGGCCCGGTGGTCTCCGGGGGCGAGGTCGGGTGCGTGTTTGTGCGGCGGCATGCGGCTGGGAAGCAGGATGACGCGGTCGATGTCGAGGATCTCGGCCACGGCGCGGGCGATGATCAGGTGGCCGTGGTGGATGGGGTTGAAACTGCCGCCGTAGAGTGCGATGCGCATGGGTTCATCCGGTTTTCGTGATGGAGAACGGTGCCGCAGCGTCGATCGTAGCCGCGGGTTCGGCGGGTTGCAACGCGGGGTTGGCGTCAAGCCGGGCGGGCCGTGCTGACGATAGGGAGGGAGGCGCAGTCGGAGGCGCTGGCGGGAACCGAGCATGAGTGAATCTGTGCGCATCTCGTTCGTGATGGCGACCTACAACCGGCGCGACGTGGTGCTGGCCACGCTGCACCGGCTGTACTGCCTGGGGATGTCGCCGCGGGAGACGGAGATCATTGTGGTGGACAACGCCTCGTCCGACGGGACGGCTGCGGCGGTCGCCCGGCGGTTTCCCGAGGTGCGGTTGGTGGCGTTGAGGACCAACTACGGCGCATGCGGCAAGGCGTTTGGGGTGGACGTCGCCCGGGGCGAATTCGTGGTTTTTCTGGATGACGATTCGTATCCCCGGCCCGGCAGCATCCAGCGGATGGTGTACAAGTTCGAATGCGATCCGGGGCTGGGGGCGGCGAGTTTCATGGCCCACTTGCCGGACGGGCGGTGTGAATGCTGCGCGCTGCCCGACGTGTTCATCGGGTGCGGTGTGGGTATTCGCAAGGCGGCGCTCGAGGCGGTCGGGGGGCTGGACCGCAACCTGTTCATGGCCGCAGAGGAGTACGACCTGAGCTTTCGCCTGGTGGGCGCCGGCTGGGGGGTGCGGACGTTTACCGACCTGCACGTGGATCATCTGAAGTCGCCGACCGCCCGCTCGAGCGCTCGGCTGGTGTATCACGATACGCGAAACAACCTGTATCTGGTTGCACGTTACCTGCCCGATCCGTGGGCCCGGGTTTATCGGGCGGACTGGGCGTTGCGCTATGGGTGGATCGCGGCGGCCGCGGGACAGCGGCGGGCATACTGGAGAGGTCGCCTCCGAGCGAGCGCGGATTATCGCGCGCAACGCCGGCGCCACGCCAGGTATCGATTGGAGGAGCCGGCGTTGGAGTCCCTGTTCGCCCACCAGCGCGTTGCCCGCGAAATGCGGCGACTGGCGGAAGCGGGGGCGCAGCGCGTGGTCCTGGCGGATTTTGGGAAAAACATTTATCCCTTCATGGCGGGGGCGCGAGCCGCGGGGCTGGAGATTACAGCCATCGGGGATGACTTTTTTGCTGCGCCTGGGCGATATTATCGGGGCTTACCGCTGGTTCCGCTGACTGAGGCCCTTTGCAACGGTGGGGATGCGGTGGTGATCGCCAACGCGTCCCCGGTGCACGCCATGCGCACGGAGAACCGGCTTAGATCCCTGACAGAACGCCCGATTCTCCGCTGGTTCGGCTATGACGTCGATGCGCCGCATGGTGCAAGTTCCCCATCCGCGTTTGAGCTACAAAAACAGACAGTGTCCGCATGAACCTTTGGCGGGCGAGGAATGTATGAAGGGTGTGGGAGAGTTGCTGACGCGGGGGAGCGCGTTGGCGAAGTACCCCGGAGCGTCGTTGCTACCTCCAAGGCGGCGCTCCGAAGACGAGTGTGAGGCCACGGCGTTTTCCCCCTCCGGCGTCGTGGCCTCGCTCTCTTTTTACGCGGCGTGTCGGGCGCCCGCAGGAGGCTGTCTTGAACGACGCGCCAGACATTCCTGAGCGAGTGCCAATATAGGACACTATCGTTGGGCGAGTAATCGTCGGCGGTGACGTGCCCATGGGCAGCGCTCAAACGGCAGTGAGCAGGAAAAAAGCGACGATGCCGAACCAGGCGCCGTAGACGCCGACGGCGCCCGCCTCGGAGGCGAGTTCCTGCGCGTCGGGGCTGTAGGCCGCGCGGGTGTCGGGCGCGACGGCGCAGTCCGGGCTGGCGGCCAACTGCTCCAACGCGGCGAGCTGTGCGGGTGTGACCCGCAAGGGGCGATCCGGCGGCGCGGCCGCGGTGGCGGCTACTGAGGCTTGCGTCGGCTCCGTGGCGCCTGCGGCCGGGGCAAACGTGGCAGCCAGCACCAGCATAAGGCAGGCGATCTGTCCGATTCGTTGCATCTTCATGGTTCAACTCCTCGCGCCGCTGCGGGGTTTTCGTCGCGGGGCGCGTCGAATACCAGCATCATGACCCGGTTGGTCGCCGACCAATCCCGTTCGAAATCGGCGCGCGGCAGGTGTACCAGGCGTCGAGGGGCGGCCGGGTCGAGCACATCCAGCCCCGCGACCTGTTGAGTACTATCGTCGAAATCCACGCCGATGACCACCACCGCGTGGTTGTAGTCGGGATTGCCTTCATGGCGGTTGATCACGCAGATGACCGGATATCCGCGTTCGACGACCCACCAGGCGAGGTCGCGGGGCGGTTCCGCATCGAGCGCGCCCCGCAAGGCGATGAGCTTCAGGCCGTAGCGCGCCGCCCAGGTCTGGAAATCGCCGATAACGGTTGGATCGAGGCCTTCGGCCCGCATTTCGCGGCGCAGCCGGCCGGCTTCCAGGCGATCGTGCCCGCTGACGTAGTTGGCCACCATGACCACGCTGGCCAGCAGGCAATCGGTGTAATCGGTGGCGGCCACGTAGCGGACGCGCAGGGCGGTGGGCGGATATTGCCGAACGGCGATCTTCGGCTCGTGGCAGCCGGCGAGGATGGCCAAGCTCAGAAGAAGGAGGGCCGATCGGCGTCGGCCGCGCGGGGCGGCGTGTCGGGCAGCGGCGGCGTCCGCAGTCAACGGTTGTCTCCGTCGAGCAGTCCGCCGAGACCGCCGAGGATGCTGCCTTCGCCCTTGCGGCGACCGCCCATCTTCGGAGCGCTGGCGATCACCCGGTCGGCCAGGCGGCTGAAGGGCAGGGATTGGAGCCAGACGCGGCCCGGGCCGGTGAGGTGGGCGAAGAAGAGCCCCTCGCCGCCGAAGAAGGCGGTTTTGATGCCGCCGACGTACTTGATGTCGTAGTCGACGTGGCGGGTGAAGGCGACGAGGCAGCCGGTATCGACGCGGAGGCTCTGACCGGCCTGTAGATCGATCGGCAGGATGGTGCCGCCCGCGTGGATGAAGGTGAGGCCGTCGCCGCGGAGGCGCTGGAGCATGAAGCCTTCGCCGCCGAAGAAGCCGGTGCCGAGACGCTTGGTGAAGGCGATGTCCACGTCGACACCGCGGGCGCTGCACAGGTAGGCGTCTTTCTGGCAGAGGATCTCGCCGTTGTGCTCGGTGAGGTCGAAGGGGACGATCTTGCCGGGGTAGGGGGCGGCGAAGGCGACTTCCTCGCGCTGGTTGGAGGTGCAACTGAAGACGGTGATGAAGAAGCTCTCGCCGGTGAGCATGCGCTTGCCGGCCTTGAAGAGCGAGCCGAAGAAGCCGCCTTCGCCGTGGGCGTCCATGCGGGTGTCCATGTGGATGCCGGCGGTCATGTAGCACATGGCGCCGGCCTCGGCGAGGACGGACTCGCCCGGGTCGAGGGTGATGACGACCATCTGCATGTCGTCGCCGATGAGTTCGTAGTCGATCACGTCTGCGGGCATGTGGATCTCCATGCAGGGAACAATTCGGAGAAGTCGCCGACAGGGTTCGTGCGGCGTTGGGCATTGAACGCGGGCCGGTTTGCTGGTCCGGCGTGACCCGACACCCCCGAGGAGCTGGTCATGTGAAGTTTGAGTTCATTCCTTGAGAATAAGCGGTCAGTGTCGCGCCGCGAACAGTATAACCCGCTGGGGCATTCGCGGGAAAGTCTGATCTGGAACCCAAGACGATCAGGCGGTTGATGTGCCTCGCTCCGACGACTTGGGTGCAATCTTCCTCGACGGCGAGAGACCCGACGGCTGCTGCGTTGCTTTCTTCGGTCGCGACCTCCTGCTGGTGCGGGCAGGAGGTTCCCGTGTCCGAGCAGCGATGCTGGACACGGAGAAGGGGGGAGTAGAAAAGTACCGTTCTCATCCCGTTTGGGTGGTGCCTTGAGCGTGAAAATGGACATCACGCGGCCTTTCGGTGATCAAGTGCTTTGTCACAAGGTACTTGGCACACGAAGGGAACCGCGCGATGTGCAACCTGAGTATAGCTCCTTATGTTCGGTTCGCACGCATGAAGGTGGTGGAACAGACGGCCCATTGCGAGCTCGACCCGCCGGGAACGATCATTCGACTGGAGCCGGACTTGCGATACCGGCCGATCTGTCGAGATTGTGGGGGGCATGGAAGACGTTGCTGGGCCTATGCCGTTTGGCGGGCTTGAGACAGGGGGAGGCCCTCGCGCTGCGGTGGGACTCGGTTGACTGGGATCGCGGTCGGCTGACAGTCTGGGCGACGAAGACGAAACGCCAGCGGCTTGTCCCAATCGTGCCAGAGCTACTTCCTCTCCTTCAAACGGCCGCGGAGGGCGCGGCTGCAGAAGCGAATCTGATCATCGAGGGCCTCGTCATGCAGAACCTCTGGCGTGACTTTCGCGTCATCTGCAAACGGGCCGGCATCGAGCCCTACGCGAAGTGGTGTCACACGCTCCGGAAGAATCGCGAGAGCGACTGGATGGCGGTGGGGTTCCCGTTTCACGTCGTCGTCGACTGGATGGGGCATTCCGACGAAGTCGCCCGGCAGCATTATCTTCGGGTCAATGATGCGGACTTGGACGCCGCAACGCAGACGCAAATCGGTGCCGGCTTGACGCAAAAACTGACGCAGATCGGGGATTCAGAGCCCGAAACGGGTGATGAGGACGAACCGCAAATCTTTAATCTGGAAGAGTTTAGAAAACAAGCGGGCGATCGGATTCGAACCGACGACGTCCAGCTTGGGAATTCGCTGCTCGGCGCGCAAACCCTGTACCCATAAGGGGTTATATTGCGTTTTTCGACCAAAAACGAGGATTGTAAGTGGGTAGCAAGTCACTGACAACTCGATAACCAGTCACCACCAAGTGACGACTGACCAAGTTTGCGACCAACTCGCGGAGACACGCATACCAGAACCTCACCCAAACTGCGGACCCAAGGAACGCCGATTCGCGCACGGCGTCCGGACCGATCGGCCGGCATTCGTTCAGCGCCGGTACGACGCTGACGTGTCGCAGCCCTCCGTCGGGCCAGAGGCGTCAAAACAGGGCAAGCAGACACATTATGGTGGGGAGGAGCTTGATCCGGCCCCAACCAGGCTTTATGCTTGTTTGCATAAAGGGATATTAGCTATCCTTTTCAGCAAACGCACGTGAGCAAGAAGAATGGCGGCGGCGACCGTGGAAGACTGGGTCGACTCCCTGCAGGCACAGGGGAAATACACGTTTCTCCGCGCCGAGGCGATCAATGGCAGCGGCCTGTCCGCCGAGGCCGTCAAGAAAGCCCTCCAACGACTCGCCCGCCGGAAGCGCGTCGTGAAGGTCAAGAACTACTTCTATGTGATCGTGCCGCTAGAGTACCTCCATGCCGGCAGCCCGCCTCCCTCCTGGTTCATCAATGATTTGATGAAGGCGATGGACCGACCGTACTACGTGGGGCTGCTCAGCGCGGCTGGCATCCACGGCGCCTCTCATCATCAACCTCAGGAATTCCAGGTGATCACGGATCGGCCCGTGCGTCCCCTGCAGGTCGGCCGCAGCCGGATTCGGTTCTTCACGAGCAAACGCGCCGCGGACACTGCGGTGCAAAGCGTGAAGACGTTCACCGGTGCGATGCGCGTGTCCACGCCGGAAGCGACGGCTTTCGATCTGGTGCGTTTCGCCAGAGCGGCAGGCCAGATAGACAACGTCGCGACCGTCCTGGCGGATCTGGTTCCACTGCTGGATCCGAAGCGAATGCTCAAGGTCGTGCGCGCCGGCGGCGACATTCCCAACGCGCAGCGCCTGGGCTACCTGCTCGAAAGGGCCCGGGGGCGATCACAGTCGAAGGCGATCCATGGGTGGCTGAAGCGTCAATCTCCTCGCCCCGTGCGCCTGCGACCAGGATGGGACGAAACCGGAGCCGAGGAGAATCGGCGATGGCACGTGCTCGTCGGCGATCCGGTTGAGGTGGAATCGTGATCCCGCAAGCGCGAGGTGCGCGTGTACGACTACGCCGACCTCCATGTGCCCATGCTGGCCAGAATGTTCGACCGGCGCTGTCGAGGATATGAAGCTGTGGGATATGCCATATCCCTTCCCGCGAGTGCCGTGCCGGGCTGGCCTGCCGACGTGGCCCTTCCTGTCGATCCTGCTTGGAAGAACGACTACGCCGCCAGCGTCCGGCGACTTGCCCGTGACGGGGTTGAGAAGCCGCTGGCGAACCTGTTCGTTGACGCGGCACGGACCATACCACCGGATGCGGAAGGGGCGAACCGGGCACGCAGCGCATCGGAAGCATTCCTCTACCGCCGCCTGGAGACGTTGCCGGAGACGGCCGAGCGGTTTCGCTTGAACGCTGAGCTTCCCATTGCCTTTGACGGATGGGGACGAATGGAAGTCGATTTGCTATGCGAGGAGTTGCACATCGCGATCGAGCTTGACGGCGGCCAACATCTGGATGACGCTGAGGCCTACCGCCGAGATCGGCGAAAGGATCGCCTCTTGCAGGAGAACGGATACCTCGTGCTCCGCTTCCTGACCGAGGATGTGGGCAAGCGGCTTGACGCGGTGATGGACGCGATTCTGCGGGCGATAGCGCACCGGCGGGACCCCTGATGACCACGGCGCGACGCTCGGGCAGCGTAGAGCGAGGAGAATGCGGATGCGTGGTAAACCAAGAACAACGAACCGGCCGTCGATGAGCGAGAGGCAGCTTGCCACGCTCGTCGAGGAAGCGACCGTGGACTGCTACAACGAATCGGAAGCGGTTTGCGGATTCTACACGATGATTGAGGATCACCTGAAAGTCCCCTTTGCCACGGCTGTCTTGGGCGTGGATGTCGAAGTGACGCGTCTCGAGTTGACGCGGCAGGAGGAGATTGTCGCCGTTTGTGTGCGCGGCAAGGAGCGCCAGCGGATCCCGATCTGCGATTTGCCCCTGCCGTCGCCACCGCCGGCAGGCGCGGAGTGGATCGAGGCGTATCGCCGTTGGGCTGCCGGCGAGTGAAAGAGGAGAATCGTGAGCGAGTATCAGTACTACGAGTTCCAGGCAATCGACCGGCCACTGTCCGAGGACGACCAGCGATGGCTCCGTGGGCTGTCCACGCGCGCCCAGATCACGACAACGAGCTTCACCAATGTCTACCACTGGGGCGATTTCCGTGGAGACCCGATCAAGATCATGGAACGCTGCTTCGATGCGTTCGTGTACGTCGCGAACTGGGGCTCACGACAGTTCATGGTCCGTCTGCCGCACGGGTCGTTCGACGCCGCGCACGCCAGACAGTACTGCCATCGATGCAGCGCGTCATTGCTGATGAAGAGAGGCTGTGTCCTGATCGACCTCCACCGTGACGAAGAGCCCGGCGAATGGGATGGTTGGGAAGATGGTTCGGCATGGATGGCGTCGCTGGCACGGCTGCGTGACGACCTACTCGACGGCGACTGGCGATGCCTCTATCTCGCATGGCTCGTCGGAATCGAGACTGAGAGTCTGCCCGACAGCGCCAAGGAACCCCCGGTGCCGCCGGGCCTGAAGGATCTGACGGCGCCGCTCCGGGCGTTTGTGGATTTCCTGGATATCGACACTGAGCTTATCGAAGTCGCGGCCAAGCGGAGTAGACCAAGCGGTGCCACCGAGCCGTCCGCCACTGAACTGGAGGATTGGATTCGCTCGCTCGCCGCCACCGAGAAGGACGAGTGGCTGCTGAGAATCGCCCGGGGAGACGAACCACACGCCCGCCGAAGCCTAATGCGGTGTTTCAGGGAGGCGGTGCCAGGACGTAACGCTTTGCCAAGTGATGATGATCACACACCGGGCAGGACGGTTGCGGAGATCTCAGCAGTTTGGCAGCAGCGCCTCGAAGCCAAGCACCGCCGTCTTGCCGAAGAAGCCGCGAAAGAACGCGAGGGCCGGGCAAAGGCGGAAGCCCAGACCCGCAAAGAACGCTTGGAGAACATCGCGTCGCGCGCCCCTGCGGTCTGGAAGGAGGTTGCGGCTTGGATTGCGAAGCGAACGCCCAAGGGATACGACCAAGCTGTCAAGCTGCTTGTAGACCTGAAGGACGCCGCCGCGTTCGCGGATTGCGGGGAGGAGTTCGACCGGCGACTCGGCGAGCTCAGCCGTTGCCACGCGGGCAAGCTCACCTTCCTGCGCCGGCTTCGCGACGCCGAACTTGCTGGGTAGTCGCGCCTTCTTCCAAGGAGTCGTATCCCCAGACGCGTCGGCGTTTCGCTGATGCAACGACAGTTGATTAGGGCGACTCCGACGTGGCGAATCGTCGTCGCAGTACCCGGAGTTTCTCTTCACAGATGAACCCAGTGCGATCACTGCTGGTCATCTCCGCACACCAGCCAGCTATCTCGGCCGCAGGCAAACCAGAGTCCCGGAGCGCTTCCAAGACCGGCTCGAAGCACGCCTCGATGTCGTCCGTCATCAACCCCTCGTCACTCATCTCGACCTGGTAGCTGCCCGCGGCCATCAACTCCAGCGATAGCCCCATTGCCAGCCGCAGCTTCCCCAAGTCGATCAGGCGGCATAGGTTCTGCTGTACCTGACGATAGGCTTCGTCGTCGTAGCTGAAGTTGCGATTGATGTCCCGCTCATCAAAGACGGTGGCGTCGGCGATGGCCTGGCGCGTCATAGCCACGAGTCCGTCGGGCGGAGGCTGCACATCGAAGCGGGCCGCGAGTCGCCGAAGAATGGCGCGATCGTCTCCGGCGAGTTCCACAAGTACACCAATCAACTCGGCCTTCGTGCGCCTCGCCAACGCACGGCGCAGCCGGCGCGCGGCGTTCGCCTTCGGCGTGGACTCGGCCGTATCTTCACCGGGCGCGTTTTGACCGCTCGCCGGCACCGTATCTTTTGCCTTTCTGGCACACATATCCTACACCGATCCGCGCGGCGCGCAGGATCTCGGGTTGCCGGCTCAGCGCGCCGAACCCATTGACGACGGCAATCACTCCAGCTTACCGGCGAACGGAATGTCGGGCATGGGAGTGACCAACTCTGACCGATGCTGGAACGAATGACCAAGAAATGACCAACTGGTGCAGTGGCCGATGTCGAATTCGAACGTAAAGCCAACGCTTGGCGAGGTTTACATAGAGCCGTCGAACTGGGCGGCGAGACGAAGTCCAGCTTCCGGTATGGACTTCAAGAATCGCCGTTTCTGAGCCAGGAACGCAGATTCTGGAATCCCGCACCGCCGGAATCGATCCCGGCCGGATTGATGTAAGCTATTCCAAAATAAGAAGATAGCGGGCGATGGGATTCGAACCCACGACGTCCAGCTTGGGAATAGATCCGAGGGCGACAGTAAGCCCAGAGCCGACAACGATTAACGCCTTGTCGCAAAGGGGCTTGCGCACTGATTCCAGACTGCTCGCCGGACTGATTTCGGGCTGTTCTCAGCCTCGTTTAGACGCAAAACTGACGCAAATCGCGGTCACCCGACTTACCCCTTTCCGCTTGCGCTGGCTAACGGACATTCTGCGCCAATTCGCGGCTCCTGGATGATTGTGCCCCGCTGGAACGCTGACACCAATACCTACGCCTTTCGTCGTCCGGACTTCGCCAGCCACTGCGAAAATCCGCTCAGACTTGGCTGCGCGGGAGTCAATCTCGTCGTTCAGTGAAGACCTACGCCCACAACTTGCAGTTTACAAAACCGGGGGCCGGGCGACGTAAGTCAAGCCTATTTTGGATGTTACGAGCCGCCGTCCGAGCGTCTTGGGGCGGCGCTTGCGCGTCTCCGCCAGCAGGACCCGCTTCTGGCGTCCCTACTACACGCCTGGCCCAGCCTGCCCGTTCAGCGGCGCGCGGCCCTTGTGACGTTGATCGCGCTAATGCGGCCCGAGTTCCACCCACGACCATAAACGGAACAACATCGGATTGGCGTCCATAATCCATGACGGCTTGCGCATCGGCCAAGGGCGGCTGCACAAATGCGGCTGGCATTGGACGCTTGACCGCCCTCCGCGGCTTCCCCCCCGCCCTACCGACAGCCCCTCAGTACCGCAAGCAACCCGCTCCGACTCCCGTACCGCCCGTTGCGTGCTGCAGGGGACGACGGCACAATACCCTTTGATCTCGATGCCCCTGCGAGTGCGGTCGCGGCAGGTGTCGCGGGAAAGGTCGGCCGACGTCCGCCGACTCGCCTTGAAGCGGATGGGCTCTGCTGGTTGCCCTGAGGGTCGCAGCGTTTCGCCCTCCGCATTCCGGCGGCACACCCCGCGATGGGCGAGTGTATTGGGCCGCGCTAGAGGTCGCCGTCATCTCCGCGGCACCGTGTCCAACTCGCGCGTCGCAGGCTCCGGATCTCGAGGGCTCGGACCGCACGAATCGTCGGCGCTTGAACATGCTGGAGCCGAAAAATGTCTCAAACGCAAGCGAAATCGAATGAGAACCCGATCAACCCGTCAATCGAATGTGCCCTCCTCTCTACAAGCCGACCAGAAGAAGCGGTGAATGGCGTCATTGAGATTTACTCGATGTACGTCGACTCAATGGAGAAATCGGTACAGAGACGTGACCAAGCTGGACGCTTCTTTATCTCGATCAATGCTCTGTTTGTTGCGGGGCTTGGCGTTCTCCTAAAGGACTACGAGGGGAATGGCGTCGCCTTGCCTGGTGTCCTGCTCGCATCAATCGCAGGTGTCCTCATTTCAGTAACGTGGATTCGCACCCTTTACTACTTCACGAAGTTCCACAAGAGCAAATTCGACGTTATCCACCTGATCGAACGGCGGTCGCTCCCAATGGCACCCTTCTATGCAGAGTGGATTGCCTTGGGACAAGGAGAAGATCCCAAAAAGTACGTACCGTTTTCTCGCACACAACGCGCCATCCCCACTGTGTTCTTGATCATATACCTCATCCTCGCTCTCGGAAGTGGAATCCTGACGACTCGCCAGTTCCTGAATACGCCGCCGCCGGCACCCGAAGCCGCCCTTGCGGGTGAAGCCGTCCCGCAGCCGTCCCCTCCAGCAATTGGCTTGGCTGAACCAACGCCCGACTCGCCGCACTCTCGGGGGAGACGTTGATATGCCTCCGGTGCTGGAACTCGAGCGCGTCAGGCTCTCATACCAACGCAGAACCGCCAGCGAATTGCTGGTGCTTTCGAATGCATCGCTGAGGATCGAGCTGGGCGAGACAATTGCAGTTATGGGGCCGTCGGGCTGCGGAAAGACGACTTTGCTCGACGCAGTTGCTGGGTTCCTGCAGCCCGATAGCGGGTCGATCAGGTGGCCCCGCGGACGCCTTCGATGCGGATATGTCTTTCAGGAGTATCCCTTCCTGCCCAATAAAACGGTCTACGAGCACATTCGATTTCCCCTACGCATGGCCCGCGAACCGCAGAAGACGATTCAAGCAAAGACCAATTCCTGGATCGAGCGAATGGGCCTCACGGCCTTCCGAGAGCGCCCAATCGACCAGCTCTCCGTTGGCATGAAAGCAAGAGTCGCTTTAGCTACAGTATTGTGCACAGGCGCCAAACTCCTCTTGCTCGACGAACCGTTCCGGGCATTGGACGTGGAGACGAAAACGCAGGTGTGGGAACACCTTTTTGAATTCTGCCACTCGAATGGTGTGACCACCGTCCTCATAACGCACGATCTGGACGAAGCGGTTGCTTTGGCGGATCGCGTTTTGATAATGGCTCGAACGCCGAGTCGCTTCGTCGGTGCCGTGCCCACGGAAATGAACGGACGCAGGCCCCTTGATCGACTTGGCGATGGAAGCCATGCACAGCTACACGGACGGATCTGGAATGAGTTGCGAACGGCCATAGAGTGCTCGGGTACTGATGAAGCTTAGCGGTTCCGACATTATCAGGATCGCATTGATCGTGATTCTCATCGCGGTTTCGCTCGCATGGGAGTTGTCCTATCCTCACCTCGATGCGGCAGCGCAGCGATGGGGGTCGCCTTCACGCATTCTCGGCATTCTTGCTGAGTGGTTTCTGTCCGGCTACATCTTCGAGCACCTCAGCCCCACACTGGCCGTGACGACGGTCGGCTTGCTCATCGGCGCGGTGGCAGGCAGCGTGCTCGCGTATACCTTCCACGCCATCCGCGCCCTGGACAGCTCGCTTACGCCGGTGATGGTCTGGCTCAACGCGCTGCCTCGCATCGTGCTCGTTCCGCTCTTCATTGCCCTGCTCGGCATCGGCGCGATCTCCAAAGTCCTGATGGTCGTTGCCATGACCGTCTTCATCTTCTTCTTTTCCGTTCGCGAGGGCTTGCGGAGTGTCGACCCACGGGTGATTCGTAACGCGAAGCTGCTCGGAGCGGGATCACGAGAGCTGGTTGCGCACGTCTACGTGCCATACGTCCTAACCTGGCTAACCGCGGCCCTGCGGCCGGGAGTCGGCTTCGCGATGATCGGCGCGATAATTTCGGAGTACATGGGCTCCACGGCGGGACTTGGATATGTCATTGACTTGGCTTACGGCAACGACGACTATGCCCGTGTGGTCGCCGGGTTACTCGTTACGGGCGTCGTCGCGGGCTTGCTCGACACGTGCGCCCGCGGCATTCAGCGGATTGTCGGATACTGCTACCTTGGGCAACGATGGGAGGTCGCGAGATGACTGCGAAGCCTACACTAGCCCTCAGCACGATGATCGCCCTGCTGATTGCCACCTTCAGCGCGGCGAATGCGGAAGACGATGTCGAGGTACGACTTGGCAGTCTTGGTCACTCACTGGGACTCCTTCAGGTTGATGTCGCCGAGTCCCTCGGCTGGCTCAACGACGATGAGCTTTCCACCAATATCATCCAATTCCGCTCCGGCCGCGACTGCTCCATGGCGCTTCGCGGCGGCGATCTCGATGCCGCCATCCTTGGCATCGACCACGCGATTACAGCGCAACAGGAAGGCACAGCCGTCAAACAGCTCATGGTGCTGAATCGCGTTCCCGGCTGGGCGCTGGTGGTAGCCACTCGGCACAAGGAAGAAATTCGCGGAACGGCTGACCTGGCTGGCCGCGATGTGGGGGTGACGTCACCCGGCTCAGCCACCCACATCCTGCTGAACTACCTGCTGACGCGGCACGATGTTCCGGCGGACGGTTACACGCCGGTCAAGGCTGGGACGAACACGCTCGTGGACATCCTGAAGAACGGCGGCATTGCCGCCGGCATGGCCGTCGAGCCCTATGCGACGTCGATGGTGCTGAACGGTGACGCGTTCGTTCTCGTGGATTTTCGTTCGCCCGAGTCCACACGCGAGCACCTTGGAAGCTTGTACCCGATGACCAGCCTTCTGGTTCGCCAGGACTTCATCGACCGTCACCCCGAGGCGGTTCAGGCTCTGACAACGCGCCTGGTCTGGGCCTGCAAGTGGCTCCAGCAGGCAACCGCGGACGACGTCTTGCGGTTGCTACCCGCCGAGTACATTTCAAATCCAGACGCGTACCGGCCTTCCTACGCCAATTACAAAGACGTGTTCTCGCCGGATGGCGAGATTGACGTGAGCGGTATTCAAGCCGTTGTGGACGCCCAGGTGGCGTTTGGCAAGATTACCTCGGCAGACCAAGTTCGGATTGAGGAGTTGTACGATATCACGTTCTGGAACACGTCCAGCCACACGCCGGTGCCTGCCAGCGCCCTTGCGACTCTCGACAACCAACAAGAGCGGAGCGTCACTCGACCTTCAGAGAGCTACGGCCGCCTACTGCTATTCGTCTGTATACTCGTAGGCGTCGGCATAATCACTTGGCTCCTTCTCCGAGGACAAAGGCACGGAAGCGAGTATGAGCGATGACGCAGGACTTCAGCACGGACTGGGACGAGAGCAGCAAGGACCTTCATCCGATCATGCCATTGTCCGAGTTTCTCAAGAGCAAGGGAGCTCGTGCGCTGGACATAGCACTAGAGAATCTGGAGAGTTGGCAGACCGCGCATATTTCTCGATGGCGAAGTGCAACACGCGGCTATGATGACAATACCGGTGACGTTGACCTCCCTGAACCACCTCTTTCGTTCTATCTATCACCCTGGAAGGTCTGCGCTAAGGCGCTACCGCACATCTTCAATGGAGACGTACTGCAGGAGTTTAGCGATGGCGACGCGTCTGGCTACGTCATCGCCGTCGAGCCCTTCTCCAACGCCTATCGCACCGCTGCGCAAATCGGGCACTGGCCACCAGGGAGGACTGCGGTGTGGAATCAGTGGATGTCACAGCGCGCCTCAAAATCCAGAAGGCTAGGCGAAGGTCTACTCGGAAAGGCGATAATCGGGAGACCGCCACGGCACTCGCTTGTGTTTGATTGGATGACGGCGCCATACATAAGCCCAGATACACGCAAGCTTGGCTTTAGACATGTCAATGTTGTCCAAGTATACTCTTCACGGTATGTCGTTGGTGTCTTCGTTCTCGATTTCCCCCACGGAACAAAGGACGCTCCTTCGGCCACTGCAATCGCTGGCGCGGCAGCCACTTACTACTTGGCCCAGCTTGTCATCGCGCCCCTCATCGGGCCGGCATCTTTCCCGGTCGGCGAGCACGACCTTGTTGATATTGTCGAACGCAATGTCTCGGCAGTGGCGCGCGGGATAAAAAGTGACGCAGCGAAGCACTTCGCCACGTTACATGAACAACTTGTAGCATCCACGCCAGTGTCGACCCGCGAATGGAAGTGGGCCGAAAGCAATGTGTACAAATCGATTGACCGTCGTGCGAACGGGTATATAAACAGTCTGTGGCCTAACGATCCGGTGCATTCCAAGGCAACTGTGAAGGCGCCGAGCGGCATAGATCAGACGCATTCTCTCAGCGATATCACGAGCAGGGTAATCGGCGCACTAAGATCCGACCGAGAACTACGGTTCATCGACGAGTTGCTAGAGGCGAAACTGCTTGCAATTCGCTCTGACTGGAACGAAGCAGCCCGTCCGCCCGTTAGTGATGCAGCGTTAATGAACATTCTAGCGGAGTTACTGGCCAACTCCGCCAAAGCAATAGGGGATTTACTTGACCTCATCAAGGCTGACTTGCCGCCCCCTCCTGAGGAGCGAGCCTGGGATGTTAATGCCCAGCTTAAGGAGTACGGAAAGTTGCGAGATGACGGCGCGCCCCACATACGGTTGTCCTCGCGTTTTCGCAGAAGCCCCAGGGGCCAGGTAGTTTTTGTTGAGGTCAGTGACAACGGTATCGGGATGTTCTCTTATGATGTGGAACGTTGCTGGGAGTTTGGCTTTTCTATGAAACGAAATGGGACGGGCGGAGGGCTTAATATTGTCAGGCGCAATGTCGAGGCCGTCGGAGGTGGTGTGCGTATACTCAGCATTCCACCGACGGCCGAACGGTCGCTGCAAGATGGCATGCGAACTAAGGTCCAAATGGTGTTTCCCATGTCTCTAGTGGCGGTGCAGGATGTTTGAAGAGGGATACATTGCATTGTTCACCTCGCAGCCGTCAGCGTTCGAGTGGCGCCTGTTGGATGTCCTCGAAAGCACCTTGCACGTGCCAGTTCGGTTCTTAGCATGGGATGGTGGCACGAGTACGAGCAGATATGTTGGTGACGACTGTTTAGCCGTTATTATCTCTGCGGTGGCTTTTCCAAAGGACGACGGCGGAACAGAGGGAGACAATTTCCTCGACTCAGTGGAACGCCTGCTCAACGAGCTTGACAATAGGCTCAAACGAGCGCGAGAAGTGCCAGTATTCTTGGTGCCACCGGCCGAGCTGCGTCGGATAGCCACGCGTAAGTTGCGCGGCAAGCGACGGAACTGCGCCGTACACGTCGTCGAGCCCGCGGCCGTGACTGTGGGAAACGAAGTGGTGACGCGTATGGTAAGCAGGGATGCGGGGCGATTCAACCAACGGGCGATGAAGCGCCTTATCATCGAGGCGAATGACAGATCTGTCCGGGAGTTTGAGCGCATCGACGCACTTGTGGAGACGATGTGCGTCAACGTCGATTCAGCCCCCACTCGTCCGCTTGTGGCTTCGGGTGAGCGCGCGCAAGTGATCCTGGAGTGTCGGCTCACGACTCTCATTCCATGTATCTCGGGCAATGCGGCCGCGGGAAAGCTCGCTTCGTTGGAGGTGGTGTTGCGATCCACCGGGTGTCTTATCGTCTGGGTCCATGGGGCACAACCAGAGAACCGGAAGTGGTTTCACGACCACGAGCTGGCACTCGTCCTAAGTGATTCTTTGCCGATCAACGCAGATGTACTAGCGGAGACAGGCGGCGTGCGCTCTCGACGGTATTTGGTGTGCGTAGACACGGAAGTGAATCATGAGCAGGAGAGCGACGCACACGCGGATTCGGAGCATAGCGGCCCGTTGAAGCCCGTGGCTGTTTGGGCAGACTTACCTCAGGAAGCGCCTGCGCAGTCGATGGGTATGGCGACGGGGCGAATAGCCACAGAAGATCCCCCTAATGAAGAATCGTCACGGGAACGCCCAATAACGTTAGAGCATCTAGTAGTCCGAGACGTGAAAACTCTTCGGGGCCACTACCTTCCATGGCGCAATCAGATACCGTTTAAGCGGTCGCGTCCGCCTGCCGAACTGCGAGAGAATGTCCGTGTCATGATTGTAACGGCCCTTGAAGAGGAGTGGGAGGCGGTATTCACGGAGATAGAGCTGCAAGGTGGATTCTGTCAGCCAATAGACTGGTCATCAATGGGGGACATCGTACTGGCACGGCTCGGCCAATCGGCACATCTATGCCTCGTCGGTTGCGTGTGCGAACCAGGCAGAGTACCGGCTGCGCGCTTCATGGAGCACATCCTACGGGTATGGTCACCCCCTCGGGTCATAATGGCCGGTATAGCGGCCTCGATCGCGCAGGATGGTGACGAGCCGATCCCTGGCGATCTCGTTGCGGCAACACATACGTACGACTACTCCTATTTTATGGCACACGAAGACACGCAGCGTGATACCCAGAAGCCGGCCGGATCGAGTGAGACTAGGCGATCTCAAACAGCTAGGGATCGTCAAGGTCACGGCGACACAGTTCGAGGAGGCGCTCCTACAGCCACGAGCCGTTCGGTCGAATACTCTTCCCGTGGAGCTGGGCTTGCTTGCACACTCCAAGGCCCAGCCATACGTTTGTTGAGGAGAAGCAACGCGTGGAGAGGGACAACTCTGCAGGCGATTACTGACGAATATCACAAGGCCGGCACAAATGAGAGGCTCTCCGCGCTACTGTCGCAAGACAGAGTCATGAAGGAACGAGTGGGTCGCAAAGATCTCGGGCACATAGTGGCTGGGACCATAGCAACCGGCGATGTCCTTGTGAATTCCGATGAGTGGAAGGAGATAATGAGGGAAGAGCTAGTGGGTGGACGCTATGCGAGCGAACTTCGAGCGTTGGATATGGAAAGTCATTCGGTCAATCAATGCGTAGTCGATAACGGTGGTACGTGTGCCATCTTAAAGGCCATCAGCGATCGTGGCACATTCAAGGACGACACCTTCCGCAAAGTGGCAATGCGGATTTCTGCGGCGGCCGCCGTCCATGTTGCACATGCCCTTGCCAAACACAAGGATTCCGAAGCATAGTGTGCGTTGCCGTAAAGCTGTGCTTCAGTGCAAGGTGGGGGCGTGATGTTCTTCGCATCGGATGAGATACCAGCGGAGGTTGCTAGGAGCGTAACGAGTGGCCGCTCTTGAGCGCCCATTGACATCGGGCTGACGGGTGAGACGAACAGTTGTTTCATGCTGCGCCTGACAGACGCCGATAGGATCTTACGACTAAGAGATCGCTAGGGTCGTATGATGCGCGTAGTTCTTGCTTCGGCATCACATTACGAGGGGCGGCTTCCGAGCGAAGCGGTCTGCTCTCTGCTTCCGTCGGCAGCACTGTTGTCGATTACGGCGTATTGTCACGCTGTTGGCCGAACACAGGTGACCTCGGAGTGTGTTTGGGATTCCATCACAGCCGACCTAAACGAGGCAGACATCGTTGGTTTGTCATGTTGGTCCAGTAATTACTTTGCAACGTGCCAAATTGCTGCCGAGATCAAGCAGAAAGCGCCTCGCACCGCTATCGTGTTGGGTGGACCTCACATTTCTGGATTGGGCGCAAGCCGGGTGCTTGGCAATAACGGGTCAGTGGATTATGTGGTTATCGGTGATGGGGAGTGCGCAGTGGCGGGGTTGGCCGCGCAACACCGGCCTGATCTCATCGCTGGCCTCGCATGGCGCTCTGGCGAAGGCAGTGGGAAGATCAGGGTTTGTACGAGGCCGTGTGCGATTCCGTTGGACGATATCCCACCTTTCCAGAAGTACGCTCAGCCACCCAAGGCGGTATGCGCGTGGCAAGTAGGCGAGCCTTCCTACAGCGCCTTTCCAATATCAACGGTGCGGGGCTGTCCAACATCGCCACGATGCGAGTACTGTTCCATTCCCGGAAAAGGCGTACGCTTGTTGAGTCCAGCGCGCTTCTGGAGTGATGTCCTCGCCCTCAACGACCACCACGGCATCGACTTTTTCTTTGAAACAGGCGATGTCTTTCCATTCGCGTACGCGACACGTCTGCTTGCGGAGCGACACGTGCTCGCGGCGGCCAGGCGCGAGCAGGCCTCCAGTTTGCGGTTCAAGATCTACCTCAGGCCTGGTAAAGTGACTCAGCGAAGCGCGGCGATCCTACGCCGGCTGAACACCAAGGTCGCCTTCATCGGTTACGAGTCGGTCCTTTGCTTCGGAGGTGAAACTGGAGATCGCGCACGGCAAGATGCGCTCCGCACCAATATGTCGACGGTAGCCCGAAAGTACCGGTCCGACTTCGATCTCGCCTCGGCGCTGAGAGAGGTGCGAACGCTCGCCGCGAGTGCCGTCACTGTCATGCCGTCCTTCATTCTGGGGCTTCCGGGAGAGAGTCCGTCGTCGCTGCGCCAAAATACTGAGTTGATCCGGACATTGGCCGGCGAGCCCAACGTGCACGAGATGGTCGTTAGCGCAATCGTGCCGCTTCCGGGGTCGCGCCTGTTTGATTGGTGCGTCGGCGATAAGTGGATTGTCGGCGAGTTTGCGCGACAGACTGAACTGGATTTACGGGTGACCGACAAGATCGACTTTCGATTGCTATCGGATCTGTTCATTGAACGTTTTACCAACGTCTCGCCGGATGATGTTCGCTCTGTGCTGACCGAGCTTGAAGCCGACCCTCCTTGTCCCTGGGCGAACTGGAATCAGACGTAAAACGGAGTCTCTTGACGTTGGAACATCACCGGCCCTTGTAGCTCCGAGATAGGTGAACCAATCGGTAGTACATGAACTTGCCTCGGAGTCCGTGCAAGAGTCTCTCCCAGAGCGTACGTCAGATTTCCGGAATGCCAGTACGCGGTTTTTTTAGTGACTGTTCGGTCTGGACCGCGCTGCACTGGCCGAAACTGCCCGTAGCGGGCTCGCAGGGCTTTGTCTGCTTTTGTGCTTCGCTTCGCCGCCTTGGCCGGCCGCCAACGTTGCCGGCGGCGGGGTGTTCGCTGGGGCAACGTCCGTGCCAGGCTCGCCGGGTTGCCTGTCACGGCCCTTGCTTTCCCGCTCGGACTTCGGCCTCGACGGCTGCGCGGCATCCTCCGGCGGTTTGCGGTTCTTGCTCTCCAGCAGCCTGTGAGAGAACAAAAACCGCAAACCTGGAGGACGGAAATGAAACAAGCAGACAAAGCCAAACAGCTCGCTGCGGAGGCACTCGACAAGCTCCGAACCGCCCTGAACGCAGGCCACAGCGACACCCTCGCCGCCCACCTGCGGGCCATGGCGCGATTCCACGACTACAGCTTCGGCAACATCATGCTGATTGCGTCACAACGACCCGACGCGACCCGCGTGGCGGGCTACCGCACCTGGCAGAAACTCGGCCGGCAGGTCCGCAAGGGCGAAAAGGGCATCCTGATCATCGCTCCGATAGTCCTGCGAACCGGCGACAACGAAGCGGACCGCGAGGACGGCCGCACGACCGAGCCGGCCATGCGCTTCCAGGCGCCGGCCCCTAATAATCTTCGTCGTCCTGGTCGATGGCCTCGTCCGTAAAGAGCACGGTAAGCGTCCTTCCGTAACTACCGAGACCAACGACATCCTCCTTCATCTCGACCTGGGGAGCCCCCTCGAACCAATCGTCCATCGAGGTCCACCCGTAGGCTCTTCTACCACTGGAAACGTTTGACGAAATCGCATTGAAGTTCCTGGTCTCACACCGCGGTGGCAGGCTCGACCCCTTCTTGATCCAGGTGACACCGTCGAGTCTTCGCATCACATCTGTCATGAAGCAGAAGTCGATCAGGGTCCCCGTGCTCACGATTACTGCTGCTGGATCCTCAGCAAATTGGGCATAACGAATTGCTGTTGAGGTAATCGACGTGCGGCACGTTGCTGCCAGTGATTCGATCGCTCCGAAGCCCGGGTCGAGTTCACGCATCGCCGCAACGAACAAGTTCCGAGGCATCAGTAATCCGGAAGCGAACCCATCAGCTTCCTTTTCAAAGCGATCGCCTGTGGGATTCCAACCTCGGCTCTTGTGGATCCCGTCGCCGTTGGGGAAGAGCGCATCAGGGTGACCGGGCATAAAGTAGTGTCCCAGCTCGTGTGCAACGGTGAACCGGATGAAACCGTCGTTGTCAATGTACGAGGCATAGTAAATACCGAAGCTATCCCCCACGCGCATGAGGAAACCCGTCACGCCCGGCTCGCTGCTCTCGCGCGTCTCGACGAGAATGTCGTGCCGCTTGGCGAGGGCGAACGGGCAGACCGGCAGCGCCGTCACGCCGTTCTCCTCAAGCACGCTACTCGCGTGAGCTTCACCCGTTTGGTAATGAATCGAGTTCCCCACCCGTCAGGCTCCAGCGTCCTGGTCGGGCTTGGTGTTCTTCTTGGCGAGCGCCTCAGCCATCGCCGCGATGATCTCCTGGTCGGAGGAACTCATCTTCTCGAAGTTGCGATGCAGCCGGTTGGCCACAGGCCCAGCGGCGGTCGATTCCGCTTGCCGTCCAAGGAGATAGTCGATCGATACGCCGAGGGCATCAGCCAGCCGCCGCAGATTCTCGAAGGATGGTGACCGGGTACCGGTTTCGAAGTGGGAGATGGCTGACGGCTGAAATCCCGCCCGCTTGGCGAGGTCGGTTTGGCTTAACCCGCGTTCCTGCCGGGTCTTGCGTAGCCGATCCTCGAATTTCTCGGACATGCCGCTTGCCTCCATGACGAAAGCGTATAGAATCTTATGACGGTGTCGTCTCTAGGGCCCGCTGTGGGCTCTTCTTCTGGCACAGATTATATACGGGTTCGTCAACTTTGACAGCACGAATTCGAGAAAGGCGAGGTATTGAGATGGGATACGCACTCCAAATCGACGACCAGGCGTACCAGTCCGACGACCCGGTGCTGACCGGCCGCCAGTTGTTGCAGCTCGCTGGCCGAACGCCCGTGGAGGAGCACGTCGTGCTCCACTTCGGCGAGCGCCGACAGCTTGAGGACATCGATCTCGAGGAATCAATCGACCTCCAGGAGCCGGGTCGCGAAAAGTTCGTGACGTTCCGCAGCGACCGGCTGTTCAACTTCGAGCTCGACGGGGAGCGCCAGCCGTGGGGTGCTGACTCGATATCCGAGTCGGTGCTGAGGCGCATTGCGGGACTCGGCGAGCATGGGCGCATTTGGCTTGAGCGCCGTGATGAAGAAGATCTGTTGCTACAGCCCGGGCAGGAAGTCTCGCTCGACTCTCAGGGACTGGAGCGCTTCTACACGGAGCGCGCGGTCACGATCGTCGTGAATGGGCGTCGAAAGTCCGTCGAGCAGACCATGCTCAAGTTCGACGAACTGCTCGCGTTGGCGTTTGATCCAGTGCCCGAGGGCCCCAACTGGTGTTTCACCGTGACCTACCGAAATGGTCCGCCATCGAATCCGCAGGGGACCCTCAGCGAGGGCGAGTCGGTCCGCATCAAGGACGGGATGGTGTTCAATGTCACAGCAACTGATAAGTCGTAATCTCGATCTGAAGCGACTGCGCGACGAGGGTTACGACGTCTCCGTCCGGGACGGACACTTAGTCGTCGACCGGGTGCCTTACGTGCGTGAGCACGGACAGGTGGCACACGGTACGCTCGTTTCGGAGCTCACGCTCCAGGGGGATGTGACGGCAAAGCCGGGCACGCATGTCGTGTATTTTGCGGGTGATTACCCGTGCGATGCGAAGGGACGACCGCTGGAGCAAATACGACACACGTCAACAGCCCGCAAGATTTGCGATGGTCTGACGGTTAACCATTCGTTTTCAAGCAAGCCCCCGAACGGCTATCCGGACCACTATCAAAAGATGGCTACCTACGCGGCGATTCTCGCGGCACCGGCGGTAGCCGTCGACCCGACCGCTACCGTGACACCATTTCCGGTCATCATCAACCGTCCGGAGGATGGCGTGTTCCGATACGTCGACACATCATCGAGCCGTGCGGGAATCTCGGATCTGAACGAGCGAGTCGCCGACGACCGCGTCGCGATCGTCGGCCTCGGTGGAACCGGATCATACATCCTAGATCTCGTCGCGAAGACGCCGGTGCATGAGATTCACCTGTTTGATGACGACCGTTTCCTGACGCACAACGCATTCAGGTCTCCCGGCGCGGCCACAATCGACGAGCTTCGATCAAACCTTATGAAGGTCGAGTACTTCGCAACGAAGTACGATGCGATGCGCGATCGGATCATCCCGCACACGTGTCGACTCGACGCCGACAACGTCCACCTGCTCGACGGCATGTCAATCGTGTTCCTGTGCATCGACGACGGTGAGGCGAAACGGCCGATCATCGAGCGCCTCGAACAGCAAGAGGTTCAGTTTGTCGATGTAGGCATCGGGGTGATCCGTTCCGACGAGGAGCTCCTGGGTATCGTGCGCGTCACAACCAGCACGCCCCAGCAACGGGCCCATGTACACGAGAAACGTCGAATCCCTCTCGCTGGTCGACACGACGATGCGTACTCAACGAACATCCAAATTGCTGAGCTCAACTCGCTCAACGCGACGCTCGCCGTTATCAAGTGGAAGAAGCTCCGGGGTTTCTACCTCGATTTGGAACATGAGCATCATACGACCTACACGATCGACGGAAACGCGGTAACAAACGAGGACAAGAGGCTGGCACTTCATGCAGAGCCTGAAGCACGAATTCGTTGAGTTCATCCCGGAGGCGTTGGAGGAGGGGATTCTCTATATTTCCATCTCATACGCTACCGTGGCCCATAAGTGTTGCTGCGGCTGCGGCCGCGAAGTAGTCACTCCGCTTACCCCTACTGACTGGTCCCTCGTCTTTGATGGCGAAACCGTTTCACTCAATCCCTCGGTCGGCAACTGGAGCTTTCCTTGCAGATCGCACTATTGGATCAAGCAGAACTTCGTTCGCTGGGCCGACCAGTGGAGCGACGAGCAGGTCCGCCTTGGGCGCGCGAATGACTCGGCGCGTAAGGAGCGACATTACGGTCGACGTGACGCGCCTCCGCCCAAGAGCATCGCACAGAGGGCGGAACCGGGGACAGTCGCGACAAACCGACCAAGCATCTGGCGCAGGGTCCGTCGGTTCCTCGGCTGGAAATAGCCAGGAGCGTGCACGATGCCCCGATCATTCGCAGGGTTTAGGCTCCCCTGAGTGAATCACCTCTTGGCCGAGTAGTGCTTCGATAAGCCCGTAGCGGGCGATACCTCCGTCGTATTGCAAGAACCGACGGAGATACTCGCCATGCACCGTTCCGAAGAGAGAAGTCGACTGGACACACTGCGGCGAAGGTTCGCTGCAGTGCAGGTCGAACTCGCGCTCTGTGTTGAGGACCTGTTCGAGCTTCTGGAATCGCCGTCAGGGAGCTTGCCCGCCAACAGCCCCAATGACATCAGTTCCGGTCCCACTTCGATGCGCGGCCTGCGTCCAGTCATCGACTCCGACAGCTGCGCCGTAATTTGGAACGGTCGGGTATGTCAACTTGGACCGGGTGTACCGTTTCGGCTCTTCGCAAAACTCGCCGCTCGACCGAATTGTCTCTTTTCCTATGATCAGCTCATCGAGCACGTCTGGCAGGGGGCGCCTCGGTCGGACGAGACTCTTCGCAGCGAAGCTCGACGCGTTCGCCGATTCCTTCGGGACGCCGGCATGCACGACCTGGCCGATGCGCTGAAGGGTCGAAGCCGTCACTACGGTCTCATGCTCAATTCCGACTCGTAGAGAAATTGCACGGAAATTGCACGCTGATACCCCCGGTTTTTGCACGGTCGGTCGGGATACTGGCCGGCAGCGCCGGCGGTCGCGATCAGGGTGAAACCGTGTTCAGGCGCTCCAACGAGTAACCGAGAGGAAATTGCCATGCCGCACGAAGCCGGCGATACCACGCGTGACGAGACCGCGGAAGTCAAGCGCGTTCCCGTTGCCCAATACATCCGCATGTCGACCGAGCATCAGCAGTACTCGACTGAGAACCAGGCCGACATCATCCGCGAGTATGCCGAGAAGCGCGGGTTCGACATCGTGGCCACATACTCCGACGAGGGGAAGAGCGGTTTGCGCATCGAGGGGCGCAACTCGCTGCAACGGCTGATCGACGACGTGCAAGCCGGCGGCGTCGATTTCGAAGCCGTGCTCGTGTACGACGTGAGCCGCTGGGGCCGCTTCCAGGATACGGATGAAAGCGCCTACTACGAGTACACCTGCAAGCGCGCGGGGATCTCCGTGCACTACTGCGCGGAACAGTTCGAGAACGACGGCAGCCCGTCGGCCACCATCATCAAGAGCGTGAAGCGAGCGATGGCCGGCGAGTACAGCAGGGAGCTGTCTGCGAAGGTCTTCAAAGGCCAGTGCAATCTGATTCAGAAGGGATACCGCCAGGGCGGACCGGCGGGGTACGGGCTGCGGCGGATGCTGATCGACCAGGCCGGCGAACCGAAGGGCCTGCTCAAGCGGGGCGAACACAAGAGCCTGCAGACCGACCGGGTAATCCTCGTGCCGGGGCCGGCGCAGGAAGTCGAGATCGTCCAGTGGGTTTACGAGCTGTTCACGCGGGAAGGCAGAACCGAACGCGAAATCTCGGCGATGCTCAACGAGCGCGGCGTCGCAAGCGAATACGGTCGAGCCTGGACCCGCGGCCTGGTCCACCAGATCCTGATCAACGAGAAGTACATCGGCCACAACGTCTACAACCGAGCATCGTTCAAGCTCAAGAAGAAACGCGTCAAGAACCCGCCGGCGATGTGGGTGCGGGCGGAGAACGCGTTCGAACCCATCGTCGACCCCGAGATGTTCTTCGTTGCTCGCGGGATCATCATGGAGCGTAATCGCCGCTACAGCGAGGAAGAGATGCTGGCCAGCCTCCGAGCGCTCGCCCAGCGTCACACATTGTTGTCCGGGCTGCTCATCGATGAAACCGACGGCATGCCGTCGAGTTCCGCTTACCGAAACCGTTTCGGCAGCCTCGTCCGGGCGTACCACCTCATCGGCTACGCTCCGAACCGCGACTACGAGTACATCCAGATCAACCGCCAGCTTCGCCGCATGCACCCCGAGCTGGTCGACCGGATCATCCGACAGCTCGAATCTCTCGGCACCGAAGTCGTCCGCGACGAGGTCACCGACCTGCTGTTCATCAACGGGGAATATACCGCCTCGCTGGTGCTGGCCCGGTGCAAGCAGACGCCCGCCGGTTCATTCCGTTGGCTGATCCGATTGGACCAGGGTCTTTCGCCGGACATCACCATTGCGGCCCGCATGGGCGCCTCGAATGAGGAGCCCAATGACTTCTACCTGTTGCCGCACATCGACATCACGCTGCCGCGGCTGCTGCTTGCGGAATCGAACGGTGCATCCCTGGATACGTACCGCTTCGAGACGCTCGACTATTTCGTGCAGCTCGCCGTCCGGGTGAAGATCACGGTGGCCGCATGAAGATTCGACACGAGCAAGACATCCGCATGATCCCGATCGACCAGATCGTGGTCGTCAACGAACGGGCCCGGGGTAAGGCCAAGTTCAAGCAGATTGTCGACAACATCTCCCGGCTCGGGCTCAAGAAACCGATCACCGTCGCCCGCCGGCCGCGCCGCAACGGTCAGGACGTGTACGACCTGGTTTGCGGCCAGGGCCGATTGGAGGCATACAAAGCACTCGGGCAGCAGGAAGTGCCGGCGATCGTCGTCGAAGCGGACCGCGAAGAGCTACTGCTCATGGGGCTTGCGGAGAATCTCGCTCGGCGTCGATACGTGACGGTCGAACTGCTTAAGGAAATCGGCCAGCTCAAGGAACGCGGGTACACGTTCGAGGACATCGCCCGCAAGACCGACCTCGACAAGTCCTACGTAAAGGGCATCATCCGGTTGCTCAAGACCGGGGAAGAACGTTTGCTGCAAGCCGTCGAGAAAGGTCAGATTCCGATCAGCATCGCGGTCACCATCGCCAGCGCAAACGACGAGGACGTCCAGCGAGCACTGACCGAAGCCTACGAGAAAAACGACTTGCGGGGGAAGTCGCTGTTGAAGGCCCGTCGCCTGATCGAACAGCGCCGCAACGACGGCAAGACGATTCGGCGGGGTATCGACCCGCGGAAACAGGGCCGGGGCAGGGTCACGTCGGAGAAACTACGGAAGGCGTACCAGGACGAGAGCGCGCGGCAACGGTTAATCGTCCGCAAGGCCAAGTTGTGCGAGACCCGCATGTTGTTCGTGCTGTCGGCGCTGCGCCGACTATTCAATGACGAGCACTTTGTGAATCTGCTGCGGGCCGAGTCGCTCGACACACTGCCGCAGCAACTCGCTGATGAGCTGAAACCCAGGAGCAACTGAGGTGAGTGCCAAGGTCCAGACAGCGTTTGAACCCGCGAGCAAAGTCGTCGCCCTCGACGACATCCTCCCATTGCACCGAGTGGATTCGGCGACGCGCAAAGCGATCAAGTACCGCCGCATCGCCGCATCGATCGAACAACTCGGCGTCATCGAGCCGCTCGTGATTCACCCACAAAAGGGTCGCTCGGGTAAATACATGCTTCTCGACGGCCACCTTCGGCACGACATCCTCAAGGAGATGGGCGAGAAGGAAACGCTCTGCCTGATCGCAACGGATGACGAGGCGTTCACCTACAACCACAAGGTGAACCAGATCTCGCCCATTCAAGAGCACTTCATGATCCTCAAAGCCATCGAGAGCGGGGTGTCGGAGGAGCGCATGGCGGCCACACTGAACATCGACGTCGCCCGCATCCGGCAGAAACGGGACTTGCTGCGGGGCGTTTGTCCGGAAGCCGTCGAACTCCTGAAGGACCGTCCGGCGGCCCCCAACGCTTTGCGTGAACTCAAAAAAGTCAAGCCGATGCGGCAAATCGAGATGGCTGAACTCATGATCGCCGCTCACAATTTCTCAGCGACATACGCCAAGTGCCTGTTCGCCGCGACACCAGCCGAACAACTCGCGGTAGACGGCGGACGGAAAGACACCCTCGGCCTCGATCACGAAGAGATCGCCCGCATCGAGAACGAAATGGGCCGTCTGGGCAGAGAATTCAAGCTCATCGAGGAATCCTACGGTCGCAACGTGCTGAAGCTCGTGGTCTACGTGGGGTATGTGAAGCGGCTGCTCGAAAACCCCTCCGTTACCCGCTACCTGACTCAACACTATGGTGACATCCTGGGCGAGTTCAAGAAGCTGGTCGCGAGCACCGACCTTTCGCAGGAGCTCTGAGCCTCCACTCCTTCTAAAGCGATGGCCATGCGGCGACGCTACTTCACATCGCTCCTTTGACCGATCAATGCTTCGTCCCAAGCGAGCCGAGCGGCAGGATGCTGCGGACCTGGCTGGCGAAAGCTCTGGCTTCGGGGAACCCGTCCGCAGGCGGTGCCCGCAGCTCACCCTATCGCCCGTCGCCAGCTCGCTTCGCTCGGCAGGGTGAGCGACGGCCGACAGGGTCCCGAGCCGCAGGCGAGAGCAACTCCCTTGTACTTGCCGTGGCGGTACTGAGGAGGCTGGAAAATGCACCGCGTGACCGCGTGCTCAACGGCCATGAGAATCCCGGATCCCTCGTTGACGGTTTTTTGTCGTGGGGCGAGGGCTAGGCCGGCGGTCTCAACCAAAGTGCCCATGTTGGAGCTGTGGTAGCCCAAAACGCTGCTGGCATCGCTGGGGCTGAATGGCCGGCTAACCTCGGGCGAAAGCACGACGAAGAGCATTCACGAGCCGCAGAGCTCGGCAGCAGGCCACCCCGCAACGATCATAGTCGCTGACGTTCTTCGGCGAGCGACTGAAGAGTCGGCGCGATTCCCTCCCCCTCCATCCCACGGGCTCGCTTGCGCTCCCCCTCACGCCGGCTGAGGCGATCGGTCCGCCGCTGGCCACCACGCCACCCCAAGGGTCGTGCCAGGACATCTCGCAATCTCGAGCATTACCTCAGTGAGAGGCACGCAAGGCTGCTTCGCCTGTCACGCCCCTTGCGGAGCTCAACCCCATCGCCAGCGACGGTCCGCTCGAAAGAGCTGTTGGAAAAGCTGCCGTCGCTCACCAGCGACGGTGAACGACCGACGGCAGCTTTTCAATGCGGGGGTGCCCGCACCAAGCATCAACGCCGAGGTAGTGCGAACGATAACCCGCCGGCGGACAAGGTCGGCATTTACCCTATGGAGGCACAAATGAAACCGATAGAACAGGCCAAGCAAGTCACCGCAGCTGCACTCGACAAGCTCCGAACCAGTCTTGACGCCGGCAGGAGTGATGAGCTGCGGGTCTTCTTGGCGGCCATGGCCAAGTTTCACAAATATAGTTTGAGCAATGTGATGCTCATCAACGCTCAACGGCCGGACGCGACCCGAGTCGCAGGCTACAAGACGTGGCAAAACCTAGGCCGACAGGTCCGTAAAGGAGAGAAGGGCATTGTGATCTTTGCCCCGATGCGGGTTGGAACGGACGAGCGTGACGATGACCGCTCGGAAGAGCAGGACGCCATGCGGTTTCGAGCCGTTCGTGTTTTCGATATCGCTCAAACGGACGGCGCACCACTGCCGAACCTCACCAAAGTCACCGGAAACCCCGCCGGCCACCAGGAGAAACTGAAACGATTCATTGCGGCCCGCAGTATAGACGTCACGCATGTGTCCTCTGCAGCATTGCCCGGCTCGCTGGGAGCTTCGCTTGGCGGCTCGATCTTGATCGTCGAAGGGTTGGAGCCCGCCGAAGAATTCTCCGTGCTCGTTCATGAACTCGCCCACGAGATGCTCCACAAGGACGGCGACCGAGCCACGAGGGTGATTCGAGAGACAGAGGCGGAAGCGGTGGCGTTCGTCGTCTGCGAGGCAATCGGGCTCAAGCCCGGCACCTCGTCCGCCGACTACATTCAGCTCTACGATGGCGATGCCGAAACGCTCACGACGTCACTTGAGCAAGTTCGCAAGACCGCCACTCGGATTATCGAGGCGGTGGTTTCGGCCGACGAGCAGGAAGCCTGCAATCACACCAGTGAATCCGCACGCCACGCCGCATAACGAGCCGCACGGCCCGCGTGCATCTGGCACGCGGGCAATCGTCGCGGGCGCCCGCACCGGCGGAGCCGGCACGGGCGCCTCTTGCTTCGGACGTTTTCAAGTACCTTGGGATTCTCGGGCCGCCAGTGCTCCGTCCTCTACCGAGCAGTTAGCAATTCCTGAGGCATGAGACCCATTGAGACGCCTTTTTGGCCACTTGCCGTGCGACCGGTGCTTGTGAGATATTCTGGGCATGGACGAGCACTCAGCATGTACAGACGGGTTGACTGAGCCCGCGGCTTTTCGCCGCGCGTTGGTGGAGAATGTCGCCATTGTGCTTGGTTCTCTGGAGGCCATCCGCGACGAACTGGCCGAGGCCGGCGAGGAAGACCCGGCACGGCTCTTCGACAGCATTGCCGCCATGCTCCGCGGAATCGTTGCGTGCTGGCTCGCTGGCCACGCAACCCTCGCCGCCAAGCCGGAGACGAGTTGGCGAACTTGTTCACTCGAAGCAGAGGTGCCGCGTACTCGATTCTGACGGTCATAGGCGAGCAGCATCCGTCGAGCCTGATCTTCATCAGCCTGCGAAATGTAACTCCACAGTCCACGTCGGATCACAGCGGCAAACAGCCCTGCGGTGTTCCGCGTCGCCACTCGTGAGGCGTGTGCAGCTGCGGCGAAGAACCGCAATCGCTCCGCAGGGGATTCGCTGATCAACCGCAGGCGAATCGCTTCGCGATATCGAAGATCCAGGCATTTGGCGTCCTGCAATTCAATCAACTGGATGTCTCGTAGACCGAAAACACACTTTGTCGTCCCTCGCTCGGACGGTTCCCGCACCACCAACGGTTCTTGGTTTCTTGGATCCGTTAGGAGTTTCTTGTTATGTCTAGGGGGTGGCGTGTTGGTGCCAATACGCCGTCGAGGGGGTGGCGATTCAGAGCGACAACACGGCTTGGCGGCATCGAAGCGAAGCCGGGCACCGTGCTTCTGAATGTGCCAATGGTCGGCGTCAATCGGGCACAGCCAGCCGGCTGCTCGGAGTGCTCTTCGGGCGGTCTTGACCGTTCGCGGATGCAGGCCAAAGGCCTCCGCGATCAGACGGATTGAACAGGATCCCTCAACGCTGACCCCATTCACCCGCTGATACACGCACCGTAAGCAGCTTGCCAGCATCGTAGCTATAACCGCAGCGGAACGCGTCGCCGCTAAAGCCCGCAACGCGCGCCGTGGGAACGGCACAAACTTCCTCCGCCCAAACCGGTTCCACATGAGCTCTGTCTCGGAACGGAGGATGCCCGGGATGCGTTGGCTTCCTGCGTGCAACGTTATTCCGCTACCGTTTGTATCCAGTACTCCCACAGTCTGTAGTTGACGCAGTGCGGCAATCACCTGACTTCGGCGAGCACACTTTACGAGTGCATGGAGCTCCGATGCTACACTCTCGATCGACAAGGTCATTGTGGCAGCCTTGGTTACCCGGCCACGCAAGGCAGCTGCATGTCGACGCTCCGCAACTTCGAGCAGAGCCATGTAAGTTCGTAGAGCGAGTAGCGATATCGCACGGGTGCGGTACGCCACCCAGACCGAGCAGATTTGCCTTACGCACTCCAGGCGATATCCACCCGGTATGTTGGTGACCGAAAACGGCCGTGATTGTCGTCTCTCCATAGCTCCCTTCCACGGTAGACCTCACAACAAAAGCGGGCGGAAGAGAGGCTCCACGCGGGATGCAGAGCGATCGCCAGATGCACTTCGTGATTGACGTCGCCTGCAGGTGTGCTATGGATGACAGTAACTAAACGCAATCCAGCCCCCGTGCGGATATTCTAGCCGGGGTGCGACTTTCCCCAGTCGCCCCCGGGACCCGAAAGCCCCCGACCCTTCCACTTCTTGATAGCACAATGGGCGACTGCACGGAGCAGTCGCCTGTTGTCAGATTACGATGACTGGCAGGAAGCGCAAGCACTTTTTTGCATGCATGTCAGCAAGCATGCACGTTGTCTTGGATGGTTACAAGTTGTCTTGCACGCTTCGTGCATTCGTGCCATGGTCGGGACATGGTTATCGCGGTCGTCAATCAGAAGGGTGGCGTAGGGAAGACAACGCTGGCGGTCCACCTAGCACTGTGGGGGCAGGAGGCCGGACTTCGCACCGCGTTGATCGACGCCGATGGACAGGCAACCTCGACGGCTTGGGTGCGAGGCACCGGATTGGCAATACGCACCGAGACAGAGACCCTAGCTGACGCCATAATCGAGTCGGCCCAGGACCTCGCCGGACGGTATGACCTTGTCGTCGCTGATGGACCGGCGAATCTGGCGGACAGCACCAGAGCACTGTTGCTTGTGGCGAACGTGGCGGTATTGCCGTGCGGGGGGACATTGCCCGACTTGGAGTCGACAACGGGAACCATACGTATTCTTCGCAACGCCCAGAGAGTCCGCCCGATGGCCCTGCCGCGAGGACTGCTGGTGCTCAGTCGCCTGCGTCACCAGCGTTGCCAGCTTTCACGTGAGGCCCCCAGAGCCGCACGGCAACTTGGTCTCACGGTCTGTGAGCACGTGCTACGTATTCGTGAAGCGACGGCGGATGCACCTGGCCAGAGAACAGCCGTTTGGCATCTTGGACGCCGGGGGCGGGAGGCTGCCTCGGAGATGTCGCTGGTACTGGAGGAGATCTGGAGCTATGCCAACACAGCGACGATCGACACTTGACGCCCTGTCTGCGGAACAGCAGGCGTTTCTAAGGCGCGAGACCAGCCCGGCGGGGATTGTCGAGAGCTGTCCGCCGAAACAGCATTCGGCTGCCCACTCGGGGGCCGCTAGCCGGGCCGGCGGCAACGATCACAAACGCTCTCGCCCGATGCGAGGCGAACCGCTTCGCTCGGTCACACTACGCTTGGATCCCCAGGTCGCGGACGCTTTGCGGCGGGCCTCTTCCCAGAGAGCGATTGAATATCAGGAGCCGTATACCCAGCAAGCCATCGCCGACGCGGCACTTCGGGACTGGTTGTGCCGTGCAGGTTATTTCGCCTCATAGCGGTTCGTCACCCCTCCAGCATCCTGCCCTCCTGTAGCTCAGTCAGCGACGCCAAGGGTGAACGGGGAGGGGGGGGAAGAAACCGACGCGCGCGGTTTCCTGCCCAAGTTCGCAGTGTCCGAGCCGTCACCGCACATGCCGCCGGACATGACGGCGGCCAGAGCTGGATTTACCCCCACTTCCGTGACCATCCCGTCAACCACATCATGCAGATGGTCACGCAAATGCCTCCTGCGGTCGACAAGCGACTGCAAAATAACGAGTTGCGAGAATCCTGAGTAGATCGATGCCCAATCACAAAGACCCGGTCGGACCCTGGTCGTTTTAGCCAACTCTCGGTAGCATACCTACATGCCACCTCGGAGGCGCCCAGTTCCGTTTCCGGCCGACGCTGAGGAGGCGATCGCGAGTGTGCTGACGACCCGCGTTCGCGTCTTGAGTCTTGACCAAATCGGCCGCACATGGGGTCGCGCCCACGCCGACCCGAAAGGCCGGGCCCGACGGCTTGTCGAACGGCTGGCTAGGCGTGGCATAGCCGAGCCGATCTTGCTCATGGCACGCCCCGAAATTGTCCCGTCTGTTCCGCTCGCGACATGGCAGCCAGGACTTCCGCAGCCCGATATGGGTGCTGTGGCGTGGAAACTGCAATCGCGCCGACGTTCGCAACCAGCAAGCCGGACGCCCTGCGTCGTGGCGACCAGCCGCCGGCCACCACGGCAGACTGAAGTGACGCACGATCTTCATCTTGCGGCGGTCTTCCTCCTCATGAGCGAAGAACTGCCCACGCGAGCATCGTCGTGGATCTTCGAGGACGATCTTGATCTATCGGGCGAAAAACAGCCTGACGCGGTGGTTGTGGACGGGGAGACTCGAACAGTCATCGAGTGCGGGGGCGAATACGGACGCGGCCGCCTCGAAGACGATCACGTTTTCTTTGCCGGCCTTGGCTTCGGATACGAGATCTGGTGATGCAGGTCCCACACATTGCGAGAACAGAGGCCATTCTGGCCCACATCGGCCTTTACCGAATCAGCCTTCGCGTCGTGCTCGAAGCACGGTTCTTCGAAGGCCGTAGCTGCGGTAATGTGATTCAACGACTGGTCAGTCAGCAACGGTTGGTGAGCCGACCCGGGCTCGGCCGCTCATTGAGCTACTACCAGCTGACCCTCTCCGAAGCCCGGCGACGGAACCTGCCTCAGGATCGAGGGCGTCCCCTGGGACCGCGCGCCCTGGCGACCCACCTCGCCGTGCTCTGGTTCACGTTCATGCGTGATGCTAAGCGTCGGCGGCTGGAAGATGCCGATATTGCCGCGACATTCGGAGACCTCCCTTCTGGATGTCCACATGTGGCGGAGTCTAAGCCGAAAAAGCGGATCTTTCGTATTCACGTCGTCAGCCCCGCCACACGAGTACCCGACTTGGTCAAACGGCTTCGAGCCGAGATCGACGCAGCCCGCCAACATCCAGAGCTTGACAAGTGGCTTTCCGTCGATCGCTATACGTTCGGACTGCTGACTGATCCGGTCCGGGTCAAGTCGATTCACGATGGGATCCAAGCAGCGGCCCAAAAGGGTCGGCTACCTCGCCGACCGCCGATCATCTGCGAGGGAGTCCCTTCTCCAGCTACAATTCAAGAGGTGATCCGTGACGTCAAGAAACACACCAACGCTATCCGAAATCAGTGACGCGGCTCGAAAGGCAGTTCCCTCGGACCTGCAACGTCGGCCATTGGCCTACTTACCGCGCTCAAACACGCTGGTAAATTCAGAGCGATTGCCGGACCCAAGAGTCACGGCAAGCATGCAGCTAACTTGTCGAGAGCAGACGGCCGACGATGAGACGCTGCACAACTCTGCACAAGGCACGATCCTGGCGATGGTTATGCTGTCGCTTGCGCTTGGCATGGCGGTCATCGCGGGAGGATCGCTCATCCCGGCAACGGTGCTGATCGGGCTCGCCGGTTTTTTTTCCCTCGTTATCCTCGTCGCGCGCGTCTTCTTTACTCGCGATTTATCGCTCCGCATCCTGGCCCTGTGCCTCGCGGTACCTGTGCTGACGGCAGTCGGCGTGATTGTGATTTCGAACGTGATGCAGGGCCGGATAAGTGCAACCCTCACACTCTTGGTGCTTAGTGCAATTGCGATGTGGCTATTCGGTCACCTACCGATTCAGTTCTACCAGGCTTGGCTTCTTGCCGCTCCTCACGTATCTCCAGAAATGCGGAGAAGGCAAAAACCGATCAGGTACAAGATCAGCTGGCGATTGCTCCTCGCTGTCATACCGATAATGTTGATCCTTCCTATATTCTTGCCCTCCTTGGCGATATTGCTCGTCGTGGCACTCTGCTCCAACAAATCCGCCAATCAACCGTCCACTTGGTCCCTGGCGTCCGTCGCCAGAGACGTGCTAACACGTTTCGTTAGTTACGACGCAATCAGTGGTGCGCCAGGAACCTGGCGGCCACACCTATCCGTCACAGCCCGGAAGATCATCATATTGGTGATTTTGTCGCTGTTTTTCGCGTCCATCACGGTTCCGCTATGTTTCTTCGTCCCTTGTCGAGTCGTTGCTCCATTGATGGCGGACGATGCCGGCGTTCTCACCAAGCTGAACTTGCCGGGAAGCGCGGCGCTTAAGGAGGCAATGCGCAACCGGTCTTCGGACGGCACCATCCCTCCATTTCAATTGGCGGAGGCGATGACCGACTACCCTCCTGGAGCGTTGCTGCTCTCGTGCGTGATGATCATGACAGGCAAACAGATGTTTTCCTGGATTCTGCTGCTAAGCTTCTGCCTGTACATCATTGTCCCCCCGTACGTACTGATCGCGCTCTATCGGCCGGCCCTAACGGAGCTCGCCGAGCTGCGACAGAAATTGGCTCACGATGCTATGGCAGATCCCCGCCCCGAATGGCAGTGGTATGTCGACCATCTTCGAACGTCGATGCACGAGGCATCCGACCCGGTGACTGGAAGACCCGTTCGTGAGAGCGAGCACCTGTTTCTGGGCCTGGAGTATGTGCACAAATTCCCTGTGCTTCTCGATCGTCGGATACTCGCCGAGCATGCGTATATCGTTGGGGACACCGGGAGCGGCAAGACGTCGCTCGGCATCATGCCAATTCTCATACAGTTGATCCGCGGGCACGCCGAACCGCGGGAGCAGATTGGATCAGTCACGTCCTCCGATAACGAGAATTCCGGTAATGGTGATTCGTGGCAGCTTTCGGCTCCACCCCCGATTATCATCATCGATCTGAAGGGGGACCCGGCGTTGTTCCATATGGTAAGAGATGAAGCTGAGCGCCGTCGGCGCGAACTCGAAATCACAGATCCACAAGATCCTCGATATGCGTTTCGCTTCTTCACGTGCGAAAAGGAACGCTCAACGCACTATTTCAATCCATTCAAGAGCCTTGAGTCCTCCACCCGCTCGCTCAGCCAGATCTGCCATTTGCTACTCGACTCGCTGAATCTCTCGCACGGGGAGGGGTACGGGCGATCATACTACTCACGCAAAAACCGAATGCTCCTTTACGAGGTACTGGACAGCAAGCCCGAAGTCCGATCGTTTGAAGAGCTTTACAAGCGGATCGCCGAGCGCGAGGCGGCATCCCCCCAGGTGTATCGAGACGCCTTCGAGCTCGTGTCCACGATGCATGCTCTCTCAAAATACCCCCAGCTGGCTACCTTCCAACCGTTGAAACGACCTGCTGATTCAGTTCACCTGCCTTCGGTTCTGGAGCACAGCCAGGTGGCATACTTTTGGCTACCCGCTGCTCTTGAGAGCATCAGCGTACGCGAAATCGCGAAGCTTGCGTTGTTTAGCACCTTGTCCGCGGCTATCGACCGGCAGGTCAATGGCCAGCCGAAGCGCCAGGCATACGTAGTGATCGATGAGTTTCAGCGCATCGCTGGAGAGAATTTTAAGGTCATCCTAGAGCAGGCGCGTAGCTTTGGTCTCGCAGCGATACTGGCCAATCAAACGCAACACGATCTCGCCACTGCCGATACCGATCTCAGAGCGACCATCCGCACGAACACTCGCTTCAAACAGTACTTCGGACTCTCCGACAGTCAGGAGATTCACGATCTGTGCGACGCGTCGGGCCAGGAAGTAGCGACGATGCGCTCGTGGATGACGTCGATCATGAATTCCAAATCTCGTACGATGAAAAGCGAGCAGGAGTTCATCAAGACAAGGCTGACGGTGAATGACGTCCTCAGTGCCAGCGACCATCCACTACAATCGATCGTGCAGGTATCGCGTGGTGATGGCTACACGCAGTATGGTGGCTTCCCCGTGCCTATCCAATCCGCTTGGCCGCTCCATCAAGCGGATTACATAGATTATCAGTACGCCACTTGGCCGGAGCGAGAAGAGTACGAACTTGAAACGGTAGTCTCAGAACAGGCGCCCGCCGAAATAGATCGTGAGCGTGATCGTGAGGCCGAACGCAAGACAGCGGAAATCAGCGCGAAGATCGAGCAACTCTTCGCAGACGAAGAAGAGGCCGTCGACTAAGTCGAACGTGACTGTTCGGCGCGAGATCTTGAAACTCGTGGATTGTTTCGGCCTCGCGACGCGACGATGGGTTGCACATGCCGTGACCGAGGGCGATCGTGATCGCGCTCTCTCGCAGCTGTTGCACCTGGCCAAGTCACGACGGCTCTTTCGTCACAAGTTTCGAGCTGAAGCGGGAGAGTGCTGGTACTTCCATCGCGGGCGTGGCCCACTGAAAGAAACCCGGCTTCGTGAGCGTTACGCTATGCTCGCGTTCTGCGTTGGAACCCAGCGCGCCTGCCGTCGGCTCGGAGTTGATGAACTGGGCGAAATCGCCGGTACGCTGGGCCTGCCTCCGGCACTGGCCCCGGCGTTGCCAATCCGGGCTGTGGGGGACGAAGCCCCGAAACTCGGTGTGCTACGGGTCCACCGCCAATTCGATGCTGCGCGCGTCGACCTGAACGGTATTGTCGCCGAGCTTGACCACGCGGCGGCTCGGCCCCGGTTCGCATTGTGGCACCAACTGGCAGCGATCAATCGCTTCCGCTGGCTCGTTTTGGTTGCCGGGGAGAACAATGCCAATGAGCTTGGGCGATGGTTGCGCAGGCGGCCGCCAGTTGCGAGAGCCTATGGCAGCCCGAAGGCACTAGAAGTGAGCGTTTATTCGGCGCCGCAGCTCGTCTTGGCCTCCAGAAAGACCAAAAGACCCCGTAGGGCCTTTTGATCCCCGGCTCCATTTTCTAAGCCATGTGCGACGTAACCAGTGGTTACGAAAAGTGCATCATGGCTGGGCGGCCTGTCCGGTGTTCTGCAACCGCAGAAGATGAACAGGCGACACACCGTGATCGGCATGACAGTTCGACCCGTGTATCGGTCAAACAGAGGCCCGTGAAAACGGTGCCAGCGGCGTTCAAGACGCCTTCGTCCGCTTGTTATTGAGCTCCCAGCGGACAAGAGAGCTAGAGAAACTCGTTGCCGGCTGGCCACTCGGCCAACCGATTCCTCGTTGATCCGCCCGCGCAATTGTGCTACGCCAGTACGTGGGCGTTGAACCGTCTAAGAGGGGGGGAGGTGAACACCTCCTCCCCAAGGATCAGAGCAGAAACAGCAGGCCAATGGCTATCAGTGTGATCGCGCAGCCAAGGACGCTCGACAGTAGCCACGTGGCTCGTCGCTGACGACGAAGCTCCCGTCGCTCGAAGACAGTCGGCTCGTGCCGGATGAAAGCCTTGACGATTGACGCCCCGCCTTCCTTTGCCAACACGATTCGCACCACGTTGGGAGCGATGTCCCAGCCTCCGCTTCGCAGCTGATAGATCATGGTATCTACCGTCATCTGCTTGGGCTTCCCATTCTCAACCCACTCTACGCGTATTCTGTTCGACATTGTCGATTCCTCCATTTTAGGGTTAGTACTGCACTGACGACTCCTTTCGGAGCCGCCAAGGCAATCCGCCCCACGGAGGCACGCGCGATCGAGAACGATGCCCGCGGCGGATAAATCCGCCGCACGCCCACCTGTGTTTTTATTCCCCGGCAGGCAAGGAGAACGAGAAAACGCAATCGCAATCAGTAGCTAACATGCTAACAGCCGGGGAGGCCCAGATCAAGCCTAACTGCGCGAAAACGCTGCCTTTTTTCGCTTGGTCCGCGTGCCGTGGGGCTGATCGTTGGCATCATGGCATCGGACGTCGCACGTTCGGGGCGTCACGCCTCGGGTCGCTGCGCGCATAACCCTTGCACCAGGTCGAAGTTACGACTCGCGCAAGGTTCGAAAGGAGGCTCATCATGCCCGCAAAACGACCCGCAAATGAAATCCGATACGGCTTCGTGAAAGTGCTCGTTTGGGAAAACGAGACGTCCAACGGCACCCGGTACAATGTGACCGCAGCCCGACTCTACAAGGACGGCGACGAGTGGAAGGAGACGTCCAGCTTCGGCCGCGACGATTTGCTGCTGCTCTGCAAAGCCCTCAACGACGCCCACAGCTGGATCTACCAGCAGAAGGACGCCTGACCAACCGATTGACCAGGTCTGTTCTCCGGCCGACTAACGATCGGCACGAAGGTTCATCGCGCGAGCCGACCTCGACCTGGTCACCCGCCAAATGTCACGCCGCTCGACTATTTCGCCATAAACATGCTATGGAAAGCGAAGCAACGCTCCCGCGAAGGTCAGGGGCCATCTCCACCATACGAGGAACCGGTGGTGCGGTTTGAAACGAAGGTTTAGTCCCATTTCCACAAGGAGATCGCCATGCAAAACCTGATGCGCGCGAGCAACGAGTTGTTCCGGCGTGAGCCGGATGAGCGATTTGGTTCGTTTGACCAGCTCTGGCAGCACTGCGCCGATGAGAAAAGCCGTGCCTGCGAGCACTGGCACCAACCCGATGCACTGCGGACGGACGCCGGCCATGGTCGGCTGATGCTCAACATGGGCGGTGACGGCGCCTACGACCTGAATGACTGGAGCTTCACGCAGTTGTGCAAGCTAGCCAGCGTCAGCCGTGACACCATCAACCGCTTGTCGCCAGCAACCGCCGGTCGTGTGTTCGACGAAACGATGCCGAGCGGCAACAAGCCGCTGCAAATCCTGACGCTGAACGACACCGTGCGCGCCATACACGGCGCCAGTTACACGAGATTGTTCAATGCGGACCTGCTGAGCATGGTTCGGGAATTTGCTACGGATTTCCAGCCACCTCAAGAAGCGGCTGGCGGCGGCACGGGCCTTTACTGCGGAGAGCAGGACATGTTCGTGTTCTTGATCGACCCGACAGGCTGGGCGGAAATCGAAGGCGAGGCGTTCGCCCCCGGTCTCTTCCTGTGGAACTCGGAGGTCGGCCGGCGATCAGTTGGCGTGCAGACGTTCTGGTTCCAGGCCGTATGTCAGAACCACATCGTCTGGGACGCGGTCGAGGTCGTCGAGTTCAGCCGCAAGCACACGGCAAACGTGCACGAGTCGTTCGACCAGATCCGACGAATCATCGCCAACCTTGTCGCGAGACGCGACGAGCGCCGCGATGGCTTCGCCGACGTCGTCCGCAAAGCCATGCGCGCCAAGCTGGGCGATGACGCCGAGGAGGTACTCGCCGTCCTGCACAAGCAGGGCATCACCCGCAAGCTGGCCAAGGAGGCGGTCGAAATCGCCCGTCGCAAGGGCAGCTTCACCATCTTCTCGCTGGTTGATGCGCTGACCCGGATTTCCGGGCAGCTCCCCAACGCAGGCGACCGGTCCGATGCCGATCAGCGGGCTTCCGCTTTGTTGGCCCTGACCGCCGCTGCGTAATTCACAAGGTTCCCAGGCCCTGCACCACCGGGCCTCTCCTCACTTCATTTGCTGCAAAGTCCACCCGGTAGAATCTGTTTGTGCATTGACGTCGGCAGAATCCTCACGCGCTCTCCCTATCTATTCAGCACACGGTTACAGCGATCCGGGTCGCCGACCAGAACCAAGCGGGACTTCGCACGGCTCAAAGTCACATACAGAATCTCTACATCAGTTTGCGGGGCGAAAGAGTCTGCACCCCATAGGTATACGACGGTCGCCTCCAGCCCCTTGAACCGCTGAACGGTTTCAACGCGAACACCACCCTCAACTCCGTATTGCTCTATTGCCCAGGAGTAGCCCGCGGGAAGGGGCCTGTACTGGTTCAGCGTGAATT
>NPIF01000615.1_pt1 | contig 62617 bp, 57 predicted proteins | sample 8637461 | NCBI WGS metagenome assembly NPIF01 (sample SAMN07420641, study PRJNA396082) | bioreactor metagenome | isolation source: sample BR12 brine-fed electro-methanogenic bioreactor BR | place: Japan: Kochi | collected 2016-12-09 | reverse complement strand
GACATTTTCCCTGTCCCGTTTTCGCCAAATAGGGATGACATTATCACTGTCTCCTGACAAAACGAGAAGAAGAGTACAGAAATTCGGGCTTGACACGTAAAGCAAGAGTCGTATATAACTATATACACTAATCAATTGTGATTTGTGATCCCAGCGCGTCAGAACCCGAAAAAGGGAGGAAGAAAACATGCGTATTATCATTGCTGGAGGCGGATGGGGAGGTTGCGCCGCTGCGGCGGCAGCCCGCAAGGCGGGTGCCGATGTGGTGTTGCTGGAGCGGGCAGACATGCTTCTCGGTACGGGGTTGGTGGGAGGCATCTTCCGCAACAACGGCCGGTTTACCGCTGCCGAGGAGATACTCGCCATGGGAGGAGAAATGTTTTCCGTCATGGACAACTGTGCGCGGCACACGAACGTAACATTTCCCGGGCACGCTCACGCATCGCTCTATGATGTATATGAAATGGAACCCGCCATTCTCGCCTATCTGAAAGACCTCGGCGTGGAGGTACGCCTGGAAGCATCCATTTCAGGACTCACCAAAAAAGACGAGCGTATTGCCGCTGTGACTCTCCGAAAAGGAGAAACCATTGAAGGAGATGCCTTCGTGGACGCCACGGGAACCTCCGCCACTCCCGCATACTGCATAAAACACGGAAATGGCTGTGCCATGTGCATTCTCCGTTGTCACACCTTCTCTCCCCGGTGGAGCCTTACCTCCGAAGCAGGGGTGGAAGAATGGCACGGCGGAAAACCCGATGGCTCCACGGGAGCCATGAGCGGCTCCTGCAAGCTTTTCAAAGAATCCCTGGCTCCAGAAATTCGTAAAACCCTCGAAGATACCGGGGTCTGTCTGGTGAAGGTTCCCGAAGAGGTCCGGGAGGGTTCGGAAATTCTGGATATGAAAGCCTGCCAACAATATGCCCTCAAAGATTTCGTGGAAAATATCGTGCTTCTCGATACGGGGCCCGCAAAACTGATGACCCCCTACTTCCCCTTGGAAGATCTCCGGAAAATTCCGGGATTCGAGAAGGCTCGCTACGAGGATCCCATCGGAGGCACCCGAGGCAATTCCATGCGGTATTTCCATTTCGCCGCCTGCTCCCCCGCTCTCCAAGCGGAAGGGAAGATCTCCAATCTCTTCTGTGCCGGAGAAAAGGCGGGAGCCATGGTGGGACATACCGAGGCCATCGTCACGGGATATCTGGCAGGGCATAATGCGGTACGTTACGCCAAGGGACTGGACCTTATATCCTATCCCAAGGAACTCGCGGTGGGAGATTTTGTGGATCACGTGATCTCCGAAATGCGGCATCCCGAGGGACGACAGTACAAATACACCTTCTCGGGATCCATCTATTTCGAAAGAATGCGGCATCGGGGACTTTACTCCACGGAGGTCGCTGAAATTTCCCGAAAGGTTCTCCAAACAGGATGGGAGAATCGTTTTTCCCGAAAAGTATAGCCTCACGGAACTTATAAAGGAGGAAAAAAATGGCCCCCGTCCTTACTGCCGTACACTGGGCATATCTGGCAACCATAGTGGTAGTGATTTTCCTTATGATACGTCGCCGGGACGTTGTGCTTCCCTGTCTGGCGGGCTCCTTCGTGGTGGCTCTGCTCTATAAGGGCTCCTTCATCGGAGCGGTGCAGGGGATCTTCAACGGTCTCATGGAAGCGGGAACGGATCTTTTCGACATTATGCTGGTCATAGCGCTTATGGTGGCCATGCTCCAGTCTTTACGTATCATGGGGGCGGACTATAAAATGATCGCCCCGGTACGACGGTTCATGAGCACCCCCTCCCGGGCTTTCTTCATTCTGGGAAGCGTCATGTATGTGGCAGCCATCTTCTTCTGGCCCACCCCCGCCACAGCTCTGGTAGGAACCCTTCTCATTCCCGTGGCCATAGCCTCGGGGCTTCCCGCCATGGGAGCCGCCATGGCAGTGAATATCATGGGACACGGTATGGCCCTTTCGGGAGATCTCGTTATTCAGGGTGCCCTCAAACTCTCTTCAGAGGCTGCTGGAATAGAAGTGCAGGAAATCTTTATCCCTGCGGCGATTCTCTCTCTCGTAGCGGGACTTACCGCCACGGGAGTAGCCTTCCTGATGGTTCGCCGGGAGATGAACTCGGCAAAAACGTCGAAAATGACAGAAATGACGGCAACTCCCCTGGTGAACATGGAAGAGCCCGAATTCGGCCGCTATGCGGGGCTTTTCGCCTTGGCGGTACCAATTCTCATGTTTCTGGTGGTGGTCATCATGGTAACCATGAAAATCCGGGGAGGGAGCGCCACGGCGCTTCTCGGAGGGACGGCGGTGTTGATTCTTTTCGCCGCCACGGTACTCCAGAGCCCTCGCACGAGTCTTGAGGATATCGTGGGACACCTGCGCCACGGCCTGCTTTTCGCCATCAAAATCTTCGCTCCCGTCATTCCCATTGCGGGATTCTTTTTTCTCGGATCCCAGGGAGCGGCCCAGCATATTCTCGGCGAGGGAGCTCCGGGACTTCTCTACGACCTCGGCCGCAGTCTGGCTGCATGCCTTCCTTTGGGAAAGGTTCCTCTGGCCTTCGGAAACCTCATCGTAGGCATCGTTACGGGGCTTGACGGATCAGGATTTTCGGGACTTCCCCTCACGGGGGCCCTGGCACAGGCCTTGGGAACACCTCTTTCGGTAAATGTTCCCGTACTTGCCTCCATAGGGCAGATGGGCGCCATCTGGGCGGGAGGAGGCACCCTGGTGGCCTGGTCTTTCGGGCTCGTAGCCACCGCGGGAATTGCCGGAGTCGACCCCCTGGAGCTGGCCCGTAAGAATTTCATCCCTGTACTGGCGGGGCTCATGGCCGCTACGGGAGTGGGAATTTTCATGATGTAACTCCTTGCAGGTATTTTTTCGCAAAAGAGGCGGACATGTAAAAATCCGGGAAGGTCCGGGAACTCTCATATGAAGAGTTTCCGGACCTTCCCGGATTTTCGCGCACGGCGGTTTCCGAGGATGTATTATCTTTCCTCGGAATGTTCTTTTTCGTATCCGTAGCTGACGAGGCTTCGCCCTGTGGCGTAGCGGAGCCCCGCCCGAGCCATGGAATAGGCATAGAGAGCCCGGTTGTAGTCCCGGGCCGCATCACTCATGGATTCGTTGGCGTCGGTAATCTCTATGGAGCTTCCCATGCCCACTCCATAGCGCTCCGTAGCGAGAGCGAGCTTCTCCTGCGCCTGCCTTTTGGCGAGAGCCGCCACCCGAATGCTTTCCTCCGCCTCCCCGAGGGAGAGCCAGGCCTGTTCCACCTGAAGGATCACGTTCTGTCGAAGCAGGGTTTCCTGAGCTTCCTTGCGCTCAAGAGTTCCCCGGGCCTTACGAAGCTTTTCTTCGGTAATGCCTCCGTCGTAGAGGGGAATGCTGAGTTCCATGGCAAGACTCCAGGCGTCCTCTTCTGCCGGAGAGGTTCCTCCTATGCGATAGCTTCCCCGGGCGGAGAGAAGCGGAGAGTTTTCTCTCCCCAGGAGATAGATTTCTTGAGACGCCTGGGAAACTTCCCGGGAGGCCGCCTTGAGATCCCCTCGAAAGGCAAAGGCCTGGGCAATCACTTCTTCGAAGGAAATCTGAATTTCTTCGTAATTCAGGACATCCTGAATGCCATAATCCGTGGAGGCCGGCAGTCCCAAGGCATTGTAGAGCACGGTCCGGGCTTTGCGAACTCCGGATTCTCCCTGAATAAGGGCAATTTGCGCCTTGCTCTTGTCCACCTCTGCGGCGGTAACGTCAAAATACGGAGTGGATCCCACCTCGTAAAAGACCTTGGCCCTCGTAAGATGTTCGGCGTATCGTTCCAGAGTCTCCCGGGCCACCTGGGCATCCCGAAGGGATTCGAGCAAACCGTAGTAAGCCTTTTCCACGTTGTAAACGATTTCCTCCAAGGAACGGTATTCCTTCAACCGGGATATGTCGAGCCCCTCCAAAGCTATGGCAACCTCGGTCTCCGTGCGCCCCCAGTCGAAAAGGGGCTTGGAAAGCACCGCAGCAGTGTTGTAAAGGTTGTCCGCATCCCGATCGTTGAATCCCCGTTCCCGGGCATAGCTCACATTGACATCCACCTTGAAGGCTTCTCCGGTTCTCGCAAGGCCCAGATCTCCCAGAGCCTCCTCAACCTTGGCTCGGGCTTCCCGAGCTCCGGGATGATATTCCAGGGCCATCTGGACACACTCTTCCAGAGAAAGAAGTTTTTCCTCCCCCGAAACGCCTCCTCCAAAACCCAAAACGAAAAGAAACGGCAGAAGGGCTTTCAAAAGTTTTTTTCCGAAAGATCTTTTACATCTATGAGGAGTTTCGTGGAAGAACATGCTTTCATCTGGTGCGGCATAACGTTTTATCTTCAGGAACAACGGGCTTTCCTCCTTCCATGCCACTCCTCCACCAACGAGTAGAGCGCGGGGATAAAGATGAGGGTAATGAGGGTGGAACTTGCCAATCCCCCGATAACCGCCCTTGCCATGGGAGCCTGGGCTTCCCCTCCGTCTCCCAGGGCAAGGGCAAGGGGAAGGAGGCCGAGACAGGTGGTGAGAGCGGTCATAAGAATCGGCCGCAATCTGCGAATACCGGATTCCCGGGCTGCCTCCAGGGGAGACATACCTTGACTTCTCTGAAGCCGATTTGCCTGATCCACAAGAAGTATGGCATTGTTCACCACGATACCTGCCAGCATGATACACCCTATAAAGGATTGCATGTTAAGGGTAGTTCCCGTAAGGAAGAGCGTGGGAATCACCCCGATGGCACCCAGAGGAACGGAAAACATTACCACCAGAGGATCCTTGAGAGATTCAAACTGGCATGCCATGACCATATAAACCAGGAGCAGGGCGAGAATGAAACTGAAAAGAAGCTCCCGGAAAGATTCCTCCTGTTTTTCGTATCCCCCGGAAAACTGAAGGGAAAAACCTTCGGGCAAAGGAATTTCCGCCAAAACCTGGCGGAGTTCCGACACGAGCACCCCCTGAGGTTTCTCCGGAGCTCCCACGCTTACCGTGAGCACCCGCTCCCGATCCTTGCGTTCAATGGAGATGGGCCCCAAAGAGCTTCTGAGAAAGGCTATATTTCCGAGACTTACGGACACTCCCTGAGAATTTCTGAGCGGAAGATCCAGGATTTCTTCCAGGGAGTAGTTTTCTGCGGATTCTCCCTGTATGCGGATATCGTACTCTTTTCCTTTCACGCTGTAGGTTCCCGCAGTTTTTCCAGCTATGAGAACGCGAAGCGCCTCCGCCACATCCTGCACGGAAAACCCGAGGGATCCCGCCTTCTGCCGATCCACCACCACGGAGTATTCCGAAAGGCTCTCCTCTCGGGAGAGCTCCACATCCGTAACCCCTGGCAGAGCCTCCCCGCGGTGGCGAATTTCCTTGGCAAGAGCATAGGCGGTATCCATATCGTATCCCCGGATGTCGATATCCACCGTATTTTCTCCGCTTCCTCCAAGTATACGTCCCATGATGCTGCTCCCCACCCTGGGACGGGCAACAACCCCCGGAAGATTCCGAAGCTCCCTCCCCAAAGCCGTCGCCACTTCCTGACTGCTGCGGGAGCGTTCTCCCTGAGGAACGAGCCTCAATCGAAAGGTTCCCTCGTGGGAGGCATTCCACCCTCCGGTGCGAACCTGGAGAACCTGGAGTTCCGGCACAGTTCTCTGGAAGATTTCTTCCATGCGGAGCACCGTACGCTCCATGACATCCACATGGGTTCCCGGAGCCATGGAAAAGTACACCCGCACTTCCGACTCGTCCGTGGCAGGCATGAGTTCCGTTCCGAGCAGCGGCCCCAGGAGGAGAACGCCTCCAAAGAGCAGCGTTGTAATGCCCAGGGTGATCTTTCGATGCGCTAGAGCTGCCTGAAGGAGTTCTTCATAGAATCGGGCCACTCCCCCGAGGACCAGGGAACTTATCCGCCCCAGGAGGCGGAAAGGGGTGAAACGTCCATGGACCTCTTCGGGATGTACGCAACGGGAGGATAGCATGGGGATCACCGTAAGGGCCACTCCAAGAGAGCAGAAGAGGCTGAAGGCCACCACCAGGGCGAACTCCCGGAAGAGCATTCCCGACATGCCTCCCACAAAGAGAAGCGGCAGAAAGACTACTACCGTGGTAAGGGTTCCCGCGAGAACCGCTGCGGCCACTTCCTGAGCACCTTCCAAAGCGGCCTGAAAGGGAGGCACCTTTCGTTCCAACCGATGAGAGATGTTCTCCAACACCACGATGGCGTTGTCCAGGAGCATACCTATGCCTAGAGCAAGCCCGCCGAGGCTCATGATGTTGAGGGAAAATCCCGCGAAGAACATAAGGCCGAAACAGGCGGTGATGGATACGGGGATAGCGGTGGCCACCACAAGGGTGGCGGGGAGGCTGTTAAGAAAAAAGAGAAGCACCACCAGGGCAAGCATTCCTCCGCCTAAAGCGGCCACGGTGAGATTGCTCAGAGAGTCCCGGATATAATCCGAGGTATCGAAGAGAACGATGAACCGCCCCTGGGGAATATCCAGATTGATTCTCTCCACCTCCTGGCGCACCGCCTTGGCCACCGCCAGGGTGTTTCCTCCGGACTGTTTATATATCATCAGCTGCACGGACTCCCGGGCATTTACCCGGTTGATCTGTTCCCGCTTCTCCGTGGTTTCCGAAATCTTCGCCACCGAACCAAGCCGCACCGGCGCATCCTCCCGGTAGAAAAGCACCACATTACGGATCTCTTCGATGCCGGAAAAACTTCCGGGGATTCGAAGCCGCACGTTGATGTGTCCTTCCCGGAGGCTTCCTCCGGGGAGATTGATATTGTGCTCTCGAAGAATGCTCGTAAGGCTATCCAGAGAAAGCCCGAGCGCCCGGATACGTTCCAGAGAGATGTCCACGTGAATTTCCCGGGCAAGCCCCCCCGCCACGGTCACCGAAGCAACTCCTGGAAGACGTTCGAAACGATAGGCCAGAGTATCTTCCACATATTCCCGGGCATGAAGAAGGGGCATTTCCGAAGAAAAAGCGAGCATCATCACGGGCATGGCGGCACTATCGAATTTCCGGATCACCGGCCGATCCACATCATCCGGAAGTCTGGGAAAAATACGATCGATCCGATCACGCACATCACTGGCGGCGGCCTCGATATCAGTACCCCAGGTAAAGGTGACGGAAATGGAACTTTCCCCCTCGGTAGAGGTGGACCGCACCTCCTCCACACCGCTGATGGCACTCAACGCTTGTTCAAGAGGGCGAGTAACGCTTTCTTCCACGTCCTCGGGAGCCGCATCTTCATAGGCAGTGCTTACGTTGAGCCGAGGAGATTCAATTTCCGGAAGAAGATCCACCGCGGTTCCCCGGAACCCCACTCCTCCCAGCACGAGAATGAGCAAAGCCCCCATGGTGGTGAAGATGGGGCGATGCACGCAAAAGGAAATGATGTTCATGAGTCTTCGCCGCTTTTTTCTTTCTTGGAAGAATCTTCATCGGAAAGGACATCCCTCTCGGAGATGATCACGTCCCCTCCCCGAACCCCGAGAAGGTGGTGTCCCAACACCACCACAGTCCCCTCGAGATTTTCGGGTTCGAGAATTTCCACCAGAACTCCTTCCTGAATTCCCGGAACGACCTTCTGAAAAAGAGCCTTGGTTTCTTCGGAATTCACGAGAAAAACTCCCCGATCTCCCTCCCTTTCACAAAGAGCCTCCAAAGGTACTGCAAGAACCTGAGGCTTTTCCTCCAGTACCACTTCGACCCTCATGAACATGCCAGGCCGGAGAAGAAGCTCTTCGTTGGGTATGGAAAGTTCCACCAAAGCCTGGCGGCTCTCCTCCTCTACAAGAAAGGAGACTCGTTCCACCCGGGCGGGAAAATTTCGCCCGGGATAGGCATCCACCCGGATCGAGGCGGACATGTCCGGATGCATGAGGGCATAATCCCGTTCGGTGACGTAGAACTGACCTTTGAGGGTCCGAATATCCATGAGAGAAAGAAGAGACTCGTTGGCCTTCACCAAAGCTCCAAGCTCCACATAGGAGGATCCCACGTGAAGAGTGCGGTTCTCCATCTTTTCTCCCTGGGGAACCCGAAGAACGCAATCCTTAAGACGAACTTCCGCCATCCGGAGCCGGGATTCTCCCTGCCGGAGCTGGGCCTGGGCAACTTTTTCATCCTCCAGAGCAGTTTTATAGGAGGTTTCCGCCTCGTCGTACTGAGCGTCGGAGATCATGTTCTTTTTCGCAAGAGTCTTGGCTCGCTCAAACTCCCGGTTCCTGGCAGACACCGCAGTTTTCTGGGCATCCCGCCGAGCCCGAGCCACATCGACCTCCGCCTTGATCTGATCGTACTCCAGGCGATAATCCTCATCATCCAGGCGCACCAGGAGATCCCCCGGATGAACCGCATCTCCCATGTAAGCGGGCATTTCGATAACTCTTCCCCCTACCCGAGGAGCCACATCGAAGAAAAGCGAAGGTTTGAGGGTTCCCGTAAAAATCCGGCGTCTCTGGAGATCTCTCCTCTCTAGAGGAGCCACTGCCACTGCCACAGCCCGAACCGGGGGCCTCTGCAAATTCGTCCCTTCGTCATTCTGCGGAAGCCGCTCGTAGATTCGCCATCCAAAAAGTCCGAAAAGGAGAACTGCCACGAGAATTGCCACTTTTTTCCCCATCCTGGGCCACCTTCTTTGTGTTATAATGAATTTTAAATAATCAAAGAGCGTGCAAATCATTCCGGAGCTTCCACGCTCTTCGGCCGCTTTTTGCAAACATTCCTATAGAATAACCCGTTTCTCGCAAAGAAAAATACCGTTTCCGTAAAGAAATGTAAAGCAGGAAGCCCCGGGAATGTCGTCAATCTCCTCTCCCTCTTCTCCGGAGGCATACCAGGGAGTACAGGGGAGGAATCCCTAAAAGAGTAATACCCGTGGAGCTCAGAAGTCCTCCTATGACAGCCCGGGCCAGAGGAGCCTGCATCTCTCCTCCCCATCCGAAGGCGAGAGGGACCAGGGCAATTCCGGTGGAGCAGGAAGTCATGAGAATGGGTCGAAGCCTCTCCCGGGCAGCTTTTTTCGCAGCCTCTTCGGGGGAGAAACCCAGTCTCTTTTCGTAATCCCCCGCCTGAAACACCAGGAGCAAGGCATTATTGACTCCGATTCCCGTAAGAATGAGACATCCCATAAGGGACTGGAGATTCCAGGTGGTATCCGTAAGAAAGAGCACACAAATCACCCCCAGCATTCCCAGGGGAACCGATGTAATTACCAGGAGAGGCTCCACCAAAGATTCGAACTGACATGCCAGGATCATATACACCAGCAGAAGTGCCAGACCGATGCTTCGGTAAAGTTCCTGAAAGGAACGGGTCTGTTCTTCGTAAGATCCTCCAAAGGCGAGAGAGTATCCTTGGGGCAGGGGAAGATCCCTTAAAACCCGCCGGAGATCCTTTACGAGATCTCCCGGAGTCCGGGATGGAGCCGCCACGCTAACCTCCCGGACTCTCTGGCGGTCTTTTCGGGAGATGCTCAAAGGAGCCCGGGCAAGAATGGATTCTCCAAGATTTCCCAATTCCAGAACTTTTTCCCTGGAAGTGACCAAAGGCATTTCAAGGAGATCTCGAATTCCCTTTTCCCGAATGTTTTCTCCCTGAAGCTGCAGGGGATAAGAGAGGCCTCCCCGGAAAAATTCGCCCGCCTCCCCTCCGGCGAGAAGAAAACGTACGGTTCGGGCAATCTCTCGGATTTCGATTCCCAGAGCGGAAGCTTTTTCCCGATCCACCCGAAGGCGATATTCCGGAACTCCTCGAGGCTCGGGCAAAGTGGCATCCGTAACTCCCCGGATTGTCTCCGCCCGGCGCACCACTTCCTTTCCCAAAAATCCCGCCACCAGGGGATCAAAACCACGAATCTCCACGGAAACCGCCTGTTCTCCCGATCCTCCGAGGAGATTTCCCAAAATACTGCTTGGTACTCGCACTCGGAACCGGGTACCCGGAAGGCTTCGGAGGATCTCGTGCACTTCCTCGGCGATCTCCCGAACTCCTCGACTCCGCTCCTTTCGAGGAGCAAGACCGAGACGAAAAACCCCTCCATCCGCCGCACGGTCTGCGGCACACTGCATAATCCGAATCTCCGGAACTGCCGCCTCCAGTACGGCTTCTACCTGTTTCATCATGGCCTCCCGAACTTCAAGGGGTGTACCTTGCTCCATGGAAAGATATATCCGCAGTTCCGATTCGTCCGTGGGAGGAAGAAGCTCGCTTCCCATGAGAGGAAGAAGCAGAAGTATTCCCCCGGCGGCTGTCAGAAGGAAGAGTCCTGCCTTTCGGGGGTGCTCGAAAACCAGATGAAGGAGGTTTTCGTACGTTCGAGAAATTCCTTCCATTCCCCGGAAGGAAAGGATCGTGTTCTCGAAGGAAGGGAGAAAAAATCGGGAGAGCATGGGTACCAGGGTAAGAGCCACGAGAAGCGAAGCCAAAAGGCTCATGATCACCACCGAGCCAAGCTCTCGAAAGAGAATGCCCGACATGCCCCGAAAAAAGAAAAGAGGGAGAAAGACCACTCCCGTAGTAAGGGTTCCTCCGAGGATGGGGAAAAACACTTCCCGGGTTCCCTCCAGGGCTCCTCGAGCGGGATCCTCGTAGATCTTTCTTTTTCGGAAGATGTTTTCCAGCACCACCACCGCATTATCCACAAGCATGCCCAATCCGAGGGCAAGTCCTCCCAGGCTCATGATGTTTAGGGAGAATTCCCCGATTCCCATAAGGGCGAAACAGGCCGCCACGGAAAAAGGCACCGCCGTTCCCACTACCAGGGTAGCCCCGAAGCTCCGAAGGAAAAGATAGAGAACTCCCAGGGCAAGAAGACCTCCGAGAACTCCCGCATATACCACGCTGGAAAGAGATTGCCGAATATAGAGAGAGGCATCGAAGAGAATTACCAGTTCCCCTCCGGGCAGTTCTCGGTTGATTTTTTCCAAGACCTTGCGAATCCTCTTCGCCACGGCCACGCTGTTTTCCCCCGTGCCCTTGTAAAGAGTAAGCTGTACCGAGTTCTGCCGGTTCACCCGATAGAAATAGGGGCGCTCGGAAGGAGCAAAAACCACCTGGGCAAAGGAGCGCAGCGTTATGGGACGGCCTCGGCGAAAAGAGACCACCGTGTCGAGGATTTCCTCCAGAGAAGCGTATTTTCCGGGAATCCTTAACCCCAGAGTATTTCCTCCCTGGGTAAGGCGTCCTCCGGAAGATGTACAATTTTCGGCCTCCAAAGCCCCCAAAACCTTGGAGAGGGGAATAGAAAGGGCCTTCATGCGGTGTACATCGAGATCTATCCGTACCTCCCGCTCCCCCTCTCCCCAGAGGAATACCGAGGAAACCCCAGGAATGCGCTCCAACTGATAGATCACATGGGCATCCAGATACTCCCGGGCATGAAAGGGATCCATGGAAGTCGCGTAGCTCAGCATCACGAGAGGCATGGCCTGGCTGTCATATCTGCGCACCAGGGGAAGCTCCGCATCCTCCGGCAGAAATGCCTCCTGCTGACGGATTCTGTCCCGCACTTCTTCCAGGGCATCTTCGATGTCGGTACCCCAGAAAAACTCCCCCACCAGATAGCTGCCTCCTTCGGAGGAGGAGGATCGAATCCGCCGAAGTCCCGACACTCCCCCGAGAGCTTTCTCAAGAGGCTCCGTAATGCCTTGTTCCACCTCCTGTGGAGTGGCATAAGGGTAGGATGTATAGATGGTAATGCGCGGGGTTTCCAGAGAAGGCAGCAAATCTACGGGGGTTTTCCCCAGGGCCGTCAGGCCCAGAAGAAACACCAGAAGGGCCCCCATGGAAGTCCCGATGGGGTGATATACCCAATATGCGAGAAATCTCATCTTTCTTTCCGGAAAAAGGACATGGTAGAATTCATGGGACCATTGTATCCTTACCGGGTATTCCTTGGCAAAGATACAAAAGCACCATGCCATGTGTTGGAGATATTCTGAACGACGAAGGGACTGCGGAAATCCTATGCCAAGACCCAAAAAAAACCGTGTAATAAGCAACCTTCCCTCGGCCACGGCCTTTCTTCCGGAAGGGGAAAATTCCGATCTCCGAGAGGAAAGCGTGGTGGTCCTCCGGCTCGACGAACTTGAAGCCCTCCGCCTCGCAGATTTGGAAGGGCTCTATCATCAGCATGCGGCGGAACATATGCACGTCTCCAGGCAAACCTTCGGGAACATTCTCAGCGGCGCCCGTAGAAAGATTGCCGAATGCATTATCCTCGGCAAGGGGCTTCACATTGAAGGGGGAAGCGTGGAGGTGAAAACTCGGGGGTTCCACTGTAAACGCTGCCGTCATTCCTGGGGAACCGGAGAAGCCCCCCCCAAGCCTCGGGAATGCCCCGCCTGCCACAGCCGGGAAATTTTGAAAGATTTTTCGGATTCCTGCTGTGGGGGACAGCGTAAACGAGGGTTTTCTCAAGAGAAAAAGGAATGCCCTTCCCCCTCCGGAAAAGAAGAGCATGATACGCCGCAAAAAGGCTCCTGAAGGTTGAGGAAAAACCGCCAAAACCTTCGCGGTAAAATTCAAACACCGCTTGCATAATGCGCGAGAGGAAAAACCCTCTCGAGTTTTTCCTCTGTTTGCAACCGTTCTTTTCCGGAAATTTTTTCAAAAGCCCCTATCGTCGCCTTTGGAACGGAGGATCGCCCCGGACATATTCTGCATATCGAAGGTATCGAACATATGGGCATATCCAGGAGGTTTCCCATGTTTCTCAAAGACCGGATACAAGGATTTTTTCTTTTTCTCCTCTGCCTGATCTTCTGCCTTGCCGCTTCTTCCGGAAGAGCCCAAGAGGCTCCTCTCTCTTCTGAAAAAGTTCCTGCCCTGGAAGAGATGCAGGCTCCCCTCGAAAATCTTTCCTCCCTCCGAATTCCCCGGGAAGCGGTAACCACACACCACATGCTCTCTCGGGGAGATATGGAGGTTTCCTACGATGCCACGGCAGGATATATTCCCATTTACGAAGAGCGTACGAAAAAAGAACTGGGGTCCATCTTTTATGTGGCCTATATTCTGGATACGGAGGAAAAAAATCCTCCCCGGCCCCTGACGTTTGTTTTCAACGGAGGACCGGGATCTCCCGCCATATGGCTGCACATGGGAGCCTTCGCCCCCGTGCGGGGCCCCGTAAGAGGCGTAAAGGAGCCCATGCCGGCTCCTCCCTATGAAGTCCGGGAAAACCCCTGGACCCTTCTTCCCCAGACGGACCTCGTCTTTCTCGATCCTCTGGGAACCGGCTACAGCCTTCCTCCGGAAGAGTCCGGAGAGGCCAAGGAGTTCTGGGGTATTGCTGAGGACATCCGGGCCATGGGGGAGGTTATCCGCATGTACCTCACCCGGCACCGACGATGGGGATCCCCGGTGTTTCTCCTGGGGGAAAGCTACGGGGGCATTCGAGCGGCGGGGCTTGCCTCGGCCCTCCAGGATCTCGGCATAGCTCCCTCGGGAATTATCTTGGTAGCTCCCGCCCTGGATTACGGGGACATTCTCGGGAACAGCACCAACGAACGGCACCTGGTGCATCGGATTCCCACCATGGCTCTCAGCGCCAGATATCATGGGAAAATCGATTCTCCCTTAGCCCCTGAGGAGCTTTGGGAGAAGGCTCTTTCCTGGTCCCGGGAGACGTATCTTCCAGCCCTCTGGAAGGGAAACCTCCTGGAGGAGGAGGAGAAAATCCGCGTAGCCCGAGAGCTTTCGGCCCTTATCGGCATTCCCGAAGAAATTCTGTTGGATTGGAACCTGCGAGTTCCTCAGCACGTTTTTGCTGAGGAACTTCGGAACGACCTTCGAAGCTTCCTCAGCCTCTACGACACCAGGCTTATCGGCCCAGGAGGCTACTACAGCTATTCCGAGGATCCTCTTATGGCCCGCATCACCACTCCCTTCGCCACGGCCTTCAAAAAGTATCTTCAGGAGGAGCTTCTGTTCGTTACGGATCTCACCTACGTTTTGAGCGGCCATGAGGCCCACAAGAGCTGGAACTGGAACTCCGGGCTCCCCCACGGAAAGTTCGGATATCCCGAAACCCTGGAAGATCTTGCCACGGCCCTTCGGAGAGATCCGCATCTTCGAGTGTTCACCGCCATGGGCACCTACGACCTGGTATGCCCTCCCGAATCCATCCGCTACGGCCTGGCTCACATGGATCTTCCCCAGGAGACCGCCGAGAGGGTTCTGGAGTTCCATCAGTATCCCGGGGGGCACATGATGTACCTCGACGAGGAAAACCTGGAGAGAATGCAGGGAGATCTCGAAAGCTTTTACAGGGATCTGACGCATTCAACGGAGAGGAAACGCTAAAACCATCGAACGCCTTGCCCGAACAGGACTATAAAGGGGGCTCTTCCAGACGCATCTTCCCTGGAGGAACCCCCATAATTTTTCGGAAAATCCTGGAAAAATGGCTCTGATCGGCAAAACCAAGATCCAGGGCAGTGTCTACGCAAGAACGCCCCTGGGCCAAAAAATCCACGCTTTTTCGAATTCGCAGCATGGTGGCATATTCGTCGGGGCTCATGCCGAAACGGCGCAGAAAAAGACGCTGCAGATACCAGGGGCTCAGGGAGCAGAGTGCTCCAAGTTCCTCCAAAGCCACCCGGCGATGGGAGTGCGCCGCAAGATAACGCTCCAGGAGATGCATGCGTTGATCCGGGGGTTCTTTTTCTTCCGGCAGAAAGGAAGAACGGGAAAAGCATTTTTGAAGAAAAGAGGCCCCCCTTTCTAAGAAAAGGGAGCTCTCTCTTTCGAGACACGCCGCAAAAAGCTCCAAAAATTCTTTCCGGAGAAAAGGATCTTCAGAAAAGACGGGGGTTTCGGAAAGCGCTTCGCTACTGTGCACTTTAAGGTTTTCCAGAAAAGAGGATGACCAGAGGAGGATTTTGTATGCATGCCCCCGCTCTCCGGAGCAACGGCATTCGTGAGGCTCCCCGGAAGGAAGCAGAAAAAGCGTTCCCGCTCCAAGCTCGTACCACCGCCCCCGGACCAGAAGAGAGCGTTCTCCCTCCCGTACAAGCCCCACGCAGAGGCTTGCGTGGAAATGCCGGGAAAAAGCGTGCCGTATCCCTTCGCCCCGGAGGGCCCGAACAGATCCGAAAGCATCGAGGGAAACCTGTCGAAGTTCCCGAAGATCCGGATCGTTCTCTTTCATGGCCCTCCCCCTCTTTCCGAAGTAGTCTCACCTCTTCATCTTACACCAGTGCGGGAAAAAAGGTAGCCCGGATAAGAAGCCCCTCCTCTCCGGCCTCCACTTTATGGGGCACTCCCCGGGGAATGAGCGTCATGGTTCCCGGACGATAGAGAACTTCCTCTCCTCCGAGAACTCCTTTTCCGCTTCCCTGAAACACTTCGTGAATCTCCCATTCCTTTTCATGTTCGTGAAGGCTTAAAGCTTTTCCGGGATCTACTCGGACAAAGTGACAACTTACGGCTCCTCCGGTATCCTCTCCCTTCAAAGCATGTTTGAGAGCTACTCCGGCAAAGGCGGGATGGGAATTCCAGGGATATTCTTCCAAAAGCTCTTCCCTGCCTTTTTTCCAGAGAGTTCCTTCTGCAACCTTTTGAACACAAACGTTTTCCATGGCGGGACACCTTCCTTTGTACAAATTCAGGAAATTTTCGCCTTCCTGCTGGAACAACAGGCTACCGCAAAAGGGCTCTCCCTTCTTGTACAATCTTGTGCTTTTCCACCGGGCCGGTCTTTCTGAAATTTACGAAGAGGAAAATACACAAAAATCCGAGGCGGAAAGCCTCGGATTTTTAAAAATACCACCTTTCAAAAAACACTCCCGGCACTTCTAGGAAGAAGCTCCTCCGGCCTCTGCTTCCTGGCTGTAAGGGAAAAAGTTATCCCATAGCGTGTCGAGGCGGGTGAGGGTTTCCTCCATGGGAGGCACTTCAAAACGCCCATCCCTCTCCATGAGGATTTCTTTTTCCTGAAGCTTTCGCAAGGCATCGTTTACCTCGAAGTCGAGCTTCTTACCGAAGGAGGATTCGATCCACTCTTCGATACGATCGTCAAGCTCGGCCTCGGAGTAGAACCGACCGCCTTCGGTACGTTCGGCAACGAGGAAATAGTAAGCCAGAAGGGCCTCCTTGCACTCCTCTTCCTCCGCCTCGTGCACCAAAAAGTTGAAGACCCCCGCATTGTTGTCCAGGTTGTGGAAGTAGAGGGTTTTCATAAGCTTGGCCTGGTGTTTTTCCTTGGTGTTCTTATAACGGGTAAAAACCTTTATCGAGATAATTCCCACCAGGGAGAACGCCGCGAGGATGGGAAAAAGCTTATCCTTGAAATCCATCCAGTTGATTTCCTCCCCCGCAACGAGAGCCGCCACCACCGCTCCGATAACGAGAGCTGCGGGGACCACCTTGCGGATAACGCTGAAAAGCCCTCCGAGAAGCGGAAGAAGAATCATTCCCTTGTCCACCAGGGTCATCTGGATGGTAACGTCCGGAAAGAGAGTTTCCAGAGCCGAGACGGGAACGTTCTTGAATATTTTCAAGAAGATGGGGGATTCTCCCGCAGAGGCTGAAGGCTTCGGGGATGTTTTTTTCCCAAAGGCTGCCTCCTTGAGAAGGCGCCGTTCCTTCTGGCTTTCGGTCTCTCCGGCGGTTTCGATGTAGTGGTCGTAGAACTGCTCCACATTTTCATCGCTCTTGAGCTTGATAAGTATGAGAAGCCGCTGCAACATCTCCTCAAATTCGGGTTCCTTCTCTTTGGAGGCCCAGAATTTCCACTTGGACCGGGGATCCTGTTTCTTGGGAACCTCCTGCCTCCCTCGACGATAGATGAGAATCTTTTCGTATTTTTCGTGGTTCACCTGAATTTTCAATCCTCGAGGAGCAGCCTTGGTCATAAGTTCGTTCAGTTCTTCCAGGGTAAGCTCTCGGTAGTTCGCCGCCACCAGGATGCCTTCCAGAGTTCTCACCATCTCCTCGAAACGATGGGCGGGATCTCCCAAGGCGGGATTGTGAATCTTCAGGGTGTCCGCATCGGGATTGAAGAGATGATAGGCTTTACGGGCCCTCTTGAGATCCTCATGGAATTCGAAATGATAGATGGATTGAATAATCTCCGCCACCCGGCGAAATTGCTCCTGTTCTTTCGGAGAAAGTTTTCCGTGATCGCAGAGTGCATCCACGAGATCGTCCGTTCGGACCGGAATAAACTTTCCCAAATGCGGGTAATCCCCCATGGCCATTCCTCCCTCAAGAATCGTTATTTTCCAAAGTATACCACGGCTGGAAAATCGAACGTATACGGCTTACCGTTGAGAAGGCCCGAGAAACTCTTTTCTACTCCAGATCCAGAATAAGGACCAGCATGTCGTGGTCGGGGTGCTCGGTCTTCTTGGTGGAACGCCCCGGCAGGGAGCTCTCGATTTCCACAAGGCTCCAGTTTTTTTGAGGAGTAAGCCCGAAAAAGCCGATGTGGTCCATATTGGATTTTTGATTGTCATAACTGTAGTGCCCCGGAGGAAGAGAGATAAGGTAGAACTCCAGGGGTTCGGGTTTTTCCACGTTGTAATCCCCCAGAACGAAACCGGGGCTTCGGAGCATGCGAGCCAGCAGATTCAGCTTTTCCAACTGAACCCGCCTCTTCTCGTCATTATAGCGCTCCGCTTCTTGAACGTCATTTTTTCCTCGGGTGGAAGGGCTTTTAAGGTGCACATTCACCATTACGAACTCCCGGCCCGTGGCGATTTCTTCGAAGAATCCCACCAGAGGGGGGCGGCTGAAAAGCGCGATATCCCGTCCCTCCCAGGCGAACATGGCATTCGAGAAAAATGGTGCGGGCTCCACGAGACCGCGAATGTGTTCGGAGTTCCAGAGAAAGTAAAGATCCTGGTTGTTTCCCGTATCGTTACCCCAAAACTTCCACCCTGGAAGATGTTTGGTTACGAGATACCGCATAACCGCATGGTTATGAATCTCCTGAAGTGCCAGAATCTGCACCGAAGAGTTTCGGATTTTCTCCGCCACCCCGGCTACATCCTTGGGAGAATACATTCGCTTTCCTTCGATGGTGAAATATTCGATGTTCCAGGTTCCCAAAGAAAGACCCCAGGAAGCTCCGGGAACCCCTAGAGAAAGAAGAATCGCAAGAAACGTCCATGCCGCACTGCCGCACCATTTTCCCAAAACTCTCATACAGCCTCCCTTATCATCGATATACTTTCCGGCAAAAACTTTATTATGGTCACTCCTTGCGGATGATAGTTCCCACATGCTCACCCCGAAGAGCCCGGGTAAGATTTCCCTCTTGGGTTCCGTCAAAAATCTGAACCGAGGTAAGTACTTCGCTGTTCTGGAGAATTTCCAGACAGGGCCGTTCTATAATAAGATCGTCCTGCTCCATTTCCAGAAGAGTTCTGGCACCGATTTCCGGAATGAACTCAGCCTGAGGATTCTTTTTGGGGTCATCCGTATAAAGTCCCTTTTCGTCCTTCACGAAAAGACAGCTTTTTGCTCCGATAAGATCTGCCAAAAGCAGGGTGCCCACATCGGTCCGATGGATGGGAATACGTCCCCGGGCAGCCCCGGGAGGCAGGGCAAAGTAGTCGTAGGGAGGCATGGCATAGGTCACGGGGATACACCCCTGGGCAAAGTATCCCGGAAGTTTCACGATATCGTCCTGTTCGATGGCAATTCCTCCCCAGGGGCCAAGAAGCATGGCCACCATGAGAGCGTTCTGCTCCGAAATGGTGGTTCCGAACTTGGCGATGATTCCCGTGGGCATTCCCAATTCAAGGCCGATGCTGTAAATGTGCCGGCTTCTGGTTCCTCCCCCGGTAAGGAGAAGCATCTTGTGTTCCTTCCGATTTTCCGCCACCTCGCGCACCAGCCGGGGCAGTACCTTGGCTCCTCGATCGCAAATGGACTGCCCTCCGATTTTCATAACGTTGACATCCGGAAAGAGGCGCATTTGCGGAGCGAGATCAAGGCTTTCCAAAAAAGAAGCGCTCACCAGGCTTTCTCCCATAAGGCGACTTTTTATGTGAAGTCGTTTTCCATCTTTTTCACGCATGAGTGCCATGGTACTTTTCTCCTTTATTTTCGTCGCACCTTCGAAATAGAAAAACAAGGGGGCCTTGGCCCCCCGTTTTTTGTGGTTTCTTGAGCCGGAATCTTTTGAAGCACAATGAGTGGTCTTCGATAAGACTATTCCTCGGATTCACTTCCGTCCTTGGGGTTGTGAAGACATACAAGCTCCGCATCCATGGCTTTCGCGAGGGTATCAAGCTCGCTCTTCCGTACATGGGTGGCAAAAACTTTAAGATCCACCCCGGAAACTGCCACAATTCGAAATCGCGGCTGTTTCATCTCCTTCTGCATTTTGTGACGCTCCCGAAAAAAGATCTTTCCCGCCATGAAGCATCTCCTCCTTTCGTATTCTCTCAACTCTCTGCATCGTTTTCGAGACATGTCCATTATACCGGAGAATATGCCCTTTTCACCAGGTCTTTCTCCGCATTTCTTTTCCATGGGTGCTCAAAGAAAGGAGAATAACTTTGCAGAAAATTATTCAAAAAAATACGTGAAAATGCCACAAAAGTTTTTCGGGAGGTAGAATGGATGGGATAGTATTTGACGAGAGGAGGCGGCAGGCATGATCGAAGAGCTTTGTCAACAGACCATACGAAAAACTTCCCCCATCGCCGGAAAATCAAAACAGAGGTTCCCGCTTCTTTCGGCGGTGACGTTTCTTTGCCTCTTCTTTCTTGGAACGGCAGCATTTGGGAGAGAAGCTGTCCAAATCCTGAGAGAAGACCCAGATATTCTCGAAAATCTCCGACTTCAGGGAACCCTGGAAAGACTTCAACGAGATCCGGAATTTCAAGGGAGACACGTTTTTTTCTTTCACTGGGATGCGGCCCGGTCCGACCTTCTCGAAGCCATGCTCCGAAAGGGGCAGCTCCCCTTTCTGGAATTTCTTCTCCACCGGGGACGGCTCTCCCTTGAGACTCTCACGGTGGATAAATCGGAAACCATGTCGGTGATGCCCAAATACCTGGCCTCCAAGCGGGATCTCGACGTGGTGGGCTGGTGGCAGTTCCACCGGGAAAATCTGGAGTTCCAGAACTTCGGCCTTATCCCGGAGGATGCCCTGGACTACCTGTTTGGGCTCTCATCTCCCCGATATCCCACCATTATGGATTTTATCGATAGCCGGGGAGAAACTGTGGTGGGGGGCTTCTCTCTCTATACCCGGGGAATGATCCGAGATAATTACGGCCGCGCCTATCGAGAAGGACTCCGGGCTTTTTTCGATCATACCCACCTTCACCAGGCTCAGGAGGTCACCACGGAATTTTTGAACGTTCTTCGGCGCATCGCCTCGGATCCGGGCGAGCGTTTCCCTCTCTTTTCCTTCTGCGTGCTCACCGCTCTGGACGAATTTGCTCATATCGACGGCGTAAGCCTTCCCGAAAAAGAGAGCCACCGGGAATATTTTTCCTGGAATCGGGAAGATCCCATACTCCACCCCTTTTTTCAGGTTATGGATGAGGCGGTGGACCCAAAGGCTCCCTTTCAAAGTCCCCGATTTCGTCCACCCTACCATCGATACGTAATCCCCGAAAAAACCCGATGGTATACGGCCCCCCGAAAACCCAGAGAACTCTCCGTACACATTCCCCTTCTGGAGGTATATGCGGGCACCGTGCCCTCCCTGAATTTCCACACCCTGGGAGCCCCTACGATACGCCGCAGCACCCCGAGGCCTGTGCTTTCCATGATGTTTTACGACATACAGCTCGGGAGAGTTCTGGATCTTTTCTACGCCATTCGAAGGGATACCCGGGGAAAATACCGTTTTCGGGAAGATCTTTATCAAGAGGCACTACAGAGCTTTCCCCGGCCGTACTTCGATCTTTCCCGACTGGAACGAGACGACAGCCTGCTTGCAAACACCCTCTTCTTCGTCTTCGGAGATCACGGCATGGTGGACAGCCAGCACATGATGGCTCCCAACAATCCCTATCAGGCGGTAAGCATCCGAAGCAAAGAGTCTCTGGAGACTTTTTTCATCGACCATCTTAACGACTCTCTCGGTCTGAGCACTTGGGAAAAAGGCATGTCCCCGGAAAACCTTCTTTTCGGCTGTGACGATCGAACCCTTCCGGAAGAAGGGGCTTTTCCCTTTGCCTTTCCCGAGTGGCAGGATCCGGTTACGGCGGATCTCGTTTCTCAGGCATCCTTCTGGGCGGACGGAGTGTTGGGCAAAGCCGAAAGACACATCGCCAGGGCTCTGCGGGATCGTTACTGGTGGACCTTTCCTCTCTGGGGCCCTCTTCTCGACGCTCCCGCGAAAAAGATCCTGGGAGAACACCGCCCCTACCTTCGGAACGTATTGATCCGCCTGCGCCTTCGAGGCTCTCTGCCCTATCGGCAAAGCCTTCGCGAGTTTCGCCAGCATTTTTACGACAGCCATATTCGGCTGGTCCATGGGGGCGGGGTACGGAACAATGCGGAACTTTTTCTTCCCGGGCGAAATGCCGAAGGAAGTCTGAGCTGGAAACACCGTCCTTCTCTGGAGGAAATCGCCACCTATGTCTATCCGTCAGGAAAGACTCTGCTTCAGGGGCTCGAAACGATAAAGGGAGTGGGACTTATCTTTATCCGCCGGGACAATCACCTTTTCTTCTCCGGAGCTCCTCTTCCGGAGGAAATGTTTCTGCTGGTGCGGGATCGCTACGGCAATGAAGGCGAAATTCGCGTGCGCCCTCAAAAGAAAAACCCGAAAAAACTGGAATTCGCCTACCTCCCCCTTGCGGAACGGGATCCCTTGGGATATTTCTCCGTCTTCCCCCATCCCATGAAAGGAAGCTTTCACTCTTTCGAAGAGTGGAATGACTTTTCCGTGGAGCAGCGGCACTGCTATCCCAACGTGGTGGGAGGCATAGGGACATATTTCTACAGCAGAAACCCTGCTTTGGGAGATGTGCTTATCATGCACAGCCAGGGATGGAATTTCGGAGCCTACGCGGGAAATCACGGGGGAATTCACCGGGGAGAGAAACGAACCTTTCTTCTTGTTTCAGGGCCCACAGTTACCGAGGGCCCTCTCATGGCGCGAAATTTCCAGGGAGAAATCCACTATCCCACCCTCCTCGACATGGCTCCCACAGCCCTGGAATGGCTCGGCTACGGTTCGCAAGCCCTTACACGCTTTTCCCGGGAAGGTTTCCGAGCATACCTTGAAGAATGGCGAAAAAACCAGCGGGGGGAAGCGGCGGCCTATTATACGAAAATTCCGGATTTCTCAGAATTTCTCCGGGAAATACACCTGGGCTCCCTAAAACTGGAAGACTTTCGGGAGGAGGTTTTTCAAGCTCTGGAGTTCATGGAAACCCAGGAGTATGCACCCTTTCCGGAGTACGATCTTCAAGAAGAAGACGGGCTGCCCCTCTGCATTTTTGAAAACCCCTGATGGCCGGAAAAAAAAATGATGCAAAAAACACAAGATTTACTTGAATTTTTCCTTAAAATATGTTGTGATTCCGCAGGGCACGTCTTTTGTGCGACATATCTTTTCCAACGAGAAAGGAGTATCTCATGAGCGGCTATGGCGGATATTTCGGGAAAAAGGTCGGAGTCATTACCGGAGCGGCCTCAGGAATAGGACTCGGTTTGGCAGAGCGGCTACTCGCCGAGGGAGCCCGGGGGGTATTTATGGGAGATGTCATTGCGGAAAACCTGGAAAGGGAAGCGGCCCGGCTAAACCGAATGCACCCGGGTAAAGCCTTTCCCATGCTTGCGGATGTCACCAAGAGCGATGAGGTTACAGGGCTCGTTCAGGCAGCCAAGGAACTGGAGGGACACCTGGACTTCGTCTTCAATAACGCCGGCAGAGGCGCCACACTTCCCACAGAACAGGTGACCTTCGACTTCTGGAGACAGATCCTGGATCTTAACGTCATGGGGATAGTTTACGGTACCTATGCGGCGATTCCCATTATGCGGGAGCAGGGCTTCGGACACATCGTCAATACCGCCTCCCTGGCGGGGCTGGTCCCGATTCCCTATCAGGCAGTATATGCGGCCAGTAAAAGCGCCGTCATCTCCATGACGGAAAGCCTGTTCTACGAACTGGAGTCCGAGGGCCTTCGGTTTAGCGTCATCTGCCCCAGCAACATCAAGACCCCCATTTTCGGAGATATGACTCCTCCTTCGGACGCCATAGGCGTGCAGGAAGCCATAGAATACATTTTTCAGGAACTCGAGCAAAACTCGTTGATAATAACCCTTCCCGAATCGGCCCGGAATGTTTCCACGTATTACCGAACCCGGCGGGAGGAATTCGACCAGTTCATGCGCGGCATGGCCCAAGAACGCCGGGAGAATTACCGAACCAAGGGTACCTACTATTAGGCATCGTCGAAGCTGAAGCTTTTCAAAGCCGAGGTTTTTTGAAAACGGAGCGGCATCCCCTTGCGCTCCAAGAAACAAAAACCTCTGCAAAACCCTTCCGGGAGAAAGAGCGTTGCCATGAAAAAAGAAACGCTTCTGCGACAAACGGATCTTTCATTGCATGTGGTACTGCTGCTCATGGGAAGCATGACCATGACAATGGTGGGAATTTTTCTTTTTCCCGTGGCCGCAGGCAAACTCCCCTACTACGAAAAAGGGCTCTACGGCCTGATTCTCTTTATCACAGCCCTCCAGATGGTGACTCTTGGAGAAACCCCCTTCGGAAACATGGGAAAATCCAAACCTCTGCTCGCAGCGGGAGCGGTTTTAGCATCTTTGGGCATCGTAACCTGTTTTATTCCGGAACTCTTCGGAGAGATCCCCCGATGGACACTCTTTCTATGTTTCACTCCGGGAGGATTTTTTCTGCTTGCCCAGATGCTCTTCTCCCGAAGCAAGCTCCGAAGCTGGATGGAGTACGGCGGCATTTTCCGACACCTCATATACGGATGTGGAGGGGTCTACGTTCTCTCAATATTCATGGGAGTGCTTCTTTGGAACCCCCGGCTCCTTACCACTCCCCAGACGGGGCTGACAGCCCTTCTTTTCGGAGGAACCCTTTTTTACCTCGCTGGAACCCTCCACCAGATCTACCGATCCTATCCGGAAGCCCGGAAGATGCACAAAGTGAAGGGAGCTCTCGGCCCGGATCAGGCAGTACTCCTGCTGACGGGCCTTTTCATGATTCTCCTCGGAGTGCTCCTTATCCCGGTAAGCTTCGGAATGCTCCCCTTTTCGGGAAGCGCCCAACTGGGATTGCTCATGGTTATCTTCGCCATCCAGATGCTCGCCTTCGGGAACACTCCTCTGGGCGCTTTTCCCCGTTCGTGGCTCATGGTCTTTTTGGGTTTTCTCTTCGGAGCCCTGGGAATAGCCTCATGCATACTCCCGGGAATTCTGGTACTACCCCTGACGATGCTGGTGGGAGGACTGAACATTCTGGGGGGCTCCATAACTCTGATAAAACTATGGGCCCCCCTTCTGGGCGCAAGAAAAGCCGTAAGATCTCCTCTTCCGAAGATTCTTCTCCGACTCTACGCAACCCAAACGGGAATGAACCTGCTCTCCATCCTCTTCGGCACCTCCATGTTCTTTTCTCGGCTTCTCCCGGGATATCTCATAGGCATCATTCTCGCAGCAAACGGGGGAGCTCTTCTCTACCTGCTCCACATTATGCTTCTTCTGGAAAACATGAAAAGCTCCGGAGAAAAGAGATCCTCACCGTAAAGAGGCACGAAAAAAACCGCAACCCAAGGGTTTTTACCCTTTAGCTGCGGCTTATATTTCTTTGGTGCCGGGGACGAGACTTGAACTCGTACGGGTCACCCCACACGCCCCTCAAACGTGCGTGTCTACCTATTCCACCACCCCGGCGACTGCAACGGCGCTAATTATACTTATCCATCCGGTTGCCGTCAATACCTTTTTTGAGAAATACCCCAAAAAATTCTTTTCTTCCTTCAAGAAATTCCCCTTCTGCAGAAGCAGAGGAGGAATTTCTTGAAGTCACTCTTGACGATTTCGGGTAAAAAGCGCTAGATGCGGCGCTCCTTGATACGGGCGGCCTTGCCGCTCCGATCCCGAAGATAGTACAGCTTGGCCCTGCGGACTTTCCCGAGCCGAACGACTTCGATCTTATCCACGCTGGGACAATGAAGAGGGAACACACGCTCCACTCCCACTCCGTTGGAAATCTTCCGCACCGTAAAGGTTTCCCGGAGGCTCCCGTGCTGCCGGGCAATGACAACCCCTTCGAAAATCTGAATACGCTGCCGGGTTCCTTCCACAACCTTTACATGCACCTTTACGGTATCTCCCGCGCGAAACTCCGGAACATCCTGTTTAAGGTACTTTTTCTCAACCAAAGCTACTTTGGGATTCATAGCTCTACCCCCTATCTGTCTGGCGGCAATGCGGAGAAGGTTCTCCGTATCCGTTCCGCCCTGTAGTGTTGTTTCCGTGCCGCCTAGCGACACCCGAAAAACCTGTCCAGAATGATGGCCAGGCGGTCTTCCGGGGCAAAGTCCCCGGGTTTTCCGTCTCCCCCCCGAAGAGGAAAGAGAGAATAATCGCATTGTTGATGCTGCGGTTCTGAGGTTCCTCCTGAAAGAACGAGGAGAAGCGGGAGTTGTCGTTCCAGAAGGGTCCGTTTTATTTCCAGAAGATGCGCCCTTGGGGCGGACGAGGAAGGGGTGTTTTCTTCCATGCCCACCACCAGGGGAGAACGTTTTTCCCTGTGGGCAATCCATTCCCGGCACCGAGAAAGGCTTCCGAAAACTTTGAAAGATCCGGAGCCTCCGAAATCTCCCGCACGTGTCCGAAGATTCCGGTGGGGAGAAATACAGCAGATTCTGGTAATGCCATAAGCATGGGCCAGCTTCAGGCTTCGCTCCAGAAGATTTGCGGGAAAGGATGCTTCCGTGGAATCTTCCAGCACGAGAGCCACATAGGCCTCTTTGGACATGTAGGGAAGGATTCCCGCACGACCGAGCACTTCGGGACGTCGGGAGAGGGTGCGGCGCACCGCCTCCTGGCGTCGCCAGGCAAGAATTTTTCCGTGATCTCCCGAGAGAAGTTCCTCGGGAACCGGCATATCCTCCCATATTGCGGGACGGGTGTAGTGAGGGTGATCCAGAAAGCCCTTTGCAAAGGAATCCTCCTCCACGGCGCTTTCCTTGCCCACCACCCCGGGAATTCTGCGAGAAACGCTGTCCGCGATAACCATGGCAGCAAGCTCTCCCCCGGTAAGAACATAGTCTCCCAGGGAGACTTCCATATCCACGTATTTCTGCACGAACCGCTCGTCCATGCCTTCATAATGGCCACAGACGATAAGCAGATGCTCCTTCTCCGCCAGGGTTTCCACCATGTCCTGCTGAAGCACCGCCCCCTGAGGGCTGGTACCCAGCACGCAGGCCTTGCCCCGTCGGGCTTGTACATCTTCCAGAGCATCCCGAAGGGGGTCCGCCATGAGAAGCATTCCCCCGCCTCCGAAGGCATAGTCGTCGATCTGGCGATAAGCCCCCCGAGCATAGTTCCGGATGTCCACCACCTCTACCGAAAGAAGCCCTCTTTCCACTCCCTTGCCCACAATACTGGTGGCAAAAAAGGTGTTCAGAAAATCCGGGAACGCGGTGATTACGGTGATGTGCATCAATCCCAAAGCCCTTCGGGAGGGCAAATGGACATGATTCTCCGATCAAGATCTACATCGAGAATGACGGACCGTACTGCAGGAAACATGCGTTCTTCCCCTTGGGGGGTTCGCAGAACATAAACATCCGACGCCCCGGTAGGAAGAACGTTGCAGAGCGTCCCCAGAGGTTCCCGGGTCTCTCCATGAATAACCTCGAGGCCGAGAAGATCCTCTACCCAGAATTCCCCCTCTTCGAGAGGAGGACGATCTTCCTTGGAAACCCGAACCTCAAGCCCCTGAAGGGTCTTGGCCTCTTCGGGGGTGGTAACGAGGGAAGAGAAAGCCAAAAGATGAGGTTTTCCCGGGAGCATGCGCACCGAAGAAAGTGGAAGCTGGCGCACAAATTCTCCGTTTTTCCTGTAAAGGTTCAGGGATTTCATGGAGGAAAATCGCTCGGGCACGTCCGTGAGAGCGAGAAGACGCATGCCTCCCCGAATGCCGTGAGGCCCGAGGATAACTCCTACGACCACAGAGTGCATGGGAGGCTATTCTTCCTCCACGTCCACGTCTACCCGGAGACCTTCCTTGGTTGCCGCGGCACGAGCCACCTGACGCATGGCGTTGATAGTGGCTCCGCGCTTGCCGATAACCCGACCTACATCTTCAGGCGCCACGCGAATCCGAACTACCTGGTGTCCCTCTTCCTTTTCCGTGCAGGAAACTTCCACGGCGTCGGGAGACGTGACAAGACGCTTGGCGATAAATTCGATGAGTCCCTTGTAATCGGTCATGATTGCTTACTCCCCTTCCTGGAGTTTATCCAATACGCCGGCTTTTTTGAGAATAGCCCGGGCCGTATCGGAAGGCTGAGCACCGTTCCGAAGCCATTGTACCGCTTTTTCCGCATCCACCGTAATTTCCGAAGGACTCTTGAGAGGATTGTACGTTCCAATCATCTCGATGAATCGTCCGTCCCTGGGGGAGCGGGAGTCCGCCACCACAAGCCGGTAGTAGGGAGCCTTTTTCCGGCCATGACGCGCTAAACGAATACGAACCGCCATTTACGCAACACCTCCGATAACACAATATGGTTTCCTGTCTTTTCTTCGCTCTATGAACAGGTTTCAAGCCTTCTTCCGAAAAAGGAGATCCGTATATCCTATCCGAAGGGAAGAAAATCCTTCATCCCACGCATTCCTTTGCGAGGGCCGCCTTTGCCGAACTTTTTCCACAGGGCCTGCATTTCCTTGTGCTGTTTGAGCACCTGATTGACCATCTGCACCGTGGTTCCCGAACCCTGGGCGATCCGCCTGCGGCGGCTTCCTTTGATGATTTCGGGATGAAGCCGCTCCTTTTTCGTCATGGACTGAATGATGGCCTTGATGTGAGTGATCCGCCGAGGATCCATCTCCGCATTTCCCATCTGCTGCTTCATTTTTCCCATGCCGGGGATCATGTCCATAACCTTTTCGAGGGGGCCAAGCTTCTGAATTTGTTCTATTTGAAGAAGAAGATCCTCCATGGAGAACTGTTTTTTCTGAAGGCTCTCCACGATGCGATCCGTATCTTTGCTATCCGTGGCCTGCTGAACCTTCTCCACCAGGCCCATGATGTCTCCCATGCCCATGATGCGCTGCACCATACGGCCTGCATCGAAAATTTCGAGATCGTCTATGCCTTCGCCTACTCCGGCGAGTTTCACGGGAACCCCCGTGGCGGCTCGCACCGCTAGGGCAGCTCCCCCCCGAGAATCTCCATCCAGCTTGGAGAGCACCAGCCCCGAGAGAGGAACCTTGGCATGAAAGGCTTCGGCTACGTTCACCGACTCCTGCCCCGCCATGGAATCCACCACAAGCAGAACCTCGTGAGGCTCCACGGCTTCCCGGATTTCTCCAAGCTGATCCATAAGCTCCTGATCCACATGAAGGCGTCCGGCGGTATCAAAAATGAGCACGTCATAAAGATGTTCCGCCGCATAGACCAGGGCCTTTTTCGCCAGGATTACCGGATTTTTCTCGCCTTCCGAGGGGCCGAAAAATCCCGCGCCGGTGTTTTTTGCAAGCACCCGAAGCTGTTCCACCGCAGCGGGACGCTGAAGGTCGCAGGCCACAAGGAGTGGCTTATGTCCCTTGCCGAGACGCTTGGCAAGTTTGCCGCAGCTGGTGGTTTTACCAGATCCCTGAAGCCCCACCATCATGTACCGGGTGGGAGGTTTGGAGGCGATGACAAGGGATTCGGATTTCTTTCCCATGAGGGAAACGAGCTCTTCGAAGACCACCGTGGACACCTGCTGCCCCGGAGTGATGGAATCCAGCACCTCCCGGCCCACCGCCCGCTCTTTGATGCGCTCCATGAGATCTTTGACGATCTTGAAGTTTACGTCCGCCTCAAGGAGGGCTCTGCGAATTTCCCGCAACGCCTCGGCGACATCGTCCTCGGTAAGTTTCCCCTTGCTCTTCAAGCCTTTAAAGATATTTTCGAGCCGTTCCTTGAGGGAATCAAACATGGGATACCCCACCTCTCTCTAAAAGCAGGTCCAGAGCCTGCAGAAAACCCTGGGGGAGATTCTTTCCATGCGCCGCGAGAAGAGTGCGAAGCTCCCCGAGAAAGGTTTCCTGAAGCAGAAATTTTTTATCCATTCCCAGGAGATTTTCAAAGGAGCAGAGCTTTTCCTTCGCCCGGGAAAGAAGATCATGCACACCCTGTCGCGAGACCTGAAGATGTTCGCTGATCTCCTGAAGAGACCAGTCTTCCCACTCGTGCATCTCGTAAGCCTGGCGCTGTTTCTCCGTAAGCAGAGCCCCGTAGAGGTCATAAAGCCGGTTGAGGCGCATCCGCTCTTCAAGGGAGTCGGGTTTCTTCATCGATACCACCTCCCGAAGCGCAAGCATTATAAACGGTGCAGAAAAGGCTGTCAAGGAAAAAACCTTTACGGAAGAATTCTGGGGCCTTCAACTTCTTGAAACCCCTTTTCTCCATCCTGTGGTATCTTGGAGGTTCAGTTTTTCCCGGCATTCGGGCAATTATCAAAGAAAAAAGGAGGCGCCTCCTTGCCTGATTACACGGTACATCTTAAAAACCTTCGGCATGCCACGGTACTGGGGATAAACCCCCCGGTACAGGATTTCGCTTTTTTCGATTTCTGGGCCAAGCCCCTGGGTCTTCTCTATCTTCTTCAGGCTCTCCGGGAGCGGGGAAACCGGGTTTTTCTCCTGGATTGCGTTCAGGAAGCCAAGGAAAAAGATCTCTCCTGGGGAAGAATACGTCCCCGTCGCCGGAAAATAGAGAAACCTTTTCCCTACCGGGAGATTCCTCGCAATTACTACCACTTCGGCCTTTCTGAAGAAGAGTACGTAAAGGCTCTGAAAAAACACCCCCGGCCAGACCTGATATGCCTTACCTCGGGAATGACCTACTGGTATCCCGGGGTTGCCTGGTGCATCTTTCTGACAAGACAAATCTTCCCGGATACCCCCATTCTTCTCGGGGGAATCTACCCTCGTCTCTGCCCGGAGCATGCCGCATCTCTGGGAGCGGATATGGTGCAGACCCTTTGCTGTTCTCTCCAGGGCGATTATCCCGCCATGGATCTTTACGATTCCATAGGATATGCGGTTTCCCGAAGCACTCTGGGATGCCCTATGCGTTGCGAATACTGTGCCTCCCGAATTCTCGACCCGGAATTTCACCTCCGGGAGATCTCCCTGACGGAAGAGGAAATCCGACGTCAGAGGGAGGTAACCCCCGTGAAAGACGTGGCCTTCTACGACGACGCCCTTCTGGCGGCAAAGGAGCGGCACTTCTATCCCCTCTGCGAAAGGCTCCGATCCGTCTTTCCCGGACTGCGGTATCATACCCCCAACGGACTTCACGTACGGCAAATCGACGCCGCCTGTGCCCGGGTTCTTTTCGCCACGAACTTCCAAACTCTCCGGCTAAGCCTGGAAAGTGTGGATTCCCAGGTGCAGCGATCCGGCTCCTCCAAGGTGGCCATCGAAGAATACCGCACCGCCGTGGCGGCCCTGAGACAGGCGGGTTTTTCAAGAGATCAGATCGAAACTTACGTGCTCATCGGCCTTCCGGAACAATCCGTGGAAAGTGTACTCCATACGCTGGAGTTTATCCGAAACCAGGGAGGAAAGGCGAAAACCGCTCAGTTTTCTCCCATTCCGGGAACCTCCTCCTTCGAGAAGGCCGCCGAAAGGGTACCGGGAATCCGTAGGGAACCTCTGCTCCACAACAATTCGGTCTTCGCTCCCTATTTCGGAGAGTATCTCACCCCCTCGGAACTGCAGCAGATAAAGGACCGGGCGAAAGCTCCTTGAGGAACCTCCGCCCGGTAAACATCATGTCCGTGAAATCTTTCGTCATGTCACTCCGAATAAAGGAATCGAAAAGCCCCCGCTATTTTTCCGTTCTTTTTTCGAAACAGGGGATGCAGTAGTTTTTTCCGTTCTCTCCCTGGCACAGCCGGGAGGCCATAACGAGCTCGCCGCAGCAATCGCAGGGATGGGATGGTTCGATGGTCGCCTTGGGAGGAGGAGTTTCTTGAAGAAGCTCCCAGGAAAAAAGCTCCTCCAGAGGCGCCTCCATAAGATAACGGCATTTTTCTTCCCGGCTTTCCCGAAGCCATGCGGCTTCTGAAGAAGTAAGCGTGCCTTCTCGTTTTTTCCGGTTCCACTCTCCCGCCCGAGGATCCTCGGGACGAGAGGAAGCTTTGCGGGATATACGAATTCCCTTGCCGTCCCGGCGGCGCCAGAAGGAGAACACCCCCTTGCCGTAATCCCGGTAGAGGAGGTTTCCCTTGCCGAAGGTGCAGCTCACAAGAAATTGCACAGCATCCACTCCGCACATGTCACACTCCACCAGGGCCACGACTTCTTCGTCCGAGGAACGCCCCACTTCCCGGAGGGCCAGTTCCGCCACCCGGATTCCCAGAGCAAGTCCGGGGCACCAGTGGCCGTGAAAAGCTTTTGTTTTTTCGATGGCTTCCTGCGAAATAGTACAGGTCATATCAAGGGCCGCGTTCTTATTCCGGTTTACCGGAAAAGAAGCGGCTTTTCACCTCCTCTATATTCATGGGCCGGGCATGAAGAAACCCCTGGATAGCCAGAGGAACCCCAAAGCCCAGGAGCACCTCTTTCTGCTCCTCCGTCTCCACTCCTTCCACCACGATGGAGAGCCCCAGGCTCCTTCCGAGGGAAATAATGGAGTGTATGAGTTCTCCCGAAAGTGAATCTCCCCCCAGGGGATCCACAAAAATCTTGTCGATCTTGAGCTCGCTCACGGGGATGTATCGCAGATACGCCAGGGAGGAGTACCCGGTGCCGAAATCATCCACCGAAAACCGTAATCCCAAACTTCGAAGGTTTCCTAAAAGGCTTTCCAGACTTTCTCTTCTTCCGAGCATGGCGTTTTCGGTAATTTCCAGCACGAGCCGCCTGGGATCCGCCCCGGTTTCCTGAAGGATCCGGGAGATCATGGAGTAGAAATCCTTTCGGTAGAGTTGTTTGGCGGAGATGTTCACGGAAAAGTGTATGGCCGGAGCTCCGCTTTTATCCCAAGCCATCATATCCATACACGCTCGGCGGAAGACCCATTCTCCCAGGGGAACGATAAGCCCCGATTCCTCCGCCACGGGAATGAACTCTCCCGGAGAGACCACGTCCTTTCGCTCTCCGCAATGCCACCTGATCAAAGCCTCGACGCCCAGTACCTTCCGGGTATGGAGGTCTATCTGAGGCTGGTAGAGAAGAAAAAACTCCCCTTCTTCCAAACCTCGCTGAAGTCCCAGTTCGAGAGAGGCCTTTCGCTGCACCGTCTGGTACATATCCCGGGAAAAGAAGGCGTACTGGTTACCGCCGCTCTTTTTCGCCCGATACATGGCGATTTCCGCATGCTGCAGGAGCTCTTCGGAAGATTCGCCATCCTCGGGAAAAACGCTCACGCCCATGCTTCCGGAAAGCTGCACGGTGGTTCCGTTTTCGAGAACAAGAGGAGACCGGAGAAGCTCCAGAATAGCGTTTAGTCGTGGAATAAGGGCGGTTTTTACGGGAACGTCCACAAAGAAAAAGGCGTATTCATCGCCCCCCATGTACCCCAGGGTCTCCTCTTCCAGGCCGGTCTCCTTGAAAAGCTGGGCCACCCGGGCGAGAACCTTGTCTCCCAGCACATGGCCGTAACTGTCGTTAATTTTCTTGAACCTGTCCAGATCCGCATAGAGCACCGCAATGGCGCTTTTCAGCGAGGCTTGGCGCTCTTTCTGCTTGATAGCCACGGAAAGACGATCCGAGAAAAGAAGGCGGTTCGGCAGAGACGTGAGGTTGCTGTGGTATTTGTGATGCGTGGCCTGGGCCTGCATTTCCTTGAGTTCCGAGAGATCGTAGAAAACCGACACGTACCGCTGCACATGACCGTTTTCATCGTATACCGCGGCGATTCGCAGGTGTTCCGGATAGGCTTCGCCGCTTTTTTTGCGGTTCCAGATCTCTCCTTCCCAGAATCCTTCAAGAAGAAGCCGGTTCCACATGTCTTCGTAAAAATCCGGAGTGTGATGTTCGGATTTAAGAATGCGGGGATTTTTTCCCAGAACCTCTTCGGGAGTATATCCCGTAACGGCGGTAAAGGCAGGGTTCACCGAAAGGATGATCCCTTCCGGATCCGTCACCGCCACGCCTCCTCGGGCAACCTGAAGAATCCGGGCCAATACTCCCAGGCTCTGATCCGCCCAAAAAGCCTCGGTGATATCCCGGAAAAAAAGCGCTCCCCCGGATTCGTCCAGAAAGCACCAGCGCACCCAATATTTACGGATATGGGCGTCCCGGCACCAAGCAAAGGGATAGGATTCTATCTTGGTGCGCTCCAACCGGGAAAGGACATCCCGAGCACGCTGTCGAAGAGCCTCGGTAGGAAAAATCTCCGTCACCTCTTGAGGTTCCCGGGATGTTTCAATCCATGGCAGAAAAACCCCCTGATCATTAAGAGATCGGCGAATATCTCCGGAAAAGCCGAAAAGAAAAATTCGTTCTCGACAGGCCTCGCAGAGCGGCTGCGGAACCTTGCCGGAAGAAAAAAAGGCATGCATATTCCTGGACATGTCGTTGCAAACCGCCCTTCAACAAAGTATTATTGCCGTGACACGCCTTTATTGTACACGAAAACCGGATTCACATTCCACTTTTCGGAGGAATTTTTCCATGGGCTTGAAAAAATCCGAAACTCATTTCCCGCACCCGTACCTAGTTCTCTGTATAGGCGCCCTGGCGGTTTCCACCGGAGCCATTTTCGCCCGGCTCGCGGAAGCTCCTTCCCTCGCCATAGCCGCCTACCGGGTAGGGTTCGCCACGCTTTTTCTGGCTCCCCCCACTCTCTGGGCAAAGAGGGAAGAACTTCGGAGAATTTCTCCTCAAACGCTTTTCTACAGCTTGGGGGCGGGATTTTTTCTGGCTCTGCACTTCGCCACATGGATAGCCTCTCTCTCCTACACCTCCGTGGCGAGCAGCGTGGTACTGGTCAACACCATTCCCCTCTGGACAGCCCTTATGGCTCCCTGGGTTACGGGAGAACGCCCTTCCAGGGAAACCATGATAGGTATCCTCATCAGCATCGCCGGAGGAGCCGTGGTAGGAGCGGGGGATTTCTCTCTGGGGCCTCGAGCTCTCTGGGGGGATTTCCTCGCCCTCCTGGGAGGACTGACCGCCGCTTGCTACATCATGCTGGGACGCAAGGCCCGACCCTCCCTCTCTCTTCGATCCTACACCTTTCTCTGTTACGGAAGCGCCGCATGCTGCCTCTGGGGAGCCCTTCTTCTTGCGAAACTCCCTCTGGGGCCCTATACCCCTCAAACCTGGCTCATGTTTCTCGGCATGGCGCTCATCTCTCAAATGGTGGGACATAGTGCCTACAACTGGGCTCTTCGGTGGCTCTCTTCAAGTTTCGTGGCTGTGAGCCTGCTGGGGGAGCCCATCGGAGGAACGCTTTTAGCCTATTTCATTTTGGGGGAATCCGTTTCTCTTCAGAAGCTTCTCGGCGGAGCCTGCATTTTAACGGGGATCTACCTCGCTGCCCGGGGCGAGAGAGCGTAACCCCATGGCTTACGCCACCATATCCGTACCGGCCCTCAAAGCCCTGACGGCGGTGATTATCTGGGGTGGTTCCTTCGTGGCCACCAAGGCCGCCCTGCGTGAACTGGACCCCCTGACCCTTATCTGGGGGCGCTTCGCCTTGGGAGCCGCCATGCTGATAGGAATACAGCTCCTCCGGGGGCGGCTTGCCCTCCCCCGGAGCAAAGAGGTCTTTCTCTTTCCTCTCCTTGCTCTGCAGGGGGTCACCTTCCATCAGTGGCTCCAATGCGTGGCTCTCCAAACTGCCAAGGCATCCACTTCCGGATGGATTATCGCCACCTCCGCCATCTTCATGGCCCTCCTGGGATGGGCTTTTCTGGGGGAAAAGATTTCCGCCAAACAACTTGGAGGCATGGGGATTGCCACGGCAGGGCTTCTTCTCGTTCTCTGCGAAGGAAACCCCTCGAACCTTCTTCAGGGGCAATTCGGCTCCTTCGGAGATATCCTCATGCTCATCAGTGCGGGAAATTGGGCGCTCTTTTCGGTACTTTCCCGAAAACTTCTGCACCACTCTTCTCCGGGAAATATGATGGCCTGGGTAATGTTTTTCGGGTGGCTCTTTTCGGCTTTTCTCTTCGCTCCCCGGGTAAAGCTTTCTCTCCTCTTCCACCTGAGCTCCGGGGGATTATGGGCTCTTCTCATTCTCGGGATTTTCTGTACAGGCATGGCCTACACCTTTTGGTACGATGCCCTGGAAGCCATGGAGGCATCCCGGGCGGGAGCCTTCATGTATCTGGAACCCCCTGCAGCGGTGATCATAGCCTTCCTTTTCCTCGGAGAACCTTTTCTTCTTCCGGCACTCGCAGGAGGAGGCATGATTCTTCTGGGAGTGTGGCTTGTGAACCAAAACTAACGAAATTATTACTAAAAATGGTTTCATGTTCACATCAAATTACGTTAAAGGAGAGATGAAAATGGCCTCCCCCGTAATAGAACGTTTTCTTCGCTACGTCGCCATTCCAAGCACCTCGAACCCAAAGGCAAGTTCCGCCGTATCTCCCAGCACCCCCGAGCAAATGCATTTCGCCACAATTCTCAAGGAGGAACTTACCTCCCTGGGCCTTGAAGAGATACACCTCTCTCCCGAGGGACATCTTACCGCCACCCTCCCCGCCAGAACGAAGGGATTCCCGGTAATCGGATTTATAGCTCACCTGGATACCTCCCCGGAGGTTTCCGGAGAAAACGTGCAACCCCGGATTATCGAAGCATACGACGGAAAGGAGATTCCGCTAAACCCCCGAGAGTGCCTCATCCTGGACCCTCGGGAGTTTCCCGAGCTTCTCGATTATCTTGGAGAAGATCTTATCGTCACTGACGGAACCACTCTTCTCGGAGCGGACGACAAGGCGGGAATTGCCTCCATCGTCACCCTTTTGGAAGAACTCATCTCCCGCCCCGAACTTCCCCACGGGAAAATCCGCATAGCCTTTACTCCGGATGAAGAGATCGGCCGGGGAACGGATCACTTCGATGTGCCCGGTTTCGGAGCGGACTTTGCTTATACCGTGGATGGAGGCCCCTTGGGAGAGCTTCAGTACGAGAATTTCAACGCCGCCTCTCTGGAGGTGTGTATTGCCGGGCGAAATACCCATCCCGGTACCGCCCGGGGAAGAATGATAAACGCCCTTACTCTGGCACGAAAGTACGCCTCTCTTCTTCCCGAGGGGGAGGTACCGGAACTCACGGAAAATTATGAAGGTTTCTTTCACCTTCTCTCCTTCCAGGGTACCGTGGAAAAGGCAGAGCTTTCCTACATCATCCGGGATTTTTCCGACGAGGGCCTTGGAAGAAGAAAAAGCATCGCCCGGGAGGCGGCGGCACTTATCAACCGGACCTACGGAGACCGCATATCCCTGCAAATCACCGACAGCTACAAAAATATGCGGGAACCCCTGGAAAAACACTTTGAAGTGGTGGAACTCGCCATTCAAGCCATGAAAGCATGCGGCATCACCCCCCAAATCGTTCCCATTCGAGGCGGCACCGACGGTGCCCGGCTTTCCTGGCACGGCCTCCCCACGCCGAATCTCTTCACGGGGGGACACAACTTCCACAGCCGCTACGAATTTGTTCCAACTTCCTCCCTGGAAAAGTGCGTACAGGTGCTTTCTCAAATCGCCACTCTCGCAGCATCCATGAACACCCCCAAGGATAAACTCTGATGCCTTCGCCCCCCGTAGAACGCACCCTTTCGGTGGTTCTCTCTCCCATGGAGCCTCTTCCTGAAGCGGACGCATGGCTTGTCTTGGATCTTCTCCGGGCGACCACCACCATGGTAACTTTTTTTTCCCTGGGAGGAGAGCGGCTCTATCCCGTAGAAACCTTGGAAGAAGCCCGGGAACTTCGAAGCGAATTGGGGGGAAAGGCCCTGCTCTTAGGAGAACGCCACGGCCTTCCTCCGGAGGGCTTCGACCTGGGAAATTCTCCGAGAGATCTCACCGAAGAACTCTGCCGAAACCGTCCTCTGGCCGTAATGACCACCACCAACGGCACGGGAGCGGTTCTCAAGGCTTCCTCCTCGGGCAAACCCGTTTTCGCCGCCTCGATCAGAAACGCTTCGGCGGTGGCACGGGCCTGTACTCCCTTTTCCAGAGTGGGCATTCTCTGTGCGGGGATATACGGCAAAACCGCCCTGGACGACACCCTTGGGGCGGGATATCTGGCAGACATCTTTCTCCGAACCTTTCCGGGAATAACCCTCCGGGACGGTGCTGTAATCGCTCTCTGGACCTGGCAGCGTCAGGCCCCGGAAATCGAAAGGGCGGTGCGCCTCTCGGACCACGCCCGAGCGCTTGAAAGCCTGGGATTCTCAGAAGATCTCTCCTTCTGCTGTACTCCGGATAGCTCCCGGGAGGTTCCCCGATGGCGGTGCCAAAAACGACATTCCTATTTCGAGGGCAGCCCGGGATAATACTCTCAAAATTAAGCTGCCGAAAGCTCCGGAATTCCCAATTATCAAGGGAACTCCGGAGCTTTTTTCATGCTTCGGAAAGAAGTGCCTAGAAATCAAAAAAGCGTTTTTTGTTTGACAATTTCCATCTTTGAGGGATACAATGGTTCTATGCAAGAAATACTTTTTCCAAATAGGAAACAAGGAGGAGCGCATGTCGAGCATCGAAAAGGCTCTCACCATTCTTCGCATTCTTGGAGATCCTCCCTATGAAATGGGACTCTCGGAAATCGCCCGGGAACTGGACCTCCCCAGAAGCGGCATACATAAAATTTTGACAGCTCTGAAGGAACAACATTTCGTTACTCAAAATCCGGAATCCAAAAAATATCATCTCGGAGCCATCGTGCTCCGCCTCGGCAAGGTCTATAGCCGCCTTATCGGCATCGAGGAAATTACTCTTCCGGTACTCCAGGAGCTTTGCAGCCTTACGGGAGAAAGCGTGTATATCAGCGTTTGGGAAGGGGATCGAGCCTATCCGGCGGTAAAGTGCTCCCGTCAGGGCGGAGTCTATGATTACCAGGATTTCATCGGCAAGTCCCTCCCCGTAAATTCCGGAGCTTCGGCGAAGCTGCTTTTCGCCTTTCAGGGAAAGGAAACGGTGGAACGTATGATTGCCGCCATGCCCTTCGAAAAGCGCACCCCCCACACCGAAATGAATCCTCAACGCCTTCTGGAAGAATACGAAAATATCCGCCGCCAGGGATACGCCGAAGAGTGGGAAACCTTTAACCTTGGGGAGGTAAGTTTTTCCGTTCCCATTTTCGGAAAGAACAAGCGGGTTTGGTGCTGTCTTTCTCTGGCAGCACCGAAGGAAACCGTAACGGAAGAAAAGGCGGCCCTCTGGCTTCGACATCTCCGCTCGGGGGCGGAGGATATTTCGTACAAGCTCCAGTTCCGTCGCTGAAATTTTTTAATTTTTATGAAAGGCAGGTGGTGCTCTCTTCGGCATGGAAAGTTTTTCACGTGGTCGGTGGGATTCGGAATAGTTTTATTATATGGGAGAAATCGAAAGGAGAGTTCGGTATGGCACGAAACAAGAAATTGGTAGCGGTATTGCTCGGAGCAGCATTTCTTTTGGGGGCGCTCTGCGTTTCTGGAGCTTTTGCAAAAACTTTGAAGATCAAGGTAGCGGGCATATCTCCCCTGGAGTACCGGGGCACCAAGAGCATTATGGCGGTAAAGGAATATGTGGAAGCCAAAACCGAAGGACGCATCGAGCTTGATGTTTTCCCCATGAACCAGCTTGGGGACTACACCCAGGTTTTCGAGGAAATTCGCCGGGGCACCATCGAAATGGGACTGATTTTCCTCCCCAGCCAGTTCGACAAGCTTCTCGAACTGGGCTCCCTCCCCTATCTCGGATCAAGCTACGAACAGATCGCGGAACAGCTTTCCCCGGGCTCCTACCTCTACGAAACCGTGGATTCCTCTTTGGATACACTCGGGGTGAAACTCCTTCGCCTGTACGGAGACGGATTCATCGGTATCGGGGCCCGCAAAATGCCCAAGGATCCCGCCAACCCCGAGGTGGATAAGGACATGCTCATTCGTGTGGCCCCCGTGGCGGCTTACAAGCTCTGCGGCGAGGGCATGGGCTTCCGCACCACCACCATTCCCTATGCGGATACCTACAGCGCCATCCAGACGGGAGTCTGCGACGGATGGCTCGGAGGATCTTCGGTAATCAACTATCAGGTTTTCGGGGATGTTATCAAGTACTATCTTCCCTATAACTGTCTTTTCGACCAGACCGCCTTCATGATGAACAAAAAACTCTGGGAATCCATCTCGGAGGAGGATCGGGCCGTTCTCATGGAAGCCGTCAATCAGGAAGCGGACAAGAGCTTCGTGGACTGCCAGGCTGAGGATGAAGATTACATTGCAAAGATGCGCGAAAAGGGCATCGAGATCGTGGAATTCACCCCCGAGGAGCTTTCCAAAATCGCGGAACACGTGCGGAACACCGCTTGGCCGGAACTCGCTGAAATCTACGGACAAGAGGTTATGCAGAAAATAGAAGAGTCTCTTCAGTAACCTCCTCTTTTCGATTTTCATTTTGTAAAGCACACCACTCGCGCCGGGCAGGCCTCTTTTCGGCCTGCCCGGCCTCCTGTAGCGGCAAAGGAGGAAGATTTATGGAAAGGCTTGAAGCTCTCAAGGCATCCCTCTTTTGGAGGATTCTTGTAAAACTCCAACGTATCGTTCTGGTTGTGAGCAGCATTTTCGTGGTTCTTATCATGTGTGCCGTGGTTCTTCTGCGTTACGTTTTCAAATCCGATCTTTTCGGCATCGAAGAAATCGTGGTAATTGCGGCCTTCTGGCTCTATCTGATCGGAAGCTCCTACGGAGTCTACGAGAAAAGTCACGTTACCGCAGACATCATTCCCCAGCTCCTGAGCCCGAGAGTTCAGAAGGTTCTCACCCTGGTCATTCACATTACCATGTTCGCCCTCTGCATCATCTTCTCCTGGTGGGCGGTGGACATGGTAGGCTACAGCATTCGGGAGATGCCCCGCACCACGGGGTTGCGGATTCCCATTTTCATCTCCCAGTCTTCGGTGCTCGTGGGCTACCTGCTCATGACATTCTATTCGGGAGTCCACGTTCTCGAAGATCTGGCAGACCTGGGGTCCACAGAAGAACCCCGGCGGGCTTCCTAAGGAGGTTTCAGGATGGCCATTATCATTGCACTTCTCCTTATCATCGTTACCCTGCTTTTCGGACTTCCCGTACCTTTTTGCTTTATGCTTTCCACCCTTTTCATGGTAATTACTCAGGGGTATGACCCGTCCTTCCTCCTCCCCTACGGATTCAGTCAGATGAGTTCCATCGTGCTTCTGGCGATTCCTCTTTTCATCATGGTGGGAGGAATGATGGATAAAGGCGGAATCGGCACGTCTCTGGTAAATTTGGTGGATGTCTTCGTAGGACGCGTCAAGGGAGGACTCGGAGCGGTGGCGGTGGTGTCCTGTGCTGTTTTCGGCTCTATTTCCGGAAGCTGTGCCGCCACTCTTTCCTGCATCGGATCCATCATGTTTCCCCGGCTCCGAGAGAGCGGCTATCCCATGGGGCACAGCGCCGCCCTGGTTTCCTGTGCCGCCCCCTTGGGACTACTGATTCCCCCGAGTTCTCAGATGATCCTCTACGCCTGGGTAGGACAGCAGTCGGTACTTGCATGTTTTCTTGCCACCGTGGGACCGGGAATTCTTCTTATGATACTGCTAAGCGTGCTCAATATTTTTATGCTTCGCAATGATCCCAATATCCACGTCGCTCCGCCTCTTCCGGCGGGAGAAACGCTGAAGGTTCTGGGAAAACGTTCCAAAAGCGCCTTTCCTGCACTTCTCATGCCCTTCATCGTATTGGGAGGCATCTACGGAGGGATTATGACCCCCACCGAAGCAGCGGCGGTGGCGGTAATGTACTCCATTCCCGTAGGATTTTTCATCTATCGGGGCTTGAATAAGGACAACTTCATGGAAGTAGTGGTGGATACTGCCACAACCACGGGAGTGGTGATGCTCATGATGTTCTGCATCATGATGCTGAGCCGCATTTACGTAATGGAACGGCTCCCCTCCATGATTATGAACTTTCTGGGCTCCATATCCACCAATAAAAACGTGATCCTCCTGATGCTCAACATTTTCATGATCATCATCGGCATGATCATGGATGACGTGAGCGCCATGCTCCTCTGTACCCCCATCCTCCTCCCCGTGGTAACGAGCCTGGGAGTCCATCCCATCCATTTCGCCGCCATTATCGGAGTCAACCTGGGACTCGGAAACGTTACGCCCCCCACGGCTCCCACTCTCTACTTCGGAGGACGTATTGCGAAAACTCCGGTCTCTCAAATGCTGAAACCAGCCATGACGTTTATTATTTTCGCTTGGCTTCCCACACTTCTTGCGGTAACCTACTTTCCGGATCTGGCGTTATGGCTTCCGAAACTCGTTTTGGGAGGCCGATTCTAAGAACTCCAGGCTTTTCGCAAGACCAGTTTTTTGTTTAAGGAGGATTTTTATGGTCTATTCTTCAAAATCTCATCCCCTTTACGATCTTCTTGTACAACTCGTGGCCATACCCAGCGTCAGTCCCGCAGCTTCGGAAGAAAACCGTATTGCCCGGTTTCTCCACGATTGGTTTGGCCAGCTTCCCTACTTCCGGGAGCATCCCGAGGATCTGCAGCTCCTTTCCGTGGAGGGAGATCCCCTGAAGCGACACATTCCCCTGGCTCTCGTGCGGGCCGGAAAAAAGACGTCGAAAACGGTGCTTCTCACGGGGCATATGGATGTTGTAAATGCAGATGTCTACGGTCCTCTCAAAGATCTCGCCTTTTCCCCCGAGGAATGCACCAAAGCCATGGCCACACAACCTCTTTCCGAGGAGGCCCGAAGGGATTTGGAATCGGGAGAATGGCTCTTCGGCCGAGGAGTTTCGGATATGAAGTCCGGCGTAGCCTCCGCCTCGGTATTTCTCGCCAAGGCTTCGGAACATCCGGAAAAACTTGAGGCAAATGTGGGGGTTTTTTTCGTCCCCGACGAAGAGAATAATTCTCTGGGCATGCTTGGAGCGGTGCGGCATCTCGCCCGTTTACAGGAGGAAGAGGGGCTGGATTTTCTCGGATGCATCAATACGGAGCCCGTTTTCTCCCGTACCCGGGAAACCCTTCCCACCCTCTACACGGGAACCATCGGCAAAATTAATCCCTTTTTCTTCTGCCTCGGCCGAGAGACCCACGTGGGAGAATACTACGAAGGCGTGAGTGCGGGAGCCCTCATTTCTTCCATCAACATACTTCTGGACGGAAATGCCACCTTTTCTGACATCCATAAGGGACAGCGCTATTCTCCCTATGGATGCCACAAAATTCGGGATATCAGGAACGATTATTCTTCCACCATAGCCGCCAAGGCCATGGCCTACTACGGTTATCTCCCCATATACAAAAAACCCGGGGAGATTCTTGAAGAGCTCCGCAGCTGCGCCCGGCAGGGCCTGGATGATGCCATGGAACGCCTTCAATCCTGGCGGGGCATGTTCTGGGAGAGCCGAAATGCTCCCCTTCCCTCTCGGGAAAAGGATCGGGTGCTCTCGTTCGAAGAATTGAAACGGGAATATCTCCTGGAGCGGGAAGAATCGGGACACCGGGATATGGAGGCCTTTCTCGGCTCCTGCCCTCCCGAATGGGATGAACGAGACCGGGCTCTGGGGCTTACGGAATATATGCTCGAAGAATGTTCTTTCGAGGGCCCCCTGGTGGTGTTTGGATTTCTCCCCCCCTTCTACCCTCCCCGGATCAACGAAGGAACTACTTCCGGAGACAGGGCAATTCTCGAAATGTCCAAGACCGTGCAAGCCAAAGCCCGGAAGCTCGGTACGGAAGTCCTTCAGGCGGATCTTTTTGAAGGAGTCTGCGATCTTTCCTACTGTGGCTTTTCTCAGGGCCGAAAAGAACTCGACATCTTGGAACGAAACACTCCGGGATGGGGAGCTCCCTATCGGCTCCCCTCGGAGGATCTCATAAAACTGGACATTCCCATCTGCAACCTGGGGCCTGTAGGCAAAGATGCTCACAAGCGTACCGAACGGGTGCACCTTCCCTTTCTTCTCGATGTTCTCCCGCATCTGCTTCAGGAGGCAGTGGAGTGCCTGAGCCGCGCCAAAGAGTAAACTCAAAAACATATTCCCTGACGCCTCCTTTGCGGACACGCATAAAAAAGCCCTCCCCAGGGATCTCTCTTGAGAGAATCCTGGGGAGGGCTTTTTTATGTATTTTTTGTTCGAAACCAGATGATCGATTATTTCAGAGTTGAAATGTTTCCCGCCTTGGCGTAGCTTCGATAGGCGGCCTTGCCTTTCTGCACCTGGAGCATTTTTTTTCGCAACTCCCCCAGGTGAAGTTCCACCTGATCCCGGAGCTTTTCTTCTCTCGCTACGATTTCGAGCACCGCACTGCGGAGGTCTTCCACGAGGTCCGTAAGATAGGTGTAGGAACTCTCCCCCACTTTCTCCTTCACGGCATCCCAGAAAGCAGCGCTCTCCCGCCCCTCGTGAACATCCAGAAATGAAGAAAAGGACACCCAGGAATTCTGAAGCACTTCCTGCTCCGCGATAATGGACTGTTTGTTCTGAAGGAGTTTCAGAAGTCCCTCCCAGTTCTCATCCTGTACGAGGATTTCCTCTTCATTCACCATCTTTTCGAGGCGGGAATAGACTTCCCGTTCTTTCTGAAGAAGTTCTTCCAGATCCTGAAAAAGTTCAACCGGCAACGGTAAACCCCCCCTTGTTCGGAGGAGTCTGATACGAGCTCCCCACGGCAACTTCCACCATGGAGGTATCTCCAAGCCGAGGGGCACGTTCCTCTTCATCAGCAAGAAGTTTTTCCATGGCATTCACCCAAGTATTTCGAAGCTCCATAAGCATTTCCCGAACTTCCTGAACGAGTTCGGCCTTGCTCGAAACGTTGGCCTGTACAAGTTGATAGAAGAGAAACTCGTACAAGTTCGTAAGGTTTTCCGCAAGCTCCCTATCCCGCTCGGGGTTCAGGCTTACCATGAGTTCCCGCAGAACCCTCTGAGCACGCTGAAGGGATATATTCTTGGTTTCCACGTCGTTTCTTGCAATAGCCTCTTCCGCAGTTTGGCATGCGCTGATGCCAATATCATACGTGATTACGAGAAGCTGCTCCCGAGATGCCGTACGGATCTGGTTTTCCCTGTACGTATCCTGGGCATGCTGAAGTTTTTTCTGTTCCATCAGGCATCCCTCCTAGCATAAGTATCGGCAGAAAGAAAAAAAACCTTATGCTCCTTCTCTGAAATTGAGAAAGTTTTTCCAGAGCCCCAAGGAGGAAGAGCCTTTCTTTTTACCGGGCACCAAGACTCAGGAACCTTCAGTTTCCGTGAGAATTCTTTCCAGAAGAGCGCTTCGATTGGCCATGCCCACGAGAATTCCATCCTTCACCACAGGCCCCCGGATGTAGCCGTGCTGCACCAGGGTCATGGCCACGGTAAAATCGCTGTCATCCTCTTCGAAAAGATCCACATCATCGGTCATATACTCCGAGACCTTGTGACGGCTTATTTGATGAAGTCTGGCCTGAAACTGTCCGAAATCGGGTATGAAAGAAGCGTCTTGAAGATAGTCAAAATATCCCGGAAGGGCGGCCCGAACAATATCCTTTTCGCTGATAAACCCCACCACCCGGAGATCACTGTCCACCACGGGGATGCCCGTCAAACGGTGTCGGGCAAGAATTTCGATAACTTCTCCTATGGTACGCTCGGGAGTTACCGAGGTAAGATCCCGATCCATAACGTCTCCTATACGCATGACTATATTCCTCCCGCTACTCCAGGCGCTCCACTCGAACGGTGGGCATGAGATCCTCCACGGCCCGGCGGTTTCGCACACCATGCTCCACATGAGAAGAATCTTCATAGGCGCAGGCCATGGCAAAGCGGATAGCCTCCTCTTCGGACATGTTTTCCTTTTTACCCACGATAAATCCAGCCAGAAGAGCCTCTCCCGCTCCCAGCATGGAAACCACTCTTTCTCGCTCGATTTCCGCAAGGTAGACTCCTCCGGGAAGAGAGAAGACTTCGCCATAGGAGCGATACGAAGTAAGACAGCAGTTCGCACCCTGGGCATGGGCTTTGTTAAAAAGTTCAATAATACCGTCCAGAGAAATGAAGGGAGTTCCGGAAGCTTGGGAAACATAACGACGATCGATTTTCGCAAAGGCAGGGCCAGCATCGAGAGCCGCTGCAAGGCTTACCCCCGCAGCATCCACGAAAACTTCGTTTCCCCCTTCCTTGGCGAGAGTTACGAGCTCCCGATAGATGTCCTGGGGAACCCCGGGAGGAAGAGAGCCACCGATAAAGACGAAGTTTGCCCGGCCAAGCATACGTCTGTAATTGATGAGAAACCGTTCCAGAGCCTCTTCGGAAACGTAGGGGCCCGGTTCGGCGATTCCCGTTTCGAGATTACCCGTTTGATCCACGATAAAAACGTTAGTCCGGGTTTCTCCGGAAACGTGCACGAAGTTTGTGGTAATCTGATGTTTTCGGAGTTCATCCCGAACATATTCGCCATTGTATCCCGCAAGAAATCCCATGGCGGCATTTTCGTATCCCAACTGGGCGAGAATGACCGAAACGTTGACCCCTTTTCCTCCGGCGGAACGCACTACTTTATTGGCCCGGAACCAGTTCCCCGCATGGAATTCCGAAAGAAAATATTCTTCGTCCACTGCGGGGTTCAAGGTTACTGTGAGAATCATTGTTTTCCCCCTTCCACAAGGAAAACCTTTGCCTGCCCTGAGAGGGGAAACGGTACTCCCCGCTCAACGGAAAGGTTTTCAGGGATTCCGACGGTTCCGTAAAAACCGCACTACCGGGAATTTTACCCGATCTGGGCGGTCACATCTTCCAGGGATTGGCATTTCTTCCGGGCCACTTCGGAACCCTTACGGAGATGCAGCAATGCAGGAAGTTCCGAAACCCCCATCTTCTGGGCCACTCCGGCATTTTTATAGGCGTCGATCAAAACTATACGAGCATCCTTGCCTTCCATCCAGTTCTCTACCTCTCCCGTAAGATGGGCATGCTTTTCATCGATACTGGAATAGAAAAGGGCAAAGACTTCCTGAGGCTCCAGAAGTTTATGCCGAAGATGCTGCTGCTGAGAGATATAGCCGTAGGCGCTCATGGCAGCCACCGCGCCGTCTCCTGCAGCGGTCACCACCTGGCGGAGAAACTTCTCCCGCACATCTCCCGCAGCAAAAACTCCTTCCACAGAGGTTTCCATACGAAGGTTCGTGTCGATCCACCCTCCCTTGGTGGTTTTCACGAAACCCTTGAAGGAATCGTCGTTGGGAACGGTACCCACAAAGACGAAGACTCCCGCTACGTCAAGGTCCGAGGTCTCTCCGGACTTGACATTTTTAAGGATCAGTTTCTCCACAAGACCGTCCCCTTCAATGGATTCCACCACAGAGTTGTAGATGGGTTCGATCTTAGGGTTGCTCAGGGCATGATCTATGGCGGCCCGATCCGCCCGGAACTCGTCCCGACGATGTATGATATACACCTTGGAGGCAAACTGGGTGAGATAGACCGCCTCTTCCACCGCGGTGTTCCCTCCTCCGATGACCGCCACTACTTCATCTTCGAAAAAGGCTCCGTCACAGACAGCGCAGTAGCTGACGCCTTTGCCGGTGAGCTCTGCCTCGCCGGGACAGCCCAGCTTGCGGAAGGAAGCCCCCGTGGCAAGAAGAATGGCTTCCGCCTCGATTTCTCCCTGATCGGTAACCACCACTTTGGTCCCCTCTCGCAATTCAAGACGCTCCACCGAGGCGGATCGGAATTCGGTGTTGAATTTCTCCGCATGCTTTCGGAAGGCTTCTCCCAATTCGGGCCCCGTAGCCATGAGAACTCCGGGCCAATTTTCAATTTCATCGGTAGTGTTGATCTGTCCTCCGGGAATTCCTTTTTCAAGCACCAATACATCCAGTCCAGCCCGCCTGCCGTAAATGGCAGCGGTCATTCCCGCAGGGCCCGCTCCGATAATGACAAGCTCTCTTTTTTCCACGTGCATTCTCCTCCTCGTTTGATATCTCTTCTCAAAACACCCACAGGAAGCTGCGAAAAACGATCTTTCCGGAACTCCCGTCACCCTTAGGACTCTGGACTATCCGGATTTTTTCCAGAGAATAATCCTATCCAGTCCATTATAATCTTTTCGGACTTTTAGAGGAACCAGGTCTTTGCCTCCCATGCAAAGCAAGGGAGAAATCTGAGAGGAATCTCCGATCTCCACCGCCAAAACTCCTTCGGCAGAGAGGACTTCCTTTGCCCAGGGAAGGAGAATTCGGTAGGGCTCCAGCCCATCCTCCCCTCCGTCGAGGGCGAGAGAAGGCTCCTGGCGGACCTCCGGCATAAGTCCGGAAAGCATTTTTGTAGGAATATACGGAGGATTGCTTATCACCAGGTTCACGTTCTCTTTGCAGGGTATGCTCCGGGGATCCTTCCCGTGCCATAGCAGCACTCTCGAAAGAAGGCCATGCTTCCGGAGATTCTTCCAGGCCCATCGCAATGCCCGGGGAGAGGCATCCACCCCGAGAACCCTGGCAAAAGGATACTCCAGCGCAAGAGATGCGGCAATGCAGCCGCTGCCGGTACCCCAGTCTACGATTTTGCCACGTTCCGGCAGATATGCAAGGGCCTCTTCCACGAGGATTTCCGTCTCTGGCCGGGGGATGAGGCATCCCGGTCCTACGAAAAAAGATCGCCCGTAAAAAAAAGCCTCTCCAAGAACGTATTCCAGGGGAATCCGCCGAAGCCTCTGCTCCAGAAGAGAAGCAAGCCGCTCCTCCGCTTCTCGGGGCATAGGTTCCGGAGCGTGCAAAAGAAGAGCCGCACCGGAGTATTCCAGGGCGGCACAGAGCAGTATTTCCGCATTGCCTTCGGGGTTTTCTATTCCCTCTCGGCGAAAAAGGGCGATGAGCTCCCTCTTTCGTTCTCCCATAGACAAAGGGGACATTATTCCTCCAGACCTTGAAGCTTGGCGGTCTGATCAGCCATGGTAAGGCCATCCACCATTTCGTAAAGATCCCCTTCGAGCATCTGATCGAGCTTGTATAGGGTAAGGCCTATGCGGTGATCCGTAACTCTGTTCTGCGGGAAATTATAGGTTCGAATGCGCTCGGATCGATCTCCGGTTCCCACCTGCCCCTTCCGCTCCGCCGCTTGCTCTTCCTGGGCTCTGCGGAGTTCCGCATCATAAAGCTTGGCTCGGAGGAATTTCATGGCCTTGGCCCTGTTTTTGATCTGAGAACGCTCATCCTGGCAGGAGACCACGATACCCGAGGGGAGATGGGTGATACGTACCGCAGAATCGGTCATGTTCACATGCTGCCCTCCCGCACCGCTGGATCGGTAGGTGTCGATTCGCAGATCCTCCGTACGAACCTCCACGTCCACATCCTCCGCTTCGGGAAGCACCGCCACCGTGGCGGTGGAGGTGTGGATGCGACCGGAGGATTCCGTTACGGGCACCCGCTGTACCCTATGAACGCCGCTCTCGTATTTGAGGCGGCTGAAGACTCCCTTGCCGTCGATACGGAAAACCACCTCTTTGATGCCTCCGATTCCGGTTTCGTGAATATCCATGAGCTCTACCTTCCACCGCTCTCGCTCGGCATAACGGCTGTACATGCGATAGAGAGTACCCGCAAAGAGGGCCGCTTCATCTCCCCCCGCTCCACCCCGAATCTCCACGATAACGCTTTTTTCGTCGTTGGGATCCTTGGGAAGAAGGAGAAAATGGATGCGTTCCTCCTTGGATTCCAGCAGAGGCTCCAGGTCTTCCAGTTCTTCCCTGGCCAGAGCTTCCATTTCCGGATCCCCCGATGAGGCGAGTTCCTGGGCATCCTCCCGGCGCTTCGCAAGATCCTGGTATTCCCGCCAGGCCACCATGAGGTCTTCCAGATCTGCATGCCGTTTCGCGAGCTGCTGAAGTTCCTGGGGCCTGGAGACCACTTCGGGATCCCCGAGCTTCGCCTCCAGAGCCTGATAGGTACGCTCGATTTCCTCAAGTTTTTTTGCTAGGTTCATAGTTTTCAGTTTCTACCCTTCTACCGTTTCGTTGTGTGTCTTTTGTTCCGGATCCTTTCCAAGGGCGATCTCAAGGGAAGCGATACCCACTTCGAGCTGGGCCATGTCGGGCTCCCGAGTGGTAAGATACTGGAGATAGAGAGCCGGGGCGATGAGGCTTTTGCCCAGCCCGGGGCTCTTGTCCGCCCACCGGATGAACTCGTAAGAAACTCCGATAACCACGGGAAGGAAGAGAACCCGAGAGAGAGCCTTCCACCAGAGAGGGCCATTTCCCACCAGAGCAAAGACCACAATACTTACCATGACTACTACGAGAAGAAAGGAGGTGCCGCACCGGGAATGAATTCGGGAAAAGGTTTGTACCGATTCCAGGGTGAGAGGGGCTTCTTTCTCGTAGGCGTTGATGGTTTTATGCTCCGCTCCGTGGTAGGCGAAAAAACGCCTCGTCTCTCCCCAAAGCCCAAGAACCCCCACGTAGCCGATAAAAACTCCCGCCCGGGCAAAGCCTTCCACCACGTGGCGGACCACAAGTCCTCCTCCGACGTGAGCAAGCCAGAGATCCCCGAGCCACATGGGAAGCAGGAGAAAAAGTCCTACCACACCTCCTATAGCGAGAAGAATGGAAAGGGCCATATCCTTCCACGTAAGGGATTCTTCCTCTCCCAAGGCGATTTCCGCCGACTGAGAGATGGCTTTCATTCCCACGGTAAGCATCTCCGCCATGGTAGCCATTCCCCGAAAGATGGGAAGTTTCCAAAAACCTCGTTTAGACCAGGGGTTGCCTCCCCAAAAGGTACTCCATATATCACCTTCGGGCTTGCGCACGCACAGTCCCCATCGATTCTGCCCCCGCATGAGAACGCCTTCGATGACTGCCTGGCCTCCCACGGGCATCCGCTTTGACTCAGTTCCGAAAGCCTGAAGCCCCATAAGAACCAGGCCCCCCGCAGCGGAGGTTACTCTCCGAGCAACTCTTCCATACTCCCATAGGGATTTCCACATGGTCTCTCCTCCTCGCAGGATCCTTTGAATACACAGGAAGGCCCCGCCAGAGCAAAAATGTGGGGAGCCCTTTCTCTCGCCTGGCGGAGCATTTCCCTCGCCAGATTTTGTATTTCCCATTGGGCGCGGCGGCAGAGTCGTAGGGAAAAAAAGTGCATCATTTCCCGAGCGTTCATGGTGAGCACCAGGGATGTTTCGAAACCATGAGGTAGAAGATACCGGGCGTCTTCTTTGGGAATACCGAGAGAACAGAGAGCGGCATAGGCTTCATGGGCGTTACGTTGAGCTTTCTCGAAAATCTCCCGGGCATCCTCCCGAGCTTCTACCGAAGGGGGGCAAATTACCGAAGGAACATCCATGGATACATAACGCTGACTTTGCTGGCTGTAGCTTGCCAGACGATGCCGCACGAGCTGATGCGAACAGACTCGGCTGATATGGTCCACTGCAAAAGAAAAGGTGACATGCTCGAAGGGAGAGAGATGTCCGCTTCGGGAAAGTTTTTCCAGGAAGGTCTGAATTTGAGATTCCGTCATCTCCCCGGCACAGCATTCCGCCGCAGTTCCCTTGCTGTAACAGAGCCGGGCAGCCTGGGCTACACAGCGATCGGGAAAAGGTGTATGGGCGATTAAACGGACAGAACTTTTCAATACCCCGCTCCTTTTAAACTAAAATATTATAAAAAATTTTCCGGATGCAAAAAATGGGGAGCAAAGGCCCCCCATTTTCACAACAAAATGTTTTTCCTCTACTTTTCTTCTTGCTTGCCATATCCCGCAGCGGCATATCTCTGGCGGAACTTCTCCACCTGTCCCGCCTGCTGGGCTCTGCCGCCCCGTTCACCGGTATAGAAGGGATGGCACTGGGAACAAACACCCATTTTGATCTCCGACTGAGTGGAGCGGGTCTCAAAGGTATTGCCGCAGGAACATTTCACGGTACACGTTTCATAGTTAGGGTGAATTTTATCTTTCACAAGGAACACCTCCATAGGTTATCTGCACTATACGACAAGCAAGGATGATAACACCAAATTGGAGAGAATTCAAGGAGATTTTTCGGATATCCGGGACAAAACGCCAAGCAGAAGGCATGGGGTTTCTTTCGCGGAAAGAAACGTTTTCGTTCTGATCAAGAAACCATAACGCATCCTTTCTTTAATAGAAAGGGGGTGAAAGAACGGAAAGCATGTCAGGAACAAGAAAGTGTTAAATATGCATGACCCCAAGGCCGCAACGCTCATGGTGGGCCACCGCATGATATGCGGTATCTCCCACGATGGCTACGGCTATCCAGGCATCATTGCGAACTATGGCAATCTTTGCTCCCACGCTGGCTTCGAGCATGCTGGGGCTCATAAACCCTCCGGTAGCCTCCAGGGCGGCGTGCATGAGAGCGTGCATTTCGTTGCTACGCTTTTCCACCACTCCCGAATTGAGGGCCGCTCCCACCACTGCCCGGGTAACTTTCTGAGGAAGTCCTCCGGCAAGGCCTCCGACTTCCGTGGCTACCGCCTTCCAGCCGGCTCCGAAAATATTTTCCCGTATGTGGCTTTCTTCACCATCATCGGTGGTAGCCGCCAGAATAAGGGCCACTCTGCCTATCTGACTCCGATCCTTTATGGTAAAGTGCACCCGCATTTCAAGGAGTGTTGCGGGCTCTCGTTCTTCTCTCGTTTCCGCATGCTCTTCTCGAGCCTTATCAGGTGAGAATTCCATATCCTGATCCTCTCGTTCCATAGATTTCTCTTCGAAATTCCCCTTGTTTTTCCAAAACATAACAGGCTCCCCTCCCAAATTGGCCTCGGCCACTCGTTTCTATGGTACTATAGTATCGCCTATGAGCCGCTACGCCAATATAATACACGAAGAGAAAGAGCCAGATTGCGTAATTAACGAAACGACTACGTTTTGCGTAATTAACGAAACGACTACGTTCGGATGAATGACGCGCTTTTACTCTTGATGATACCAGCGACTGATAATATACTGTAATGGAACTTTTGTGAAGGGGGTGGGGAAAAAGAGTTTTCGTATGCGTGCAATTTTTTTGTTTAAAGGTTAGGTTTTTCGGTTTTTTCGGGAGAGCTCTTTTTTGATGGTTCTCCATAATTGAGGGGAGGATGTATCGTATGAAGAAAGCAACTATTTTTGTTCTTGCCGTATTCGTTCTTGCCGCGACCTTCTGCGGCGCCGCTTTTGCCAAGGAATTTCTTTCCATCGCCACCGGAGGTACCGGGGGCACCTACTACCCCCTGGGCGGAGGCATGGCGGAAATCCTGAACAGCAACGTTCCGGATGTCCAGGTCACTTCCGAGACCGGCAACGCCTCGGTGGCCAACATGAACCTCATCGGCACGGGACAGATCGAAATGGCCTTCGTCCAAAACGACGTGGCCTTCTGGGCCTGGAAGGGCGAAGAGATGTTCAAGAAAGCCTTCCCCAACATCCGGGGCGTGGCGGTGCTCTACCCCGAACACGTGCAGATGATCACCCTGAAAGAAACGGGAATTAAAGCTTTCGAAGACATCAAGGAACAGCGCATCTCCGCAGGAGCCCCGGGCTCCGGCGTGGAGGCCGATGTTCGTGCCCTTTTCGACGTGGCAGGACTGACCTACAAAGATGCCAAGGTGGACTTCCTGGACTTTAACAACACCACCTCCCGCTTCAAGGATGGCCAGATCGACGCAGGCTTCGTGGTAGCCGGTTTCCCCACCGCTTCCATTATGGATTTGGCAACCCTGAAGGATATCGACCTGGTAAGCTTCAGCGACGAGTTCCTTGCTGCGCTCTCCGCAAAATATCCCTACTTTGCCAAGAGCATGATTCCTGCAGGAACCTACACCGGAGTGGATCACGACGTACAGACCCCCGCAGTTATGGCTATGCTCGTCTGCCGGGAAGATCTTCCCGAAGATCTTATCTACAAGCTTACCAAGGCTTTCTGGGAGAACGTTCGCGACCTGGACAAAGTACACGCCAAGGCGAAGCTCATCACCCTGGATACCGCCCTTGAAGGACTTTCCGTGCCTCTCCATCCCGGCGCGGCGAAGTACTACGCCGAGGTGGGGCTCGAAATTCCCGAAATCAAGTAGTCACGCATCGACATCTTCGGTTCTTGTTTTGGAACAAGAAACACAAGGGGGGGAATTCCCCCCCTTTTTTCGTTGACATCTCCATGCCATGGTAGGGGAAAACCAGTGAACTCCCTTAAAGAGTTCCTTTCCGGTCTTTCCGCCTCCGGGCATTCTGAAGATTTTGCTCCTCCCTGGAAGCTTCCCGGGCCGCCACTCTCCCACGCTCCCTTGCCGTAAGAGCCAGAGAATGGTCGTCTTCCTCAAGGGCCCGCTTTTCCATAAGAAGAGCTTTTTCTCCAAGAGATTTCGATTCTTTTCCCAGAAGAAGCGAGGCAAGCTCTCGTTCTTTTTCCGCCGCCTCCCGGGAACGATCCTCGAAATATCGTTCTCTCTCTTGGTTGATTTTGTCCAAAGCCTTCTCTCGGCTCCGCTTTTCCCAGATTTTCTTGTTTTCCTCAAGACCTTTTTTCACTATCTCTTCATGCCGCTCCATCATGTCATTCTGAGCAGTATTGAGATTCTTTGTGGCGTTTCGGAGAGCCTCCGCAAGATCCTCCTCCCGAGAAGGCTTCTTTTCCGATGGATTTGTTATAAGAAATGCCTTAGCTCCGATACGATTTACGGGATCCACAGCATCTCCCCCTTTCGGGCGATTTTTCTACCTATTTTTTATATCGGACCCAAGGGTTCAAAAATAAAGCAAGGGAGCCCCGGAAAAGGCGGCGGCTCCCTTGCTTATAGTATCTATTATCTCTTCCAGGCACGAGCTACATGCCGAGATAGGCCTTCTGTACTTCTTCGCTGGCAAGAAGTTCCTGGGCGGATCCGCTGAGAACGATCTTTCCCGACTGCAGTACGTATCCCCGGTCAGCAATTTCCAGAGCATCCTGCACCATCTGTTCCACCAGCAATACGGTAATTCCCGCCTTTTTGATATCCCGGATGGTTTCCATTACCTTTTCCACCAGGGAAGGCATGAGTCCCAGGCTCATTTCGTCGATCATCACGAGTTTCGGCATGCTCATAAGCCCCCGGGCGATGGCAAGCATCTGCTGTTCTCCCCCGCTCATGGTTTCCGCCGTCTGGGGAAGCCGCTCCTTTACCCGGGGGAAAAGGGAGAGCACAAACTCCAAACGCTCTTCCACTTCTTTTTCGTTTCTTTGGAGATAGGCTCCGAGAAGAAGGTTTTCCCGCACCGAGAGCTTGCCGAAAAGACGCCGCCCCTCGGGGACATAACAGAGGCCTTTCGCCACCATGGATGCTGCGGGGAGCCCCGTCACATCTTCATCGCAAAAGGAAATCGAACCTTCCCAGGGCCGCATAAGCCCCGAAAGGCAACGCATGGTGGTGCTTTTCCCCGCTCCGTTAGCTCCTACCAGGGCCACCACTTCTCCCGGCTGTACCTGGAGAGAAACGTGATGAAGCACCGCCACGTCATCGTATCCTGCGCGAAGATTACTCACCTTAAGCATGGGAAGATTCCTCCTTCCGCTGCTCCATCTTTTTCTGGCGCTCCGCATATTTTTTGCCCAGGTAGGCTTCGATAACCCGTTCGTCCTTGATCACCTTGTCCGGAGAATCCTCGGCGATCTTTTTTCCTCCGTCAAGCACCACCAGCCGATCCGCAATGGGCATGATGGCCTCCATGATGTGCTCCACCATGAGGAGGGTTATTCCCTGATCCCGAAGCTTGAGCATGAGCTGCACCGCAAGGCGTACCTCACTGCTGGTAAGCCCCGCCATAACCTCATCCAGAAGAAGGATTGCAGGCTTCGTGGCCAGGGCCCGGGCAACTTCCAGGCGTTTTTTATCTCCGATGGTAAGAGACGAAGCATTGGCCTCCTTGCGCCTATCGAGTTCGCAGAGGGAAATCACTTCCTCCGCCACCTTGCGGGCCTCCCGGGTATCCCCGGTACGGCAAAAGGCTCCTACCATGACGTTCTCCAGGACCGTCATTCCTCGAAGGGGCTTGACCACCTGAAAGGTTCGTACAAGACCCATCTGGCATATCCGATGCGGAGAAAGCCCCGCCACGTTGGTTCCCCCGAAAAGTATCTGCCCCTCCGAAGGAGCGTAGGTGCCGCTTACGCAGTTGAAAAGGGTGGTTTTTCCGGCTCCGTTAGGCCCGATAAGCCCTACGATGGAGCCCTTCTCCACGCAAAAGGAAACGTCATCGTTTGCGAGAAGTGCTCCGAAACGCATGGTGACGTTTTTTACTTCCAGAAGAGCCATATCACTTCACCTCCCCGGAGTCGTCCATATCTTCCGTAATCCGGGGCTCCCGGGACTTTGTAAAACGACGCGTTATGCCGTAGAGAATTCCCATCACTCCCGTGGGCTGCTTGACCACCACCAGGATAATAAGAAGTCCAAAGATGATGAGATCCACTCCCCCGCCGGTTCCCCCCAGCCAAATGCGGCTGTATTCCTGGAGAGGAATGAGGATGGCCGCTCCAAGAAGAGGCCCCCAGAAGAAGCCGCATCCTCCGAGAATGGTGATGAGCACGAACTTCATGGACATGTCCAGAGACATTACCATGGGGGGATCCACCCGGAAGTTGTATTGGGCATAGAAGGCACCGCAAAGAGCGGCGAGAAACGCGGAAATACCCATGGCCACAAGTTTCACCATGGTACTGTTCACTCCGAGGGACTCCGCCGCTTCCTGCCCCTCCCGGACAGCCCGGAGATAGTATCCCAGTCGATGCTCTTCGATCCATCGAACCACTCCGAAGACAATTCCCAAGAGAATAAGAGCCCCGTAAAAGTAATATCGTTTACTGTCATACCAGACGAAGGTGAGCCATCCCTCATCGGTGAGGCCGTAATCGAGCCCCAGAGCTCCGCCGATCCAGTCCCACACCATGAATAGGCGGTTGAAAATTTCCACGATGGCAAAGGTGGCTATGGCAAAGTAATGGCCGCTGAGCTTGAAACACGGGTAGCTTATGATCATGGCCACCAAGGCTGCCGCAAGGGCTCCCAGAAGAATTCCCGGCCAGGGAAGAAGGCCGTATTTTACCACCGCCATTCCCGCACCATAGGCCCCGATGCCGAAGAAAACCGAATGCCCGAAAGAAACCTGGCCGCAGTATCCCCCGATAATGTTCCAGGATTGGGCCATACTGGCATACAGGAGGATGAGAATCAGCACGTGGTAGGTAAATCCGCTCGTAATTAGATCCGGCACCAGAGGAAGAGCTGCAAGAATGCCGAGAAAGAGGAGAAAGAGCGCGGTTCGTCCTTTATTTCGCATAATCGTCACCACCCGAAAAGTCCCTTGGGACGGACGAAAACCACCACAAGATAGAGACCGAAGACCGCCACGTACTTAAAGACCGGGGCAATGTAGAAACCGCTGAAAGCCTCCACCAAACCGATAAGAAGGGAGGCAAGAAGAGCCCCGGGAATGCTGCCGAATCCACCCATGGCCACGCAGACAAAGGCAAGAAGGCTGAAGAGTCCCCCCACTTCGGGGTGCACCGCCAGATAGGAAGGCATGAGCCCTCCCGCTACGCCGACACAGGCGCCTCCCAAACCAAAGACGAGGGTATAGATCCACTCGGTACGAATTCCCATGAGCTCCGCCGCTTCCTTATCCATGGCAGTGGCTTGGATGGCCCAGCCCAGACGGGTGCGCTTCATGAGGTGGTACAGAATGAGGATCATTCCCAGAGCGAAAAGCCCCGTTACAAGCTGGGGAACGGGAAAAATGATATCCCCCAGGAGAAAGGTCTTGCCACCGAGAATCGAATCGTGAAGGATGCGAAAGTTCGGGGAGAACCGATTAAGACAGATGTTCTTGAGGAGCATGGAAAGGCCGAAGGTTGCCAGAAGGGCGGACATGGCGGACTTTCCGATGGTGTGCTTGATAATCAGGCGATAGGTGAGAGCCCCGAGAATAAAGACGAATATTCCCGAAGCCACCCAGGAAAAGAGAGGGCTCACGTGCATGATGAATCCTATCCAGTAGGAGACGTACATGGCCACCATGAGAAACTCTCCGTGAGCGAAGTTGATGACATCCATAACCCCCCAGATCAGGCTCAGTCCGGCAGCCACAAGGGCGTAGATCATGCCGTTCAGAAGCCCGTCCAGAGCGATCTGCAGAAAGAGTGTCATGCCTTTCGGGTTCCTCCTTTCGATACCGCACCACAAAGACAGGGGCTTTCACTCCGGCAAAACCGGAATAAAGAGAACGTTGAAAACAATACAAGGGGGGCTTCGGAAGCCCGGGCTTTCCTCTGGGTTTTCCTCCGCCCCCATGCATTGGTGATGGTCACTCTCCGACGGTACCATATACTCGTCGAAGGTCTTCGCCTATACCTTCAGGCTAGCGATCGCTCCAGGGAGTCATGGGTAGTACGGGCTCCACATCCGCGAGATCCTTGGGGAAGATTCGCTTGTAACTGCCTTCCTGCAGCTGGGTGATCATGCTCATGGCCTTGGAGTTCTGTCCTCCCGGGATAAAGGCTACCTTGCCGCCCATGGAGAGCGGAGAATCCCAGGTGTTGGCATACAAGGTTTCGATAACCTTATCATAATCCAAAGTTCCTGCCTTTTCAATGGCCTGAGCCATCACAAAAACTGCAACAGCTTCCTGGATGGAGTCACTGTCAAAGGGAACGCTGGGGTTCGTTTTTTCCATGTAGATTTTTTCTACTGCCGCCACCGCAGGCATGAGTTCCGCAAACTCCGGAGAATACCCCGTACCGCCCATAAAATAGTTGGCATCGTCTTCGAGCTGCTTGGCGATCATGGGATCCTGATACCCTGTGCAGTAGTTCAGAGCAGCCTTGGGAAGCCAGTTGACCTTCTTCATGGTGCGTACCCAAAGAGTATAGTCTCCGCCAAGGCACGCGCCGAAAACCACGTCGGGATCCGCAGCCTTGAGAGTGGCCACTTCGCTGTCCAGGTTGGTGGCTCCGGGGTTAAAAGCCACGTCAGCGGTAATTTTGTATCCCGCATCTTCAGCAGCCTTCCGGCCCTCTTCCGCAGCATGTTTTCCGAATTCGGTATTCTCATAAATCAAGCCCACCGTCTTCAGCCCTGCATTTCGGTCTTCGTTAAGCCAGTTCATGACCTCTACAAATTCGAGAGATTCCGTCTCATCCGTGGGGGCCATACGGAAAAAGCGTCCGAAATCTCTCTTAGTGAGAGCCGCGGAACTGGAGCATCCGCACATAAAGAGTTTTTTCTTGCGCTCCGCCACGAAGCTTGCGGGTTTGGTAACGGCGCTGTTATAGCTTCCGATGATGGCATAAACGCCTTCCTGGTCAAAAAGGCGTTCTGCCTCGGATTTGCCCACATCAGGCTTTCCCTGGCTATCTGCGTGGATCAATTCGATTTTGTATCCGTCGAGAAGCCCTTCCTGGCTTGCCAGAGGAACCTGAAGCTCCGGATGGCTATTGTTGATAACTTCCACCGCGGTCTCCACTGCCGCCTGGCAACGCTGCCCCGCAAGAGCGCAGGGGCCGGTGAGAGGGAAAAGGGTTCCGATCTTGATGACCTTATCTGCCGCGAGAGCTCCCCCGGAAAACACCATTACCGCACAAAGCCCTAAAAGTACAACCTTGCTCCATGATTTCTTCATTGCGAAACTCGTCCTCCTTCCAAGAATAAAAAATACACCCAAATGCTCCGCAGGATACATTACATGTTCCGCACATTGTATCCCATTACAGGCACCATACCATACTACTATACCGCATACGGGAGGTCAAGAAAGAAGCGTCTCTCTTCACATGGGCATGTTTTCGAAAAGCTTTGCTCGAAAGAATATTCCTTTCACATTTCTCCAAAGTACAGATTCCGTGGTACTATAGTAAGGTGGCATTAGGGATTCTAAAGGACTATTCACTTGCTCATATGCGAAAAACCGTAAAGGTTTGGGCAAGGCACGCTTGAATATGGCATTCCTCACTCAAGCGCGCCTTGCCCAGAGTTTCGGTGATACAACACAAAATCAGCAGATTATCCCAGTTGCCCTGGTGCGCATTTTTTATACTTAACGGAAACATCTTCCGGCTCTGTCTATTCTGTCACATTCTGAAAAGAGGTGCTTTTTCGTGCGTTCTCTCGTTATGTATTATTCTCTTCAAGGCAACACCAGGTTTATAGCAGAAAACATAGCCCGGGCTACGGATTCGGAGATTCTGGAACTTCTTCCCCTCAAGGAGATACCTTCCAAAGGATTTTTCAAATATTTCCTCGGCGGCAAAGCAGCTCTCACCAAACAGCAGCCTCCGTTACACCCCTTTGCTCTCAACCCTCAGGAATTCGATCTTCTCTTTATCGGAACCCCCGTTTGGGGAGGCACCCATGCCCCGGCATTGAATACGCTTTTTGCAGAACACCCCTTTTTCGGAAAAGAGCTGGCCCTTTTCTGCTGTCACGGAGGGGGAAAGGGAAAAATCTTTCCGAAGATGGAGACAGCCCTACCTAAGGGAAATCACCTTTTGGGATGCAAGGATTTTTGCAATCCCTTGAAAAAAGACTCCTTCCAGATCATTTCCGAAAGCCTGACCTGGGGACGGGAGATGCTGCAAAAAGCCGAGGAAAGCCGAAAGGAATAACTTTTTTCTCTCTGCTTGACAGGAAGCATGCCGTATATGTTTCCAAAAAATTCCCGAGAATTTTCAAGAAGCTGTTCCTTTTGGAGCGAAAAGCATATAATGGCCCCTTGCAAGGCTTTTATACCATGCTTTTTACGGAGATGAGTTATGGTGTATCACGGACATTACAGGATTTTCGGCATCGTTCAGGGCGTGGGGTTTCGCCCCTTTTGTAAAAACCTTGCGGATGCCCTGAATCTCAGAGGAAGCGTCCGTAACACCGGAAGGGGCGTGGAACTTCATCTTTTCGGTTCCCGAGAGGAAATCAAGCACTATATGGCCCAGCTTTCCCAAAAAGCTCCTCCCTTGGCAGAGGTAGCACAAATCGAGCTGCTCCTGGAGGAGAAGGCTCCCTTCGCTTCCGTCCCCGGAGATTTTTCCATCATTTCCAGCGAATCTCGAAACAAGGGAGAAAGTTTTATCCCTCCGGATATAGCCACCTGCAAGGATTGTATGCGAGACATGGAATCTCCGGGAAATCCCCGGCATGCCTATCCCTTTACGAATTGTACCAACTGCGGTCCTCGGTTTACAATCATCCGGGATCTCCCCTATGATCGACCCAACACGTGCATGGAGACCTTTTCCCTTTGTTCTCTCTGTGCGGAGGAATACGCCAATCCGGAAAACCGGCGTTATCACGCTCAGCCTGTGGCATGCCCGGAATGCGGTCCCATTCTCTACGGATCCCATAGGCGAGGCTTCACCTTCATGAAAGAGTCGGCCCTGGAAGCTGCCATAGAAACTCTGCGGACAGGAGGACTTGCCGCCATTAAAGGGCTTGGAGGGTTTCATCTTGCCTGTGATCCTCGGAACACTCTTGCCTTGGAAAGGCTCCGGTATCATAAGAGACGGAAGGACAAACCCTTTGCTCTCATGGCAGCCACTCTTGAGGAAGCGGAAAAACTGGTTCTTCTTGAGGAAAAAGAGAAAGAGCTTCTCACGTCTCCCCAGGCTCCCATTCTGCTCTGTTCCATGCGAAAAAATACACAAATCTCTCCCCTAGTGGCCCCTAGACAATCCCGGTTGGGAATCATGCTTCCCTATACGCCTCTGCACATATTGCTTTTCAAGCACTTTTCGTCCCTGGTGATGACAAGTGCAAATCACAGCGGGGATCCGCTCATTACAGAAAACGAAGAGGCTCTGAACCTCCTTCTGAAAAGGGAGGTGGATCTCGTCCTCTGGCACCATCGAGAGATCGTACATCCTCTGGATGACAGCGTCCTCGCCTCCTGGAAGAAGGGATTCTTCTTTCTTCGACGTGCCCGGGGCTACGTGCCAAGCCCCTTTTTTCTGCATGAACAAGCTCCCCCCATCTGCGCTGCGGGGGCAGAAATGAAAGCCACCTTTGCCCTATCTCAGAAGACCACCCTTCTTCTGGGGCCCTATCTGGGAGATCTTAAAAATCTCGGAACTCATAGCCTTTATAAGCGCTCACTTCGCCATTTTCTCGACCTTTTCCGCTACCGCCCGGAGTACCTCGCCTACGATCTTCACCCTCAGTATCTCTCCACAAGAGCCGCTTCGGAGGTGCTTGAAATACCTCCCGAAGATGCTCGACGGGCAATTCCGGTACAGCATCATCATGCTCACCTGGCAAGCTGCCTTTTCGAACACTCCGTGCAAGAGCCTGCTCTGGGAATTATCCTGGACGGTATGGGATATGGCACGGACGGCACCATATGGGGAGGAGAATTTCTCCTGGGAGACTACTCCCATTTTTTCCGCCGAGGATCTCTGCACCCCTTCCCTCTTCTCGGGGGAGACCGGGCGGTCCTTGAGCCCTGGCGTTCCGCGGCATCTCTCCTTCTGGAAAGTTTTTCACTCTCCGAGGTTCGGGAGCTGGTGCTCCGCCTTTGGCCTCAACGAAGCCTCTTTATCGAGCAGATCCCGCGAATATCTTCCGCAAGCATTCTTACCAGCTCCACGGGGCGCTTTCTCGACGGCATAAGCAGCCTTCTTACGAAGAAGGCGGAAAGCAGCTATGACGGACAAGCTCCCATGGAACTTGAAGCTCTTGCGCTGGACCCGAGAGCTCCCGAGGCTCCCTTTGGTTTTTATCAAAAAAATGACATGTACATCATCGACTGGCGTCCCTCCATACGATGGCTCGTAGAAAAGATCCATCTTCTTCCTCTGGAAAGCCTCGCTTCGGGAATACACAAAGGTTTTGCTTCCGCCCTGGCTCATGCTGCCGGGAACATTTGTGCAGCCCAGGGGATTTCCAAAGTGGCTCTCTCTGGAGGAGTATGGCAAAACCGCCTTCTTTTGGACGCAACCTGGGAAAGATTAGAGCAACAAGGTCTTCTTCCCCTGGCACACCGGCGCATAGCTCCCAACGACGAGGGAATTTCAGTGGGGCAAATTCTGGTGGCCTCGAAGGTTTTAGAGAAAAGAGAACGCTAAGCCCTCCCATGTGGGGAAATAATCGGTTATGGCTTCCCGCCGTTTCCGCAGCAGGAAGCGTGCCGGAAGAAGTCCTGGCGGCATCGAGGCTCTCCGAAGAGATAACGAAGAGACCTTGAAGATTTCTCCGACAAAGAAGAGCCCCCTTC
>NPIF01001585.1_pt1 | contig 62666 bp, 60 predicted proteins | sample 8637461 | NCBI WGS metagenome assembly NPIF01 (sample SAMN07420641, study PRJNA396082) | bioreactor metagenome | isolation source: sample BR12 brine-fed electro-methanogenic bioreactor BR | place: Japan: Kochi | collected 2016-12-09 | reverse complement strand
CGAAGGGGTGCGAAACTTGAGTATTTTATATTATTATACTTGCCGGGTCAAACTGGAATTGATGATAAAAATAAGTATACCTGTCTATACAACCGTTCCTGATTATGATAGACTCTATTCAGTAACATATAATGAAACCATAAGCAGCCAGATATCTGCTTGACAGTTAACACGTTCCCAAAGGAAGTCATGAATCATGAAAAAAATTGTCGAGTGTGTGCCCAATTTTTCCGAGGGCCGCAATAAAGAGACCATTGACGCCATTGCCGATGCCATTGGAAATACAGCCGGGTGCACCCTGCTGGATGTGGACCCGGGCCGGTCCACCAACCGGACCGTGTATACTTTTGTGGGAGAGCCGGAGGCCGTGGTGGAAGGGGCTTTGGCCGGGGCCCGGGTGGCCCGGGAAAAAATCGATATGCGCACCCATAAAGGCGAGCACCACCGCATGGGGGCCCTGGATGTGTGCCCGTTCATTCCGGTGGCCAACGTGACCATGGAGGAGTGCGTGGCCCTGTCAAAGGAATTTGGGCAACGGGCCGCGGACGAGCTGGGCATCCCGGTATATCTGTACGAAGCATCCGCCACCCGGGATTACCGCAGAAAACTGCCCCAGATCCGGGAAGGCCAGTATGAGGCGGTCAAAGACCGGATCGTGAAGCCGGAATGGAAACCGGATTTCGGGCCGGCCAGATTCATTCCCGAGTGGGGCGCCACGGTGACGGGTGCCCGGTTTTTTCTGATCGCCTACAATGTCAACCTGCTGTCCACCCCGAACCAGGCTCACCGCATCGCATTGAACCTGCGGGAAGCGGGCAGGGGACCGGACGACCCCGGGCGTCTTAAGGAAGTCAAGGGCATGGGCTGGTATGTGGATGACTACAACCTGGCCCAGGTCACGGTGAACCTGACCAATTACCGGGTCACCCCGCCGCACATCCTGTTCGAAGAGGTGAAAAAAGAGACGGCACAGCTGAACGTCGCCGTGACCGGGTCTGAAATCGTGGGGGTGGTGCCCCTGGAAGCGATTCTGGCGGCGGCGGAGTATTACATTGAAAAGGAAAACCTGTTTGTCCTGGACGAGGACCAGAAGGTGCGCCTGGCCGTGGAGCGGCTGGGATTGAACTCTGTGGCCCCGTTCAACCCCAAAGAAAAGATCATCGAGTATATCATTGCCGAAGAACCGGACGAACCCCTGGCCGGCCTGACCACCCGGCGGTTCATCGAGGAGGTGGCATCCCGCAGTTCCGCGCCCGGGGGAGGGTCGGTGTCGGCAGCCATTGCAGCCATGGGGGCCGGCCTGGGCGCCATGGTGGCCAAGTTGACCCTGGGGGTGAGAAAATTTCAGGACGTGGATGCGAAAATGCGGGAGCTGACCCCGCCCCTGCATGCGGCGGCCCATGCCCTGATTCCAATGATCGACGCGGATACCCATGCGTTCAACGATTATGTGGCGGCTTTAGGCCTGCCAAAGGACACGGAGGCGGACCGGGCCCATCGTGCGGAACGGCTCCAGCTGGGATTGAAAAAAGCCATTGACACCCCGCTGTCCGTGATGAAAGCGGCGGATGCAGCCTGGGATGCACTGATCGAGGTGGCGAAATACGGCAATATCGCCTCGAAATCCGATGTGGAAGTAGGGGCAAGGGCTCTTGAGACGGGTATCTGGGGGGCATATAAAAATGTCGTCATCAACATGGCCGGTATCACGGACCACACCTATAAAAAAGAGACGATGGAAAAGGCGGATGCGTTAAAAGACCGGGCAGTGGACATGTGCGGGAAGGTGCTGGAAATCCTGGATTCCCGTTCGTGATGCCGGACGTATGGTGGTAGCAGTCCGCCCCGGGTGTGGGTGTCTTACTGCCGGCCTGGAATCCCCGGGGTGGCTCCGACAGTCCGTCAGTAAGACACCCACACCCGGAGCTCCGTTGTCGCCGGACGTCTGAAATCCAACCTCCCGGCATCTGATCTTCTGTTTTGTGTTGACAGGACGGTGTATTTATAATACAGCTATATCGAAGCTATAAAAGGGTGTGACAATATAACCAGTTTCCCAGGAGGGTTCAATGAGAGAAGTAGTGATCGCAAGTGCGTGCAGAACGGCCATCGGCAAATTCGGCGGGTCTCTGGCCCCGTTAAGCGATATTGATTTCGGCCCCATTCCCATTAAGGAAGTTATCAAACGGGCCGGGCTGACCGGGGATCAGATCGATGAGGTGATCTATGCATCAGGTTACCGGACCGGGGACCTGCCCATCAACTCGGCAAGGGTGGTGGCGGTGAAAGCCGGTATTTCCCAGGAAAAACCCCAGTTCACCATTTCCAAGGCGTGTGCCGGCAGTATCAAAGCCACTACCCTGGCGGCCCAGGTGATCAAATCCGGAGATGCGGATATCATTGTGGCCGGCGGCATGGAAAGCATGAGCAACGCCACGTTCATGCTCAAGAAAGCCCGGTGGGGATACCGCCTGGGCCATGGCCAGCTCCAGGACCAGCTGATCCTGTTTGATCCGTTGAGCGGCAATACCATGGGAGAAACCGCGGAAAACGTGGCGGAAAAATACAACGTGTCCAGGGAAGACCAGGATGAGTTTGGTCTCAGAAGCCAGCAGCTGGCGGAAAAAGCCATCAAGGCGGGCAAGTTCAAGGAACAGATCGTGCCCGTGGAGATTCCCCAGCGCAAAGGCGATCCCAAGATTTTCGACACGGACGAACACCCCCGGTTCGGCACCACCCTGGAATCTCTCCAGAAACTCAAGCCCGCCTTCAGAAAAGGCGGCACGGTCACGGCGGGCAGCTCCAGCGGCATGAACGACGGGGCATCGGCCCTGGTGGTCATGGCCAAGGACAAGGCCGACGAACTGGGCATCAAGCCCATGGCCTCCATTGTTTCCTATGCATCCGCCGGTGTGGATCCGGCCCTCATGGGCATCGGCCCCATCCCGGCCACCCGCATGGCCCTGGAAAAAGCCGGTCTGACCATGAAGGATATCGGCCTGATCGAGCTCAACGAAGCGTTCGCATCCCAGGCCCTGGCCTGTATCCGGGAGCTGGACATGGACATGGACAAGGTCAATGTCAACGGCGGTGCCATCGCCCTGGGCCACCCGGTGTCCGCCAGCGGCGGGGCCATTCTGACCAAGCTTTTGTATGAAATGGCGGAACGGGATGTCCGCTACGGCCTGGCCACCCTGTGCATCGGCGGAGGCCAAGGCATGGCGTTGATCGTGGAAAGAAAATAATTATTCCGGAAAAATCTTGACACATTAAGGCGCACCTGGTTATTAAACAGGTGCGCTTTTTTTGTGTTTGACTGCCGGAACGGTCAATCTGTTATGAACACTGCATCAAAAAAGGATTATTCAGGTGACACGAAAAAAAATGCTGTTGACCGCTGCAATGATTCTCGTGGGTGCCGGTATTCTCATGGCGGCCGCTGCGCCGAAACTCATTGCCTGGTCATCGACCCCTCAGTTCTGCAATTCCTGTCATGTCATGAACGATCAGTATGAAACCTGGTTTTTGACCGGTGTGCACCGGACCATTCAATGCATTGACTGTCATCTGCCCAATGACAATGCCGCCAATCATTTTCTGTGGAAAGGCATCGACGGTACCAGAGACCTGGTGTTCTTCCATACGGGCATCTATGAAGATCCCATCGAGATCACGGACCGGGGCAAAGGATTCATTCAGCAGAACTGCATCCGGTGTCATGAAGGCATTGTTTCCCGAATTGCGACCGACGGCCAGGAATGCTGGTCCTGTCATAGAAGAATTAACCACAAGGCTGCCATTTTCAATGCGGTTGTCAACTGACACCGGCAAGCCGATTTTCCCAAGGAGTTCTTAACCATGGTAAGAAACGCAGTTGTGATGTTAACAGGCCTGTTCATGGTATGTCTGTTTCTGGCAGGGTGTGATTCCAAACCGGAAACATATCTGGCGGCGCAGATCGATGAGAACGAGTATGATCCGAAAAAATGGGGGGACGCCTATCCTTTGCATTATGAGTCCTGGCTCAAGACCCAGGAACCCAAACCCGCCGGCAAAAGCCGGTATAAACCGGGATGGGATACGGACAAGGTGGTGTATGACAAACTCAGCGAATTTCCGTTTCTGGGCGTGTTGTACAAGGGCTGGGGGTTCGGCATCGAATACAATGAACCCAGGGGCCATTTTTATGCCGTGACCGACCAGATCGAGATCGATTCGTCCCGGGTGGCTTCCGGCGGGGTGTGCCTGGCCTGCAAAACCCCGTTCCACAGAAAAATGACGGAAACCCATGGTCTGGATTATCTGGGCAAACCCTATCTGGAGGCCCTGGACATGCTGCCGGAAAAACTGAGGGAACTGGGACCGGCGTGTTATGACTGCCATATGCAGGATCCCATGGAGCTGACCGTCAAAAAAGCCCATCTGGAAAAAGGACTGGAAATGATCGGCAAAAAAGATCCGTCCCGGCAGGAACTGCGGATCCTGGCCTGCGCCCAGTGTCATATCACCTATTCCGTGCCCAAAGACAAAAATAACAAGGTGGCCGGGGACGTTACCATGCCCTGGCGGAACGGCACATGGGGAGATATTTCCATTGAAGGCATCATCGATGTGCTGTTGACCGACGAGTTCCGGCTGGAATGGGTTCAGGAGATCACCGGATTCAAAATGCCGTTCATCCGCCATCCGGAATTTGAGCTGTTCTCCCGGGGCAGCGTGCATTTCAAGGCCGGTGTGGCCTGTGCCGACTGCCACATGCCGTTTACCCGGTCCGGCAGTTACAAGATCTCGGACCATGATGTCACAAGTCCCTTGAAAGCGGATCTCAGGGCCTGTGCCCAGTGCCATACCCAGTCCAGAGAGTGGCTGACCGATCAGATTTTCCATACCCAGGACCGGACGGTCTCCCTGATTCTCAGGGCCGGATACGGCACCGCCACCTGCGCCCGGCTGTTTGAAACCCTGCACCAGGCACAGGCACAGGGTGCTGCCGTGGACAAAGCCCTTTACAGCCAGGCCAAAGACCTGTACATGCAGGCGTTTTTGCGGGTGGTGTTCATCAACGCGGAAAACTCGGTGGGATTTCATAATGCTGCGGAAGCCGGCCGGGTCTTAGGAGATTCCATTGCCTTTGCCGGCAAGAGTGAAGCCCTGCTGCGCCAGCTTCTGGCCGGTGTGGGTATGGATCCGGGACTGGACGTGGCCCTGGACTTGGGAGATACTCTGAACGGCCGGGGCGACGCAAAACTGAACTTCAGGCCGGAACAGGAATTCAAAGATCCGTTCGGCGTTCAGGAAAAACTGCTGTCCGACCAGGCCAAAGGCCTGTAACCGTCACATAACCGTCTGACAGAAAGGGGTCCCGTGGCAGGCAAAATGTGCCGCGGGACCCTTTTTTTGTCAATCAGCCGCCCGCGCCCGGCACCTTGAATTTTTTGGTCGGTTCTTTTTTGGGAAACAGGGCACTGGTGATTTTAGGCGCCAGCTCGAACAGCAGGATCCCGATCATGGCGGAGGACAGGATAAATACCCCGCTCAGGACCCGGATGGTGTCGGTTGCCATGGTGGCGATGATCACGGAAAATTCCCCCCGCTGGGTAAAGGACAGCCCGGCCCGGAGGGACACTTTTTGGGACAGCCCGTACAGCCGGGCACCGTAATATCCGGTGATGATCTTTCCGGCAATGGACCAGGCCAGCAGGGTGATCAGCAGGGGCACCATGGGGACCCCGGCGCCGAACGTGATGGTGGTGCCGAAATAAAAGAAGAACAGGGGCAGAAACAGGTCCCGGATCGGCAGAATCGCATGTTCCATATGCTCGGTCCGTTTCACTTCCGCCAGGATGATGCCCGCCAGAAACGCGCCCAGCACTTCGGACAGGTTCAGCATCAGGGCCAGGCCGCCATAGGAAAGGGCGATTCCCACCACCAGCAGGATGAAAATATCATGGCTCAGATACCGGTCCACAAAGTTGCCCAGGCGGCTGAAAATGAGATGCCCGATGACCACGGCGCCGATAATCAGGCCGATGATTTTGGCAAGGATCACCCCGAATGTGACACCGGTCATGGCCGTGCCCGCGGTCAGGCCCACCAGAACGGCCACGGCGACGGGTGCCACAAGGTCTTCAAAGATCAGAAGGCCCAGCAGGAATTCCGATTCCGGGTTGGCCATGCGTTTGGAGCTCTCCAGGATTTTGGCGGTGATGGACGAGGAGGTGGCATACACCACACCGCCCATGAGAAAGGATGTGATCCAGTCCAGACCGAAAAACAGGCAGATGCCCATGGTGCCGAACAGGTTGAGGCACACATCCAGGGTGCCGGCCGGGGCCACTTTTTTAGCGATTCCGGCCAGGCGGCGAACCGGAAATTCCATGCCCAGCATGAAAAACAGCAGCACAATGCCCATCTCTCCGGCCAGGTGCAGCAGATGGCTGCCGGAAAAATACCCGCCCAGGCCGATGCCCAGCAGAATGTACAGCACCACCCCGGGAATCCGGATTTTCATGCCGATAAATCCCACGGCAAACAGCAGAATGAAAATGCCCCCGGCAATGAACAGAACAGGGAAATGAATGTCCCCCATCACACTTCTCCTGGATCTGTTTTCCCGTTTGCCATGGCTTCAAACCGGCGGATCTGGTCTTTTTTTCCGGCTGCCATGACCGTGTCCCCGGCTTTGAGCACCACAGTGATATCCGGGCTCACGGTCATGTCGTCCCCGTGCATCACGGCAATGATGGAGGCACCGGTGTGGGTCCGGATCCGGGATTCGGCAATCTGTTTGTCCACGAACGGGGACTCCGGGGTGAGCTTGATCCATTCCATGACCAGCTGTTTCTGAAAGATCTGCATTTTTTCGTCATCCACGGGCTGGTACGTGGCCCCTAAAAGTTGGGCCCCCATTTCCCGGGTTTCTTCCGCGGTCAATGTCAGAAAATAGTCGGCCTCATCTTCATCCGAGTCCTGGAAAAAATAGAGATCCCGTTTGCCGGAGTGATGGATAATGACCACGATTTTCTGTTGTTCCGCGGTCAGAAAAGATACTTTTTTGCCCACGCCGGGCAGATCTGCCATTTTGACTTCCACAGTCTCACCTCATGTTGTGTTCGGATTGGCTTGGTTTATTCCATGACAAATTCAATGAAATTATCCGGGTTGATCACCCGGGTCCGGGTGCCTGGATAGGCGTTTAAAAATGTTTGTGAAAAAAACGCTTTTTTTCTCACGTTCCATTTAAACTCAAAAGCGCTGAACCGGCCTTGCGCTTCTTCGATATAATCAATTTCCTGCTGGGCATGATTGCGCCAGAAAAAAATGTTGACATAGGTTCGGCTGTAATGGTTTTTTTTCATTCGTTCAGTGATCAGAAAATTTTCCCATAATTCACTGACATCCTGGCGCATACTCAACGGAGAAAAATTTTTCAGTATGGCATTTCGGATTCCGGTGTCATAAAAATATATTTTTTTCCCTTTTTTGATTTCATTACGCATGTTTCGGCTCAACGAGTGGATGCGGAAAACCACGAATGCTTTTTCAAGAATATCAATGTAATTTTCAACGGTTTTGGGGTCTGCACCGATGATTTGTCCAACTTCATGATATTTGACCTCACTGCCGATCTGAAGGGCCAGGGCCTGGAGTAGTTTTTCCAGAATCTGCGGTCTTTTGAGCTTTCCCCAGGCCAGGACATCCTTGTACAGATAACTGCCGGAAAGCGACATCAGAATATCGGTTTCTTCCCCCTGGGCCTGGACGACCTCCGGATAGTATCCAAAGATCAGACGATGCTCAAGCTGTCTTTTTTCTTCGATCAGACCATGGGTTTCAACCATTTCTTTGAATGAAACCGGAAACAGATGATATTCATGTTTCCGTCCGGTCAAGGGTTCTTCGATTTCATTGGCCAGGTCAAATGCGGATGAGCCCGTCACAATCAACTGCTTTTCCGGAAATGTGTCATGGAACAGTTTCAATGTCAGTCCGATATGCTCGATTCGCTGGGCTTCATCAATAACAATAACGGATTTTTCACCGGAAAGGGTTTTCAACATTGATGAGGTAGCTCCGGTCAGCAAGTTCCGGATATCTGGTTCATCGCCATTCAGCCAGACAAAGTCGGTTTGCCGTTTTTTTAGTATCTGTCGGGCCAGGGTAGTTTTCCCCACCTGTCGGGGACCGAAGATCAAAACAATCTTGCCCTTTCCAATGTGGTTTAAAATGGGCTCTGTAATAGTGCGCTGTATCATGAGATCCTCAATATCATATAAATTTTTGGATTACAATCCTTTTTTTTATATAAATTTTAGGATTTTACCACAGCGCAGCGCTGTTTGATCTTGTCCACATACGCCTGGATGTCGCATTTGCGTTCCAGGCCGGAAGCCGCCATGTAGCGGACCTTTCCGAAAACAGGCCGTTCGGCCCAGCCCCGGTCGTGGATCCCGTACAGCCAGGCCACCCCGGCATAGGAATTGGGGTCCCGCCCGTCCAGAAAATAGCGGTTGTTCAACGCCAGTGTGGTCTCGAACGCCTGTTTCGGGGAAGGGGACCATTCCAGGATTTTTTTGCCCCAGTACATGCGCATGTAGTTATGCATGAACCCGGTGCCGGTCATTTCCGTCATGGCCGCATTCCAGTAAGGGTCATGGGTGGCGGCATCCATCAGTTCCTGCTCGGAATACAGATGATCCCTTGGGTCGGCTTCATGATCGGCCAGGGTGTTTTCCGCCCATCCGGGAATCACGTCAAAAGAATCATAATCCGGGGTGTAGTACACAAAATTGAACGCCAGTTCCCGCCGGATGATCAGTTGTTCGATAAACGCGTCCCTGGCCTCTGAAAGTGAGGGGGGCGTGTTCATGACGGACAGGGCCAGATATAACGGGGAAATCTGGCCGAAATGCAGGTAGGGGCTCATGTGGGAGATGTCATCGGTCTGGGGCTGGTTCCCGTGCCGGACATAGTGTTGCAGGCCCTTTTCCAGAAACGCCTGGAACCGGTTCTCCGCCTCGGAGGTGCTGCCGGGAAAAAACCGGGTGACCGGGAGCACGGTCCTGTCCAGGGACAGGGTGTCGAGCAGGACCTGTGGATCTGTGATATCCAGGCTGTTCGGTTTGTCCAGGCTGTCGAAGGACAGGCCCAGGGAGGAATGCTTTAGATCTTTCGGGGGCAGGGGCATGAGAAAATCCGCCAGCACTTTGTGGAGCTTGGGGCGGATGGTTCGGGCCGCGTATTCCGCCTTGGTGGTGGCCGCTCCCACCGGCACCACCAGGTCGGTTTCCACCATGATGACCGGGCAGCCGGCGTTTCTGGCCACCCGGGTCCGCCACAGCCGCTGGTGCCGCAGGTATCCCGCGTCACACACGATCAGGGCCGCCTGCCTGCCCAGGGTCAGGGCCACGTCAGGCGGGCTTCCCTTCTGAATCACCAGCTGGATGCCCCTGTCCGCCAAAGCAATGCGGGTTTCCACCAGCCCTTCCAGCATGAATGTGTAATGCCGCAGGTTGGCTTCCGGATAGGCATCGGTCAGCCCGAACCCCGCCACCAGGGGCAGGTCCAGCCGGTTGGCCTGTTCCACGGCAAATTCCAGTGCATGGTTGAACACGGCCCGCTGGGACTGCTGCATCCAGTAGAGTACGTAATCCTTTTTCGGGGCCGGTTCCTGGATCCGGATTTCGTTGAGATGGTGTATGCGGGCCGGATGAATCGTCATTCGAATATTTTCTCCTCCGCATTCACGGCTTGCTGTTTCGGCTGGTTTTGTTCATCATTTTGACACTATCGCTTGTATCTTCCGGAGTCAAGGATTACTCGTTTGGAATTCACGGGGTTTGACTTTTGACCGGATTTGGTGCAATGATCTGCCGTCTTGAGAATCCGGATACGAAAAAAGGGGAAAATGCATGCAGGAATCCATTGACCTGAATTGGAAAGAGTTCGGCAGTGCACTGCTCGATGCCACGCCCAACGGGGTGGCGGTGTTTGACAACACGCTTCAGACAGTGATCTCCAACCGGCTTGCCAGAGACGGTCTGGATCTGTATCCCGGAGCGTTGATATCCGCCACGGTGCCGTCTCTGACAGCACCGGCGAGGCAGGTGCTGTCCGCCAAAACCGTTGAATCCGGGCTGGTGGTGGAAAAAAAGAACTGCCGGTATTCCGTACTGCTGGGGCCCATCCGCCATGATGATGCCGCCATCGGGGTGATGGCGGTGTTCGAGGACATGACGGCGCTCACCAACATGACCAACCGGATGAAAGGATTCCAGCAGTTGTCCATCGAACTGGACACCATCATTGACAGCTCCAATGACGGATTGTGGATCTGTGACGGCAACGGGGTGGTGGTACGGATCAATCCGGCATCGGAAAAAATGATCGGGTTGAAAGCCTCGGATGTCGTGGGCAAACACATGTCGGAACTGGTGGGTAAAAAACTGGTGGACCGGTCCGTGACCCTGGAAGTGCTCAAAACCCGGCAGAAAGTCTCCCTGGTCCAGAAAACCCGCATCGGCCGGCACCTGTTTCTGACCGGAACCCCTGTGTTCGACAAGAACGGGGACCTGTTCCGAGTGGTGGTCAATGAACGGGATATCACGGAAATTACTGAACTTCAGGAGCAACTCAAGGAGAACGCGGCCCTGACCGAACAGTACAAGCAGGATATGCTGGAACGGCAGATCGAAGAGACCGAATCCCGTCAGATCATCGCACACAGCGAAAATTTCAGAAAAATCGTTCAAAAAGCCGTCAAGCTGGCGCAGGTGGATTCCACGGTGTTGATTTTAGGGGAATCCGGTACCGGCAAGGGGGTGATCGCGGACCTGATTCACAAATACTCCTCCCGGGCCGGGCATCCCATGATTCGGATCAACTGCGGGGCCATTCCCGACACCCTGGTGGAAAGTGAACTGTTCGGATATGAGAAAGGGGCGTTCACCGGAGCCGGTCCCAAAGGCAAGCCCGGCAAATTTGAAACCGCTGACAAGGGTATCATTTTTCTGGACGAGATCGCTGAACTGCCCCTGGGGTCCCAGGTAAAACTGCTGAAATTTCTGGAGGACGGGATGATCACCCGTGTGGGCGGTACCCGGAGCCGGCAGGTCGATGTGCGGATCATTGCCGCCACCAACCAGGACCTGAAGGAGATGATCGCCGTCAACCAGTTCCGCAGCGATCTGTATTTCCGGCTCCACGTCGTGCCCCTGACCATTCCGCCGCTCCGGGAACGCACCGCCTGTATGGTGCCGCTGATCACCCATTACCTGGACCGGTTTGCTGCAAAATATGAAAAGCCCAGGATGGCGCTGTCCAGGGATGCGGTGGATACCCTGACCGCGTACCGGTTTCCGGGCAATGTCCGGGAACTGATCAATATCTGTGAACGCCTGGTGGTCATGAGCCGGAACCGGCAGATCGAATATGATGATCTGCCCGGCAGTATCCGGGAGGCCACACCGTCCGGCGATACCGGTGATACAGCCTGGCAACCGGGCATTCCTTTGTCTCAGATGGTGGCGGACCTGGAAAAAAAAGTGCTGATCCGGGCGTTGAAACAGGGCAAAACCCAGGTCAATGCCGCCAGGATGCTGGGGATCAACCAGTCCACCATTGCCAGGAAAATCAAGAAACACGGCCTGGACAGGTCTTGATCGAAAGACGCCCCGCTCAGTTCAGGACAGCTCGCCCGCCATCTCCTTCACCGCCTCGATGGCCTGATCCACCTGTTCCTGGGTGGTGTTCCACCCAAGACTGAACCGGACCGCGCCTCTGGGAGACGTGCCGATGGCTTCATGCACCAGGGGGGCGCAGTGCAGGCCGGTTCGAACCGCAATGCCGTAATCTCCGTCCAGGATCATGCCTGCATCTGACGGGTGAATACCGTCGATGTTGCAGGTGGCCAGAGGCACATGTCCCGGGCCGGGGGCGGTGCCGTAGACCGTCACTCCGTCAATGGCGGCCAGGCCCTGCCACAACCTGGAGGCCAGGGCGGTTTTGCGTTCAACTGTCTCCCGAATGCCGGACGTTTCCAGAAAGGTCAACCCCTCGGCCAGGCCGATGATTCCCAAAAGGTTCAAGGTGCCTGTCTCCAGGCGGTAGGGAAAGGCTTCGGGCTGGTCCAGGCGGTGAGACTCCACGCCGGTGCCGCCGAACCGGGTGGGGGAGATCCGGACATCCGGCAGGGTCACCAGTCCCCCGATTCCGGTGGGACCCAGCAGGGCTTTGTGCCCGGTGAACGCCAGGGCGCTCACATGCCAGGCAGCCATGTCAATGGGGATGAATCCCGCGCTCTGGGCCGCGTCGATCACCAGGGGGATCCCCCGCTCTTGGCAGATCTGCCCGATCCCGGCGATGGGTTGAACCGTCCCCAGCACGTTGGAGGCGTGGTTGACCACCACCAGCCGGGTATGGTCACGGATGGCACCGGCGATCGCCTCCGGGGTGACGATTCCCCGGGAATCGAATTCCACGAGCGTGTAGTCGATCCGGGCGGCCTGCCGGAGGTGGTACAGGGGCCGGAGCACGGAATTGTGTTCCAGCGTTGTGGACACCACATGGCCACCCGGGCGGGTCATTCCTGAAATGGCCAGGTTCAGTGCGTCCGTGGCATTGCTGGTGAACACGACCCGGTCAGGATCCGGTGCCCCGAACCAGGCGGCGATCCGCTGCCGGACCTGGTGGATGTACTGCCCGGCCTCCACAGCCATGTCATACCCGCCCCGTCCCGGAGAACACCCCATCCGGCGGTACCGGGCCGCCATCCGGTCCAGCACTTCCGCCGGGCGCGGAAAAGTGGTGGCGGCATGATCCATGTAGATAAAGTCAGTGTCCATGTCCGTTTTCCTGTCGTCCCTGCTTTTCATATGTTTCCCGCCTCAATGCTTCAAGTCACATGCAGGATTTGGGGTTGGGGAGCCCGGCCAGGCGTCGGGCCCCGAATTTGATTCCCCCGGGAAAAAGGGCCTCGATCCGGCTGATACGCATGTTCATTCCCTTCCTGAGGACATTGTTCAAGGGGGCCCGCCCGTTCCTGTAGTAATAGTCCCTGAGAAACCGCAGCACCGCCAGGTGGTCGTCGCCCATGGGATCCAGCCCGGTTTCCGCCGCCAGAAACCGGGCCGTGTCTTCGGTCCAGTCATCCGGGTCATCAAAGAACCCTTCGCTGTCAAAAACGATCTGCCGTCCATGGATGACCCGGGTCCGGGGACCGGGGGTACGGGTGTCTTCCCCGCTCACGGATTATTTTCCTTTTTCCGCCAGTTTGGCCTTGACCTTTTCCGGGGTGGCCGGCAGGTCGGTGACCCAGATGCCGCAGGCGTTGTACAGCGCGTTGATGATGGCGGGGGCCGTCGGCACCATGGTCATCTCCCCGACACCTACCGCACCGGCAGGCCCCCGGGTCCGCGGGGTCTGGAGCAGGATCGTTTCCATGTCAAAGGCGGTTTTCATGCTGGGAAACCGGAACGTGACCCAGTCCTTTGTCTGACCGGCGACATACTGTTCCCGCAGCGCAAACCCGGCCCCCATGTCCATGCCGCCGTGAAGCTGTCCTTCCACATTCTGGGGATGGATCAGGACCCCGGCGTCACAGGCCGTGGTCATCCGGATGATCCGGATATCGCCGGTCCGGGTGTTGACCTCGATTTCCGCCAGCTGGATGGCATGGACCTGGGAGTCGAAAGACGGCCCCTGGCCGGTCTTCTCATCCAGTGCGCCGGCATGGGCGGATTTTTTCCTGCCGATGTACCGGACCGGTTTGCCGGCCTTTTCCAGGTCTTCGGCGGTTTTTGCATCCACTTCGGCCATGGCGTTTTTCAAGGAATTGACCGCCTCCACCAGGGCGCCTCCCACCATGAAGGTCAGGCGGCTGCCGGCAGCCGGACCTGTGGCCGTGGTCAGGTCCGTGTCCCGGGTCACCAGCCGGACTTTGTCCAGGGGCAGGTGCATGTGCCTGGCCGCCAGCTGGGTCAGCATGGAATCGGTGCCTTCACCGGGATCAGCGGCCGCCGCATACACGGTGATGCCGCCGTCGCTGTCCAGTTCGACCGCGGCAATGGCGCTGTCTCCGGGGCCACCGATGCCGAATGCCCCGGCAGCCACCCCGACTCCCCGGATCAGGGCGTCATGGTCGAATGCCGTGGCTTCCCGGACCGCCTGTTCATAATTCGGGCGGATGGCGTCGCACAGTTCCGGAAACGGCCACTGGTCCACGGCCTGACCTGTGGATTTGGTCTGGCCCGGGATCAGGGAATTGAGCTGCCTGAACCGGAGCGGGTCCACGCCCAGTTTGGCCGCCAGCATATCCATGGCGCATTCCAGGGCGAAATGGGCCTGTGGCGGCCCCGCCCCCCGGGCCGCGCTGCCCCAGGGGTTGTTGGTATAGACCAGGCGGGACAGGCACTGGACGTCCGGAATCTGATAAGATCCGGAGAGCATGAGCAGGGCCCGGTTGACGATGACGTTCCCGTTGGAGTGATACGCCCCGTTGTCCACGACCATATCCATGTCCAGGCCGGTCAGACGGTGGGCCGCATCCGCCCCTAATTTCACATCCATCCGGAATGAATGCCGCTTGGAAGACATCTGCATCGACTCTTCGAGACCGGGGATGTACCGGACCGGCCGCCGGAAATGCAGGGCCGCGGCTGCGGCAATGCCCTCGGAGGTGATTTCCAGCTTGATGCCGAACTGGCCTCCTGAAAACGCCTCCACATACCGCATGTTCTCCCATCCCACGGCTTCCTGGAGCATGCCCAGGTGGTGGTGGATATTGATGCTCCTGCCGATCACCACCAGCTGTTCCTCCTCGCCGGCGCCTTCCATGAAAGCGGCGCATGCTTCCGGTTCCAGCGGGGCCTGGTGGTTGGTCTGGGTTTTGAATGACGCCTGGATGACTGCGTGGGAGCATTTCAGCGCTTTTTGGGCATCCCCCTTGATCTGGGGCTGGGTAAAGCACAGGTTGGGCCACTGGTCATGGATCTGGACGGCATCCGGTGCCAGGGCTTCCATGGGATCGGACAGCACGGGCAGCGGGGCGTAGGTGACATCGATTTTTGCCAGCGCGTCCAGGGCCTGCTGCCGGGTGGCGGCCGCCACCACGGCCACGGGGTCCCCGATATACCGGACCCGGTCTTCACACAGGACCGGACGGTCCGGGACCACGTATTTGAGCCGGTTGGTGCCCTGGATGTCTTTGGCGGTCATCACACCGGCCACTCCCGGGCAGGCCAGGGCCTTTGACACATCGATGGACACGATGTCGGCATGGGCGTGGGGACTGCGCAGGGCTGCCAGTTCCAGTGCCCCGGGGATCCGGATATCCGCAGTGAAAGCGGCTGTGCCGCATGCCTTGGCCATTGCCGAAGGCCGAGGATGGTTCACCCCCAAAAGGCCGGCCCCGGCCCCGGGGGCCATCTGTTCCGGCGTGGTCTCGCCCCGGAGAAACCGGGCAGCCAGCTGCACCGCCTCGATGATCTTGACATACCCGGTGCACCGGCACAGGTTCCGGCGCAGGGCATGTTTGATTTCTTCAGGGGCCGGAGACAGGTTTTTGTCCAACAGGGCTTTGGCGGCCATGATCATGCCGGGGGTGCAGAACCCGCACTGGATGGCGCCGGACAGCACAAACGCCTGCTGGATCAGATGGGGGTTGTCCGGTGTTCCCAGGCCTTCCACGGAGATGACATCCGCACCGCTCAGTTTCTCGACCCGGGTGAGGCAGGACAGCACCGCTTTGCCGTTCACGATCACCATGCAGGCGCCGCACTGGCCTTTCCGGTCGCAGGACTGTTTGGTTCCGGCAAGGCCCAGGGTGTCACGGAGCAGATCCAAAAGGACCAGTGTGTCATCCGCGATCACCTGGACCGGTTTGCCGTTGACGCGCAAATTGACTAGCTTCATTGAATATCTCCCAAGTATTGCATCCCTTTTATAAGGTTTTATACGATTTTTTCATCAGGTCTTCCAGTCCCTTTTTCCGGATGGTCCCGGTGCGTCAGGGCAGCTGGTTTACTTTTCCAGAGATGAAAATCCGTCCTCCAGAATGGACAATCCTTTTTCCAGCTGTTCGTCGGTGATCACAAACGGCATCAGGGTCCGGATCACATTGCCGAAATTGCCGCAGGACAGGATCACCAGTCCCTTTTCGTAGCAGGTCTGGGTCAGTTTTTTGGCGGCTTCGGTGGCCGGTTCCTTTGTCTTTTTGTCTTTGACCAGTTCCAGGGCCAGCATGGGGCCCTTTCCCCGGACCTCGCCGATGATCTCGTGACGCTTTGCCAGTTCGCTGAAGCGCTGCTGCAGGATCTCACCCAGCTGCCGGGACCGTTCCAGCAGGTTGTCTTCAAACAGGATCTCCAGGACGGCCAGGGCGGCCTGACAGGAAAGCGGATTGCCGCTGTAAGTTCCGCCCAGGCCGCCGGGATGCGGGGCATCCATGAGTTCCGCACGTCCTGTGACCGCACTCAACGGCATGCCGCCGGCCAGGCTTTTGGCCTGGGTGATGATGTCCGGCTCGATGCCCCAGTGTTCGGTGGCCAGGAATTTGCCGGTGCGGCCGGCCCCGGACTGCACTTCGTCCATGATCAGCAGAATCCCGTATTTTTTAGCGATGGCGGCCAGTTTCGGGAAATATTCCGGCGGCGGAGTGACAAACCCGCCTTCCCCCTGAATGGGCTCCGCAATGATGGCGGCACAGGATTCCGGGTCCACGTGGGTGATGAAAAACGATTCAATCATGTCGGCGCAGGCGATGTTGCAGGAGGGATAGGTGCGTCCCATGGGGCACCGGTAGCAGTAGGCATAGGGCAGGCGGTACACTTCCGGGGCAAACGGGCCGAATCCATATTTATAAGGCTTGATCTTGCTGGTCAGGGACATGGTCATGAGGGTCCGGCCGTGAAACCCGTTTTCAAACGCGATGACCGCCGGCCGTTTGGTGGCGTACCGGGCCACTTTTACGGCGTTTTCCACGGCTTCGGCCCCGGAGTTGGCAAACATGGTTTTCTTGGAAAAATCCCCCGGCACCAGGTCATTGAGCTTTCTGGCCAGCTCGATGTAGGAATCATACATGCCCACGTGAAAGCAGGTGTGGATGAACCGGTCCGCCTGGTCCTTGATGGCTTTGACCACCTTGGGATGGGCGTGGCCCACATTGTTCACGCCGATGCCGCCGGCAAAATCGATGAATTCCTTGCCGTCCACATCGGTCATCACGGCACCTTTCGCCTTTTCGATGACGGCGGTGGTGAGATTGGCCGGTCCCTGGGCCACGTGTGCCTGCCGAAGTTCGTTGAAATACTGGGTTTTGGTGGAAGTCATTTCACAATCTCCAAAATATAAGTGTTAATACAGGGTCCCAAAGGGGCTGAAAAGTTCAGATCGTTTGACAACAAGATGATAGCAAAACCTGTGCCAGAGAAAATTGCCGGGAAACCAGGCAATTTTTGGTTTTCAGCGGAAAATCCCCGGCTTTTCAAGACCGGAAATCCGGAAAGTTTGTCATAATTATGCGCATATGCATATTTATGTGTTTTTGCATATAGTAGCGGATTTTGTTTGAACATGCTGGTTTGAAGGGGAAAATTCAGGGTGACCGGTGTCGTTTTTTTGGAAGAAATATGCAAAAATGCATTTTTCAGCACATGTTCGCCTGGACTACCGGACATGAACGGCAGGGGATTCGGCAAAAATGGTGAATGGCACGCTAATTGCTAATTATGCGTGGCGGAAACCCGGTTTTTGACCACACAACCCAAATGACTGTTTAATTCAGGAGGTAACTTATGGCAATTCATCGCGGTATCAACCCCAAAACCCTGCTGGCGTCAGCCCTGTGCATTCTGTTTCTGCTCGGAACCGTTTCCGCGGTCCAGGCCAAGACATTCCGGTTTACCTGTCAGAATGTCAATGCCATGGAACATCCGGGATGGCAGGTGATCGCCCAGCTGGCCGAAGATCTGAAAGTGATGAGCCAGGGACAGATTCTCATTGACCAGGTGGGTCCCGGCGGTCTGGTGAAATCCCCCCAGACCTTTGAGGCCACCGGGTCCGGCGCCATCGACATGGCCATCACCTACGGGGCCTACCACGGCGGGATTGTGCCGGTTGCGGCCACCAGTTTCGCTTTGCCCGGAGATCCCAGGGACATGTGGGAAACCCTGAATTTCTATTATGACGAGGGAGGTCTGGATTTTCTGAGGACTCAGTATGCCAAGCACGGGGTGTACTATGCCGGGGCCATGGTCTGGCCCGGATACGGCATGTTTTCCAGAAAAAAGGTGGAAAGCCTGGAGGATATCCGGAATCTGAAGGTCCGGGCTGCCGGCACCATGGCCACCATGCTGCACCGCATGGGCGTGTCCACCACTTTCATCCCGTTTGCCGAGATCTACGTGGCCATGTCCCGGGGCGCCATCGATGCCACAGTCAGCGGGTCCCATGCGGAAAACTATCTCCAGAATCTGCACGAAGTGGGCAAATACATGGTCGTACCGGATTTTTCCGGGGTCCAGACCCTGGAAGTCCTGGTGAACAAGGCCAAATTCGACAGCATGCCCGACCATCTCAAGGTCATGTTTGAAACCGCCATTCAAAAGGGGTCCCTGGAATTTACCCGGACCTTCATGCAGATGGAAAAAAATGCGGAAACCGACATGCTGGCCGCCGGGGTGAACAAGGTGGAACTGCCCCAGGCCACGGTGGATGAAATCAAGAAAGCCGCCGATGCCATCTGGGATGAGGTGGGAGAAAAAGATGAATTCTCGGCCCAGTATATCGAGATGATCCGGAATCATCTGAAAAAAATCGGTTACTGATACCGGCAGGCGTGAACGGCGCATCCCGGACGGGGAAATCGTCCCGGCATGCGCCGGTTTGCCGGATTGATTCAACAAGATGACAGGACGGGGAGGAATATGAAAAATATTAAACAATTCATTGCAGTTATCGGGGGTATGAACCGGCGGCTGGGGAAGATATCCTCGTTTGTACTGATGCTGATCATGCTTTTTCTGTGTTATGAGGTGGTGATGCGCTATTTTTTCAACTCCCCCACCATCTGGGTGCATGAACTGTCCGGTTTTTCCTTTGCGTTCTACCTGGCCCTGACCGGTCCCTGGCTGCTGGAGCGCAAGGAACATGTCAGCGTGGATATCATCTACAGCAAGTTTCCGGCCCGGTTCCGGCTCACCGCCGATATCATCTCCTACCTGGTGTGTCTGGTTTTTTTTGTGGTGCTGTTCTGGGTGGGTGGCAAAGATATGCTGCATGCCTTTAAAATCAACCAGCATTCCTACACGGTCTGGGGACCGCCTCTGGGACCGGTGAAACTGTTTGTGCCCGTTGCCGCTGTGCTGTTCATTCTCCAGGCCGTCGCCGGGATCTGTGACGCCGTGGTCAAATTCAGGGAGGGAGCCGTCAAATGAGCCCGGTCATGATTGTTCTGCTGATGTTTCTGGCCCTGGTGGTGCTGTTCGTTTTAGGCACACCCGTGGCCTTTGCCCTGGGGACCGTGGGGCTGGCTTTCATCGTTACCGTTCTGGGACCGGCCAAGCTCCAGATTCTGCCCCATGCGGTGTTCGCCCAGATGTCCGGGGAGGTGCTCATTGCCATCCCCTTGTTCATCATGATCGGGAGTCTCCTGGACAAGTCCGGGATCGCCGACGATATGTTCGAGCTGATCTACAAATGGCTGGGCCCGATGCCCGGGGGGCTGGCCGTGGGAACGGTTCTGGTGTGCGTGGTCATCGCCGCCATCGTAGGAATCGTGGGGGCCGCCACCGTGACCATGGGGTTGATCGCACTGCCGGCCATGCTCAGCCGGAACTACAAAAAGGAGATCGCCATCGGGTGTATCTCAGGCGGCGGAGCCCTGGGGTTTCTGATTCCTCCCAGTGTGACCATGATCGTGTATTCCTCGGTCACCGGCGTTTCCATCGGCAAGATGTTTCTGGGCGGGATCCTGCCCGGGTTGCTGCTGGCTTCTTTGTATATCATTTATATCATTGTCCGCAGCTTTGCCCAGCCCGGCATCTGTCCGGCCATTCCCAAAGAGGAGCGGGCCACCTGGGCGGAGAAATTTCTGGCCCTCAAAAGCCTTTTTCTGCCGTTTCTGCTGATTTTTTCCATCATGGGGACCATTTTCATGGGCCTGGCCACGCCCACGGAAGCCTCGGCCGTCGGGGCCCTGGCCGCCATCGGGGTGGTGGCCCTGCACGGCAGGCTGAACTGGGACGTGTTTTCCTCTTCTTTGTACCGGACCGCCCGGCTGGGCAGCATGGTGCTGTGGATCATCATCGGATGTCTGGCGTTTTCCACGGTGATCAACTCCCTGGCGTTGCCGTCGTTCCTCACCCAGATCATCAAATCTGTGGGACTCAACCCCTGGGTTGTGCTCATCGCCATGATGGCCAGCCTGTTTTTTTTGGGCATGATCATGGACGATCTGCCTATCATCATGATCACCACTCCTATCTATGTGCCGATTATCACCAGTCTGGGGTTCGACCCCCTCTGGTATGGAATTCTGTTTATCCTGAACATGCAGATGGCCTACCTGACCCCGCCTTTCGGGTTTGTGCTCTTCTACATGAAAGGGGTGGTACCGGAAGGCATCACCATGGGGGATATCTACCGGTCCGTGGGGCCGTTCATCATACTCCAGGCCATCGGCCTGATCATTGTGATGCTGTTTCCGCAGATTTCGTTGTGGCTCCCGTCTTTGATGGGATAATGATGGATTTTTGAATGAGATAAAGGTATAATTAACAGATTTTCTATGAAAGTTTTATGTGTTGATACACTTTCATCATTTGTTGTGGCTGTCAGGGCATGAGGGGTGTTGGAAATCTTCGCTGTAAAACAGGCATGGATATAATTGAATGGAAATCAGGATCAGAGGACGACAATGAAAACAGATGAAAGCAAGGTGATGCGGCTTAAGGACGCCGTGGAAAAATATGTCACAAACGGGTGCCACCTGTCCATCGGCGGGTTTACCCTGAACCGCAACCCCATGGCGGCGGTGCATGAGATCATCCGGCAGAAGAAACGAAACCTGCACGTGTATGCCCATTCCAACGGCCAGGGCGTGGATGAACTGATCGGCGGGGGATGCGTGTCTCATCTGGAGATTGCCTACGGCGGAACCGGCAAGTTCATGCCTACCTGTATCCGGTTCCGGAAAGCGGTGGAGGAACAGACGCTCATGGTGGAAGATTATTCCAACTTCCAGATGACCCTGCGGTTTCTGGCCGGGGCCATGGGCGTGCCGTTTCTGCCCACCCGGTCGTCCCTGGGAACCGATATCATCGAGAAATGGGGGTTTTCCAAATCGTTCAGAAAAGAAAATCCCCGGATTCCCGATGAAAAACTGGTGGTGATGGACAACCCGTTCGACGGGTGGGGGGATACGGAAAAAGTGGTGCTGGTGCCGGCCATCAACCCGGATGTCACCATCATTCATGTCCAGACCGCCGATGCCCGGGGCAACTGCCGCATGGAAGGGTTGACTTTTGCGGATGTGGAACAGGCCAAGGCGTCCCGGGTGCTGATCATCACCTGTGAAGACCTGGTTGCAGAGGGGTATCTCAAAACCGAGCCGGACAGAAACCAGATTCCCTTTATTCACGCCACCGCCGTGGTCAAGGTGCCGTTCGGAGCCTATCCCACCGCCTGCTTCCGGTATTATGACTATGACCCGGTGTACATGAAAGCCTATGCCCGGGCCGCCCATGACGATGCCGCTTATCAGGATTTTCTGGCGGAGATGGTGTATCCGCACAAAACCCATACCGACCTGCTGGACCATGTGGGCCGCCACCGCCTGGAAACGATCCTGGCGGGCCGCAACTGTGGATATGCTAAAAACCTGGACCGGAGATAAAGGAGCCTTGACCATGGAGTATACGTTAAAAGAGCTGATGACCATCTGTGCGGCCCGGGAAATCAAGAACGGCGATATCGTGTTCTGCGGCACCGGGATCTCCATGCTGGCCGCTATGGCCGCCAAGAACATCAATGCGCCGGAAAGCGTGATTTTTTTTGAAACCGGGGCCATCGATTCCGAGCTGGCCCATATTCCGCTGGCCGTGGCCGATTCCCGGATCATGTATCACACCTCAGCCAACGGGGGATTGATGGATGCGTTCTGCACCATGCAGAACCCGTTTGTGGGGCAGCGGGTGGTGGGAATCCTGGGCGCGGCCCAGATCGACATCTACGGCAATCTCAACTCCACGGTGATCGGGGAGTATGATGCCCCGGATGTGCGGTTTTCCGGCAGCGGCGGGGCCTGTGACGTGGCCTCGTTCGTGTCCCGCAGCATCATCTTCATGAAGATGGAAAAACGGAAGTTCAAGAAAAAACTGGACTATCTCACCAGCCCCGGATACCTGGACGGACCGGACGGCCGCAAAAATGCGGGTCTGCCGCCCGGGGGGCCGGACAAGGTGATCACGGACATGGGGATCATGGGATTTGATCCGGACACAAAGCAGATGATCCTGCTGGGCTGTTTTCCCGGCATCACTCCGGAACAGATCCTGGATCATATGGAGTTCGAGATCCGGACCGACCAGGCAACGGAAGTGCCGGTTCCCACGGAAAGCGAGCTGACCCTGCTGCGGGAAAAATGTGACCCCCAGCGGTTGATCCTGTAATTTTTTTTCAATCCTTGATTCAGGTCAAGGATTAGTGAATGGCATTCCGCTAAGATGGGTGCACCATCGAGACAGACAAACCGGGATCCGGCAACGGTTCCCGAAACTGCACCCAAAAGGAGGAATGCCATGAAAAAGAAAGAGATCACCCGCCGAAATTTTTTGAAGAAAAGCACCCTGGCCGTCACTGGAAGCGCTCTGGTTCCCGCGTTTCTGAGAGCCCCGTCCGCGTTTGCCACATCCGGCAGCAAGACCAAAATGTTCTGTTACCAGTGTGAACAGACCATGGGGGGCAGGGGCTGCACCGTCATGGGCGTGTGCGGCAAGACCCCGGAAGTGGCCGCGCTCCAGGACCTGCTGGTGCACTCCCTCAAAGGGGTGTCCATTGCTGCCGTGGCCGGCCGCAAAGCCGGTATTTCGGACAATGAAACCAACCGGTTCACCTGCGAAGCCATGTTCGCGACCCTCACCAATGTGGAGTTCGACCCGTATCGTCTCGAAGACCTGCTGCATCAGTCCATTGCCCTGCGGGACAAAATGATCCAGCAGGTCCATGCCGCCGGCGGCAAAATCGAGTCCGCCAGCGATACCCTGACCCTGAAACTCAAACCCACCATGGACGGTCTGGTGAAACAGGGCGGGCAGTACGGCCTGATGTCGGATACGGATGTGGACCCGGATATCCGGTCGTTGCAGCACACCCTTTTGTTCGGTATCAAGGGCATGGCCGCGTACACCGATCATGCCGCTGAATTCGGTCAGGAGGATGAAGCCAATTATGAATTTGTCCACCGGGCACTGGCATCCCTGGAAGACAGGACCCTGGGCATGGACGAATTGCTGGGCCTGGTCCTGGAGTGCGGCGAGAAAAACCTGCGGGCCATGGAACTGCTCAATATCGGCAACACCACCGCCTACGGCCATCCCGTGCCCACCAAAGTCCCTTTGGGGGCCAAAAAAGGAAAAGCCATCCTGGTGTCCGGCCATGACCTGATCGATCTGGAAGCCGTGCTCAAGGCCAGTGAGGGCAAAGGCATCTATGTGTACACCCACGGTGAGATGCTGCCCACCCACGGGTATCCGAAGCTCAAGGAACGGTTTCCCCATTTCTACGGCCATTACGGCACGGCCTGGCAGAACCAGCGCAGTGAATTCGATGCATTTCCCGGTGCCATTCTCATGACCACCAACTGCATCCAGAAACCCAAACAGACCTACAAGCAGAACATCTTCACCACCGGTACCGTGGGATGGCCCGGCGTCACCCATGTGAACAAAAACAACCTGACACCGCTGATCGATCAGGCCCTGGCAATGCCCGGCTACACCGAAGACAAACCGGACATGGAAGTGCTGGTGGGATTCGGCCACGAAACCGTGCTTGGCGTGGCCGACAAGATTGTCGCCGGTGTCAAGGACGGGTCCATCGGGCATTTCTTCCTGGTGGGGGGCTGCGACGGGGTGAAAAAATCCCGGAACTATTATACTGAGTTTGTGGAAAAAACCCCGGAAAACAGCATTGTCCTGACCCTGGCCTGCGGCAAGTTCAAATTTTTCAAACACCAGCTTGGGGATATCAACGGCATCCCGCGGCTTCTGGATGTGGGTCAGTGCAATGACGCCCATTCCGCCGTGCTAATCGCCGTGGCCCTGACCAAGGCGTTTGACACGGATGTCAACGGCCTGCCGCTGTCTTTCATTCTGTCCTGGTATGAGCAGAAGGCCGTGGCCATCCTGTTGAGCCTGTTGCACCTGGGCATTCAGGATATCCACCTGGGACCGTCACTGCCGGCGTTCATCACCCCCAATGTCCTGGACGTGCTGGTGAAAAACTACAACATCAAACCCATCAGTACGCCTGATGAAGACCTGAAACAGATACTGGGATAGCCTGCCTCGAAAAAACCGGATCTTCAGGTCTGACAGCAAGCCCCCCGGCGGTTTCCGCCGGGGGGCTTGTTCATTTCTGTGGCGGCCTTTTCTCAGTGATGCTCTTTTTGCCACAGGGGTTTTCTTTGCCGTGTTTGCCATCGATCTGGCTCAGGATCTGGGCAAACGCCTGGTGCCGACGGCAACGGGGATAGACCTGTGCGTGGCTGCCCGGCGCAAGCTGGATCCTGACACCGTTGTCCTGATGGGATGGGTCCTCATCAGGGACCGGGCAGTCGGGACTTGCACCTTACGGAAAAATCGCCGCGTTGATTATTTTCTTGACAAGGTCATGAAAATCTGAGATTCAGGCAAAAAAGACTGACTTTTAAAAAACCGACTTTTAACGGGAACCAGGGCCGTGTCAGAATTACTCCAGGAAGCGGTGATCCGGAAAGAGCGGGTGTCCGATCAGATCCGGACCGTGCTGAAGCAGGCGATTCTGGAAGGGTATTTCAAACCCGGGGACAAATTTCCTCCGGAAGTGGAGATCGCCGCCAAATATCAGGTAAGCAAGGCTTCGGCCAGAGAGGCGCTCCGGGAAATGGAAGCGGAAGGCCTGATCCGGAAGAAAAGGGGGGTGTTCGGCGGCAGTTTTGTGGCGGCCCCGGGGCCGGAAAAAATCATGGATGTGGTCACCAATGCCTATCTGTTCGGCGATGTCACCGCATCGGACCTGGCGGAACTGCGGCGGATTCTGGAACCGGGCCTGGCAGCCCTGGCCGCAGACCGGCGAACGGAAGCAGACCTGGCCGCCATGGCTGACTGCATTGAACAGGTGGCCCGGTCCATTGACAACGGCACCCCGGACCAGACCCGGGCCATCTCCTTTCACACGCTCATTGCCGATGCCTGCCACAATCCGTTTATTTCCGCGCTCATGGCGTCCCTGGTCCATGTGTTCCAGCAGGTGCTGGCCAAAACCCCGGATCTCGAAACCGCGAAACAGGATCTGGTGTACAACCGCCTGTTCTATGAATGTATCCGGGACCGGGACAAGGCCCGGGCCGCCCGGGTGATGGCGGATCATTTCGACACTCTGGATACCATGATTCAAAAAGAGACCACCCGTAAATTCGCTTCGCCTGACAACGACACAGGCGGTCACAATCAACCCGATCGAACAAGGAAGGATGGAATGTCATGAAAAAACTGATTGCAAGTCTGGTAATGGCTGTCATGTGTATGGCCCTGGCCCTGCCCGGCATCTGCCTGGCGGCCTGGCCCAAAAAACCGGTGATGATCATGATCCCCTGGCCGGCGGGAAATGACCCGTCCACCATGGTGGCCAACGCCATGGCCCCGCTGATGGCCGATGAGCTGGGCGTTCCGGTGAAAGTGGTGAACAAACCGGGCGGGGGTGCGGTCCTGGCCACCAACGAGCTGAGAAACAGCCGGCCGGACGGGTACACCATGGGCCTGATTTCCATCGGCCCCATGATCACCCAGGTGCTCAGGGGCAAAACCCCGTATAAAAATGAGGACCTCAAACCCCTGGGCCTGGTGTGGTCGTCGCCGTTCACCCTGGCCTGCCGGGCCGATGCGCCTTACAGCAACCTGGCGGAACTGGCGGAATACGGCAAAAACAACGAACTGAAACTGGCCCACTGGGGGCTGGGGGCCGTGCCCACGCTGATTGCCATGAACGCGGCCAAAATCGGGGGGTTCCAATGGAAGGAAACCGCGTACAAGGAATTGAATCCCCTGCTGGTGGTCAAGGGCGATGCGGACGTGATCACCTTTTCCCTTCCCGGGGTCCGGGATTATGTGGAATCCGGTAAAATGAAGATCCTGGCCTGCATGCTGCCGGACCGGCTGGCGGATTATCCGGAGGTTCCCACCGTGGCGGAACAGGGGTTTGGGGATGCCTATTCCATCTGGTTCGGCGCGTTTGTGCCGGCCCAGACCCCGGACGATATCGCCGGTCAGCTCAGCGACACCTTTTTCAAGGTGATGGCCCTGCCCGAGATCCAGAAAGTGATCCAGAATGTGGGGGTGATCCCCCATCCCACCGGTCCTGAGGCGGCCAGAAAACAGATGGACAGTGAGCTGGCCAATTTCGGTGCCATCATGAAGGACCTGGGGATCACTGAATGACATCCCGGTCCCTGAACAGCCGGACCCATGATCTCCTGGGAGCGGTTCTGGGCATCGGTGCCCTGGTCCTGCTGATTCTGTCTCCCTGGCTCGTGGACACCACCGGTCCTGATCCGTTCTACAAAGGGCCGCTGCTGTTTCCGCTGATCACTCTGGCCCTGATCCTGGCCGGGTCCGTGCCGTCCCTGGTCCGGCTGATCCGGCCGGGCGGTGCCCGGTGGTACCTGGACGGCCTGGGCCTGCCTGTCCGGGCCGCAAAGGTGCTGGGTTGTCTGATACTGTTCCTGGTGGGCCTGATCGTACTGGGCCTGGAAATATCCACCCTGGCGTTTCTGGCAGCGAGCCTGAAGCTGGTGGGCCAGGACTCCCGGGTCAAAATGATTCTGGTACCGCTGCTGGTTACCGTCATCCTGGCGGTGATATTCAAGCAGATTCTGGGGGTCTGGTTTCCCGACCCCCTGGTGATGAGTTTATTCACGGAGTGATCCATGTTTGAACACATGCTGGACGGGTTTTTTGCCGCGTTTGCCCCGGCCAATCTGGCCGCCCTGGTATTCGGTTCGTTTGTGGGGGTGGTGGTGGGGATACTGCCGGGGCTGGGGCCCATGGTGGGGATGGTGGTGCTGTTGCCCTTCACCTTTTCCTTTACCCCGGACATTGCCTTGTCCCTGCTGCTGGGGGTGTTCTGCGGCGGGTATTTCGGCGGCGGCATCCCGGCGGTGCTTCTGCGCACGCCGGGGGTGCCGTCTTCCCTGGTCACCAGTTTTGACGGATATCCCCTGACCCAGCAGGGCCAGGCCCAGACCGCCTTGTCTGCGGCCCTGCTGGGATCGTTCGGCGGCGGGGTTATCAGTGTGCTGATTCTGATGTTTCTGGCCCCGGTCCTGGCCCATGTGGCAGCCAGCTTCGGGCCGCCCGAGTATTTTACCGTGGCCCTGTTCGGGGTGATCCTGGTGGTGATGGCGTTCCGGTCCCAGCTGGGCCGGGGACTCATGCTGCTGGGTCTGGGGTTCTGGTTTTCCACGGTGGGAATCGACGGCACCACGCTGAGCGAGCGGTATGTGTTCGGGACCCTTTCCATGCAGAACGGTCTGGATATCGTGCCCATCTGTCTGGGACTGTTCGGCATCGGACAGACCCTGATTCTGGTGGAACAGAATATCATGAAAACCGACCATGTGCATTTGAGCCGGTCCACCCTGGATTTTTCCCGGCTGTGGCAGGCGCTCAAATACTGGAAAACCCTGATCCGGTCCGGGGTGATCGGCACTTTTGTGGGGCTTCTGCCCGGTACCGGGTCCATTCTGGCCTCGTTTCTGTCCTATGACACGGCCAAGCGCCTGTCTCCTGAAAAAGAGCGGTTCGGCCACGGCACCCCGGAAGGATGCATTGCCTCGGAAGCCGGCAACAATGCCGTTCCGGCCGGGGCCATGATTCCGCTGCTCACTTTAGGCATTCCCGGGGATGCATTGAGTGCGGTGCTGCTGGGGGTGTTCACCATCAACGGCATCTATCCAGGACCCTTGCTGCTGGTCAAGGAACCGGTGCTGATTTCCACCCTGTATTTTTCCATGTTGCTCATCAATGTGGCGGCCTTTGCCATGCTCATGATCTGGCTGCGGCCCTTTGCCATGATCGTGAAAGTGCCGGGGCGGCTGCTGGCCGTGGTGATCATGGTGGTCTCCCTGGTGGGGATCTATGCGGTCAACACCCGGCTGTTCGATGCCGGAGTGGCCATTGCCATGGGGGTGCTGGGATATATGCTGCTGAGAATGGGCTGGCCCGTGGTGACCCTGGTGATGGGGGTGGTGCTCGGAGAGATCATGGAAAACCGGCTGCGCCAGACCCTGAGCCTGGGAGACGGCAGCCTGATGATCCTGTTCCAGCGGCCTATCTGTGTGGTCCTGCTGGTGCTCACCCTGCTCACCATTGCCTTGCCCCTGATCCGGGATGCCCGCAAAGCCCGGCAGAACACGACACTTAAAACGTAACACTTAAAACTGATTACTTAACACGTTTATTACGCAACAAACGCAACACACCCATATCTGAAAAGAACATCTGCAAGGAGACCAGAAATGAGTTATCCCACCATCTATCCCACCGGTGCCACGGTATACAATCCCGACAAAGCGTTCAACGGGTACACCCTGTTCCAGGCCAAGGAACTGGGGGCCCTGCTGATCGACATGAACGGCGGGGAGGTCAAGCTGTGGCAGGGCCTGCACGGATTTCCCAACAAACTGCTGAAGGGCGGGTACGTGATCGGGCACACGGGGGAGCGCAACACCCGGTACAGCATGCAGGACTACCGGGACCTGATCCAGGTGGACTGGGACGGAAATATCGCCTGGGAATTCAACCAGTATGAATATATCGAGGACCCGGGAGAAGCCCCCCAGTGGATGGCACGGGTCCATCACGATTACCAGCGACAGGGCAATCCCGTGGGGTATTACGTCCCCGGCATGACTGCCGAATCCGACAAAGGCAACACCATGATCCTGGGACACAAAAACCTGAAGTGCCCCAAGATTTCCGACAAACCCTTGCTGGATGACGTGATCTACGAAATTACCTGGGACGGGGATATCCTGTGGGAATGGGTGTGCAGCGAGCATTTTGACGAATTCGGGTTCCGGGAGGATGCAAAAAACATTCTGTGCCGGGATCCCAACATGCGGCCCTGCGGCGGGGGCATGGGCGACTGGATGCACCTGAACAGCATGTCGCTCCTGGGCCCTAACAAATGGTATGACAGCGGGGATCAGCGGTTCCATCCGGACAACCTCATTGCCGACGGCCGGGAGACCAACATCATCTTCATTGTGAGCAAACAGACCGGCGAGGTGGTGTGGAAGGTGGGGCCGGATTACGATTATACGCCTGAGAGCCGCCTGGGGTGGATCATCGGGCAGCACCATGCCCACATGATCCCGAAAGGCCTGCCCGGGGAGGGCAACATCCTGGTGTTTGATAACGGCGGATGGGCCGGATACGGCAGCTGCCACCCGGGCAGTCCCACCGGTACCAAGAACGCGCTGCGCGACTACTCAAGGGTGCTGGAGTTCGACCCGGTCACCCTTGAAATCGTGTGGCAGTACACGCCCCAGGAGGCCGGACTGGTGCATCCCACGGACAGCAACCGGTTTTATAGCCCGTTCATCAGTTCGGCCCAGCGCCTCCCCAACGGCAACACCCTGATTACCGAAGGCAGCGGGGGCCGGATCATCGAGGTCACCGCCTCCCACGAACTGGTGTGGGAATATATCTCCCCCTACTGGGGCCGGCATTTCAAGATGAACATGGTGTACCGGGCCTACCGGTATCCGTACGAGTTCGTTCCCCAGGTGGCCCCGCCGGAAGAGAAGGCCATCGAACCGCTGGACATCACCGCGTTCCGGGTGCCCAATGCCCGGCCGAAAGGACCGAGGTCCCAGGTCACGGTGGAAGGGGTGCTGCCGTTCCAGAGCTCCTCGGCCCTGTGCGTGGTCTCGGACACGGACGGAGAACAAAAATGATGGTTACTTTGTTTTCCGCCACCGGATGTGTCCGGTGCCGCATGGCCGCCGCTTTCATGGATGAACGCGGCATATCCTATGACAAACCCGATGCTCTTGGCCAGGGAAAGGACGCGTTCAAACAGTTCTACCGGGAATACCGGAGCGAGGTCTTCCGGGGCCCGGACGGGATTGCGTTTCCCATCCTGTTCTCCCATGACACCGTTGTCCAGGGACTGGGGCCGGTACTGGCGTTTTTGCAGGCGGGTGCCTCGCTGGACCCGTTCGTGACTCTGGACCACTCCCCCCAGGGTTGGATCAGCGGGCTGGACCTGTCTGCCCGGCCTCTGCCGGACGGCTCCGATCTTCTGGCCGTACTCCGGTTTCTCAAGCAGAACGGCCTGAACATCCAGATCGATACCTGCGGCAGAAATCCCCATATCTTGAAATCTGTCATCACGGAAGGACTGTGCGACAAAGCGGTGTTCACCCTCCACGGACCGGCATCCCGGTACGAAGACCTCACCGGTTGGCCGCTGGATGAACCGGATTTGTCGGAAAGCCTGTCCCTGGCGCCATCGGTGAAAGACTATACCATTCTTCTGCCGGTCCAGCCGGTGTCCACGCCCCAGGGGCCGGCAGTGTCCATCACCCCGGAGGAGGCGGCCCGGGCTGCCCAGCTGGTGGAAGCCGCCACCGGCAGCAAAAAACACCCGTTTTTCATCCAGCCGGTAGCCCCCCGGGAGGAGGATGCCGGCCTGGCTCCCCTGACCCCGCCCCAGTTGTTCAAATACCGTACCTTCTGCCGGCGCTTCATGGTGATGGCCGATATCCGGAAGCCGGTATGATCCGGCCCTGCAGTGGATCTGCATGGTCTGTCCCCTCCCTGTTGACAGTCCTGTATTATTCCAGTATGTTGGAACGAGGTTCAGATGGTTCCCGTGTCATGTAAACAAGCCGACAAGGAGGCTCCCATGAGTTCAACCGCCGAAAAATTATCGTATCTTGAAGAAACCATGGCCCAGCTTGCCTATTCCCAGCTTAAAACGGAGATGTCCCTGCAAACATTGTCCAGAGAAATGCGGGAGTTCAAGGACGAGATGCGGGATTTCAAAATTGAAATGTCGGTATTCAAGGACGAGATGGGCGAGTACAAGGACTGGTCTAAAAAACAGCTTATCACGATGAACCGGCAGTGGGGGGACCTGGCCAACAAAATGGGCACCCTGGTGGAAGATGTGGTGGCCCCCAATATCCCGCAGATCGCTCAAACCTATTTCGGGTGTGAAGACCTGGATTTTTTTGCGGTGCGGGTCCGGAAAAAAAGCCGGAAAGGAGACCGGCAGAAAAAAGAATTTGATGTGATTGCCGCATGCCAGGGCGTGTTCATTCTCAACGAAACCAAATCCTCCCCTGAAACCCGGGATGTCGACAAACTGGCCGCGTTCATCGAGAGCAATGAACTGTTTGACTATTTTCCTGAATATGAAGGCTGCAAGGTATATCCCGTATTTTCGTCCCTTTACATGGACGACAGCCTGATCGCCTACCTGACCCGCAAAAAAATCTATGCCCTGACCCTCAAAGACGATACCATGGACATTGTCAACTGGGATCAGTAGGCAGTCCGGGTTAGACTTTTCAGACCTTCTGAAACCTTTCTCCAGCCCATTTGACCGGATCATCCTGGATTCCCTGTCCGGGACAATGCTGCACTCATTGACATCTTTCCTTTTTTTTCGTTAAATGTCCTCAAAAACCACCTGGAGGACATTGTATGACACCCCCTGAAAAAGAACTTTCCTGGCATCACCTGGCTGCGGAAGAAACGGCGGAAGCCCTTGACACGGATCTGTCCGGGGGATTGACCGATAGCGAGGCGGCTGCGCGGCGGGACCGGTATGGTGCCAACACCCTGACCACTCGGAAGACAAAAGGGCCTTTGGCCCGGTTTCTGCTGCAGTTTCACCAGCCCCTGGTGTATATCCTTGTGGCCGCCACCCTGATTACGCTGTTTCTCCGCGAATGGGTGGAATCCGGGGTGATTTTCGGGGTGATCCTCATCAATTCGGTGATCGGGTTTGTGCAGGAGTCCAAGGCCTTGAAAGCCATCGATGCCCTGGCCCGGGCCATGGTGAGCCAGGCCCTGGTGATCCGGAACGGTGAGCGCCGGAAAAAGGCGGCCCTGGAACTGGTGCCCGGCGACATTGTTTTGATCCAGTCCGGGGACAAGGTGCCGGCAGACCTGCGTTTGTTCAAGACCCGGGAGCTGCGCATTGACGAGAGCACGCTGACCGGGGAGAGCGTGTCGGTCCAGAAGATCGAAAACCGTCTGGAAGCGGACACGGATCTGTCGGACCGGAGAAACATGGCCTATTCCTCCACACTGGTCACACACGGGACTGGCCAGGGGATCGTCATCGCCACCGGGGACCATACCGAGATCGGCCACATCAATGATCTGATATCTTCCGCCGACATTATCGCCACGCCGTTGACCGTCAAGATCGGGCGGTTCAGCCATGTGCTGCTGTATGTCATCCTGGGCCTGGCAGGGGTGACGTTCCTGGTGGGATTTTTTCGGGGGCAGGGCTGGATCGACCTGTTCATGGCTTCCGTGGCCCTGGCGGTGAGCGCCATTCCCGAAGGACTGCCGGCCGCTATCACCATTACCCTGGCCATTGGGGTGTCCCGCATGGCCGGCCGCCATGCCATCATCCGGAAACTGCCGGCCGTGGAAACCCTGGGCAGCACCACGGTGATCTGTTCGGACAAGACCGGGACCCTGACCCGGAACCAGATGACGGTCACCGGGATGTTTGCGGGCCACGCCGGTTATTCAGTCTCCGGCACCGGATATGCCCCGGAAGGCCGTATTGTGCCTGATGACCGGGCCCCGGCCCTGGAAGACAACCAGGCATTGATGGAACTGCTGACTGCGGGCATGCTGTGTAACGATTCGGTGATCCGGAAAAAAAAGGATGTCGAAGGCAGGGACACCTATGAGGTGGAGGGAGATCCCACGGAAGGGGCCTTGATCGTGTCGGCCATGAAAGCCGGCCTTTCTGAAAAAGACCTGAAAACAGCACGGCCCCAGCTGGACGCGCTGCCTTTTGAGTCGGCCCGCCAGTATATGGCTACCCTGCATGACCAGGGACCGGACAACCCACGGGTGGTGTATGTGAAAGGGTCTGTGGAAAGCCTTTGCGTGGATTGCAGCACTGTTTATACAGCTGATGGAAGCACGGATACGGCGGATCCGGAAGAGATCCACCGCCAGGTGGATGCCATGGCACAGGAAGGTCTGCGGGTCCTGGCTTTCTCACGAATGGAAATGCCGCCGGAGACTGAGCGTATCACCCATGAAGACCTGGAACAGGGGTTGCAGTTCATCGGGCTCCAGGGCATGATCGATCCGCCCCGTCCCGAGGCGATGGACGCGGTCAAGGTGTCCCAGGACGCAGGGATTCTGGTGAAGATGATCACCGGGGACCATGCCGGGACGGCCGGGGCCATCGCCCGTCAGCTGGGGTTGTGCGGGGAGTCTTGTTCGATCCATACCCGGGAGGTGATCACCGGCCGGGACCTGGCAGCATACAGGGATGAAGACCTGCCGGAACTGGCGGAAAAAACGGCCGTGTTCGCCCGGGTATCCCCGGAGCAGAAGCTGCGCCTGGTGGAAGCCCTTCAGAAACGGGATCACGTGGTGGCCATGACCGGTGACGGGGTGAACGATGCCCCGGCCCTGAGACAGGCCAATATCGGGGTGGCCATGGGCATTACGGGTACGGATGTGTCCAAGGAAGCCGCTGACATGGTGCTCACGGACGACAATTTTTCCACCATCAAGGCGGCGGTGGAAGAGGGCAGGGGGGTGTTTGACAACCTGACCAAGTTCATCACCTGGATCCTGCCCACCAATGGCGGCCAGGCCCTGGTGATCACCCTGGCGGTGTTCCTGGGCATGCAGCTGCCGGTGCTGCCGCTGCAGATCCTGTGGGTCAACATGACCACGGCCCTGCTGCTGGGCATGATGCTGGCTTTTGAACCCAGGGAACCGGGACTGATGCAGCGGCGCCCCCGGGACCCGAACGAGCCGATCCTGGGAAAGGCCCTGATCTTCCGCATCATCCTGGTGAGCCTCCTGCTTGTGGCAGGGGCCTTTGGCCTGTTCAACCTCCAGCTGTACCGGGACGGCAACATGGCCCTGGCAAGGACCCTGGCGGTCAATGTCTTTATATTCGGGCAGATGTTCTACCTGTTCAATTGCCGTTCCCTGACCCGGTCGGTCCGGGACCTGGGCCTGTTCTCCAATCCCTGGGTCTGGATCGGGTCCGGGGTGATGACCCTGTTCCAGCTGGTGTTCATCTATGCCCAGGTGTTCAATTCGGTGTTCGGCACCTATCCCATGGGGATTTTCGAATGGGTTCTGGTACTGGGTTTCAGTGTGTTGTTCAGCATGATCATTGCCGTTGAAAAAAAGATCCAGGCAATGAACCGGTAATTTCTGTTTTGTCCATTCCCGGTATGATCTGTGTGAGCATCTGTTTTTTCACATAGAGCAGATAACAGTCTCCTTTAATCGGAACGACATGGGACCGGTCGGTGAGAATCGGCATGTCCGGTGATACGGTCTGTAAAAATTTCCCACGGAAAAGCTGATCATTGTTGCAACTGAAACGAGAAATAGTGATGGTTTCATGATGCCCCTCCTTTTTGAAATTTTGACAGATGACACCGTGACGCGCTTCGGCCTGATTTGCCGTGGAATGCGCAGAGCTTATATCATGTATATCCGTATCCGGGTTACAGATAGATTACAGATCCAAGAAAATTGACAGCTCTCCGGGTCGGGGCCTTTTGTAGAACTGCTTGACAGATGACTGTCAGGCAGGTATCCATGAATATCAGAAAAACAGAACCGCCCGTCAGGGCCAGGAAAAAAGGAAATCATGAACACGCTGTACACCCCGGATCTGTCCACCCCCGTCAGCCGGCCCCTTTACATGACCGCCATCGAGGCCGGGTTCCCCTCTCCGGCTGATGACTATATTGAAGGCCGCCTGGATTTGAACCAGCATTTGATCAAACATCCGGCCGCCACGTTTTTTGTCCGGGTCAGCGGCAACTCCATGATCGACGCCGGTCTTTTCCCCGGAGACATCCTGATCGTGGATCGGTCCCTGGAGGCGGTGGACAAGAAAATCGTGATTGCCGTGGTAAACGGGGAACTGACGGTCAAGCGCTTGAGAATCCGGTCGGGCAGGCCGATCCTGGAGCCGGAAAACGACCAGTATGCCCCCATCGAGATCACCCCGGACATGGCGTTCGAGATCTGGGGGGTGGTGACCAATGTGATCCACAAGGTGTGAGATCCTGAGATGACGGCCTGGTCGGTATATCTGCTTGAATGCGCGGATCACTCCCTGTACTGCGGGGTGACTACCGATCTGGAGGTCCGCCTGAAAAAGCACAACCAGGGCACTGCATCCCGGTATACCCGGTCCCGGCGGCCGGTGACCCTGGCTGCGGTCCGGGACAATCTGGACAAATCAGCGGCATTCAAACTGGAATACCGGATCAAGCAGCTGCCCGCCGGCCGGAAGATCACTGCTTTGAAAAAAGTCAAATTATAATCGGGGGCTCACCAGCGTCTGGCTGTAAATAGGGCATTGATGGGCGATTTTCATTTTTTCCCCGGAGATCGGCTGTAAATCACCTTGTCATCCCCGGGGCTGTAAAAGTCGGGCAGGGTGGCGGTCACGGTATAGCCGCAGCGTTCGTAAAAGGCCCGGGTGGGGGCGTATTGGGTCTGGGACGCGGTTTCCACATAGATGGTGCGGCCCCTGGCGTCCATGATCCGCTGTTCCATCCGGGTCAGCAGGACCTGGCCCAGGCCTTTTCCCTGGAATTCCGGGGAGACCGCAATCCAGTAGATGTCATAGCCTGCCACGGTGCAGGGAATGGGGCCGTAGCAGCCGTATCCGGCGAGGCGGCCGGCCTTTGAAGCCATGACAAACTCATATCCGCTGGCCGGGCCTTTTTCCAGGCGTTCCTGGACCAGTTCGACTGCGATTTTCACTTCATCTTCCCGGAAAAAGCCGGTGGCAGTCACCAGGTGCCGGATCGCTTCCACGTCATCAGGCACGGGGTCATGCCGGAACCGGATGCCTTTGGGGATGGACCGGGACGGTGTACGGTCCCGGGTCGGTGTGAACACGGCCCGGGCCAGGCCCTCAAAAAAGTGCCGGGCATTGTTCCCTAAGTTCCGGGTGTTATAGCCGCCTTCCTGGACCACCAGCAGGGGCAGGCCGGCCGCCCCGATCATCTCTCCGTTTTTGAAAAAATCCTTGGGGGTCAGAGACCATGTGCCGGTGGGGTCATGCCGGGCCGTGTCCAGGCCCAGGCAGACCACCAGGAAGTCAGGGTCGAAATCCGCCACCCGTCTTAAGGCCCGGGTCAGGACCGAGCGGAAGGTTTTGCCGTCCACGGCTTCATCCAGGGGCAGATTGAGATTGAATCCTTCGCCTTCGCCGGTGCCGGTTTCATCTTCAAAGCCCGTGAAATAGGGATAGGCAAACGAGGGATGGCCGTGGATGGATACGGTGAGGATATCGGACCGGTGGTAAAAGATATCCTGCTGCCCGTTGCCGTGGTGATAGTCGATGTCCAGGATGGCCGTCCGGCCCTGTTCCCGAAGATATCGGGCCGCAATAGCCGCGTTGTTGAGATAGCAGAATCCGCCGAAGGCCCGGCGTTCCGCATGATGCCCCGGGGGGCGCACCAGGGCGTAGGCGATTCTCCGGCCTTCCAGCAGGGTGTCGGCGGCTGTGAGTACGGCATTGACCCCGGCCCGGGCCGCAGGCCAGGCGTTGCGGTGGATCGGGGTGAAGGTGTCGATGCAGTAGTACCCGGGCAGGACCGTGGATTCCCTTGGGGGCCGGGTCTTGTTCCGGATGGGGAACACGTAAGGGTACAGGGATTTGTCCGGGGGTACCTCTTCACAGGCCCGGGCCAGATAATCGATGAAATCCGCGTCATGGACACCGTGGATATGGATGTCGGGAAAAGGCCGGGTTTCCAAAATTTCAAACAGGCCGCTTTTTTCCAGGTGAGACAGGATCCGGGCGATGCGCACCGGGGATTCCACATACCCGCGTTCATGGATATGGTGAATCTCATGGTCCTGGTTGAGCACCAGGGCGATTTTTTCAGCAGTTCCGGACTGGACGCTCCGGCGGGTCCTGTGGGGCCGCACATGGCGGAAAGGCCGAAGCTTCACCGGATTGTCCCGGATGGAGGCCACCACCTGTGTCACGTAATCAGGCGGGCACAGGTCTTTGTATTTGCGTTCCAGAATGGCCTGCACCACATTTCTGGCGTGGGGCCGCGCCAGAGGGGTGTCCGTTCCCAGGTCATCATACAAAAGATGCGGCATGCAGGTGTCCTCCGGACTCACCGGGGTTTCATATCCGGTGCCCGCAATGGGCCTTGCCCCGTAGCGCTCATAGAACCGCAGCCGGGCGATGTTTTCCCGGATCAGGCCGGGCTCGCATTCTCCCGGGGTGTCGGGCAGACATTCAAAGAAAAGCCCTTTGACCTTCAGGGCTGCACACTCGGCCCGGACCCGTTCGTACAGGGCACTGCCCAGCCCGCCCCGCAACGTGTCCCCGGCTGTGGCGATCCAGTCCAGAAAACAGAAATTGATCTCTGGTTCATGCAGGACCATGGCAAATCCCAGGACCTTGTGGCGCATGTTTTCCGCCACAAACAGAATGGGCCGGAACCGGAGGGTGAACGGGTTGCGCAGATGATCCCCCAGGTGGGCAATCTCCTGATCGGACACGGCGGGAAACCGTTTTTTCAGAATGGCCTTGACCTGGCGGAGGGCATCCTGGTTGACCGGGATCACATCGTCAAAAATTCGTCTTATCCGGAACATAATTGCGTGGTCACCATCTGCCGGACAGCCTGTGTATAGGAAATGCCCGCCCGGTCCAGGGCGGCGGCAAAGCCGGCGTCCGGGGACAGGCAGGGGTTGGTGTTGATTTCCAGGATGAACGGGCGGCCATCCGGATCCACCCGGAAATCCACCCGGGCGTATCCGGCCAGTTGAAACAGGTCCCAGCAGCGCCGGGCCAGGGTTTCCAGTTCCGCCAGCAGGGGCGTGTCCCCGGGGGGAAAGTCAAACCGCCGGGGGGTGTTCCGGTATTCTTCGGAATCCGTTTCCCATTTGGCCCGGAATCCCACCATGGCGGGCCGGTCCGCCGGGGTGTCCGGAAACAGGATCTCGGCCGGCGGCAGCACCTGCACGCCGGAACGGTCCGCCAGAAGCGACAGGTTGAATTCCCGGCCCGCGATGAACCGTTCGGCAAAGCAGGCCCCGCCCAGGTCCGTGGCCCGGGCCTTGAGCAGCCGTGCCACGGACGTTGCCGTGCCGGTCACCAGGTTTTCCGTTTCCAGTCCCAATGAGCCGTGTTCCCACACCGATTTGATGATCCACAGGCCGTCCATGTCCTGATTCAGGGAAGCAGCGCTGTTCCGGGGGAAGGTGTTTCCATCCGGCCCGGTGCTCAGGGATCGGTCTATATCCGATGTCAAAGCCCCCTGCCAGGGCATGTCCAACGGGAACGGATTGATCCAGGCAGGGGTGGGCAGGCCGGCCAGATACAGGCGTTCCTTGGCCATCACCTTGTGGGAGGTGGCGTACACGGCCGGTGTCGGGCATCCGGTATAGGGGATGCCCGTGGCATCCAGCAGAGCCGGCACCACATGGATCAGGCTGCCCCGGTTTTCCAGGGACTCCACCAGGTTGAACACCCCCACCAGGGGCCGCATCTTTGCCAGGGCCATTTTCAGGGCCGCCAGGTTGAGATCGCAGGGCACGGGCACGGGATGGTATCCCAGGCCGGTGAGGGCCCGGGATACCGCATCCACCTGAACCAGGACATCGGCCTCGTCCGGCTGGTCCGGATCGGTCACGGCATTGTGCACAACGGCAATGAAGCGGGTCATGCCGGCTCCGGAAAGGCATTGAAATGCGGTGCAGGCAGCCGTTCCAGGGCTGATGTCAGAATCATTTCGATGAGTCGGACATAAGAGGTCCCGAAAAATTCACACACCATGGGCAGGTCGGAATAATGGGGCCGCAGTCCGGCCAGGGGGTTCACCTCGATAAAACAGGGGGTACCGGTATCATCGCACCGGATGTCGATGCGTCCCCCATCCCGGCATTCCAGCACCTGCCAGGCACCCAGGGCCAGGGCTTCCACCTCCCGGATCAGCGGATCCACATCCGGGGATAACGGCAGATATTCAACCCGGCCTTTCCATCCTTCCTTGTTTTCAAAGGAATAGATCTCCTTTCCCGGATCAGCCAGCACGATGATCTCCATGGTGCCCATCACCTTTGCCCGGTCCCCCGTTCCCACCAGTCCGGTGGTGAATTCCCGGCCGGATAAAAACCCTTCGATGAGCACCGGCTGGTTGAACTGGTCCATCAGTGCCCGGCAGACACCGGGCAGGGCCTGCCGGGTCCGGACCACGGAATCGGTGGTAATGCCCATGCCGGTGCCCTGGGCCACGGGTTTGACAAAATAGGGCGGATCAAACGGCACCCGGCCGGCATCCTCAGGGGCGGCGGCCAGAAAAAAACGCCCCGTGGACAGGCCGGCGTCCCGGATGATCCGCTTGGTCAGGGCCTTGTGCAGGGTCAAAGACATCACCAGGGGATCTGAAAAGGTATAGGGGATCTGATACAGGTCCAGGATGGCCGGTACCTGCGCTTCCCGCCCCATGCCGTGAAGGCCTTCGGCAATGTTGAACACCAGGTCCCAGCGCTCACCCGCCACCAGTCGTTCGGTGAGCTGGCGGGCATTGCCGATGCGCACCGGGGTGTGTCCCAGGTCGATGAGGGCCTGTTCAATGGCCTCGATGGTTTCCACGGAATCGAATTCCGCGGTTTCCAGTTCCGTGTATCCCATGTCCAGGTAATCCCGGCGCAGGTCATAGGTCAATCCGATGATCATGGCAGATTTCTCCTGTGTTGGTGTCATCCCGGCACCGGCATCGGATCGGGATAGGTAAAGGCGTTGTTTTCATAATTGGTCAGGATCAGGTCATCTGCGGTGCGGCCGCCGACATAGTCGGGCATCAGCGGGATCTTGCCGCCGCCGCCCGGGGCGTCCACCACATAGGTGGGCACGGCATATCCGGTGGTGAACCCTCTCATGCCCTTGATGATCTCCAGGCCCCGGGCAATGGAAGTCCTGAAATGGCCGGACCCGGTAATAGGATCACACTGGTACAGGTAATAGGGCCGGACCCGCATTTTCATGAGCCCGTGCATCAGCCGGGTCATGACCGGGACACTGTCATTGATTCCCCTGAGCAGCACGGTCTGGGAGCCTAAAGGAATCCCGGCATCCGCCAGCATGGCACAGGCGTTCAAGGATTCCGGAGTGCATTCGTCCGGGTGGGCAAAATGCAAGCTCATCCACAACGGATGATATTTTTTGAGCAGTTTCACAAGCGCCGGGGTGATGCGCTGGGGCAGAACCGCCGGCACTTTGGTGCCGATGCGGATGATCTCCACATGGGGGATTCTGCGCAGCCGGGAAAGCACCCATTCCAGCCGGTCGTCACTCAGGGTCAACGGGTCCCCGCCGGACAGCAGCACGTCCCGGACACACGGATTTGCCGCAATATAGGCAATGGCTTTTTCCCACCTTGCCCGGCTGGCCCGGATACCGCCATGACCCACCACCCGGGACCGGGTGCAGTACCGGCAGTAGGTGGAGCAGAAATCGGTGAGCAGAAACAACACCCGGTCCGGATACCGGTGTACCAGCCCGGGCACCGGACTCTGGTGGTCTTCTCCAAGGGGGTCGTCGGACTCGCAGGGCATCCTGATCCATTCATTGGCCGTGGGCACCACGCACCGCCGCAGCGGATGGTCCGGCACATCTGTCGGGATCAGGCCGGCATAATACGGGGTGATGCTCAAGGGCAGCTGGACCGTGTTGTCTGCCAGATATTCGTCCGGTCCCAGGGGCAGGATCTGGTTGAGCCGGGCATAGGTGTGAATGCGGTGGCGTACCTGCCACTGCCAGTCATGCCAGTCACGGGCCGTGGATCCGGGGAAAAACTGTTTCTGAAAAGCCCTGGTTTCAGGGCTGAGTTTCGGGTGACGCTGGCTGGCGGATTTTTTTTTGACCGGCAGAATGAATACCGGACGGGTCAGATGGATGGGATCCAGCCCGGGAATCTGGGCCGGATAAAGAGTGTTGATGTCAAGCCTGCCACTGGGAGGCTCGTCATCGTCAATGATAAGCGTTTCTGCGGGTGCGTCGGCATTTTGCATGATGGCTCCTTTGTTGAATAACGGATATGGGGTTTGTTTCTGCGGGCATGCGCGTCTGGCCCGGCTTGTCAAAAAGCTACAGCAACCATCATGCCTGGATGAAAAAAATATCTTCATAAATCCTGACATGGGGTGATCCATTGAATCAGGTGGCCGATGCACATTTGAGGCGGTCTGAAAAAGAGGTGTATGTTTCATTTTCTGGAAGCTGAAACAGGGTTCGGTTGCCAGTCCGCAGGAATTCCTATGTCCTGTTTGCGGACGCCAAAGATCTGTACAAGGACATATCATGTCTGATTTTGTTCCCGACGGATGACTTCAGATCCACAGGGCTGCGGGTCAGAAAAATTCTTACAGGGAAATATAGGTTTTCCGGACTTTACTTTAGGGGATTTCTTGGGTATGTAAGTAAGTGGAATAATTTTGAATAACGACCTTGAAAAAGGCGTGTCTGGAGATCCAATGATTTTTCAGGGACTGAAGCTTACCATACTGGGGATGGGGGTGGTGTTTTGTTTTCTGGCGCTGCTGATGCTTCTCATTTATATTTCCTCAAAACTGCTGGCCCCGTTTACGGAAAAGGAACTGACTCTGGCCATGGTGAAAAAACCTGCCAGGCCCGGGGAAAAATCATCCTCTTCCGGCGACAACCTGAAACTGACCGCCATCATCAGTGCAGCGGTAGCCGCCCACCGGGCGCGGACAAGGCGCTGAAGAAAGCGGTTTTCAATACATCTCAAGGAAGGTATCAATGAAAAAAATTCAGATCATGGACACATCGTTCCGGGACGGATTCCAGTCGGTTTTCGGTGCAAGGGCATTGACCGATGATTTTCTGCCGGCCGTGGAAGCGGCCGTGGATGCCGGTATCGAGCATCTGGAGGCCGGCGGCGGGGCCCGGTTCCAGAGCCTGTTCATGTACTGCGGGGAATCCGCTTTTTCCATGATGGACCGGTTCCGGGAAGCGGCCGGGCCGGATGCCCGGTTACAGACCCTTGCCAGGGGCATCAATGTGGTCGCCCTGTCAGCCCAGCCAAAAGACATGATCGACCTGCATGCCAGGATGTTCAAAAAGCATGGCATGACCCATATCCGCAATTTCGATGCGCTCAATGACGTGCGCAACCTGGTGTATTCGGGCCGGTGCATCAAAGATGCCGGACTTCACCATCAGGTGGTGGTGACCATGATGGAGCTGCCTCCCGGGTGTACCGGGGCCCATGACCCGGAGTTCTATCTCAGGACCCTCAAAGAGATCCTGGATTCCGGTGTGCCATACGATTCCGTTTGTTTCAAGGATGCTTCCGGCACCTCCAATCCCGCCAAGGTATATGAAACCATCCGGGCGGCCAGAAAACTGCTGGGAGAGGATGCCGATATCTGGATGCATTCCCATGAAACCGCCGGCATCGGTGTGACCCAGTACAAGGCTGCGGTCGAGGCGGGGTGTGACGGGGTCTGCCTGGCCAGGGCACCGCTGTCCGGCGGCACCTGCCAGCCGGACATGATCTCCATGTGGCATGCCCTCAAAGGAACGGATTATTATCTGGACATCGATGTCACCAGGATACTGAAAGCCAACCGGGTTCAGGAGGAATGTCTCAGGGAGTATTTTTTTCCGCCCGAAGCCCTGAAGGTGTCCTCCGAGGTGATCCTGTCCCCCATGCCGGGCGGGGCGTTGACCGCCAACACCATGATGATGCGGGACACCGGCACGCTTCACCTGTATCCCAAAGTGATTCAGGCCATGTCTGAATGCATTGCCAAAGGCGGATTCGGTACTTCCGTGACCCCGGTGTCCCAGTTTTATTTTCAGCAGGCCTATGCCAATGTGACCCAGGGGAAATGGACCCGGATCACGGACGGATATGGAAAAATGGTGCTGGGATATTTCGGCCGGACACCCATGCCCCCGGACCCGGAAATTGTGGCGATTGCCGAAAAGCAGCTGGGGATGAAAAAATTTGACGGTGATCCGGTGGAACTGCTGGAGCCGGGAATTCCCAAGGCGGAAAAAATACTGGAGGCCGAGGGCCTGCCCGTGACCGATGAAAATATTTTCATCATCGGGGCCCTGGCCACCCCCGGCGGCAACACGGGCCTGGATTTTCTCAAGGGGCATCAGCCGATCCGGGTCCGGAAGAAAGAACCGGATGCCGCTCCTGCCGGAGAAACTGCGCCGAAACCGGCGCAAAAACCGGCCCCGGCAACCGGGCCGTCAGAACTCGCTGCAGGCCCGAAGGCTCCGGCCAGTTTGAACTACAAGGTCACGGTGGATGGGAAAACCTATGAGGTCACGGTGGAGGACGATACCGGGGATGTCACCGGCATCACCCCGGCTGCCGGCCGGGCTGCCGGCCCCGCTGTCAAGGAGAAACCCAAAACCGAAATCAAGGCCCCGATGCCGGGCAATGTCTATCAGATACTGTTTGATGTGGGGGATACGGTGACCGAAGGGGAGACCCTGCTGATTCTGGAGGCCATGAAAATGGAAACCCCGGTGCCGTCTCCCGTCAGCGGCAGAATTATATCCATCCCGGTGGCCAAGGGCCAGACGGTCCAGACCGGTCAGGTGTTGCTGACCCTTGAACCCTAGCCGGCCCAGCCCAAAGGATTGTTATTTATGGACATGAAAAAATCAGTTCCAGCCCTTTTTTGCGGAATGGTGCTGCTGGTATGGGCGGTGTCGGCCGCCCATGCAGCCGGACCTTCCCAGGCAGGTGCCGGCGATGCGGTGACACTGCCCCCCATGCTTGAAATGGCGGCCAATTTTGCCAGGTCCACCGGGCTGTCCAGTTTTCTTTCTCCGGAATCCGGCAGGATTTTCGACGGGGCCAGACAGGTCTTCATGATCGGCATCGGCATCCTGCTGTTGTACCTGGCCATCAACAAAAAATTCGAGCCCCTTCTCCTGGTGCCCATCGGATTTGGGGCCATCCTGGTGAACACGCCGCTGGCCGACATGGCGGACCCGGGGGGGATCCTGTATTACATTTACACCATCGGCATCAAGACCGGGGTGTTTCCGCTGCTGATCTTCATGGGGGTGGGGGCCATGACCGATTTCGGCCCCCTGATTGCCAATCCCAAGACCCTGCTGCTGGGGGCCGCAGCCCAGGTGGGGATTTTCATCACCCTGATCGGGGCGTTGATGCTTACGGATTTTGTGCCGGGAATCCATTTCAATCTGTTCGAGGCAGCCTCCATCGGGATTATCGGGGGGGCGGACGGGCCCACGGCCATTTTTCTGTCCAGTCAGCTGGCCCCTCACCTGGTGGGGCCTATTGCCGTGGCCGCGTATTCCTACATGGCCCTGGTCCCCATGATCCAGCCGCCCATCATGCGGGCGTTGACCACCAAAACTGAACGCAAAATTCGAATGAGCCAGCTGCGGCCGGTGGGAAAGGTGGAAAAAATCATTTTTCCCATTCTGGTGCTGGGGCTTTGTATTCTGCTGCTGCCTTCTGCTGCGCCGTTGATCGGGTTTTTCATGTTCGGAAACCTGATGCGGGAGTGCGGGGTGGTGGAGCGGCTTTCACAGACCGCCCAGAACGCGATGATCAACATCGTCACCATTCTTCTGGGACTGGGGGTGGGGGCACAGCTGTCCGCCGGCCAGTTTCTGAACCTGTCCACTCTGGGGATTCTGGTCCTGGGATCGGTGGCCTTTGCTATCGGCACGGCGTCCGGGGTTCTCATGGTCAAGCTGATGAACCTGTTCCTCACCACCAAGATCAATCCGCTGATCGGATCAGCCGGCGTGTCCGCCGTACCCATGGCGGCCCGGGTCAGTCAGAAGCTGGGCATGGAAGCCGACCCCCAGAACCATCTGCTCATGCATGCCATGGGTCCCAATGTGGCCGGCGTGATCGGATCCGCCGTGACCGCCGGTGTCCTGTTGACATTACAGAGCCTGGTGGTTTAATATCGCACCCACCGGGCCAATGTCCGGCACCAAACCGGACAGTAACTCAGGAGCGTTGCTCAGAAGGAGGAATTACATGACCATCCGTGTATTGATGACCCGGCGTGTGCCCAGACTCACCTCCGGCATGGACCTGGCATTGCTGCCGACCCTGTCCGAGATGCTTATCGAGCTGCGGGGCATGGCGGACCGGCAGCCGGGCTATATTTCCGGCGAAACCCTTAGGAATGTGGATGATCCCCATGAATACCTGGTGATCAGCACCTGGAAGTCCCTTGAATCCTGGAAATGGTGGATGGCCAATGCCGAGCGGGCCGAGCTGGAGGGACGCATCGATGCCCTTCTGGGGTCATCCACCGTGTACAAAGTGTTCAGCTATGACTGAAAAACAGTGACGCCTGCCGGAATAAACCGCAGGCGTCACTGGCGACGTGTCTGTGTCGGAGATCAGGGCACAGTTATTTATGCCACAGTGGCGATCACATCTCCTTCTTCCACCTCATCCCCCACTTTTTTGACGATTTTTTCGATTTTTCCGTCACACGGGGCATATACGATGGTTTCCATTTTCATGGCTTCGATGGCCATGATCTCCATATCCTCTTCGATGGATGATCCCACTTCGATGTCCATTCTGACGATTTTACCCGGTAGCGGGGCGGTTATTTCACTTGCCATTTTTTTCTCCTTGTGTGCTTTTTGCTTGGTTCCTGACAATTATGTCTGTCAATGGGTTAAATGTTGTTAAACCATGCCATTGCCATATGTTTCGGTTGTCCATCAGGGCGACAGCAGGGTGATGAACATGCCTGCGGCGATCACGGTACCGATCACGCCGGCCACATTGGGTCCCATGGCATACATGATCAGGTAGTTGCGTTTGTCCGCTTCGACGCCGACTTTGTGTACGACCCTTGCCGACATGGGTACGGCAGATACGCCGGCCGCCCCCAGCAGGGGATTGATTTTTTCCTTTGATACCAGGTTCATGAGTTTGGCCAGAAGAATCCCCGTGGCCGTGCTCAGGATGAACGCGATGAGTCCCAGGACAAAAATAAACAGGACCTTGGGCTGCAGAAAAATATCCGCGTGCATGGTGGCACCGATGGGCAGCCCCAGAAAAATGGTGACAATGTTCATCAGCTCGTTCTGGGCCGCGCCTTTCAAACGCTCCACCACACCGGACTCCCGGAACAGGTTCCCCAGCATGAGCATGGCGATCAACGGCGCGGATGCCGGGATCAGCAGAATGATCACAAAGGTGGAAATGATGGGGAATAGCAGTTTCTCCCGTTTGCTCACCGGCCGGGGCTTGGCCATGCGCATGGCGCGCTCCTTTTTGGTCGTCATCAGCCGCATGATGGGCGGCTGGATGATGGGCACCATGGCCATATAGGAGTAGGCGGCCACGGCACAGGCCCCCATGAGCTGGGGTGCCAGCTTGGATGAAATGAAAATGGTGGTCGGTCCGTCAGCCCCGCCGATCATGCCGATGGTGGCGGCTTCCATGAGATCATACCCCATGGCGTGGGAAGCGAAAAAGGTGATATAGACCCCGGCCTGGGCTCCGGCACCCAGAAAGATCAGCCGGGGATTGGCCAGAAGCGGTCCGAAATCCGTGAACGCGCCGATGCCCAGAAAGATCAGGGGCGGGATGATCTCCCAGTGGATGCCGTAATGGTAGAACTTCCACAGCAGCCCCACATTTTCATCCATCAATCCGCTCAGGGGCAGATTGACCAGCAGGATCCCGAAACCGATGGGCAGCAGCAGCAGCGGCTCATACTGTTTTTTGATGGCCAGATAAATCAGCAGCAGGCCGATGATCCACATGACGATCATTCCCGGAGTCAGGTGGACGAACCCCATGGTGTTCCACAATGATATCAGTTTATTTCCCATCTTTTCCGGCTCCCTGGTCTTTTGGTGCGAATTTGTTTACAGCGAATGCCGTGATTTTGATGGACAGATACAGCAGCGCCATGCCAAAAAAGACACTGATGATGCCTTGAACAAATATGCCTCCGGGTGACATCTCAACAGATCCCCTTTTCTATTGTGTTTGTCTGAAAAAGCCGCCTGATGGCGGTATTCAAAAATTTCGGATACATTAATCCAAACCAGGGGAGATGTCAACCAATGATTACAATATAGCTACATTTTCTTTTTTTCTTTTAATTCATCGATCCAGGTATGCCCGGATAGGGAAACACCGCTCCGGTAGGATGCCCGGGCAATGAGATGAGCCGCCACAGGGGCGGTGAGAAGCAGCAGACCGATGATGAACACGGCCCGCAGAAAAATGCCCGGCATCTGAAAGAAAACGGCGTGGCCCAGCACCATGAGCCCAGCCCCCAGGGTGCCGGCCTTGGTGACGGCATGCATGCGGATCAGGGCGTCCGGAAGCCGGCACACGCCCAGCGCGGCCACCAGGCAGAACAGGCTGCCGGAAATCATGAGAAAGGCGGTACCGTATTCAGTCATGGTTGTCCCTTTCAGAGGAGGGGCGGGGTAAGGCGTTCCCGGGTGCTGATTCGTCCCGGTCATTGCGGGACGTCCGGGAGATGAACCGTGCCAGCGCGATGGTTCCCAGAAAGGCGATACAAGCATAGGCAATGGCCACATCCAGGTAGCTCGTTTCCTGAGTGTGGATCGAAAGGGCCACCAGAAACGTGACCACCAGCACGGACAGCAGATCCATGGCAATGACCCGGTCCGCGGCGGTCGGCCCCTTGATCAGGCGCCACAGCACCAGCATCATGCTGACAAGCAGGACACCCATGGTGATCTGGGCGGCGCCATATAGAAATGTGTGTGGATTCATCACCGCATCACCTCCAGGACACGTCTTTCCAGTTCGGTTTTGATCGCTTTCCGGGTGGTGTCTGCATCTTCAAGAAACATGACATGAACGAACAGGGTGGTTTTGTCTTCGGACAGGTCCACGCTCAGGGTGCCGGGTGTCAGCGACAGCAGATTGGCCACCAGAAAAATCTCCAGGTCGGTTCCGGCGGACAGGGGCACGCCGATGATGCCCGGACGGCTGATATGGGAAGGCGTGATCACATCCCAGGCCACCCGGAAAGAGGAGATCACCAGTTCCTTGAAAAAATAAAGGAACAGATTGATTGTTTTGGGCAGTTTTTTGAAATACCGGGTGTCCGGATACAGCGGGCTGGACACCCACAGGACAAGGTATCCGATGAAAAATCCGGCAAGGAAGGCACTGATGCGGGTACTGCCTAAAAGCAGGGTGAACACGGCGGCAAAAAAGAGATTGAGTATCAGCAGCCGCATCATCCGACTCCTTTGACCGCCGCCAGATAAGCCGAAGGGTTGATGAGCTGTTCTCCGGCCTTCAGGGCCAGCTGCCACACCGGTTCCATGAAAATTCCCATGAGCAGAATCATCAGGCACAGGCCCAGCAGCGGTCCCATCATCCAGGGGGACAGGGGTCGGATTTCGGTGGTGTCTTGATTTGGAGGGGCCGGCTTCCAGAACGCCTCCATCCAGATTTTGACCATGGAAAACAGGGTGAGCAGACCCACAAAAGCGGCCAGGGCTGCGGCACCGTAGTGACGGCTTTCAAGACAGGCAAAGATAATCAGCAGTTTCGCCCAGAATCCGGACAGGGGCGGAAATCCGGCCAGGGCGAATGCGGGAATGAAAAAACCCAGGGACAGCAGTCCGTGGGTCTGGTAGAGGCTTCCGATCCGTGTCAGATCAAAAGACCCGGCGGCCCGGTGAATCAGGCCGCCCGCCAGAAACAGGGCCGCCTTGGCAATGATGTTGTGGACCATGTAGATCAGAGTTGCGGCCAGGGCCAGGGGCGTGAACACGGCCAGCCCCAGAACCATGTACCCCACCTGACTGATGATGTGAAACGACAGAACCCGGCGGATGTCCATCTGGGAAGCGGCGGTCACCACACCGGCCAGCATGGTGAGCCCGGCTGCGACCATCAGAATGGGGTGAGTGATATGGGTCTGGGTCACAAATACCAGGGTGAACAGGCGGATCAGCGCATACACCCCCACCTTGGTGAGAAGGCCGCCGAAAAAAGCAGCCACCCCGGGCGGCAGGGTGTGATAGGCGGCCGGCAGCCAGAAGAATACCGGAAACAGGGCCGACTTGATGCCGAAAGCGGTCATCAGGATCAGGGAGGTGCCTGCCAGCAGCCCGGGATTTTCCACCAGAGCGGTTTTGTCATGCAGGTCTGCCAGGTTCAGGGTGCCGGTCAGCCCGTAGACCAGGCCGATGCCGGTCAGCAGGAACAGGGTGGCGATAAGGTTCAGGGTCACATATTTGACGGCACTGGGCAGGCTCGCTGCCGGATGGTCCATCACCATGATGCCGAAAGAGGCCATGAGCATCACTTCGAACCACACATACAGGTTGAACAGGTCTCCGGTGAGAAAGGCCCCGCACACGGCCCCTGTGAGCATCTGCATGAAGGCATGGAACCCGGCCCGGATCTGTTCGGGGGAGGTGTCCATCCGGGTATGGACGACCACGGCCACGTGGAGGATGGCGGTGATCCCCACCAGCACGGCGCTCAGCAGGTCCGCCACCAGGCAGATACCCGCGGGTGCCGGCCAGCTGCCCACCCAGAGCACCACCACCCCCTGCGTCATCACTTCAGACAACAGCAGACCGGCGCAGACAAGGTGTATCAGTGCGCCGACGGCCGCCGCGCCGCCGGCACGGGCCGGGTGACGCCTGAGGTACCATGTCACAATGGCGGTACCCATGGGAACGAGTATGGGAAGAACGGGCAGAACGGTCATGGCTGTTCCTCTTTTCCCGTTTCTGAAGGTGAATCCGGCACGGTTTTACCGTCTCCCGGGGATTCCGACAGAAACGAACCCTTTGCCGTATTCAGGGTCCGGGTCCGGGCATAGGTGCGGTACAAAAGGATCAGCAGGAACAGAGACATGGCAAATCCGATGACAATGGCCGTGAGGATCAGGGCCTGGGGCAGGGCATTGGCCATGGGTCCGGCCGGACCCGTTTCTGCCGGACCGATCAGAGGCGGGTCCACAAACGTTAGACGTCCGGCCGCAAAAATCAGCAGATTCACGGCATTGCCCATGAGCACGAACCCAAAGACAAACCGGACCAGTTCGCCGGAAAGCATCAGAAACAGGGCCCCGCTGAACAGGAGTCCCACCACCGGGGCCAGCAGATATTCCATGGTCAGTTCTCCTCCAGAGCCAGCAGAAGGGACAGAATCGCGCCAAGCACGGCCAGAAATACCCCCAGGTCAAACAGCAGGGGCGTGCCGGCGGATACCGTGCGGGTCTGCCACCAGATCCCGGTCAGAAAGGGTCTGCCTGTCAAAAGGGCCGGCAGGCCGGAGGCGATGGCCAGGACCAGGCCGGTCATGGCCATGACGGACGGGCGGATACGGATGGCGTTGCGGACCGGGTCCGGCCCTTCGGTGATGGCGAACAGGGAGAACGCGGTGCCGGCCAGAAGGGCCGCGGAAAATCCGCCGCCGGGTTCATGGTGTCCCCGCAGAAAAATGTAGACGGCAAATACCAGCATCAGGCCGATCATGAGCCGGGTGGCGGTTTTCAGGATAATGGATTTCATCGGTCCCTGCCTGTCCGGTTCCCCGGGCCGGCCGGCCGGCGGATCAGATGGACCCCGGCCCAGGCCGCCAGCACCACCACGCAGACCTCCCCTAAGGTGTCCAGACTTCGGAAATCCACCAGAATGACGTTGACAATGTTCCGGCCGTGGGCCTGGACAAGACTTGCGGTTTCGAAAAACGTGGTCAGGCCCCGGTCCAGCGGGGTCCCGGCAATCCCCATGAGCAGGGTGGTGATGATCAGGCCGGTTCCCAGAGACAGGCCGGCATTCCGGATGAGGACCCATCTGGAAGTGCCGCCCGGACCCATGAGTGTTTCCATGGGCGGCAGGCGCAGCAGGATCAGGGAGACGAAAATCAGCGTCAGGGTTTCCACCAGCAGCTGGGTCAGGGCGATGTCCGGTGCGCCGAACACCAGAAATATCAGGGCCACCCCGCCGCCTACCCCCGCAAGCCCGCCGATGGCGGACAGCCGGTGCCGGGCCGTTACGACCACGGCCATTGCCGCCGGCACAAACAGGAACAGCCCGATGGCGATCCAGGGGCCGTCAATGGCCGGCAGAGACGGCATCCCGGACAAGTGGGGAAGCCAGACCGTTCCGGTCAAAAGGACCAGGGTGAGCACCGTGACCGACAGATAAACAGGCAGTGATCCGTTCTGAAGAACCCGGGTCGTTTTGGCCGCCGCGGCAAGGAAAAGGGCCAGTCCGGACCGGTACAGTCCGGGGGTGGTGACCCACAGGCGGTCTGTGGCGGCCGTGATTTTCCGGCGCAGAAGGATCCGCTGCCGGTAGATCAGTGCCCCGGATGTCAGGGTGATGATGCTCAACATCAGCGGCAGATTGATCCCGTGGAACAGAAACAGCCGGATATCCTCCCGGTCCGGGTGAAACGCGAACACGGCCGGCTGGATCAGATACTGGGACACCCACTCGGGCATGATGCCGAAAACGACCCCCAGCATCCCCATGAAAGCCGGTCCGATCCGCATGGTCCAGGGGACTTCGCAGGTGGTTTTCAACGCATCGGGCAGGGTGCCGGTAAACGGGGTGATCAGAATGATCGCGGCCACAGCGGTCATCAGGGCGTTGGCCGTCACGGTCACCAGGGTGGCGAAAAAAGGAAACATGGTTTCAGCCAGGGCCCCGGCATACATGATCTCCTTGCCGACAAACCCGAAAAACAAAGGAAATCCCGCCATGGACAGGGTGGCGCCGGCCACGGCCACGGCGGTCAGGGGCATGCGGGTCACAAGTCCGCCCAGGCGGTTCAGGTCCCTTGTTCCGGCCTGGTGATCGATACTGCCCGCCGCCAGAAACAGGGCCGCCTTGTACAGGGCATGGACCATGAGAAACGTGGTGGCCGCCGTCAGGGAGAGCACGGTCCTGCCGCCCAGAAACAGGGTGAGAATGCCCAGCGCCATGAGCGTGGTATAGGCCAGGATCCGTTTCAGGTCACAGGGACCCAGCGCCTGGACCGCCCCCCACACCGCCGTGGTCCCGCCCACCAGCACCAGGGTGCCCATCCACAGGGTCGTGCCCCCCATGACCGGGTGAAGCCGCATGAGCAGATAGATCCCGGCCTTGACCATGGTGGCGGCATGCAGAAATGCGCTGATGGGGGCAGGCGCGCTCATGGCATTGGGCAGCCAGAAATGAAACGGCACCTGCCCGGATTTGGTCATGGCCCCCATCAGAAAACAGATGAACACAGCCGGATATAGGGCATGGCTTTGAATCAGGTCCCTCGAGGCACCCAGAAGACTCAGTGTCATGGGGAAGCCCGCGGATTTGAGCAGCAGAATGCCCATCAGCAGAAACAGGCCCCCGGCCCCGGTAACCAGCAGGGCCTGGCGGGCGTTCTCCCGCGCTTCCGCCTTTTCATGGTCAAACCCGATGAGCAGAAAGGACAGAACCGTGGTGGCTTCCCAGCAGATGAACATCAAGAGCAGGTTGTCGGCAAACACGATGCCCAGCATGGCGGTCATGAAGGCGTGGAGAAACACAAAAAACCGGCCGTTATGGGGATGACCCGCCATGTAACTGGATCCGAAAACGGTGACGAAAAATCCGGTCATGGTGATGATCAGGCCGAACAGCAGGCTCAACCCGTCCAGGCGAAACGCCAGGTTCAGTTCCAGACTGGGCACCCAGGCCCACTGGACCGTGAACACCTCCCCGCCGGCCACCCGGGGCCAGGCCAGGCACAACAACCCGAACAGCCCCAGGGGCAGCAGGCAGGAATAAAGGCCTCCCCGGCAGCAGTCCGGGACAGCATCGGTTTCAGGCGGTTTCAGCAGCATGCCTACTGGGACAGGAACAGGGGAATATCCGCAGAATGAATGGTCTCCAGAACCGTGTCCCCCAGCAGGCTCCGTTTGATGATGTTCCGGGAGCTGTTCCCCATGACGATGAGATCGGCATTCTTGTCATGGGCATAGGCCAGCAGATCGGTTTTGGGGTTTCCGTCCATCAGGTCGGTCTGGACGTCAAATCCGTGGGCCTCGCAGTAGTCCGCGGCTTTTTCCAGCAGAAAGGGTTCCGGTTTTTTGCGGTGCGTGAAGTGCACCAGCCGGATTTTTGTGTCGGGCCAGGGATTCAACTGCAGGTAATCCCGGGTGGCCCGGGCCGATTCCATGGATCCGCTCAACGCGATGACCGCGGTTTTGACGGGCCGGTATTTTTCCGCCACCGCCAGGATGGGCCGGACCCCCTGGCGCAGCAGCTTGAGGATGGCTTTGTCCGGGTCTTCCACAAACCCGTATTCAAAAATACTGCGCAGGCCGAAAATGGTCAGGTCGTTGAACCGGTCTTCATCGATCATGGCTTCAAAGGTATCGCCTTCTTCATATTTGATCCGGCGGCACACCACTTTCTGCTGGCTGCAATGCTCCTTGAACAGGGCGATGGCCTGTTCCGTGCCTTCTTTGGTGACCTGCACCTTTTTTTCGCGCATGCGCTGGGCATAAGCGGACGCCCCGGCAGGCACCGGACCGACATTTTCCAGTTTTCTGGTGTTGACGACGGTGACGCCGGTGAGCTGTGCCTGGTGAAGGTCTCCCAGCTCCGTGGCCCACTGGGTGGCGGCTTCGGTGAACGGAGTGCCGCCGAGTCCCACAAGAATTCGTTTGATCATTGGTCTTGGGTCTCCTTATGTATGAAAGTTTTAAGTGTTAAGTTTTAAGTGTATCTCTGCCTGGGGATCCCCTTTCATGGTTGTCGTGAACTTTCAGGCCATGGGGGTTAATTAAAAAAATCCTTATGCTCATGTTAAGCCATGGGATACCTAATTTGTCAAGGAAAACAGATGGATCTGATTCGGCCGGGATGGTTCAGGGGTTTTTGGGGCAGGATTTTTTTTCAGTCAGCTGACGCCGCTGGTATTCCGTCCAGTCGATCCGGCTCATCAATCCTTCCAGAATCCGGACATCCCGGGAACTCAACCCTGCATCCCCGAACAGGCGCCGGAAGGTCCGCAACAGGTGATCCGGGTTCTGGGGGTCCAGATAATCGATATCCAGAAGGGTTTGCCGCATATGGGAGAACAGATGTTCCATCTCTTTGCCGGACGCCGGTTTTTTGGGGGCGGGATCGTAAAACCGGCCCGTGGATTCACATTTCAAAGAGATCTCGTACAGGAGAACGGCCAGGGCATGGCTCAGGTTCATGGACGGGTAGGCCTCGTGGGTGGGAATGGTGACAAACCGCTGGCACAGATCCAGGTCCCGGGTTTCCAGGCCGGTATCTTCACGGCCCAGGAGCAGGGCGCACCGGGTGTCGGCTTCGGACCGGGCGATGTCCTGGGCCGCAGTGGCCGGTGTGAGGAAATCCTTTCGGTACTTGCCGAACCGCCGGGTGGTGCCGAAGGTGACATGGATGTCTGCCAGGGCGGTCTCAAGATCGGAAAACACCGCCGCCTGCTCCAGGAGGTGGCCGGCCCCCAGCGCCATTTTCCGGGCATCCAGGGAATGATAATCCGGGCAGGGATTCACCAGCCGCAGCTGTGACACCCCGAAGTTCATCATCACCCGGCACACGGCCCCGACATTCAGCGGCCCCTGGGGTTCTTTCAATACAATGACCAGGCGGTTGTCCGGACCGGTATCGTCCATATCACCTCGATTCGTTCTGCCGGGTATCCAGCATCAGCGTCACCGGCCCGTGGTTGATCAGCGACACTTCCATGAGTGCCTGGAATGTGCCGCCGGCCGCCGGAACACCGGAGCCTTTCGCTTTTTCAATGAAATAATTGTACAGACGTTCCGCCTGATCCGGCGGGGCCGCCCGGGTGAACGAGGGCCGCCGGCCTTTGCGGCAGTCCCCCAGCAGGGTGAACTGGGACACGACCAGAAGCGCCAGGCCCAGGTCTTTCAGGGACCGGTTCATCTTTCCCTGGTCATCTTCAAAGATCCGCAGATGAACGATTTTTTCCACCAGATATTCCGCGTCTTTTTCCGTGTCCCCGTCCTGGACCCCCAGAAGCACCAGAATGCCCGGGCCGATGGCGGATACCTGATTGCCGTCCACCATGACCTGTGCCTGTTTCACCCGTTGAATCAACGCCTTCATCCTGCCTCCGAAGTCATTTTCAAAAGCCGGGGAACCGGCCAGTGAAGGTCAAACCCCATCTGTTTCAGCAGGCGGATGCCGGCTTCCACATGAACGCCGGCCTGGGCCACTCCATGGGAATCATCCCCGGGCACCATGGGGATCTGCCGGGACCGGATTTTTTCCAGAATGGACCGGGTGGGATAGGGCTCTGCCTCGCCCCTTGCCAGGGGCCGCAGGTTCAGGTCCATAACCAGGTTCAGGTCTTTGATCAGATCCAGGTTCCGGTCGATTTTTGCCGCGATCTCCGGTTGGACCACCCGTTCCCGGTAACGGGGATCATGGATCCGGACCAGATCGAAATGCCCCACCACAAACGGCCGGACCGCCTCGATCATCTCGAACTGCCGGTCGAAATAGGCCAGGTAAAGCGCTTCGACAGACCCGCATGCCCGGACAGCGGCGTGATAGGTCGGGGGTGAATAATCAAAACAGATGTCTGCCACATGGTGCACCGACCCTACGACATAATCGGGTGAAAATGCCTCCACCAGATGCCGGACATGGGGCAGATACCCGGTAAAGGCCTCGGTTTCCATGCCGGCAAAAATCCGTATCCGGTCCGCCATATCGGCTTGCAGCTGCCTGAGGGCCTTGAAATAGACGGCAAACCGTTGAAACAGAAGGTCCTTTGTCAGGCCCTGGTCGATCTCTTCAGGATACAGGAACCGGTCGTGCACCGGCGGGATATGCTCGGTGATGCCCACCTGCCTGAATCCCATCCGGATATACTGCTCGATGATGTCCGCCAGCCGGTCCCGGGCATGGCAGCAGAATTCACCGGAATGTCCGCCGTGAAGTGATATGGGGCCGGAAAGTGTCATGGCCCGGGTTGTACCATTAAATGCGGTCCATGAAAAGGGGTTTTTACGGTGTCATCCGCGCGGCCTGGACATGGCTGTGTCCGTTGCCGTCATGCCTGGCCTGTTCATGGGCACCTCCGATTCAAGAAGATTCAGTATTGACACCTGAGTATGGCCGGGTTACAGTAGGTCATGATTAAAAAATTCAAGCATAAAGGGCTTAAACTCTTATATGCCACCGGAAATCAAAAAGGCGTTAATCCCGATCATGTAAAACGATTACGGATAATTCTATCCCGTCTCGATGCAAGTAAGGGGCCTGAAGATATGGATTTGCCGGGATTACGACTTCATCCGTTGAAAGGAGAACACCATAGTTACTGGGCAGTTGATGTCTCGGGTAACTGGCGCGTTTTCTTCCGGTTTGAAAACGGCAATGCCGTTGATGTTGATTACGATGATTACCACTAAGGAGAAAAAAATGGTTATGCATAACCCACCACATCCCGGCAAAGTGATTAAGGAGCTCTGCATCGAACCGTTAGGATTAACGGTGACTGAAGCAGCCAGGGGACTTGGTGTTTCCAGAAAAACTCTGTCCGCCCTGTTGAATGGTCGATTCGGAATTTCCCCGGAAATGGCCATCCGGCTGTCAAAAGCCTTTGGTGGGAGCCCGGAAAGCTGGCTGATCCAGCAAAGCCAGTATGACCTTTGGCAGGTTATGCAAAAGCAAGGTGAAATCAAGGTCAAGGCGTTTGCTTGATAAGCATTGGATTGAAAAACAGCATGGATGATTCCATTTGTGGCCGGGCTGAAGCTTTTCTTCGGCCCGGCTGTTTCAAAGAGCATGTTCCAAATTCAAGTATTGAAATGATATCCGTTATTTTTAGGGGCTGTAATAATTCATGTAGCGGATAATTAACCTTGAGTCCCGAGATAACCCATTTTCTTCAATTTTTCCCTGGGATCGATAAAGACAATTTTCCCATCTTTCCACTCCGGTATTTTCAAACCCATATTTGCCGCTTTTTCAAGTGCCTGTTTTGATGCCCTGTGCATCGCATTCAATGCTGATTTTGAATATGATTCTTTTGTCATGGTTTTTCCTCTACCACCTTTGGAATGTTTCCGGAATTATCAAAAATGACCCAGGTATCAACCAGTTCCTTATAATGATTCAAAAAATTGTTCCAACCCCGGTGATAACGCCGTTTAACGACGTCAACCGGGACATTGTGCCCACCTTGGGCCACTCTTAATTGAACCCGTTGAACCGCCATTTCTTCATTGGGAAGGCTGAGATAATACAAGATCACTTCATACCCGATTTTTTTCCATTTTTGGATCTGCCTGATATAATTCAATCCGCTCAATGTTGTCTCAAACGCAAAGGATTCTCTTTTGGCAACTATGGTATCCATTCTTTTCAAAAACAATTTTCCAGCTTCTAAAGCAACACTCTCCGGATTAAAAGGAGCGATTCCTCTGGCAATCAGATCGGCATTTATGAAATTCAGGCAACCTGCTTCTGCTGGAAGAAAATTCTCAGCGAATGTTGTCTTCCCTGCCCCATTTGGCCCTGCGATGATATAGCATTTCATTTGTTTGCCAATGAGTTTTGTTCTGAATACATTTTTTAAGCTCACAAAATATTTTCAAACCAACATTATCATTTTTTACATAATAATGGTATTCATTATCAACTGACGATTGAGATTTTCAAGTTTTGGATAATGATACTTGAGCTTCATCTGAATCGTTATGCAGAACCGCACCCAGCTTTTTACAAGATCCACGAAGAACTCAGTCCTATCTCCGGCAGGTTTGTTCAACAACTGGATAAGATCTTGGTTTGTTTCACTTCACAGTATTCTTTTTCTTAGGCCGATTCAAACACGACCTGAATTGCAAAGGGAAATTCGCACATTTGTGCAAGTCTACCATTCGAGTAGACTTGTTTTTGCTGATGGAACGTTTCCTGATAGTCTTCAAATAAATGGTATCTCCAAGAGCAAGCTACCCACACTGTATATGGAGCCCTGTCGCACTGAACACAGACAACCCAATGTTCAGATTCTGGGCAGACGAGTGCCACAGATGTGCTGCTAATAAGATTATCTAAATCCTTGGGAGTAGTCGCATCTTGGTGAACTATTGTCTTAAACCGACCGCTTTCGGCCTCAGTGGAAATTTTGTCTAATACTCTCTCCGTCGTGAAAGCGAAGATCCGGGGATCGTCGTTGTAACGGCCAGTGCCACTGTATTTATTTTCAAATCCGCAACGAAAAAAGTCATTAAGATGTGGAATAAATTCTGTAGCCCGGTCCCAACGGTCGTAAAACCTTTTATCCCATCCTTGATTACCTGGCTTGCGCGATGTTAAAGACACGTAAGCGTTGATGAGCGAATAAACAAAACAAGCCCCGTCCAAGTCACCCTGCGCCAGAATATGCCGCTTCATTGTGGCCTCCCAAACAAAGTAATTGACATTATATATTTATCAACAGTCCCGCCCACAGACCAAGACTGTTTGATCCACCAAAATTCTTTGTTGCTGATAGTACAGTTGTTCCGACAAGCGGGATTATTGACAAAAAGTTGTTGAACAGAGCCGCTGATCAGTACCGGGTACAGTTTTTTTCTATGGGGTTTATATCGTTTGTGGCCTAACTGTACAAGGCAAAATTGGTAATTTTCAAAAATTATTACTGAATTTCGATCTATATCTGCCAAAATTTGGTAAGACAACCTACCTCCAGATCCAAAACACGCAACAGAGGATGTGCTTGGAGGCAAAAGGTTGTGCTTGTTCAGGAATACAGAGAAGCTGTCTTCTGTATTTCATTTTTCACCTCTTTCACAAACCAATCCGGTTCAAGGACCTTTGCTTCATGACCAAATGACATGACCCATGAAAGGGTTTCAACAATGGATGTCGCTGTGAATGTCAACTCGATTTTCTCCCCCTTTTTTTCTTTTATTTTCTGGTCATGGCTCCAGATCCGTTCTTTGACATGTTTGGCTGCATGTCCGGAAAATTCAATTTTGATCTGGAATAGATCATCCTTCATGACACCGAAAGTCTGGTTATATGTTTTTTCAAAATCAAAATTTTCAGGAAATTGAAACTGTACATGGGTGACTTCAAGATCTTCGAAACGATGAATGACAAGAAGGGGGTCGAATTTCGGTGTTTTAAATACTTTGCCCGGTGATTTTGCCATTTGTGCATGCAGATACAGGGTATCGTTTTTGGCAAACAGTTTGAGCGGCTTGATATGAAATATTTTGGCGGCCTGGCCCCAGAGTGATTTATACGTGATCTTGCAGACCCGGGATGTTTCCATGGCGGTCAGAATCTCCTGGATAATCTTTTGATGACCCGAGTAATCGATGGTCCCGGGTATGAATGCGCCAAAATGCTTGGGTGATATGGTTTCCCGGTTTTTGATCAGCACCTGGCTTTTGCCCAGTCCGTTGATGGCCTGATGAAACATCTCTTTGCCGATCAAATTCTTGGTGAAGGCACAGCACATTTGCAGAACCCCATATTCAAACTGGCTTAAATTCATGGATACTGCCGGGAATGGCTCTTTTTTGATTCTGAAAAACCGTTTTTTATCATGGACATAGTCATCGATTTTGATACCGGTTGTAGAGCTGTTTATCTGGTCGACAATGCGGCCGATGGTCTGTTTGGAGCATTCCAGTTCCTGTGACAGCTCGGTCAATGAATATTCATAAGGGGAAAAGAACAGCTTGAAAAACAGTTCAATCACCTTCTGGCCGTGATTTTTATCCGGATGTATTTTTTTTGGCATAACAGATCCTTAAATAGATGAATTACGTTCCATAAGATGGAATGATGCCATGATATTATGAATGAAACAATAACAAAAGGAGGCAGACTATGAAAGGTGCACTGATTATCAACAATGTCAGGCTGGAACTGGGGTATGAAATGTTAAATCAGTTGGCATACAACATGGAGGATAATAATGGGACCCGGGATATCGCCCATGAACTGGCTCAGTCTCTCTGCTGTGAGACAAGATTCCATATTGCATCCCGAAGTTGCCTTAACCCGGAGACTGTAGCTTTCCTGCTGCCTGATACGCGAATAGAGGTGATGCGTGCCATGATAGACAATGAAGAATTCATATCTCAAATGGCTCTGGCTGATTTGGAGCGGTTCATCAATACCGGTGATCCTGAGATCCTGTCCAGTATCGTTAAAGCAATGTCTGATTTAACCGAAACCTATGAAGTGTGTGAAAGAGACTGGTTGTGTGAAAAACTTTGCCAACACCCTGATCCGGCTGTGAGGTCAGAGCTGGCAGGCAACGACGAAACACCCGAATTTTTTCTAAAAAAACTGGCCCAAGATTCGGATTTGGATGTATCCCAGGCAGCCAAGGACACCTTGGCCGGTCTTGACCTGGACGATGATGATGTCGAATTTTAATCAAGATCTGTGAGGATTGATTATGTGCGGGTATTGTACCGAAGAACTTATGATGCAGGAATCTGTGAAAGCCAGGCTCTCCAGTTCTCAGATAGAAATTGATAATATTTTGCTGTATCAGTATTTACAGGAGGTTGAAGATTTTGATGGAATCATCAAAAACAAAACTTTTTCGGCGCAATACCTGCCCGATGTTTCCGGTGAATTGGTTGATATCCTCTTTTGCCGGCTATACGACCGATTCCTTTTCCATGGCCATGATGGGGAGTTGTTCAATCATCTGCTTGCAACCATAGGTATATGTGAGGCTGACAATTTTTTTACCGCAAGGCAACATTGTCATGACCAGGGTTTGCTGGACCCCACGTTGAGTATTCTGGCGATGCCAGGTCTTTATCAGGATGAACATATCTGGAAAGCTCACATCGGCAATGATGCCACTTTGACAAGTATAGTAACAGAAGCCTTATGCCGGTATATCAATTGGTGGCTGCTTGGAAAGGGCCGGAAAAAAAATCTGGATCACGACCGAAGACTTTCTGAAACCGGTATCCTTGATCCTATAATGGACACACCCAAAGAGGAATGGGCTAAATTTTCATCCATATTCCCCGGTCTTTATTTTGCTCTGGCACTTTTATCAAGAACCCGGCCCCGATCTGAAATCATCAAAACAATCGCACTGACATGCCCTGACGGAACACCTGATCTTGTCGGCAATGATTTGTGGATACAGCGGCGGGCTTTTTTGTCCTGTGTCAAAGAATATGGTATTGATTTTGTCGTTAATCATATCCAAAAAATCAGGCCATCATTAATCACCCACGCGGTTTTGAATTTTGATTTTCCACCTGATGAGTATGAGCGGTTGCATTTGGCTGTGTTGTCTCGAATAGAGCGTACTGATAGCGAATTAGAATATGATGTGGTTGTGAGATTGGGGGAAATGATATTGGATAGCTAATATTTTCGTAAATATCGTCGAATGATTAGCCCGGGCTTGTTCAACAACTGGAGAAGATCGTGGTTCGCTCCTCTCAAACGATCTATCCTTATTCGTTAGCCATAATGTGCCTCTCTATGGCAATTTGGGCATAGTGCTATTGAGTTTTCAACGGTATCATCACCGTTATTGGCTAGTTGTTCAATGTGATGAACTTCAAGGTATGGGGTTTTATCTTTCTTTCTCTTAAATGGGGCAGGCTTGTTACACTTCTCACATTTCCCTTTAGATCTTAAAAGTACCTCAGCCACAACATCGGGGTTTCTTTTATATGTCTTGGTTAGCGTATAGATCGTTAATGGTTTTTTGTTTGATACAGCAAGTCTCTTTTTTCGGTTTTCTTTTGTATCAGCGATGGATTTTTTTACATCGTCCTCAAAATCAGTTGGTTGAGCACTTACTCTTGTATCAACAAGGGAATAATCCCATTCGGTTAATCCAGCCTTTGCATCTTTGGTGTTGAAGCTGGCAGGTCTTTCACCAGTTGCAAGCGCCCAGATAGCCTTGGCTGGGTAGGCTTCACCTCTCGAATTTAAAACATACCAATGACGAGGTGATTTATAATTATCAGGACGAATACCTTTATCATAATCAGCAAATGCTTTTTCAATGTTTTTTTTCACCAAATAGTCCTTGTGTGGCTAACGGGCTGCTCAAGGGCGCGCGGCTTTTTGTGCGTCCCTTGCAGCAGCGTGGTTCAAGTAAGCCGCTCCGCGGC
>NPIF01000137.1_pt1 | contig 62758 bp, 66 predicted proteins | sample 8637461 | NCBI WGS metagenome assembly NPIF01 (sample SAMN07420641, study PRJNA396082) | bioreactor metagenome | isolation source: sample BR12 brine-fed electro-methanogenic bioreactor BR | place: Japan: Kochi | collected 2016-12-09 | reverse complement strand
CCTTTTGAAGGGTGGTCATGATTGACTTATCTAAACTTCATTATTACTTTTTTATCTGATAATAAGAGAGCCTCTTAATTGGAGTGAAAATGTTAACTTTAAAAGATGTTAGTTACAAAATTGGTGAAAAAGATATTTTAAAAGATATAAATATAAATTTTGAAAAAGGAAATATCTATATATTGACTGGTCCAAATGGAGGAGGAAAGACTTCTTTAGGAAAAGCAATCACAGGTTTATATAAAATTGATAATGGGAAGATTATATATAAAGGTGAAGATATTACAAATAAAAATATAACAGATAGATCAAAGCTTGGTATCTCTTATGGTTTTCAAGCTCCAGTTTATTTTAAAGGGTTAAGTGTAAAAGATATTTTAAAACTATCTAGTAAAAGGGATGATTTTGAATATTTAAGTACTCTTTTATCTAGAGTTGGCCTATGTGCTAAAGAATATCTAGATAGAGATTTGGATGAAAATTTATCGGGTGGAGAAATAAAAAGAATCGAAATTGCTTCTGTTTTAGCTAAAGAAGATACACAATTATATATATTTGATGAACCTGAAGCTGGAATTGATTTATGGAGTTTTAAAGAGTTAATTTCAATTTTCAAAGAATTAAAAAAACAAAAAAAGACTTTACTTATTATTTCTCATCAAGAAAAAATTCTAGAATTATCTGATTATATATGTGTAATTAAAAAAGGTAAAATTGAAAGAATTGGTAAAAGTGAAGATGTGCTATCTTCAGTATTAAAAAAAGACAAAGAACATGATTGTGTTGGTTGTATAAAAAAGGAAATACTCTAATGTTAGAAAATACTATGGCACTTTTGAGAAAATTATATGGGAATACAGATTTTGCCTCTAGTGCAGTTAATGTAAGAGAAAATAGTAAATCATGTCATAGAAATAATTCAGATAATATAATTATTGAAGATATGGATGATAAATCTGGTATTAATATTAGAATTAAATCTTCAACTAATGGAGAGGTTGTATATATTCCAGCAATAATTAGCAAATCAAATATTAATGATCAAGTGAAAAATGATTTTTATATTGAAGATAATGCTAATGTTATTATCCAAGCTGGTTGTGCTCTACATACTGATGGTAAAGAGAAATCTATTCATAATGGAATTCATAGATTTTTTATTGGTGAAAATGCAAAAGTTAAATATATTGAAAAACATATAGGAGAGGGCAGTATTGCTGATAAAGATATTTCTCCTATTACTGAGATTTTTTTAGAAAAGAATTCTGTTTTTGAAATGGATTCTCAACAATTAGATGGTATTTCTTATACAAAAAGAGAAACTAAAGCTATTGTAAAAGAGAATGCAAAATTGGATGTTAATGAGAGAATTTTAACTACCTCTAATCAAGAAGCTATTAGTATTTTTGATGTAGAAGCTAAAGGTGATAATGCTAGTATAAATATTGTTTCAAGGTCTGTTGCGAAAGGCAATTCTAAACAAACTTTAAGAAGTAATATTATCGGAAATAGTTCTTGTGTTGGGCACAGTGAATGTGATGCTATTTTAGAAGATAATGGTATCGCAATTGCTGTCCCAGCATTAATTGCTAATAATCCTAATGCCCAACTAGTACATGAGGCAGCTATAGGTAGAATTTCAAAGCAACAAATTGAAAAACTACAAACTTTAGGATTGAGTGAAGAAGAAGCAGAACAGTATATTATAAAAGGATTTTTGAAATAAAAAGATATAAATATTTAGTATATTAAAAAATGGTTTAACATAATAAAAAAAACTTGTTTTCCTTTTAAACTTAGTATAATAATGAGTTATTAATACATATTTTAAAAAAGGGAGATTTGTATGAAAAAGAATTTGGTAATGAAAATCATTATTGGTTTTATTGCTGGTTTAATCATAGGTGTTGTTCTATGGTTATCAAATTTTAACGTTAGTGGCTATACTAAAATAGTATCCCCATTTGGTAACGTTTTAGTTTCAATGTTGAAAATGGTAGTTGTTCCTGTTATTTTCTTATCTTTAGTTTCTGGTGCTGCTTCTTTACCTACAGGTAAATTTGGTAAAATTGGTATAAAAGTAATTGTATGGTATTTTGCAACATCACTTTTAGCTGCAATTGTAGGTTCTTTATTAGCTACAATTTTTAATCCTGGTAGCTCTAATATTGCTTTATGGAAAGATTTAATTACAACTAATACTGCTGTTGAAACTGTTACAGTATCTACAACTGGTGCTCTAACAGAAGTATTATTAGGAATGTTTAAAAACCCTTTTGAAGCATTATCAAATGGCAATTTCCTTGCAATAATTGTTTTTGCAATTGCTTTTGGTTTAGCTTTAAAACTAAATCTTGATAATCCAAAAACATCTGAAACATCAAAGAAAAACATTTCTTTCTTATTAGATTTAGTAAAAACAGCACAAGAAGGTGTTTTTACAATTGTTGATTGGGTATTAGCATATTCTCCAATTGGTGTATTTGCTTTAACATCAGTAAACTTTGCTAACTATGGTTCTGCATTATTTGGCCCTTATGTATCATTAACATTAGGAGTTATTTTAGGAATTCTATTCATGGTAGTTATTGTATATCCTGCTATGATTGTAATCTTTGTTAGAAAGAATCCTTATAAAGTATTATTCAAAATAAAAGAGGCTCCATTAACAGCTTTTGTAACACGTAGCTCAGCAGCTACTCTTCCTGTTTCTATTAAAGTTGCAGAAGATGAAATTAATGTAGATTCAAGTTTGTCAGCATTTGCTCTACCTTTAGGTGCTACAATTAATATGGATGGTGTATGTGTTCACTTACCATTCTTTGCTGTATTAGCTGCAAATATGTTTGGTGTTAATTTAGGATTCACAGGGTTAACTATTCTTGTTATTACTACAGTATTAGCGTCTATTGGTGCAGGTGGTGTTCCAGGTGGTTCCTTAATGTTATTATTTATCATTCTTCAAAATATGGGACTACAACCAGATCAAATTGCTATTATTGTTGGTCTAGCTCTAGGTATTAACCCAATTCTTGATATGTTTGAAACAATGAACAATGTAACAGGTGATATTGTTTGTACTTATGCTGTTGCAGAAAATTCAGGTATGATTGTAGAAAAAGATTAGTTTTTTAAAACACTATAAACATTAACCACATCATTTGATGTGGTTAATTTATCAATAATTTGTAATATTAAAATAATATTATTTGATAATTGTTTTCCCTGAAAAGAATTATTCATATAATATGAAAAAAAGGTAAAATATTATAAAAACTAGTTGACTCAAAAGGGGTAATTTGATAGTTTAAATACAGCGCCGAAGTGGTGGAATTGGTAGACACATTGGACTTAAAATCCAATGTCCTTTAGGACGTACGAGTTCAAGTCTCGTCTTCGGCATTTTAGTACACATCGTTGATACAATATAGCAGTTATTATAATTTCTTTTAATATAAGGAATTAAAAAATAGCTGTTTTTTAATTTAAGGCTATTTTGCCTATTTTTTCAAGTCCCCTAGGAGTAATCGTGTAACAACAGACACACCTAGAGGGTAATCGTGTAAAAGTCACTATATTTTGGTATTATCGCATTACTTTAAAAAAAATTATTCGAGCTTTGTTTAACTTTAGTTGTCAAAGATTTTTTTTAAATATTGCTTGTATTTTACATATAGTACCAAGATATGATATTTTTTAATGAAATATGAAAATTAGAAATATCTTATAGCTCTTACTTTTTTATTTAAGGATTTACTGTCACCACATTTTTCGGATGAAGATGAATTATTATGAAACCAATAAAAATAAGCATATGGAAAGCCTTCTTCTGTTGAACTCCAATATTGGCCGTTTAATCCTATTAAATTTGAATACTTATTCATTTCTTGTAATTCATTAATGCTTGGTAAATACCAGTCGGAAAATCCATTTAGCTCTAGTTCATAACATAATTCAGCTGCGCCAGAAGAAGCATTTGAAACATTCCCATATGATTTATAAATCTCTTCTGTATTATTTTTACCAGTCCCTATTTTTTCTAGAGTATTGCCGATAAACACATTTTTCGGACTCCAAGGGATATAATAGGTTTGATCAAATGGTGCAGCTTCTATATATCTCCAACCATCAGAATATTCACCTTTATCATAGAAAATTATTCCACCAGCTAAACCTTCTTTTCCTAAAGTTGGTTTTAATTTCCATTTCGCATATAAAGTATGGTCAGATTGTTCTTCGATATGAGTTTTTGCAGTTACTTGTTTACCTGTTCCCCCAGGTTTTGTATACCACCCTTCAAATGTATAACCATCTTTTGAAGTTGTTGCTAGGTCACCATAAACATTAAAGTTTTTATCAAACGAAATGCCAAATTCCATTTTTATTTCTTTGTTTTCAGGTATAGGAGTGGATCCTCCTTGGCTATCAAAAGTGATAGTATAAAATTCAAATCCCATTATACAACTAGTTATAAATAAAGTAAAAAATATAATTAATAAAAATAATAAACGATGTTTATTTTTCATAGAATACCTCCTAATAGAAAACTAACTAAAATTATAAAAAAATCTATTTTTAAAGTCAATCTCTATTTATAAGATATATTTTTAACTTAAATACAACTTTTCTGTATATAAAAAGCAACCTGGTTTATAAATCTTGTAATAATTTATTTTATTGTTTTAATTTATAATAATAATTAATGATTTAATATTTACATCTCATTATTATCTGTCCACAATTCGCATTGTGTCATAACTGTTTTAATTGCATCATTCATGCCTTTTGGTGGGTATTTATATTTTTTAAGTAATTTCTTAATTAGCATTCTCATTCTAGCTCTTGCTGATTCTTTCTTTTGCCAGTCAATAGTTTTATTTTTTCTAAGAGTTTCAGTTAATTCTTTTGTTATTGCGATTAACTCATCATTTTTATAGAAATCTTTAATTGCATGAGGTTTAGTTAAAGCATCATAGAAAGCAAGTTCATCTTGTGATAAACCAAGACTCTCACCTGCTTGTTTTGCTTCAGCTATATCGTTTGCAAGTTTCATTAATTCAGCTATTACTTCTTCATTAGTTATTAACCCATTAATATATGCATTCATAGCTCTTTGAATAATTTCAGAGAATTTTTCAGATTTAACTACATTTGTCCTTTTATATGTTCTAATTTGTTCTGCTAATAGTTTTTTTAATAGTTCAACAGCTAGATTTTTTTCTTTCATATTAGCTATTTCGTCTAAAAACTTTGGATCAAATAAAGAGAATTCTTGTTTAACATCTGAGAATAGATTAATAACACCATCACTTTTAATGCTATGATTTAATAATTCATTTATTCTTGAATTCATTTCAGGTAGTGAAATTCTTCTACCCATGCCAGTATTAGTTAATCTTGAAATCAGTACTCTTATAGATTCAAAGAAAGCAGCTTCAACTCTTAATTCCTTACTTACTATTGATGAACATAAGGATAGGGCTTGTTTTAATAATAATGATTCTTTTACAAAAGTTTTCTTATCAGCTTCTTTATCAATTGCTAATATAAAGTTTAATCCTTCACTTATTGTTTTTGACCTTTCTAAATCAGTTCCATTCATAAATTTTGAATAATTGAAATTATGGAATAAATCTTGACAGATGGATAACTCTTCTAAGAATTTAGGATATGCAACTTTAGAAACATCTGTATCTCCGTATTTGTTTTTATCTCTTGTTGTATAATCATTCATGGCTTCTTTTAAAGCTGATGCTATACCTATATAATCTACTACAAGACCACCTTCTTTATCTCCGAAGACTCTATTTACTCTAGCAATGGCTTGCATTAGATTATGACCTTTCATTGGCTTATAAACATACATTGTTGCAAGGGATGGAACGTCAAAGCCTGTTAGCCACATATCAACTACAATAGCTATTTTTAATTCACTTTTATTATCTTTAAATCTTTTTGCTAAATCATCTTTGTATTGTTTATTTCCAATAATACTATGCCATTCTTCAGGATCTTTATTGTCCCCTGTCATTACAACCCCAACTTTTTCAGTCCAATCAGGATGAACGGTTAATATATAATTATAGATTTTTATTGCAATTCTTCTTGAATAAGCTACAATCATTGCTTTTCCTGTTAATAGATTTTCTCTATGGTTTTCATAATGGTATAGAATATCATCAACTAAAGATTTAATAGTTTGTTCATTCCCTAATAAGGCTTCCATTTTGCCTAATTCTTTTTTACTCTTTTCTACTACTATTTCATCGGCATTTTCAGCCATTAAGTCATACTCTTTATCAATTAATTCTAATGTTTTTTTATCTAATTTTAATTTGATTACTCTGCTTTCATAATAAACAGGACGAGTAGCTCCATCTTCTACAGACTGAGTCATATCATATATATCTATATAATTACCAAATACCTCTCTAGTACTTCTGTCCTTTTGAGATATTGGAGTTCCTGTAAATCCAATAAATGTTGCATTGGGTAGATTGTTTCTAATAATTCTAGCTAATCCAACTTTTATTTCACCAGTTTTAGAATCAACCTTTTCTTTTAATCCATATTGACCTCTATGAGCTTCATCAGATATCACTATGATGTTTCTTCTTTCAGATAAAGGTTCTTCCGATTCTTGGAACTTTTGCATTGTAGAAAAGAATATACCATTTGCTATTCTTCCATTAAGGAGATTTTTTAAATCCTCTCTACTTGTTGCTTGAATTGGTGTTTGACGTAGAAAGTCTTTACATTTTGCAAATTGCCCATAAAGTTGATCGTCTAAATCATTTCTATCAGTAATTACGACAATTGTAGGACTGTTTAAAGCTTTCTGTAAAAGGTGAGAGTAGAAAACCATAGATAAAGATTTACCACTTCCTTGAGTATGCCAAAATACACCACCTTTTCCATCTGTTTGAGTAGCTTTAGTGGTTGATTTAATTGCTTTATTTACAGCGAAGTATTGATGATATCCAGCTAGTATTTTAACCTGATTTATTCCTTCATTTGAAAAACAAATAAAGTTTTTAATAATATCTAATAATCGTTCTTGTGGGAACATTCCTTCAAAGAAAGTATCAAACTGTGCATGTTGAGTATTTTCATAATTACCATCTTTAGTTTTCCATTCCATATAGCGGTCTTCTTTAGAAGTAATAGTACCAGCTTTTGATGTTAGTTGATCACTCATTACACAGATACAGTTATAAATAAACATTGAAGGTATTTCATGAATATAATTTCTAATTTGTTTATAACCTTCAGATGCTTCTGTTTCTTCTCTTGATGGAGATTTTAACTCAATTAGAACAACAGGGAGTCCATTTAGGAATAGCAATACATCTGGACGTTTATTACTATTTTCAATAAAAGTCCATTGATTAGCAATAATGAAGGAGTTTTTATTCGGGGTATCATAATCAACTAAATAGACTATGTCACTTTTATCTTCACCCTTATAATAATATTTAACTTCAATTCCATGTTGGATATAATTCATAAAAGTAATGTTTTTTTGAACTAATTCTCCATTATCGAAGTTTTTTAATTTATTGATAGCTTCATTAATAGCTTCTTGAGGTAATTTATTATTTATTCTTTGGAGAGAATTAATTAGTTCATCATCATATAAAGGACTTTTAAAATCTCTTTCTAAATTTGGAGCATAGATATACCTGTATCCCATATTTTTGAATAATTCTATTATAGATTTTTCATATGAATCTTCATTATAGTATTGTGGCATATTTAGTGCTCCTTAATTTTTAGATTTCTAAATTTGATATGTCTAGTTCTCCAGACATTAGTTTTGGGAGGAGAGTGTCCCTAAGCAATTTTAAATTCTGATTTTGTTTGTTATTTAAAATATTTTTGTTCATTAAAGTTTTGGTTAATTTTTCAAAAGCAAACAATATTTTATCTGTTGGTCGAACAATTGGAATTTTCTTTAAATCTGTTTGAGTAATTAGGGGTTGAGTTGAACCTCTATTTAAATTTTTATAATTTATTTTGGATAACAATTGATATGTATAATTATAAAATATACTTTTTATTACTAAGGTATTATCAGATGGCCAACATTCTTTTTGTAATTTTTGAATTATTCCATGAGTACCTACTCTTCCGGTAATTAATAAACTTTCGTTATATAAACTTTTATTTGTATATCCCATAATAGAACTAGCTCCAATTATGGGGATCGTATTATCTTGTGTTTTATTTTTTGATTTAACTTTTGGCCTTTTACCACTGGAAATTTCACAAATTTCCCCTAAAGTTCCATATTCCCAATCATCAGGCATTTCACCACCCCAAGGTTCAAAATCAACAAACCAAGATTTAAAAATAGCTTGTGCCATTTCTTCTAAATTCTTATTTATTTTTTTATTTAATTCTATTTTGTCATCTAGGGCAGATAATATAGATGCTATTTTTTTTTGGGTTGGAAGATTTGGTGCAAAAAATTTAGTTTGTTCAATTACTGATTGTTGTACTCTTTGTCTTCCACTGGTGCCCACCATTGATTTAATTGCTATATTTCTAAAGTCTTTACTCAAACAAAGATAATAAATATAATCACTATCGGAAAGCGTTTCCATAGCCCTTAAAACAATAAATTCTGTTGATCCAAATCCGATTTCATTTTCATCTAAAATTGTAACTTGTGCAGTTTTACCATTTTCAAGGCATGGTGTTATTCTTGCAAATAGAGTGTCTCCATTCCTGAATTTACTACCACCTTTGTATTTCTCAAAAGAATAACCTTGTAGTTGTTTTGTGTATGGGTGCAATTTATCCATTCCAACTTTTTTTGCAACAGTGTTTTTTTTCAGTTTTTCTTTTGGATTTATTACTACAAAATCAGTTAGTCTTTTATAGTTATTTTGATTTATAGATTCTGTTTCATTATTTATATTTTCAGAAATATTACAATTCATAACCAATTGCTCCAAGTTTATTTGTTATATCCTTTTCTAAATCATGAGATTGTTTGAACATTTCAGATAATTCTGATGTTAATCTAGACATTTTTTCTTCAAATGGCTCTCCATCATCTTCTTCATCTTCAATTCCAACATATCGACCAGGAGTTAAAACATAATCATGTTTTTTTATTTGTTCTAAATCTGCAACAGAACAGAATCCTTTTACATCTTCTAATGTGCCATTCTGGAAGGCCGTAAATGTATCAGCTAATTTTGAAATATCTTCATCTTTAAAGTCTCTGTGGGTTCTGTCCGCCATGTATCCCATATTTCTCGCATCAATGAATAAAGTTTTGTCTTTTTGTTTTTTGTTTTTAGATATGAACCATAATGTAACTGGAATCTGAACACTGTAGAATAACTGAGTAGGTAAGGCTATTATTCCTTCAATCAAATCATCTTCAATAATTTTTCTTCTAATTTCACCTTCACCCCCACTTTGAGTTGATAATGCCCCATTTGCTAGAACTAAACCAATTTTACCATTAGGCGATAGGTGATGAATCATATGTTGTATCCAGGCATAGTTTGCATTTCCAGCTGGAGGTAGTCCATATTTCCAACGTACATCATCTGTTAATTTTTCTTGACCCCATGGATTATAATTAAATGGAGGATTTGCCATTATAAAATCTGCTTTTAAATGAGGGTGTTTATCTTTTGTAAATGTATCTGCATGACAATTGCCAAAGTTCGCCTCTATACCTCTAATTGCCATGTTTATTTTTGCCATTTTCCAAGTTTCTGGATTGGATTCTTGACCAAATATTGATACATTCCCCCTATTTCCATTATGAGCTTGTACAAATTTTAAACTCTGTACAAACATTCCACCTGAGCCACAACATGGGTCATATACACGACAATTTTCATAAGGTTTTAATATTTCTACAATTAATTTTACAATACAAACAGGTGTATAGAATTCTCCATTCCCTTGACCTCTTCCTTCGATTGCTGCAAAATTTCTAATACAATATTCATAAGTTCTTCCTAATAAATCTTTATATTTTGAGTTGTTATCAATTTTGAGATTTGAAAAAATATCAACTACTTCACTTAAGATATCTTTATCTAAATCGGAATTCGCATAAATTTTTGGTAATACACCTTTTAAACTTTTGTTTTCGTTTTCAATAGCTTTCATTGCGTTGTCTAATTTTATACCAATTTCTGAAGTAAATTCTGCCTTCGAAATAAAATCCCATCTAGCTTCTTTAGGTACATAAAATATATTATCCATTAAATAGGCGTCATGATCATTTTCAAATCCATCACCTTCTTCTACTAATTTATTATATCTATTATCAAATGCAGTTGAAATATATTTTAAAAAAATTAATCCAATAATAACTTTTCTATAATCAGCTGCAGGAATATGTCCCCAAAGTTTACAAGCTGCATTCCATATCTGTTCTTCAAATCCAATATTAGTATCATTACTTTTAGTCATTTTTATTTCCTAGTATTTTTTGTTTGATTTCATTTGAAGCATTATTCTTAACTTTAAATGTCTCATCAATTATATAACCTTCATTCTCATCTTCTTTATTACTTACAAGGCAATATAACCCTTTGCCATTAATATCAGTGGCATAAGTTTTACCATTTATAATTGTCCTATTTGCTTTTTCTGGAATATTGATTGAAAGTTTTAATGATAAGCCCATAAATTTACCTCATAGATAAATTTCATTTTACCATAGAAAACTAAATTGTTGAATGGGATATTTTAGATTTTGTTATTTAGAGTATTTTCTTTTATTCTTTTTTTGTTGAAAAGTAATCAGTATATATGAGATACTATAAGTAAGGAAACTTTATGAAAAATACTATTGAAGAAATATTAAATAATTACTTACTTGCTAGAACAGAAAACTTTGCAGGCCATCCAATGCAGTAAATTGTGAATTGTGAGTTTAAAAATCAAATTGAACAACAATTAAATGATGAAAATATTTTAATTAAAGGCTCTGTAGGTAAAGGACAATGGGCAAGTATTCCATGGCTGTGCGTATTTGATAAAAGAATTACGAATACAGCTCAAAAGGGATTTTATATTGTTTATCTATTCTCTGAGGATATGAGCGGAGTTTATTTATCATTAAACCAAGGTTATACATGGTATAGTAATACTTTTAAATCCGAAGCAAATAATACTGTAAAATCAGTGTCTGATTATTTAAGAACAAAACTTAGAAGTGATATTTCTAATTTTCCAGAGGATTCAATAAATCTTCATACTAATCAAAAGTTAGGTAAAGGTTATCAGTTAGGGAATATAATATCTAAATATTATCCAAAAGATAATATACCTAGTCAAAATGACTTAATGAATGATTTATATAATCTTATAGGCATTTTTAATGAATTAAAAGCTATATTACCAGATGTAGATAATGAAGCAGAGTATATTAGATGGGCCACTGGATGCGCTTCTTATGTGGACAGTAGTATGAAGATGATGATTTAGAATTCCAAAATGAGATACAGAATGATGTACCAGTAGATTTTGAGGATAAACCTGAAGATATTCCAGGAACAAATAATTCTAGAAATAATCAAACTATTAAGAGAAATCCTCAAAAAGCAATAAATGCTCTAAAATATGCAAGTTATAAATGTGAAATAAATCTTGAGCATCAATCCTTTATTTCAGGTGCAACAGGCAAAGGATATGTAGAAGCGCATCACATAATTCCAATAAGCCAACAAAGTAATTATAAAAATAGTCTTGATGTTGAAGCTAATATTGTTGCTTTATGCCCAAATTGTCATAAAAAGATTCATCTTGGAACTAGAGAAGAAAAGCAAGAAATGACCAATAAATTGTTAGAAAAGAGAAAAGAGCGATTAAAGAAATGTGGAATTGACTAGAATTTCAATATTACTAATATTGTAATAAGGCCTATAGAAATACTCATTATAAACTTTTAAAAATTAAATTATAATTTTAATCAAGTAATTCAAATAAATTTGAAGTAATCTTGTTGGTGTATTTATCTTTCAATTCTTCATAGTAATTTAATAAACCCATATATTCAATTTTTAGAGGAAAATCTTCTTTATTTAGACTTTCTATTAATTCTGAATATTCTTTAGGATTGTTTATGACGTCTTTGATTTCAAAACATAAATCCCAACCTATTATTTCTGGATTCCCATAATAATATATATAATCAGAATCTATTTCATCTATACTATATAATTCTATGTCATGAACAGCTTGTGGGTCTGATATGTGCCAGTTTTTATCATATTCAGCATATTCATTAATCACTAATTCATCATAAAATGGGAAATCAGTTTCAATTATATACTCAAAAAAATTCGAAATTTGTGATATAAAATTGTAAAGAAATGAATTAGAATTATCCTCTGGACTTATATTTGACTCTCCTTCAATATAATTTAATTCAGGATATAGAGTTTCTAGAAAAGTCCAATAACCATTACCCTTATTACAATTTGTAATTAAATTAGTTAAATAAGGCAAGAAAATATATTCTTCAATTTTAGTTGGAATCATATCATATAACATTTTAAATGTTGAATCACTATAAGTTCTTATATTTTTGTTTTCAAAAAAGTCACCTATTTTTTTAAGATTTTTATCTTTTTGTTTAGAAAAATACAAGGCACAAAAATACTCTTGAAAGGACCTATGTGTAAAATGGTAATTTTGAGATTCATAATATAAAATACATAAATTTGCGGTTAAATCAAAAATGAAATTACGAACTGAAAATCTGTATATTTCATATTTCTCATTTATTTTCTCACAGTATTTCTCGATTTCTATCTCAGAAAATTCGAATTTTTCGTCATTATAGGTTATTGCACAAAAATAGGAAAAATATTTTGAAAAATCTTCTACTGTTAGGTTTGTTTTAAAGACTCTTTTATAAGCTCCTTTACTTGCATCATGTTTTTGAGCAAGAGTAATAAATGCTTCTTGATAAAAGATATGCATTTTAGAAGGTATTTCAGCAAAATTTTCATAAGTCATTAGCATTATAGTTAATAATAACGGATTTTTAGCAAACTCTTTATGAGAGTTCCATAATTTAGTTTCAATTGCTTTTTTAAAATTTAATTTTATTTGTGGTTCATCGCTACGGAATTCTAATTTATCTATTAAGCTTAATACTTGTTCTTTATTTAGAGGACATAATTCTAAAACTGAAAATCTATTATACTCAACGAATGAAAGATGTGGCCTTGATGATATTACAAATAAATTGTTTTTATATATTTCCGAAAATATATCTATTTGTTGAATAAACTTATCTCTGGCATCTTTATTCATTTCATCTAATCCATCGAACAAAAATAAAGCTTTTCCATTTTTGGCCAAGGAATTAAAATTATCTTTATTAATAGCTTTATCAAGATCGTTTGTTTTTTCAAAAATGAAATCAGCTAGATCCAAATAATTTTTATTAAAATCTTTTAGAGTTATAAAAAATGGGATATGCTTAAATTCTTTTATATTTTTTATAGAATCTAAGAATAAATGTCTCATCATCATTGATTTTCCTAATCCACCAGAACCTTTTAAAATGATAAAATTTGAATTATTGAAAAGAATACTTGAAGTTACATTTGTTATTTCATTATGTAATGTATATTGAGATAATTTTATTTTTTTTATGATGTTATTACATTCATAAAAATCATAAAATTTTTGGGGATTGTCATTGTATAATAAAGTTTTAACTAAGCTATATTTTTCGTATGCAACGTATAAATAATTATTCCATATATCCAAATTAACATTAATTTTTTGATTTGAAGGTATCGAGTTATTTCCATAATTAATTTGATTAGTTTGTATGTTTTTTATAGTTTGGATATTAATTTTTTCTGATAAAGCTATTCCAATATTACTGTCAAATCGTTTGGCTGCACCTTTTTCTTTGTTCCTAGAAAACCAATTTTCAATAGTTTTTTTGCCAAGTTTATTTTCAATATTCTTATTTAATATGAAATGATATATTCCTAATAAGAAATTAGATAAATTAAAATCATTTTGCTCCATAAATATTATTTTTTGTACTGGGTTTTCGCCAATATAAAATAGTTCATTATCTTCTATACTTTCATCGGAAGCTACCAATTCAATCAAAGCTGCAATTAACCACTTTGAACGATTTTTATAATCTAAATATTTAATAATAAATTTTTCTAATTCTTTTGTTTCGTCCATATATTGGTTTTTAACTTTAACATCAAAATTATTTTGAAGAGTTTTATCATTAAAAGGGAGATATTCACTTCTCGATAATTCACAATTTTTGAATTTCGAAGTAATTGTTTTCATGGAACTTAATTTTGGTTCTTTATAATTGGGTTCATATATTTTTATTAAAGAAATAAGCATCTCAGTGTTTGATAAGCCATCAGTTGGTTCAGGATATGTTTTTCGTATACTTGTTCTTTGTTTTTTTGCCTGGATTAGTAGTGTAAAAAAACTTCCTAAACATAATTTTTGAGTGCAATTTTTATTCATTTTTAGAAACCTTCATTTTAAATTAACCTAATTTTTTTTATTAACCTTATTAACCATTGAAATCAACTTTGTTAACTATACCATTTTAATATATCAGTGTTAATAATATTTTTTTAGAATTTTACATTGATATAAAATGTAGCGTTGCTACATAAGGATATGAGTTGGTCATCTGCAGAGCTTTTCCGGCTTCTTATATCTAAATTTAATTAACTGTTAGCCAACGGAAGGTGAGCAGTCTGAGATGGATTTATTCCATTGAAGACGATTGCTTTTCATTGGCTATTTGTCATCAATGCCTTTCTCCATCTCAGGTGGAGAAAATCATGGCAAATAAAAGAAAACCAAAGACAAAAAATGAACTGAAGTATGTCTATCAATTAGCTGATGGAACTCGATATGAAATTGATACTAATGAAAATAATGAACTAGTAACAATATTAAGAGAAATGGATAGAAAAGATTGTTTAGATGATAGATATGCAAGAGATGCTAAAATATCATTATCTAATTATCAACAAGGGTTGAGTCCTGAAAATAGTTTAGAGTTTATAAATTCACCAATCGATATTGTGCCAGACGAAAGTTATTCACCTGAAACGGTCATTTTTCCTAAAAAAAAAGAAATTACATTAAGAGACCAAATTAATTCTCTTATTCCTCAATTAATTAATGATCAACAAGAACTTTGGTTCTTAACATGTGAAAGTCTAAAAGTGATTGATATAGCAAAAAGACTAAATACAACACCTAGTGGAATCCAAAGTCGAAAAGCAAAACTAAGAAAAAATTTAAAAAAATTATACCAAGAAAAATATGGTGATTTGATTAAATAATAATTTTTTTTAGAGGGGGGGGTGAGTTTTTTCGGTAATAGTAGAGGGGTATTAAAAAATCTCTCCTGGATTTTATCCAGTAAATACTAAGGAGAAGTACGTGATTCATAAAGTACAAATTAATGTAGCAGAAGCTAACGGACAGAATCGGAAAGTGCTAGGTAGTCGATTTAAGAGAATCTCAAATAGATTATTGCACTTTATATTAGGTGATTATAGCCAAGTTTTGATTTTAAAACCAGGAAAGTCAATTCAAGCAATTGAGATAAAAGAGATTGAAGGAGAGTTGTTAAATGCAAACTAAAGAACAATTAATCGATATTTTAAATGAAACAAATAAGTTGTTTGAGTTATGTGTAGGATTGTTAAATAACTTAATTGAATCTAATCAATCAGTTGAAAGTACAACTAAGGTAACCCATCTTGAATGTAAAAAAGAAATTGAAAAACAAACATTAAAATTAGAAGATGTAAGAAAAGTTTTAGTTGCAAAATCAAGAGAAGGTTATACAAAACAAATAAGAGATTTATTAAATAAATATGGAGCTGCTAAATTATCAGAAATAAAGCCAGTAAATTATCAAAATCTTGTAGATGAAGCTTTTTGCTTTGGTGCAACAATAGAGAGGATAAAAGAAGCGTTAAAGAATAAAAAAGATTATTCTGATCAGTTTGAAGATATATATGAACATCATTTTGCAACTTGTTTAGATGATTTAAAAGAAGAATATTATCCTGCTTTCTTAAGAGATATAAGGGGATTAGGCAATGAGTAAACATTCTCTTTTATCTCCATCTTCATCTAAAAGATGGTTAGAATGCCCTCCTTCTGCAAGACTAACTGAAAAGATTAAAGATGAAATTAGTAGCTATGCAAGAGAAGGTACTGATGCACATACTCTTTGTGAATACAAGGTAAATAAAGCACTAGGTCTTAATGTAGAAAACCCAATAGAAACCTTATCCTTTTATGATGAAGATATGGAGCAATCAGCAGAAGAATATATGTTATTTGTTCTTGAAGCATATCAAGCAGAAAAAGATAACGATCCAGTTATTATTACTGAGCAAAGACTTGATATAAGTAATTATGTCCCTGATTGCTCAGGAACAGGGGATTGTTTAATTATTGCAAATAAAACTCTTCATATTATTGATTTTAAATATGGAAAAGGTATTGAAGTAACAGCAGAGAATAATACTCAAATGATGCTATATGCATTAGGTGCAGTAGATATGTTTGAAAGTATTTATGAGATTGAAAATATCAATATGACAATATTTCAACCAAGACTTTCAAATATTAGCACTTTTTCAATAACTGCAAATCAAATAAAGCAATGGGCTAATGAATATCTAAAGCCTAGAGCTTTATTAGCCTTTGAAGGTAAAGGTGAAATGCAAGCAGGCTCCTGGTGTAGATTTTGTAAGATAAAAGCTTCTTGCAGAAAAAGAGCTGAAAAGAATATGCAATTAGCTGCTTATGATTTTAAGAAACCACCTTTAATTTCAAATTATGAAGTGATTGAAATCCTTAAACAAGTTGATGAATTAACTTCTTGGGTTTCTGATATTAAGGGATATGCCTTATCACTATTAAGTAAAGGTGAAAAACTTGAAGGTTTTAAATTAGTTGAAGGAAGATCTAGTAGAAAATATTTAGATGAAAAAGCTGTAATTGAAACTGTCAAAAATGAGGGACTAGATCCTTTTGAACATAAAGTTTTAGGAATTACAGCAATGACAAAATTATTAGGCAGGAAAAGATTTAATGAGCTTTTAAAGCAAAATATTTATAAGCCTAAAGGTAAAGCAACACTTGTGCTGGAAAGTGATAAAAGACCAGCAATAGAAATAAATGATTTTAAAAATGACACGGAGGAAAATTAAATGTCAAAAGTAGTAAATCCAACAAAAGTAATTACAGGAAAACAAACAAGATGGTCATATGCAAATGTGTGGGAACCAAAATCAATTAATGGTGGAACACCAAAATATTCAGTTTCACTTATTATTCCAAAATCAGATACTGTCACAGTAAAAAAAGTCAAAGCTGCAATTGTAGCTGCTTATAAAGAAGGTGAATCAAAGCTAAGAGGTAATGGTAAATCTGTTCCTAAACTTGAAATAATTAAAACACCTCTACGTGATGGGGATATCGAAAGACCTGATGATAGTGCTTATGCTAATTCATATTTTATTAATGCCAATAGTACAACAGCTCCAGGAATTGTTGACATTGATTGCAATCCTGTATTAGAGAGATCTGCTGTTTATTCAGGAGTTTATGGTAGAGCATCAATCACTTTTTATGCTTTTAACTCTAATGGGAATAAAGGTATTGCTTGTGGACTCCAAAACCTTCAATTGATAAGAGAAGGTGAGCCTTTAGGCAGTAAAGCATCTGCTGAGAGTGATTTTTCAACTGATGATGAAGATGACTTTTTAGCTTAAAAGATAATGATAAATATGAATAGGGCTTTTAACAATATGCTCTATTCATATTTTTTTATTCATCTATAAATCTTACAAGAATATTACCATTTAGAAGATAAATAATTAGTCATATTTCCTAAAATTGTTTTTGAATAAGCAGTAATATTTGTTTCTTTTGAGTTTTTATCTTTAACAGTATATTCTGTATATCCTATAAAATAATTATTATAAGGGGATTCCTTTGTAACAAAATCATCTAAATTTTTTTCAAATTGGATTCGAAATTTTAGTTCTGTTATCTCCTCTAAATCATAATCTTTAAACGATCTATCAACTAATTCTTTATTGGAGTTTAAATAATCAAGGATATCATCAGAAGGAATAGATCCTGTTGCTTCTACAACCTTTTGCCCTGTATCTGATATAAAGTAATTCCATTGGCTATTAGAATCAATACTATTTAGAATTATTGATGCTATTCCTTGTTCATAAATAGTATTTTTTGCTAATTCAATTTCTTTAGATGAAGACAAATAATTAGACATATTTTCAAAAATTATTGAAGAGTAGGCACTTATAGGTGTTATTAAAAGCTTTTCATCTTTTATAAGATATTCTGAATACTCTACAGTATAATGGTTTAAACTGTAGAAATATTTTTTAAATTGAATTCGGAAATTTAGTTCTTTTATTTCATCAATATTATATTTATCAAATTTTTGAGAAATATAATTGGTGTTAGCCTTTAAATAATCAGTTATATTTTCGTGTGAGATTGAGCCTGTTGCTTGTACAATTTGTTCTCCTTCCTCAGTTACAAAGTAATCCCACAGGATATTTGAATCAATATCATTAAGTAATTTTGAAACTTTTTTATTTTCATAAATAGTGTTTTTTGCTAATTCAATTTCATTATATGTAATAAGATCAGCTTCTTTTTGTTGTTTTTCAATATAATTATTATATGAATTATAAATTAAGCATCCTGCAATTATCATTAAAGCTAAAGTAATAAAAAAAACTAAGATTATTATAAATCTATTATTATTTGGTTTAGTAGTTAAATTCTCATTCATAAATATTCCTTTTATTTTAAGTGCTGACTTTCCATCCACCATTAATAACCGCATCAATTGAGTCATAAGAACCTAATAATTCATCAGTTTCATAATCATAAATTGGATATATGTCTTTTAAAGCATCAGCTAGTTTAATGTATCCATAACTACCATCTAGATGATTTAAAGTGCATCCCTTATTAACTCCTGAAATATCAAAACTAAAAGCAACTATATCTACTCTTTTTAGAATATCTTTTGTTAACTGTTTTTGATCTTCTCTCCATTCTTTGTTTTTCAAATTAGAATCCTCCAAAAAAATATTTATTAGATAAATAATAACACATTTATAAGATTTATGTCAGAAATATTTAATATTTTTTATTGGGGGGGGGTGAGTTTTTTCGGTAATAGTAGGAGGCTTTAATGAAAAATTATAAAAAGCTAATAAAAACCCTATCTTGTGATCTAGAGACATTCTCATCTACTAATCTTTTTAAATCAGGGGTATATCGGTACTGCGAAGCAGAGGATTTTGAAATTTTACTATTTGCATATTCTATAAATGGTGAAGCAGTTCAAGTCGTAGATTTGGCAAGAGGTGAAAAAATACCCATAGAAATAATAGCAGCTATTCAAGACGAAGAAATTATTAAATGGGCATTTAATGCAATGTTTGAAAGAATTTGTCTTTCAAAGTATCTAGGGTATCCTACAGGTAAATATTTATCACCAACTTCCTGGAGATGTACTATGATTTGGTCTGCATATATTGGGCTTCCTTTGTCTTTGGAAGGTGCTGGTGTTGTTTTAGGTTTAGATAAACAAAAGCTGAAAGAAGGGAAAGACTTAATAAGGTATTTTTGCATTCCTTGCAAACCTACAAAAAAGAATGATGGTAGCACTAGAAATTATCCAAAGGATGATGTAGAGAAGTGGGATAGTTTTGTAAAATACAATATTCGTGATGTAGAGGTTGAATTAGGTATAAAAGATAGATTATCGAAGTTTTCGGTTCCTTCCTTTGTTTGGGATGAATATCATGTGGATCAATTAATAAATGATACTGGTGTTTTACTAGATATGGATTTAGTAAAAAATGCAATTGAAATTGATGCAAAATCTAAAACTGAAATCACTAATAAAATGATAAACATAACTGAACTTGAAAATCCAAACTCTGTAGTTCAAATGAAAAAATGGCTAAATGAGAATGGTTTAAAAGTTGAATCATTAGGGAAAAAAGAAGTAAAGAAATTAATTGAAAAAGCCCCATCTCATTTACAAGAAATATTAGAGTTAAGGCTTCAATTATCAAAATCTTCTATTAAAAAATATCAAGCAATGCAAAATACAGTTTGCTCTGATAATAGAGCAAGAGGGATGTTTCAATTTTATGGTGCAAATAGGACTGGACGATTTTGCTTAACAGGAGATCATCAAGTCTTAACTAGAACAGGTTGGCAGAGATTTGATGAATGGGATTCAAGTGCTATTGCATGTTGGAATGCCGCATCTGAAGCTATTTCTTTTCAGGAAGTCGAAAAAGTAGAGTTTGATTATTCAGGTGTTATGTATACTTATTTTGATTCTAGAATAGACCAATGCAGTACTCCTAATCATAAAATGAGAGTTAAGAAAGCTTATTCAGATAATTGGCAAGATATGACTGTTGAAGAGATGAGTAAAACTAGTCCATGTATTCCAATGCATGGATATAGATATCATAGAGGTTGTGCTAACCCTAATTGGATTAGGGTTCTTATCATGACTCAAGCTGATGGACATTATTCAAATGATGGTGCTGTAAGATTTAGATTTAAAAAAATAAGGAAAGTTGAAAGGTGTAAATCTTTATTAAGAAAAGCTGATATTTCTTTTTCAACTAATTACTATGAACGTACAAAAGTTTATAGTATTGATATCCCTGCTAGAGCTGTTCCTTTGTGGTTAAGACAATTTAGAGATAAAACATTTGGGTTTTGGTTATTAGATGAAAACCCTGATATATTCTTTGATGAATTACCTTATTGGGATGGTTATAAACCAGCCCCTAACAGTATTCAGTATTCAACAACAAATAAACAAAATTCAGATATTGTTCAAGCATTGGCACATATGAGTGGTAGAACAGCAATATTAAAAATTAAGAGATTTGCTAGATCTAAACACCCAAAATGGAACATTTCATATGTATTAAGTATTTGGTTATCCTCAGGTAATAATCATAGAATTATCTCAAAACCTCAAAAAGGAATATTTGTAGGAAAGGTTTATTGTGCTGTAACAAAGACGGGTTATTTTCTTGTTAGAAGAGGTGGCAAAGTTTGGGTAACAGGCAACTCAGGGAGAAACATTCAATTACAAAACCTAGTAAGAAATAAACTAGAAGATTTACAAGAAGCTAGAGAGCTTGTTAAAGATAATAATACAGATGCTTTAAAGCTTTTATATGAAGATATCCCTGATACCTTATCTCAATTGATTAGAACAGCTTTTATTGCAGGTAAGAATAAAAGATTTATAGTAGCTGATTATTCAGCTATTGAAGCTCGAGTAATAGCTTGGTTTGCTAATGAAAAATGGCGATTAGATGTTTTCAAAAATGGCGGAGATATTTATTGTGCATCTGCTTCTAAGATGTTTAAAGTCCCTGTTGAAAAGCATGGAATAAATGGTCATCTAAGGCAAAAAGGTAAGCAGGCAGAGCTTGCTTGTGGATATGGCGGATCTGTTGGTGCTCTAAAAGCAATGGGTGCTGTTGAACTGGGTATAAGAGAAGAAGAGTTAAAACCTATTGTTACTGCTTGGAGAGTTGCTAATCCTAACATTGTTAAATTTTGGTGGGCAGTGGATAAGGCTGCAAAAAGAGCTGTTAAAGAGAAAACATCAGTTACAACTTATGGAATAAAGTTTTTTTACCAAAGTGGAATTCTTTTTATACAACTTCCATCCAAGAGAACTCTTTCATACATAAAACCTCGAATTGGTGTTAATCAGTTTGAGGGTGAGTGTATAACCTATGAAGGACTTGATTCAACAAAATCCTGGAGTCGAATTAATACTTATGGACCTAAAATTGTAGAAAATATTGTTCAGGCTACAAGTAGAGATATTTTGTGCTATGCAATGAAAAATTTATCAAAATATAAGATTTGTATGCATATTCACGATGAAGTCGTCATTGAAGCATCAAAAGAAATAACTGTCAAAGAGATAATTGAAAAAATGACAATAACACCTCCTTGGGCTAAAGGTTTGCAATTAAATGCAGATGCATACGAAACTGAATTTTATAAAAAGGATTAATCATGGATAAATATAATAAAGAAGGTTACTTGGATTTAACTCCATATCTCGCATTGAAAAATCACTACTATCCAATTATTTATATTTGCTCCCCTTTTGCAGGAGATATTGAAAATAACATAATTAATGCAAAGAAATATAGTAGATTCGCAATCAATAAAGGTTATATGCCTATTGCACCACATTTACTGTATCCTCAAATTTTAAATGATAATAATAAGAGTGAAAGAAAACTAGGTTTATTATTTGGAAATATTCTAATGGATAGATGTTCAGAAATTTGGGTTTTTGGAAATTACATAAGTGAAGGAATGAAAAAAGAGATAGAGAGAGCAAAAATTAAAAAATATACTATTCGATATTTTGATAACTTTTGCAATGAACTATAAAATTTTAAAGGCTAGGCTTTTGTTGAAACAGAAGCTTGGCCTGCTTTATAGGCTTTTTCTAGGATATTATTTCTGATATATAAAAAAATAGATTATGAAGGTATGAAGAAAATAAGGCTTATGTATTTTGACATAAGGGATTTTGTGTTTTAATATTAAACTAATTAATATATTTATAATTGAGGCCAAAATGATGAGAGCTGCTAGATTTGTGATTGATGAAACTATTACTCCTGCTATCGAGCGATATAATAATTCGAAAAGTTTAGTCCCCTTTGTAATTACGGAGGAGAAGTTTTTAGAAATAAAACATGTAAAAGACATAACTACTAATGCTAAGACAATTGTGTCTCAATTTAAGAAAACTGGAGATTTATATAAGTATTTAAAAAATATAACATCTGGAAGTTCTAGCGTTGTTGAGAATTTAATACGTAGTTTAGGGCTCAAACCTTTTGAAGATATTATTGAAGAATTTGAATCGGAATTTAGTGAAGATCTAGAAGATTGTACTCAATTAGAAGATTTAATTATTGGTGATTTTTATACCACTTGGGATTTGGTTTTTTTGTCTGGTATATATAGAACTCAAATTCCAGGTATATTAAAAGTTTGTGATGATAATAATAACCCAATTTCTGTAATAGCAAGAGGTAGTTTTTCCGAGCATGAGCATGAGCATGAATATAATAACCAATATTTAGTTGAAGATGGATCAAGGGTTAAATATTATCTTATTAAAGGTAATCATAAATATAATAATTTGATAACTGAGTTACATCTTTATACCTACCTTTTCGAAACAATTGGACCAAATAGACAAATATTTAAAGGTGTTTATGTCTTAGAATCCTTCAATAGGAATGAAAATTATGTAATATTAAAACGAAAAAATGTAAATAATGCATCACCTCAAATAACGTCTAATATTGAACATCATTTTGGATACCGCAATAGATACAAAATTAGTGAGCGGACAAGTGGTGGGAAATCTAGTGCTGGGAGACAAAAAGAAATATCGGGAAATAGAGCTGAAAATGCAGTATCTGAATTTCTTCATCTAAAGAATATTACGCATACTATAATATCCGAGTCTAAAACTTCTCATAAGTTCGATATTCGTGTTGATGGGTTAACCAACCTAGAAGTCAAAAATGTTTCAAATATAAAAGGATTTTATTTGTCTGATAGTCAAATGAAAGAACTCGAAAATTCTAATACTAGATTATGTCTAGTAGAGATCATAGGGGAAGAAAGCTTTATTTATATATCTAAACCGTATTCAGAAATTATGGTGTTAGATAAAATTTTTAGTGATATAAAAGACCTTAAAGATAATACCATTTCAAAATATAATGGTAGATTTAGAATTGACTCAATAGAGATTGGGTTAATCAAGCCTGAGGCTGGTATTATTGAAGACTTTGGTAAAGATTTTAAATTTATGAATAATTTAAGCCAAAGCCAAATTATAAGTTTTCTACAAGATTAAACTCAATTAATGGAATCTTTTCACAATGAATAAAAAAATTATTATTTATAGTATTCCATGAGCTCTCTAAAATTCAATTTAATACCACAATCTTTTAGAGCTTCTTTCCTTTCATTAAACAACTTTCTCAATATTTGTTCTTTATCTTCAAACCTGCCATAATGAAGTAAGTTATGACAATAACTACACAATGAAACTATATTCTCTTCAATATCTACACTATTACCCTTAAATTCAGATTGTTTGCTTAATGGTATAAGATGGTGTGGTTCTGTATAATTATGGGTTCCTGTTTTTCTTAAAAATACTCTATCAGATTGGTTATTCTCACATACAAAATTTGCCTTTTTAAGAGCTCTTGCAGCTATTTTAGAACTTCTTTTAGGTATCTTTCTATTCGTATTTGGAGAATCAATATATTCAGCTGGTTTTGCTTTTCTATCCCAAGTTGGTGATGATGTTAGAGAATCAATATTTTCTTCGATATTATGGTGTTCTAAATTATTATAATTATCAACTTCTCTATCTTCATTAATTATATTGATAATTGACTTTTTGAATTCTTTTGCTTTATTTATAGCTGTTTGAGATTCTTGAGTTTCAATAATTTTGTCAATAAAAAATAAAGCAAAGTTATCCTTTAATACTGACAAATATTTTTGGTTACCCTTTCCTTTTTTGTCGTATGGTCCATTTTTATAATTATTATCTATTAACCATTGTTGATAATTTGATACTAATAAAGGGTTTTCTAATTCATAATATTCTGTCTTAACTTTATAACCATTATAGTCTGTTGTGATATCTATTACAGGAAAACAATTCTTTGTTGCAATACTTATTGCCTTAATAAGTTGTTTAGCACAATGAAAAATTATATCTCCTTTTTTAACCAACTTCATGGTCGAATAGCCAGAGTCTTTATTTCCATTTTTATCTCTCTGAGGTGAAGCAAGTATATTATTTTCTTTTTGTTGTTGATAAGAGTCTCCTTGAAACACAAAGAATAGTCCCATATTATTTCTCCTTTTTTAAAATATTTGATTATTTTTGATTTATTTTTTCTTCCATTTACGTCCTGGTTTTTGAGTTGGGGGTAATCTATCCCCTTGATCAATTTTTACTTCTCTAGGATTAGGTACTTTCCCACCTTTTGGTCCTGTTTCAACATAATTACCTGGTTTTTTATTATCTGTTCCAGGTTTTATTAATTCTGCCATATAAAGCCTCCTAACATTTTATAATAAAAGCTTTTTGGGGTTATGTCTAGTTATTAAGTTACCTAACTTTAATATTTTATTAAATTACATATTAATGCTTTTGAATAAAAAAAATAGTTTTTTATTATTATTGCAATAGATTTCAGATAGGGGGGGGTGAGTTTTTTCGGTAATAGTAGAGGGCTTTAATTTTTTTTTGTCCTTAATTTATTAACCGAGGAGTTAAATATGCGTAACTTACCTATTGCATATGGTAATAGTTGTTTTGCAAAGAAGTGGTCTAATAAGACTATTAGTTTTGAAGTACTTTGCAAAAGATTAGAAACAACTATTAGAACAACTGAAACTCAAGAAGAGTATCCTGCTCTACCTAAGAGTGAAAAAGATAGAATAAAGGATAAAGGTGGATTTGTTGGTGGTCTATTAAAAGATAATAGAAGAAAAAGAGAAAACATCGTAAGTCGATCCATGTTAACCCTTGATGCAGATAATGCATCAGTTGAGTTAATAGCTAACTTTGAAAATCTTTGTGATTATAGAGCAGCTCTTTATACAACTCACTCACATCAACCTATATCGCCTAGATGTAGAATTATTATACCATTAACTCGAGATGTAACTCCTGATGAGTATACAGCCATTTCTAGGCATTTTACTAATGCTCTAGGAATAGACATGTTTGATGAATGCTCTTATAGACCTCATCAATTAATGTATTGGCCAACTACTCCATCTAATGGAGAGTTCATATTTAAACAGGTTAACAAAGATTGGTTGAATCCTGACTTGTTTTTAGCTTCCTTTCCTAATTGGAGAGATTGTACTCTTCTTCCAACATCTAGTCGAGAAAGCTCTGTTTATAAACCAAAAAATAGAAAGCAAGAAGATCCATTAGATAAAAGAGGAATAGTTGGAGCTTTCTGCAGAGCCTATGGAATTGAAGAAGCAATATCTAAATTTATACCAGATGTTTATGAGTCTTCTTTAATAGAAGGAAGATATGACTACATCCCAGCTGATTCAAGTGCTGGAGTTATTATATATGATAATAAGTTTTCGTTCTCTCATCATGCAAGTGATCCAGCTTGTAATAAACTATTAAATGCATTTGATTTAGTTAGAATTCATAAATTTGGGCATCTTGATAAAAATACTGATAAACCTATAACACAAATGCCGTCCTACATGGAGATGATTAGCTTTGTTATTAATGATGAAAAAGTAAAAGAAATTGTAGCAAAAGATAATATAAAACAAGCTGGTATTGAATTTGATGATACTGATGATTGGTATAAAAATTTAGAAATAAATAAAAGTGGTAAAATTTTAGAAACCTTAAATAATTATATATTAATTTTGAGAAGTGATAAAAACTTAATGAATATTAAATATAATCTTTTAAGTAATTCAATTGAAGTTGTAGGCAACGCTCCCTGGGAGCAGAAAAAAACTGGATGGAGTGATACTGATCTAGCTCAATTGAAAGGATACATCTCTGATGTTTATAACATATATTCCCCTCTTAAACTAAAAGATGCCTTACTTGTTGCAGCAAGTGAAAGAACATTTCATCCTGTTAAGAATTATTTAATTAATTTACCTAAGTGGGATGGAAGTGAGAGAATAGAATCTTTATTTATTGATTATCTAGGAGCTGAAGATTCACCTTATACAAGAGCAGTTTCAAGAAAAACATTAATAGCAGCAGTTGCAAGAATTTTTGAACCTGGAATTAAATTTGATAGCGTTCCAATATTAAATGGACCACAAGGAATAGGTAAATCAACTCTATTTGCAAAACTAGGTGGGGCATGGTTTTCTGATAGTTTAACACTAACTGATATGAAAGATAAATCAGGACCTGAAAAACTACAAGGATATTGGATTCTAGAACTAGGCGAATTAGCTGGTATGAGAAAAGTCGATATAGAAAGTGTTAAATCTTTTATTTCCCGTAATGATGATAAATATAGAGCAAGTTATGGTGTGAATGTAGAAAGCCATCCTCGACAATGCATTATTGTGGGTACCACAAATGCTGAAGATGGGTTTTTAAGAGATATAACAGGGAATAGAAGATTTTGGCCTATAACCGTTACTGGAGATTGTATAAAGAAACCTTGGCATTTAAATAATTATGAAGTTTCTCAAATATGGGCTGAAGCTTTAGTCTTTTATTATCTTGGTGAAAATTTATTCCTAGAAAGAGAGCTCGCAGAAGTTGCAAGTAATTGTCAAAATGATGCCATTGAAAGTGATGAAAGAGAAGGTCTTGTTAAGACTTATCTTAATACTTCACTTCCTGAGAAATGGGATGAATTAGGACTTGGAGAGAGACGTGATTATCTTTCAGGGTTTAATAGTGAAACTGGTAAAGTTGAGAGAACTACAGTCTGTAATCTAGAAATATGGAGTGAATGTTTTGGAAGGGATCCGTCTTCAATTAAAAGAGCTGACTCATATGCAATTGCAGCAATTATGAAACATATGGATGATTGGGGTAAGTATGAGGGAAATAAAACAGGATCAAAGATTTTTTCTCTTTATGGAAAACAACGGGCATATCAAAAAAAAGAAATAGCCAAGTAGCTCAATATGCGAGAAAAAGAGATTGAAAAACAACTTGTTGTTGAAACTAAAAGGATGAAAGGTCTAGCTCTTAAATTTACTAGTCCTGGATTTGTTGGAGTACCAGATAGATTGGTACTCCTTCCAGGGGGTAAATTAGCTTTTATTGAAGTTAAAAGAGAAAGTGAAAAGCCAAGACCAATTCAAATCTCAAGACATAAATTATTAAGAAAATTAGGTTTTAAAGTTTATGTTCTTGATTCAAAAAAACAAATTAAGGAAATATTAAATGAAATATATACCTCATAAATATCAAGCTTATGCGATAGATTTTATAGAGCAAAATAATATTGCAGCTGTTTTACTTGAAATGGGTTTAGGCAAAACTGTGATAACTCTTACAGCTATAGATAATTTACTTTTTGATTATTTTTTAGTTCATAAAGTATTAATAATAGCTCCTCTACGAGTTGCTAGAGATACATGGCCAGCTGAAATAGTAAAATGGGATCATATAAAAGAAATATCTTATTCAATAGTTGTGGGAACTTTGGATGAAAGACTTAATGCTTTAAATAAAAGAGCTGATTTGTATATTATAAATCGTGAAAATGTCCAATGGTTAATTAATTCAAAAGAGTTTGATTATGACATGGTTGTTATTGATGAATTATCATCTTTTAAAAATCATCAAGCTAAAAGATTTAAGTCTCTAATGAAAGTAAGACCAAAAGTTGATAGGATTGTTGGTCTTACTGGAACTCCAGCTAGTAATGGTTTAATGGATCTTTGGGCTCAATTTAAATTATTAGATATGGGAAAGAGACTTGGAAAGTTTATAACTGCTTTTAGAAATGAATACTTTGTTCCTGATAAAAGAAATGGTCAAATAATATATAGTTATTCACTTAGAGAAGGCTCAGAAGAAAAAATCTATAAAGCAATAGCTGATATTACAATATCAATGAAAGCAAAAGATTATCTAACAATGCCTAATTTAATTAATACGACCTTTCAAGTTAATTTAAATTCTCAAGAAACAAAAATGTATAGGAGTTTGAAAAAGAAGTTATTGATTGAGTTAAAAAATGTTGAAATAACTGCTGCTAATGCTGCAAGCCTTAGTGGTAAATTATCACAGATGGCAAGTGGTGCTATTTATGATGATGATAAAAACATAATTAGCATTCATGATAGGAAACTTGATGCTCTTGAAGATATTATCGAAGCAGCTAATGGTAATCCAATTTTAGTAGCATATTGGTTTCAACATGATCTAGAGAGAATAATTGAAAGATTATCTAAGCTTAAATTGAACTATTCAACTCTTTATAAAGCAGAGGATATTGAAAAATGGAATAAAGGTGAATTACAGATTGGACTTATTCACCCCGCTTCTGCCGGCCATGGATTGAACCTTCAATTTGGAGGTTATAACCTAGTTTGGTTTTCTATCCCCTGGAGTTTAGAATTATATCAACAAACCAATGCAAGATTATATAGACAAGGTCAAAAATCTAATGTTGTAGTTATTCAGCATATTGTTACCAAAGGAACAATTGATGAAAAGATATTAACTGCATTATCAACTAAAGATAAAGTTCAATCAGCATTAATTGATGCTGTAAAAGCTGATATAAAAGGAGTTCTAAATGAGAGCATATAGACTTCTTGTTGCAGGTATTACAGTTAGAGCCGTAGAGGATTATAAAAAGGCTCTAAAGCAGTTAGAAAGCAATCCCGCTTATGAAGATGCAATTAAAACAAAGAAGGAGATAGAGGCCTTTTTTGAGAGTGATTGGTTTAAATTTTTATGTGAAATTAACGATGTAAGTAGGATATTAAAAAAGGAGAACATACTAAATGACAAATAAAGAATTTTTATCTAGAGCTTTTTATTTAGAGAGACAAATCAAATCAAAAGAAAATCAATTACAGTATTTAAGAGCTCATGCAATATATGTAACTCCTTCTATTTCAGATATGCCAAATTGTAGTGCTACTGAGAAATCAAGAATGGAAAAGACTTTAGTAAAGATTATGGAATTAGAAGATTATATAAACAAAGAGATAATAAAGCTTATAGGTTTAAAAAAAGAAATTGAGAGTGCTATTAAAGCAATAAACAATATTTCTTGTGAGACAATTCTAGAGATGCGATATCTTGAATATTTGAGTTGGAGTGATATAGCAATAAGGCTTAATGTATCTCAAGATCATGTGTATTATTTGCATAGAAAAGCTTTAAAATTGGTGAAAATTCAAGAATATAAAGGATGATTTAAAAAACTCACATATGTGGGACTTTAACTATTTAAGATTTAGTAATTTGTTTAAGATATTATTATTTTGCTTTTAAAAAAGGAGTGTGCTTTGTTTGGGGTATCTAATTTTTTTAGGTCTGTTATAATATTAGTAGGTATATAATAACTAATAGGAAAAAATAAATGAATTTAATATGGCACAAGATAAAAATATTCATAGAAGCAATTCCTGCATTAACAGGTAATTTAATTCTGTTATATATTCAAATACGTATTACGGTTGTACTATTTTTATCTGTAAATAGCATAATTTCATTTTTTTTATTTCTTCTATATTTCTCTATTGATGTTTTACCTGTTTTCTACAAACACTGCTTAGACAAAAACAGAAAAGCAATTTTTTTTATTACGTTATTATTAATAATAATATACACCGTTCTATATTTATATTTTGAGGAGTTTAGTTTATTACTCTTTTTTTCTATTAGTGCAGCACTCTTATCTTTATTTAGTGAAAAAAAGGAATTTAATAATTCAATTTTAAAAGATAAAAAAAATCCAGTTTGAAACATCACCTTTGAAAGAAGAATTATTAATCATTAAGGAGCTACTAATTAAGGTAAATTTTTTTAATCAAAGATGAGATAAAACTTAAACAATTGTAAATGATATGATAAGAATGCCCAAATATTAATTAAAGGCAAATCTCTACGAGACGACTCTTTCTTTTAAAAAAGGGGTAGTGTTTAATAAATAATAAATTTTTTATAGTTTTATTTTGAATTGGGGGTTGTCCAAAAAGTAGAAAAAAGATGGACATCCATTAATTTTATATTTTGATTTGATGGACAAGGTGAAAATGAGGACAATTCATTTTTTCTTGTCCTACGAGCTTGTCATTGTTTTAATTCCTTATCATGTAGCAACTTAAACACCAAATGGTACAAGAGGATAAGAATTATATATAGAATATATTTATATTAATAATATTATTATTATCCTTATATATGTATATATACCCCTATTATATATATAGTGTAGAATTATGAGTGTCCTTGACCACTTGGCCATAAAGAAAATAAAGCTGTGGCTGGTATATACAAATTTTCAGTTAAAGCTATAAAGGGGTGTTTGCTTAAATAAGTCAAAAGCAATAATTAGAAGATCTTATTATATTAAGATATTTTTTTAAAAAATAAAATTTTTTGAAAAGTATATCTGCTTAATTTTATTTCTTACTAAGAACCCTATCGTTGTTCTTGCTTTTTTTTTATTGCTTTTTTTTTGTGGAACAATGTAGAAATTGGAACAACATATATTGCTTTGTTTTTATACTTGATTCTTGAGCTAATTCTTTATAACATAATTGATTAACTACTATAAAGAACAATAGAACAATATTTTCTTATATGAGATATAATAATATAGTAGTAATAGCTCTATATACACATATATACATATATATAATAATATATATAGAAATAGGAGCTGGTTCGTTCTTTGGTATTAGCAGAATTAGATCCTATAACAAATGGATGGTTAAAAATAAAAATTACAGTAAATAACAGTTGATTACAGTAGCTTTTTTCAGTTACTCTAAACTTAGAAAAATATGTAGAAGAGCCTGAAGCAATTTAGGTTCTTTTTTTATGAGTGGCTTTATAAAAATTACAGTAAATAACAGTTGATTACAGTAGTTTTTTTCAGTTATTCTAAAATTAGAAAAATATATTTAAAAGGACTCAAAGCAATTTGGGTTCTTTTTTTATGGGAAAATGAAATGCCTAGAAAACCTAAAAAGCCTTGTGCATATCCAGGATGTCCTAAATTGACTTATGGAAGGTACTGTGATGAGCATGAAAAGCTAACGAGACAACATTATGAGAAATATAAAAGAGATCCTGCAACAAGAAAAAGATATGGGCCTCATTGGAAGAGGATACGAGATGCTTATGTGAGACAACATCCAGTTTGTGAGATGTGTAAAAAGCGTGGGATTAATACTCCAACACAAGAAGTGCATCATATTATTCCTTTATCTGAAGGGGGTAGCAATGATTGGGATAACTTAATGGCTCTTTGCAAATCCTGCCATTCAAGACTTCATGCTAATCGTGGAGATAGGTGGGGTGACTAACAAATGGTAGGGGTATATAAATCTTTGTGGGATAACGACTTACAACGGACAGGGGCCTTCACGCAGAAAAAATGGAATTCAAAGGGGGTATTAAACCCCCATTTTAAGGTGGTGAGAGATGGCTAAGGATGGCACAAATCGAGGTGGAGCAAGAGTTGGTGCTGGTAGGAAACCTAAAGCTCTAGCTACAAAATTAGCAGAAGGGAAAGCTGCTGTTGTATGTGATCTACCTGATACTCCAGACTTGAATGGAATAGAAATGCCACCAGTAAAAGAATACATGATGGCTTCACAAAAAAGTGGTCTAGAGTTCTGTGCAAAAGATGTTTATAAAGACACTTGGAATTATCTTAAAGTGAGACGCTGTCAAGAAATAGTTAATCCTCAGTTAATAGAACAATATGCGATGAGTGTTGCAAGATGGATCCAGTGTGAGACTGCAATAAGTGATTATGGATTTCTTGCTAAGCACCCAACTACTGGTGCTGCTATTGCTTCCCCTTATGTTTCAATGAGTCGTGAATATATGAAGCAAGTTAACCAATGTTGGTATCAAATATTCCAGCTAGTTAAAGAGAATAGTTCATCTGATTTTAAGGGTGCTAGCCCTCAAGATGATTTGATGGAAAGACTACTTAATTCAAAGAAAAGATAAATTAATCAAACAAAAAGGATAAATCAAATATGAAAAAACTTGTGACATCTGAGTCGGTGTGTAAAGGGCATCCTGATAAATTATGTGATTTAATTTCTGATACAATTTTAGATGCGTGTTTAGAAAAAGATAAGAAATCTAGAGTTGCTTGTGAGGTATTAGCAACTGCTGCTCACATAATTGTGGCAGGGGAGATAACCTGCAAAGAAAGAATTAATATAAAACAAACTGTTAAAGGAGTTTTATTGGATGTCGGGTATAACCCTAATGATTATAAAATATCAGTTTATGTGCATACCCAAAGTTCGGATATTGCAGGTGGGGTTGATTTAGCACTTGAGGTAAGAAATAAAGAATCAGACAAACAATTAGAGCTTGGAGCTGGGGATCAAGGAACCGTATTTGGTTATGCTACAAATGAAACAAAAGAGTTTTTACCTTTACCCCTGGTAAAAGCGCATGCAATTTGTAAACGCTTAGATGAGTGCATGAGTGATTATTCTATTTTTGGAATTGGTCCTGATGGTAAAGCTCAAGTAAGTATTGAGTATGATGGGGATAAACCTATTAGAGTATCAACAATTGTGATATCTGTTCAACATATTGAAGAAAAAGATACTCTTGAATTGAAAAATGAAATAATTGAAAAAGTTATAAATCCCATTTTTAAAGACTTTCCAATTGATATTGATACAAATATTTTAATAAATCCTTCAGGTAAATTTATTCTAGGAGGTCCTGCTGCAGATACAGGCCTAACTGGTAGAAAAATAATTGTTGATACTTATGGGGGCTTAGCAGCTCATGGTGGGGGTGCTTTTTCAGGAAAAGATCCAACAAAAGTTGATAGGTCTGCTGCTTATATGGCAAGAGCTATTTCAAAGAATATTGTGAAATGTGGATTTGCAAGTAAGTGTCAAACATCTATTTCCTATGCAATTGGTAAGGCACTCCCAGTAGCTTTACAAATAAAAACATTTGGAACTTCTAGTATATCTGAATCAATCTTAGAAAACTTAGTACTAAATACTTTTGATTTAAGGCCTTCAGCAATTATTAATGATTTAGACCTAAGAAATGTTAAATATTCTAAAACTTCAACTTATGGTCATTTTAATAATATAAAAAATAATTCTTGGGAGTTTTTTGATAAAACAAAAGAATTGATGGAGATGTTTGAAAAATATGGAAATTAAATCATTAAAAATAAATACATTAAATCCTGCAAAATATAATCCAAGAAAAGATTTGAAACCTGGAGATGCTGAGTATGAAAAATTAAAGAGATCAATTGAACAATTTGGGTATGTTGAATTAATAGTTGTAAATGAGCAAAACAATAATACTGTTATATCAGGGCATCAAAGATTAAATGTATTTAAGAATTTAGGAAAAGAAGAAGTTGATTGCGTAATTGTTAATCTAAATACAGAAAAAGAAAAAGCCTTAAATATCGCAATGAATAAAATATCAGGCGATTGGGATAAAGACAAATTAGCATTATTAATAACCGATTTAGAAGGTGCTGATTTTGATGTTTCTCTTACAGGTTTTGATACTGAAGAGATTGATGATTTATTTAAGGATAGTTTAAAAGATGGATTAGAGGATGATGACTTTGATGTAGATGATGAGTTGAAAAATCCTCCAATTACTAAAAAGGGTGATGTTTGGACCTTAGGAAAGCATAGACTCATTTGTGGGGATAGCACAAAAGAAGAAACTTATAATCATTTGATGTGTGATAAAAAAGCAAATTTGGTAGTAACAGATCCACCATATAATGTTAATTATGAAAGTGGTGCAGGAAAAATTCAAAATGATAATATGGATAATAATTCTTTCTATTCTTTCCTATTAGCAGCTTTTGAAAATACTGAAAAGAGTATGGCTGATGATGCCTCTATTTATGTATTCCATGCAGACACTGAAGGTTTTAATTTTAGAAATGCATTTAAAAATGCAGGATTTTATTTATCTGGTACTTGTATTTGGAAGAAACAATCCCTTGTGCTTGGTAGATCTCCTTATCAATGGCAGCATGAACCTATTTTATTTGGGTGGAAAAAGAAAGGAAAGCATAAATGGTTTACAGGCAGAAAAGAATCTACTATTTGGGAATTTGATAAACCTAAAAAAAATGCAGATCATCCAACTATGAAACCGATAGCACTTATTGCTTATCCAATTATGAACTCATCAATGAGTGGAACTTTAGTATTAGACCCATTTGGTGGTAGCGGTAGTACTCTTATATCTTGTGAGCAAACTGATAGAGTTTGTTATACAAGTGAAATTGATGAAAAATATTGTGATGTAATTGTAAAAAGATATATTGAATTGGTAGGTTCAACTTCCAAAGTAACAGTAGAGAGAGATGGTCTTTCTTATTCGTATGATGAATTGATAGAAGAGGAAAATAATAATGAACAGTTGGAATGTAATTAATACCCTCATTATATCAATATTTGGTTCAGGTGGATTAATAATTTGGTTCTTAAATAAATCTTCAAAGAAAAGAGAGTCAAAAGATTTAACAATTGAAGATATTAAAACAATTAAAGAAAAACTTTCCTATGTTCAAGAAGGTTTAGTTATGACCTTAGAAAATGATAAGGTCATTTTTAAAGCTCTTAGAAATCATGAAATAAATGGAGAGTCAGAAAACCAAGAAGAGAAAATGGATGAATATTTTTTATCTCTTTTTAAACATAATGGAGAGAAATAATGTATCTAGTAATAATAATTTTAGTTTATGCAGGTTTTATTGGACTTCTGATGGAATTATATAAAAAAGTAATTAGAAAAAATAAATCAGGTGTGTTAGAAATAAGGTTGTTGGCTTTAGTTCTATCAATCATATTTAGTGTTTTTGTTTATAAGATAATCTCAATTAATGATATTTTTGAAGAGATTAACAATACTCCTTATATCATTATTTTATACTCAGCTTTAATTTATATATTACAACTTCCATCTTGCATGAAAATTTGGAAACCTTTGTTAAAAGATTTAATTGAAAGGAAAATCAAATGAATACTTTCATCACAATTATTGTAACAATTATTTTAAGTTTATTTGGAATTACAAAGCATCAATTTAAAAAAATAAAAGTTCAAAAGAAAGAAATAAATAATACTAAAAACCAAATTAAAAAAGCAAAAGAAGAGTTTGAAATAATAAGTGATGTTCAGGATAAAATAAAAAAGGTAGAAATAGATGAAAAACCTAAAAAGAAAAAAACTGCTAAATCTGGGGATTCTTCTTCTCGTCTTGATAGGCTTAATAAGCTGCACGACAACTGATAATATTGAAGAGCCTTTTGATTCAACTCCTTTACTTATCAATATGATTCCAGAACTTCCTGAAATACCTAAATTCCCTAAGTTGAATTGGAGCTATGAAACAGATAAATACTATATCAATGAAGAGGATGTAGATAAGTTATTAAATTATGGTGAATATGAGTTGCCATTATACAAATATGAAATGAGAATTTATAGCGAACAATTAAAAGTTATTAAAAATAATATACTTAATTAAAATTCAATTCCATTTCATTGATTTGTTAATCTTCCTATTTTATACTATAAAAGTTAGTTACAAGTGTGTAAAAGGAGAATGTTATGACTTATATGAGAGATTTTACTGACTATACAGGTGAATTTGAATCGAGATTTCAAGAAGTTTATCATTATAGGAAGTTTCCTCAAATGATGCCATGGGTAGGTAGTCAATTTGGAAAAGCACACAATAAAATATTAATTATTGGAGAAAGTCATTATTTGCCAAAAGGTAGCACTATTCAAAGAGAGCCTAAAAAATGGTATGAATCATCAATTAGTGATTTAGGAATTAATCCAATTGCGAATGAATCAGAAATTGATTATACAGAAACGGCAGAGATTGTAAGCCATGGAATGAATAATTGGAATAATGGAGGGCATAGATTTTTTCGATATATTCATACTGCAATGAGAGATTCTGGAATTACTTTGAATAGTGGGCTTAATGACAATTTATTTAGATATTTTGCATTTTACAATTTTTTTCAAAGACCCGCAGAAGAATCTGGTGGAAGCTTAAAGAATACTAAATTAGATGATAAAATTGCTTATGAAGTTTTTGAAAAAAATGTAGAAATACTTAATCCAGATGCTGTTTTTGTTGTTTCAAAAAAAGCTTGGGATTCTCTTATGCAATGGTATTGGAGGTCTTCTGAGTATAAAAATATAAATAGATTTATAATAAAAACTAACGAGAAAAATTTATTAAGTGGATATGCACCACATACAGCTTGTTATAGATTTTGGTACAAACCCTACCCAAGGTATGAAAATTCATTTAGTGGAAAAGAAGGTTTTATGGATTTTATTAAAGAGAACTTTTAATTGTAATTAGCTTGATAATATCTCCCTTTAGAGTGATATATACATGTATAGGAGATTATAATTTTATGAGAACTATTACAAAAAATCATTTGGATTATCTAAAGAAACAATACCCTTCAGGGACTATTGTTAAATTGCTTAGTATGGAAGATTTACAAGCTCCCAAAAAGGGAACTTTAGGGAAAGTATTTCATGTTGATGATACAGGAACTATACATGTTAAATGGGAAACAGGTTCAACACTTGGAGTTGTATATGGAGTTGATAGTATTGTGAAGGTAAGCAATGACTGAGATTATTAAAGAGCAAATATTAAGAGTTCGTGATACATGTTTAACAAATATGTTTGATATAAAAAATGTTAAATTTATAGCTGAAGAACTAGATTTAAAAGAATTAATTGATTATATAAAAGAAAGTGATAATGAAAGAGAGTATATAACTTTTATACTAAATGGAAAGCTTTAATATAAGTCTTCCATTTTTTTAAGGCCCTAAGGGGTCTTTTTTTGTGTCTAAATATTATGAAAAAATTAAAGAAATATAAAGTAACCAAGTTTAAAGCAAAGGATTCAATCTATGATAAGGCAAAGGGTGATTATGCCGTTAATTTTATAAATTGTTTAAGTCATACCAAAGGGATATGGGCAGGAAAGCCTTTTAAATTATTGGATTGGCAAGAGCAAATAATTAGAGACCTCTTTGGAATTATAAAGCCAAATGGATATCGACAATTTAATACAGCATATATTGAAATTCCTAAGAAGAATGGTAAGAGTGAATTAGCTGCAGCTGTTGCCTTACTATTAACCTGTGGTGACTTTGAAGAGAGAGCTGAAGTCTATGGATGTGCAGCGGACAGAGGGCAAGCTTCTATTGTTTTTGAAGTTGCTGCTGATATGGTTAGAATGTGTCCAGCCTTGAGTAGAAGAGTAAAAATCTTAACAGCTACAAAGAGAATAATTTATCTTCCAACTAATAGTTTCTATCAAGTTTTATCTGCTGAAGCTTATTCAAAACATGGCTTTAATGTACATGGGGTTGTCTTTGATGAATTGCATACTCAACCTAATAGAAAATTATTTGATGTAATGACTAAAGGATCTGGGGATGCAAGAACACAACCCTTATTCTTTTTAATAACAACAGCTGGAACAGATACACACTCAATATGTTATGAGCAACATCAAAAAGCAATGGATTTGATAGAAGGTAGAAAAATAGATAGCACTTTCTATCCTGTAATATATGGAGCAAGTGAAGAGGATGATTGGACTAAAAGAAAAACTTGGATTAAAGCTAATCCATCAATTGGTGAGACTATAGGTTTTGATAAGGTTCAAGCTGCATGTGATAGCGCAACTCAAAATCCAGGAGAAGAGAATTCTTTTAGACAGTTAAGATTGAATCAGTGGGTAAAACAAACAGTTAGATGGATGCCAATGAATAAATGGGATTTATGTGGTTTTAAAATTGATAATAACTCTCTTAAAGGTAGAGTTTGCTATGGGGGATTAGACTTGTCCTCTTCCACAGATATAACAGCTTTTGTTTTAGTTTTTCCACCAGTAGATGAAGATGACAAATATATTATCAAACCTTATTTTTGGATACCTGAAGAATGTTTAGATCTAAGGGTAAGAAGAGATCATGTTCCATACGATGTTTGGCTTAAAACTGGCCATTTAGAAATAACTGAAGGCAATGTTGTTCACTATGGATACATTGAAAAATTCATAGAAGAATTAGGTACAAAATATAATATAAAAGAAATAGCCTTCGATAGATGGGGTGCTGTTCAAATGGTTCAAAACCTAGAGGGTATGGGATTTACTGTTGTTCCCTTCGGACAAGGTTTTAAAGATATGAGTCCTCCAACTAAAGAGTTAATGAAACTTGTATTAGAGAGGAAATTAGCACATGGTAAACATCCTGTTTTAAGATGGATGATGGATAATATTTTTATAAGACGAGACCCTGCGGGTAATATAAAACCTGATAAAGAGAAATCAACTGAAAAGATTGATGGTGCTGTTGCAACAATAATGGCATTGGATAGAGCAATAAGATGTGAAAATGTAAATAATACTTCTGTTTATGATGGCAGAGGTATTTTATTTATCTAAATTTGGAGTGAAATATAATGCAATTTTTGCCAAACTTTAAAAAGAAAGCACGAGATAAACCTAAAAATAGTATCAATGGCTCCTCGTTTAATTTTCTTTTTGGAGGAACAACTTCAGGAAAACCTGTAAATGAAAAAACTAGTATGCAAATGACTGCTGTTTATTCTTGTGTAAGAATTTTATCAGAAGCAATTGCAGGACTTCCTCTACATTTATATCACTATGGAGAGAATAATAATACATTAAAAGCAATTGAACATCCTCTTTATTTCTTATTACATGATGAGCCAAATCCTGAAATGACAAGTTTTATATTCAGAGAAACATTAATGACTCATTTACTTTTATGGGGTAATGCTTATGCCCAAATAATAAGAAATGGTAAGGGAGAAGTTATAGCACTCTATCCTTTGATGCCTGATAGAATGGTAGTTGATAGAGATAAATATGGAAATCTTTATTATCAATATACAAAGAGAGATGGGGATACTAATACATTAAAGGGTACAACTGTAATATTGGACCCAAGTGAAGTATTACATATTCCAGGTCTTGGCTTTGATGGATTGGTTGGATACTCTCCCATCGCAATGGCTAAAAATGCTATTGGAATGGCAATAGCTTGTGAAGAATTCGGTGCATCTTTCTTTGCAAACGGAGCAGCTCCTAGTGGTGTTCTTGAACACCCTGGTTCACTAAAAGATCCTAAAAGAGTTAGAGAAACATGGCAAGGACAATTCGGAGGTTCTTCCAATACTGGAAAAGTTGCAGTACTAGAAGAGGGTATGAAATACACTCCAATCTCAATCTCTCCAGAGCAGGCACAATTCTTAGAAACAAGAAAATTTCAAATAAATGAAATAGCTAGAATATTTAGAGTACCCCCTCATATGGTTGGTGATTTAGAGAAATCAAGTTTTTCTAATATTGAGCAGCAATCCTTAGAGTTTGTTAAATACACTTTAGATCCTTGGGTAATTAGATGGGAGCAGTCTTTATCTAGAATTTTATTTAGCAAAGAAGATAAGAAAAAATACTTTATAAAATTCAATGTAGAAGGTCTCTTAAGAGGTGATTATCAAAGCCGCATGAATGGGTATGCCACTGCAAGACAGAATGGGTGGATGAGTGCAAATGATATTAGAGAGTTAGAAAATTTAAATAAAATATCTGATGAAGATGGAGGTAATCTCTATCTTGTTAATGGGAATATGCTTCCTTTAAATATGGCTGGAATATATGCCAATAAAGAAAGTGAAAACATGGAGGATAATGGTAGTGAAGAACAAGAAGTTCTGGATTTGGAAAAACCAAGTAGAAAACGAAGATAAAGTAAGAGTTTTATCAATAAATGGAACAATTGCTGAGGATAGTTGGTTTGATGATGATGTAACTCCAAAACTATTTAAGGAAGATTTATTTTCTGAAGATGGGGATGTAGTTATTTGGTTAAATTCTCCAGGTGGAGATTGTATTGCAGCAAGTCAGATCTATTCAATGCTTATGGATTATCCATTTAATATTACAGTAAAAATTGATGGAATAGCTGCGTCTGCTGCATCTGTAATTGCAATGGCTGGAACAAAAGTATTATTAGCTCCTACAGCCCTTATGATGATTCATAACCCTATGACTGTAGCTTTTGGAAATCATGAAGATATGAAAAAGGCTATTGATATGTTGAATCAAGTTAAAGAGAGCATAATCAATGCTTATGAATTAAAGACAAATCAACCAAGGGTAAAGCTTAGCAAATTGATGGATAGTGAAACGTGGATGAATGCTAATAAAGCTATAGAACTTGGTTTTGCTGATGGGCTACTAGAAGATTCTAAAAAAACAAATATTGAAAATAGTTATTCCTTTTCAGGGAAAAACATTGAATCTAAATTGATTAATAAAATCACGAACAAATATAAAAAAGCTTCTCAAGAAAAAGTTGAAGCAGGGGTTTCAATAAATGAATTAGAGAAGAGATTATTTTTAATTAAACCATAATAAATAGGAGATATGATTTATGAACAAAGCTAATGAATTAAGAGAGCAAAGAGCTGGTGTTTGGGAGAAAGCTAAAAAGTTTTTAGATACTCATAGAAATGAAAATAATATGTTATCAAATGAAGATACACAAACTTATGAAAGAATGGAAAATGAGATTGTAAATCTTGGAAAAGAAATTGAAAGACAAGAAAGATTAGATAAAATTGAAAGAGAATTAAACACACCTATCAATTCTCCACTTACTTCTAAACCTGGTGATATGGAAAATTCTAAAAAGATGGGAAGAGGTAGTGGTGAATATGCTTCAGCTTTCTGGAAACAAATTAGAGCAAGAGATGGAATAGTAACTCCTGAAATTAGAAATGCTCTTAGAATTGGAGTTGATACAGAAGGTGGTTATTTAGTTCCTGATGAATTTGAAAGAATGCTTGTTGAAGCATTAGAAGAAGAGAATATTTTTAGAACAATTGCTCATAAAATGAATACAGCAAGTGGTGATAAAAAAATCCCTATTGTATCTTCAAAAGGTAGTGCATCTTGGATTGATGAAGGCGGTGCTTATCCTGAAAGTGATGATGCTTTTGGTCAAGTAAGTATTGGTGCTCATAAAGTTGGTACTATGATTAAAGTATCTGAAGAATTGATCAATGATAATGTATTTGATTTAGAAGGATATATTGCTAAAGAATTTGGAAGACGTATTGGAGCAAAGGAAGAAGAAGCTTTCTTTAGTGGAGATGGAAGTGGTAAACCATTAGGTATTTTAGCTGCTACTGGTGGTGCTCAAGTTGGTGTTACTTCTTCTCTAGTTACTGGAATTAAATTTGATGAAATAATTGATTTATTTTATTCATTAAAAGCACCTTATAGAAAAAATGCAACATGGATTGTAAATGATACAACTATTAAAGCCTTGAGAAAATTAAAAGATGGAAATGGTCAGTACATTTGGCAACCATCAGTAACTGTAGGAACACCGGACAGTATTTTAAATAGACCTGTTCAAACATCCTCTTATATGCCTGAATTAACAGCTGGAAATAAGAGTGTTGTATTTGGGGATTTCTCATATTATTGGATTGCTGATAGACAAGGTAGAGTCTTTAAACGCTTAGGTGAATTATATGCACCAAGTGGTCAAGTAGGTTTCTTAGGCTCTCAAAGAGTTGATGGTAAACTAATTCTTCCAGAAGCAGTTAAAGTTCTTCAACAAAAAGTAGCTTAGTAAGGATACTCTTATGAATAATTCAAAAAATTATAAAGAAGATGGTGGGGATACTATTGTAATTGGGGGTGATGTAAAAATCACCTCCACTGCAAATGTAGTAATTGAAGACGGTGCGAAGATAGACGGACTATCTATTTTTAAAGAAGTTGATGGGATAGATGATTCCAAAGCTGATACTGTAAAAGCTTTAAAAAATGATTTTAACTTACTTCTTTCTAAATTAAGAGAAGTTGGGTTATTAAAAGTATAGTTATAACAAGCACTTTAGAGAAATCTAAGGTGTTTTTTTATGTGGTGTGAAATGATTGTAAGTTTAGATTTATTTAATTCCTATACTGGAAATTATGAAGATAATGAATCAGCTATTCTTTTAAAAGAATCTTTTATATCTTCTGCTGAAGAAGTAATAAAAGGCTATCTTGGATTTGATCCAACCGAGCAAGAATATGTTGATGTATTAATCTCAGGGAACGATAAAAAGAGATTGTATTTACCCTCTCGTCCTATCACTTCCCTTTATTCAGTTTCTATTAATGATTCAACTTTTGATACAAATGAATTCAATTACAACGATGATTATATTTATTTCAATGATTATAAAATGCCTTTTAAAAAAGGTGTTGATAATATTTTATTAAGTTTTAAAGCTGGATGGAATGAAAATAACATGCCAAGTGTAATTAAACTTTCAATTTTAAGAATAGCAACATTAATGCTCTCTGAAACAAATGGGAATATTGGTTTAACTGGTAAGAGTTTTTCTGATAATAGTAGAACTTTTATTAACTATAGTAATTATAGAAAATATTTACAGCCTTTGGATATATTAAGAATTGTAAGGTTTTAATATGAGAAGAAAATCAAATACAGACTTTTTTTCAATAGAATCAGATATCACTGAGCCTATTAATATGCTTAATGATTTAGGTGCAAGAAAGAAAACAATGATGAGAAGATTGCTCTCTGGTATTGGTACTGATGCTAAAAACAAAGTAAAGAAAGGTTATAAAAGTAGTGGTTTAAAAAAGAGATCAGGATCCCTTTATAAAAGTATTTCTAAGAGAGTTATTAGAAGTGGAAAAGCTGTAATTATTGAAGCAAAAGCACAAGCTGAGAATAATGTATTTTATGGGTATGCTCTATCAAAAGGCTCTGAAATTAGAGCAAAAGATGGTGGTTATTTAACCTTTCAAATAGATGGGAAATGGAAAAAAGTTCATAGTGTAAAATTACCTGAAAGAAACTTTGTAGAAAAACCTGTAAATGATTATTTAAAATCAACAGCTTATAAAGAAAAGCTTGATAAATTAGTTCAAAAAGAAATAGCAAAGATAGAAAAGAAAAATGAAAACAGAAATACAAGTTCTAGAAAAACTTAAATCAGAAATCATCAATAAATTAGCTTCTTATTATGATCAAGAAGTTACATTAGCACAAATTACAGATATGAATATAAAAATTGATTTTCCTGATATTGATAATATGAGAAAAAATAATATGTTTTATATTCAACCTGATTATGAAACCTTAGAAGAACTTAGTATAAATAGTGATATGGCTACTATGAATATTAAGTTCTTTATTTTGTGTAAAGGTGCAAAAACCGAAGAATTGATTAAAAGAGTGTTTGCTTATTATTCAGCACTTTATGGGATGTTAAAAAACAATCAAAGCCTAGATGGTTTTATAGATTTTATAAAAATTACAGATATGGACTACTATCCAGCAGTATCAGAGATTGCAAACATTAGTGCAATAGAAGTTAGGTTGGAACTTATGTGGTCTAAAGAATTTTAAAGGAAGTAGAAATGGCTTTTATAACAGGTAGTGGAACTACTATTCAATTTGGAAAAGAAAGTGGATTTGCAATAAGTGCTAATCCTACTACTTTAATAAATCATACAAATGAAGGAATAAGTGTATCAGTTTCTAAAGGGGATGAAGGATCTCTTTTAGCAAGTAAAACACCAACAAGTAGAGACCTTTTATCAATTGGAGTTGATGGCTCTATTAGTTTTATTTTAAGACCTGAGTTTGCAGGACTATTATTTCATTTAGCACTAGGTGGAAATGATAATTGCACCCAAATAGATGAAAGTGAATGGTATAAACATAACCTTTGTTTATGTGATGTAAATCAAAATCTACCTTCAACTACAATTGTAATTGATAGAAAAGCAGTTGTTAAAAAATATCCGGGATGTACTATTTTATCTCTTTCTTTAACTTGTGCTGCAGGAGATTTTGTAAAAGGTAGTATTGATATTAAAGGGGTAAGAGAAGAAATAGGTTCTTTAAATACATCCATTTCTAATTTCAGTATTCCATCCTATAAATGTATAAGTGCAACCTTTAGTGTTGGAGGAAGTATTTTTGATATTTCAAGTGCCTCATTAAAGATTGATAATGCATTAGAAGAATCTCCTAAGACTTACTCATCAGGTTTATATTCAGGACAACCCCAGCATGGAAAGAGAAGTGTAACTCTTGATTTTGAAATACCTTATAGTAGTGCAATTGAAGATTTTAAATCAAATTATCTAATAACAGAAAATAACACAGAAGTAATATTAACTTTTGCATCCTCTATTTCAGATTATAAAATTGAAGTTGTTATTCCAAACTTATCAGTTAATGATGTATCTGCAAATATTGGCGGAACTGGAATACTTACAGCATCTATTTCAGGAGAAGCACTATCAGTTAGTGATACTGAGCCAATAGAAGTAAATATCACAGATAAAACTACAACACCTTATGGAGAATAAAAAATATGTTTATTAAATCAAAAAATTATAATAATTGTGTTCAAAAAGTAAAAATAGAAATTGGAACTAATGTAGGATTAGAAAAAGATGATGAAGCTTATATAGTTTTAAAAGAATTACCTACAATTGAAATGCTTAAATTAAAAGATGCATCAGAGAAAAGTGAAAATGACATACTAATTCTATTTAGAGAATTGTTACCATTAATCTTAATAGAACATAACTTTTATGAAGATGAAAAAGCACAAAAGAAAATGTCAGAAAAGGATGTAACTTCTATTATTTTTGACTCCTTAGATTTAACAGTAAAGGTTGTAGATGCTTATACAAAAGCTAGTTTTTTTACCCGAGCAGAGAAGATAGGATAGCTTTATCTTCTCTTTGTGCTGAGGTGTTTAATGGTAGAAGAAATCAAGAATTATTTAATGAATATAAGCACTGGTTATTTTATATAACGGATATTTATCTTCCTATTTGTGATAGTGAAACAGGGGATTTTAGATCTCTTCCTTTTGATGGCTCAATCATGAATCAACCTTATATGAGTATGCAAATACTAAAATTAATCCAATTAAATTATAGAAAGTTTTTGTATGAGAAAATGCAAAAAATAAAACAAAAGAGTAAATAGCCAGCTTTATGCTGGTATTTTTTTTAGGATATAGAAATGGCAACACAAGCAAAAGTAATAATAAAAGGTCAAAACAATATAGGCCAAGCTACAAAATCTGCTGCTAATGATTTGTCTGCTTTAAAAAATACAGTATCTAAGTTTGGATCTACTCTTAAATCAGCTTTTGCAGTAACTGCAGCTATTGCTGCAATTCAGAAATTAGGGTCCGCCTGTAAAACAGCTTTAACTGAAGATTTTGGTGAAGCAAATAGAGCTTATAAACAATTAGCAATTGCTCTCGGAGATACCGCAGCTTACAACTCAGTTTTAGAAACTGTTGATACCTTAGCTAAGAAAACCTTAACAGCTAATGGGGATATTGAAGAGATGGTTGCAGAGCTTGCTGCTCTTGGTAAAAGCTCAGATGAAATAAATAGTATCTCAACTGCTGCTGTATCTTTATCAAATGTAACTGGTAAAGATTTAAAATCTTCAATGACTACTTTATTAAATACCTTTAATGGAACAACAACTCAATTAGAGAGATTAGGTGTTAATCTTGATGGAGTTACAAAAGAAGAATTGAGCCAGGGTGCTGCAATTGATTTAGTTATTGAAAAACTAGGTGATTACTCTGATAAAATGGCTGAAGAGGATTCTAATCAGCATTTAAAAAATATGAGTGAAACCTGGGGAGATATTAAAGAAAAAATCGGTGGTGTTATCGATTTTAATTTTGGTCCTTGGATTGCTAAACTTGATACAGGCTTTGAAGATTTAGGACAGAGAATAAATAAAATCACTATATATGTGGGTGCTGCTATTAAGAACTTTCCAAAAGTATTTAGTCTAACCCTTTCTACTTTATGGGAAATGGTAAAAAAAACCTTTGAGTGGAATTCAATAAAAACAATATTTATTACAGCAATAAAAAATATCGGAATACTTGTAATGGAGATGTTAAAAGCAGTATTTGGAGCAATACCTCAAATGCTTACTCAATTAGTAGCAGGTATTCTTAATTGGGTTGTTTACATTGCTGCAAATATTGAATCTTCTTTCTTAAATGCAATTCAAAGTGTAATAAATAGTACAGGGGCGAAAATACAAGGTACCTGGATTGGTAAAATCTTTAAGCTTGGAGATAAATTAGAATCTATAGATTTTGGTGGAGATGCTATAAGAGAGAGAGCTGAAAGTAGTAAAGCCCTAGCTGATAAATCTTTTGAAAATATAGGACCAATTTTAAAAGATTACGTTTTATCTGCAGTTGATAGTGCAAAAGTAATTAATTCAAATAATGTATCTGCAATCTCTGATATTTATGGTGGAATTGGAGATGATTTTAAAACTGCTTTAAATGAAATTGTAATGCCTGATTTAGAGGTGATAAAGAAACATTCTGATGCAGCAGACCAAAGTGAAGTACTAGAAGAAATAGCAGAAAATACCTCATCTACTAATAGTGATGGAAATAGCACAACATCTACAACTACTGATAAAGAAGAAAGTACTATAAGAGATAAAATATCAACCTCTTTAAGTGATAAAGTTTCAACTGTTTTTACAAGTCTTTTTCAAGGGACTGGCTCTTCTCTATTTACCGCTATAACAAATGAGATGTTAGGGGGAGTTGGAAGTTTAGTTTCTGCTATCATGCCACTTGTAGATATAGTTATGCAGGTTGTAAATCCACTAAATATTTTATTAACAATAATAGGAGGCTTTGTTTCAGTAATGGAGCCAGCTTTAAATGCTGTATTTGCACCTTTAATAGATGTCTTTACCTGGATTGGAGAAGCTATAGCTTCCACAACACTTCCATTACTAGACGAACTTCATAAAGTCTTTTCTGTAATTGCTAATGTTATATTTGCTGTGTTATCTCCAATTATTCAATCCCTTGAGCCTTTGTTCTTAGTACTTTCAGGAGTAATTGAAGCTTTACTTCCAATTCTTTTATTGGTTGCAAAAGCTTTTACTATTTTGATGTCGCCTGTTCAATTCTTAGCTGATTTGTTTTCATGGTTAGGCTCTTGGATAAAATATCTAGGAGAAGCAATAGGGGTTACAATTTATAATTTATCACATCCTTTTAGTAGTAAAAAAAGTTATGGGTCCATTCCTGGGAAATTCACATCCGATGCATTTAGTGGATTATCTGATAGATTAAGTGCTATTGATTCTTTTTCAAATCAAGATACAACAGCGACAGATTCTGTTGCAACTAATACTGCTGTTAGTAGTGCTGGGTACCAAGGTGGAACTCAAGTAACAATCAATATATACCAACAAGCTCCAATAGTTGGAGATGGAGGAATGAGAGCTTTTGCAATAATGATAAAAAATCAGTTTGAGGAGCTTAATTATTATGGAGTATCTGTATAATGGCAAAAATAAATAATCCAACGCTTTATTTAACTTTTTTAGAAAATGATATTCAGGCTAATCACGAGCTTAATCAAGTAATTAGTAGGAGTGATATTGTTTATCATTCTCTTAGTTTTAAGTATCAATTATTAAATGGATTGAAATCTTCATCAAATCAAATATCACTTCAACTATATAAGACATGCTCAAGTATTGAAGATATTATTGTAACAAATGGAGATATAAAAGCTGTATTAAAAGATGGAAGTAAGACTGTTTTTACAGGGTATCTTTCTTCAAATCATAACTGGTCTATTTCATCAACGGGTGAGAGTGTATTGAATCTCACGATTGAGGATGTTGGAACTAAATTGCTAGTTAAATCTTTTATAGAAGATGGAGAGTATCTAATTAATTCATCAGCATACCAGGCTCTTTATGATGTTTGCACTGTTGCTGGAGTTTCAATAGCCCAAGATTGTGAGATAATATTAGATACAGTTACAAAAAAAGTTGAGAGTGGCACAACCTGTAAAGATATAATAGATCAATTATTATATGAATTAGGGTATGTCTATTATTTTAATGAATATGGTAATTTAGCAGTTTATAAAATTGAGTGTAATTCAACTGAAAACTTAAGAGTAATAGATAAAGATTATTTATATTGTGTTGGAAATTCAGCAATAAATATTAAGAAAAATATAAGAAAATATAATGGTGCAAAAGTTACCTATACGAGATTAGGAAATGCTACAGATTATTTAATATATAGAAATACAACAGGGAAAGATGATACTCACCCCTATTGCTATTTTTCACTTAACCCTAATGAGTATTTTGATGGTGTTGAAATTTATGAAGGAGTTGAAGGGGATGATACTTTTAGAACACCTTCTTTAGTTCAAGCTTGTAATGCAAAAAGCGAAACTGAGATAGTAGGAAGTAATGAAATAATATCTGTTGCTAATGTTTCTATGATATTAAAGGCTCAGACTGGAAGTATAGAAGGGTCTATTAATTGTGCTGGTGGAACTAATTTATTGATTGATGTAAAAAATAATGGATCTATTCCTTATTATATTACCCAGCTTGATGCAATAGCTGATATTGTTTTTGTAAAAGATACGAACATTGTTAGTACAACTGATACTATATCTCAAGATAGTGATAGCTCAAGTTCAATAATATGTGAAGAAGTAAAATACATTCATACAAAAGAGATAGCAAGTTATCATGCTAATTTAATATCTCAATACTATAGATATGCAAACACCCAATATGAATTTTATTCAACTGAAGATTTAGAAAATGGAAGTGTTATAACTCTATTTGATAATTTATATTCAGGATTGAAAGTTAATGTATTAATTTATGCAAAAACTTTTACTGACCAAAGTGACATTATAAAATACTTAGCTGTTGGGATAAGTAAATTTGATTTGACAAAGAATGTCTATTATCAAAGTCTAGCAAAAGCAAAAAGTACTACTAAGGGTGAAGATGGTAAATCATTTAGCGTAGTAATAGAATCTTCAAATGGAACTCTTTTTAGATCTAATTCAATAAATACTACTCTAACTTGTAAGGTTTATCAAAACTCAATTGATATTAGTGATACCCTTGAAGATTATCGTTTCAAATGGGTTAGAAAAACAGATGATGAAATAAGTGATGAAGCCTTTAATACATCCTCAAAAGCACTCTATAAAAAATCAATAACAGTAGAATCACAGGACTGTATAGGACGAACAGTTTTTAATTGTGAAGTCGATTTAGAAAACATATAAAACAGGAGACACAAAAAATGAGTAAAACCTCAGCATCTTTTACCATCATGGATTATACAGATGGTATTTCATTAATCACGGGCATTGATTCTAATTTGCCATTAACATCTCTATACGATACTGCTAATCAAGAACTTCATCCGTCTTGGGCTGGAGATACATCCCTTATTATAACCCCTAATATTATGAAGGCTGGAAGTGCAACTAGCCTCTTATCTTCAATGACTAATAAAGGATGGAAGAGAAGAGCAGCAGGGGGAGATTGGATATCTGTTGTTAGTGGACAAAATGGAGAGAGTATAAATTCTACAACTGGGGCATTAACCGTTGCAGAAGATAAATTGGTAGGTGATGTTTGGCAAATTGATTATAAATTTAGTGGAACATATCTAGATACAAATTTAAATTTAACTTTTCCTGTTGAAGTAAGTATTACTTTATCAAGAGTTGCAAATGGTACATCTTTTGTAGTTGCAAGAGCATATTCAATTGATGGTTCTCAATTTAAAAATGGAACACCCTCCTCTTTAAAAATTAAAGCAGAGCTTATAAGAGGAACAACAACTGATGCAACAAATTTATCCTACGCTTGGGAAAAATCAACAAATGGAAGTACTTGGACATCTGTAACAGGAAGTACAAATATATTAAGTGTTACTCCATCCCTCGTTGATAGTTTTGCAATGTTTAGATGTCATATTAGTGATACAGACTCCTCTTCTGATACTTATAACCAAACTTTTACAACGGAAGGGGTTTCAATTTTAGATGTATCAGATCCTTATCAAGCAGTAATTGAATCAACTGCTGGTAGTTTTTTTAAGAACAATAGTGGCTCTACTATTCTTATATGTAAAGTTTATCAAAATGGAGTTGAGATTGACACAGCAGGAAGTTCATTAACTTATAACTGGGTGAAAACAGATAAAGATGGAAATCCTGATGCATCTTTCTCCCCGACTGCTGTTGCTAGTGGTTCTATTGTAAAAACTAAGAAAAAAGCAATATCAGTTTCTCATGAAGAAGTTGATATTAAATCCACATTTTTCTGTGAGGTATCATAAATGAAAGCGAGTTCTAGTATTACTTTAATACATATTGTTGATGGGGAAGATGGGATTTCTGTTATCTCTATTGATAATCAATTTGCTATAAGTAATTTAATCACTAATATTCCTATGTCAGATTGGAATAATAATATACCAATAAGAAATGAAGGTGAGATAATTTGGAAAAGAGAAATAATTACTTACTCAGATTCAACTACTAAAATATTAAGCCCTCATCCAATAACAGGTGATAAGGGTGATACTGGAACTCCAGGTGATATATCAATAGGACTTGGATATAAAATAAATCATACAAGTTTGACAAGTAGTAATGATGGTGAAATTTTTGCTCATGGATTTATTAATGGGGTTGCAGCAAATATAAATGGTTGGATTTATTTTGAAGGGACTAGGTATACAGTAATAGTTGGATATTTAAATCCAGGATCAGTTTATAATAGTTTTCCATATTCAGCTTATATTGGAGTTAGAAAATCAAGTCCTTCTAAGATAGTTGCAATTAGATTTGATAGCTTTACTAAAACTTTTTTATTTATCGATAGTGAAAATACTTATACAGGAACTGTCGATGAGAGCGATTGGTTTATCATAGGTGAATTTGGCATGAGTAATTCAGAGTTAATATCCTATGCTTCATTCTACAATGAAGGTAAATCTTTAGCTGCTATCAAAGAAGAAGAGTTATTAAAAAGTGGTAAACTAGTTATTGAATGGGATAGTAGTACTATTAACATAAAGGCTCTAAATAACCAGGGGTATATTTCTTACAATGGGAATAGCATATTTTTTCAAAGTACTAGCAAAACCTTTTCTAATGCTGGGGAAGGAATAATAATAGGAAATTTAAATACGAATAATATCCTTTTCTGTAAGGTTGAATTAGGGGAGACTTTATATAACTCTCAAAGTGTAAAAACAATTAATTTTCTTGATTATGAATCAAATACTCTTATTACAACAAGACATGAAGCTTTAGTTGATTATGGGTTTATAAAGATTGGTGAATTTATGATAGATGATTTAGGGGTTGTTAAAACTGCATCTATAGGAGAAAGTGAACCTTTAGAATCTTATTTACAAAAAGCTTTTATGAAATTGTTTAAAATTGGTAATATATCTTCTTCTAATTTTGAAGATTGGCTTGATGCAATAGATTTAAAAAATTTCTATCAAACTTTAGTTGTTTCAAATTTATTTGTTAATGCTCTTTTAGCTAATGATGGTCAATTTTTAAACTCTCTAAGAATTTCTAAAGATAATATAGAAGGTAATTTAAATGATAAATTAGATAAACCTAATCTGTTTAAAGATGGAATAACTTTAAATCCTGATGGCTCTATGCAAGCGAATTGGGATGGTTTAGATGAAACAACTGGATATCCAAAAAGTGGGTGGAAGATAGGTGGAGATGGTCAATCTTTTTTTAAGGGTGCAACAATTATTGACGCAAATGTTCAAGGTTTAACAGCTGATCAGATATCTCATAATGCCTTAACAACAGTTGATGAAGGGGATGAAACAACTATAGAATATACCCTTCCTAAAAATGAATGGTTAGGTAGTGATTATTTTGATCAATTTGAAGAAAATCATATAACTAGGGCTAATCACTCAATCTCTTATGATAATAAAACTTGGGAATATTTTTTAAAAACTTCTATTAGTGATAGATATCTTTTAATAGATACTACACCACATACTACTTCAATATCAGCACACGAAAGGGAAACTATAGGGACTTGGACAAATACTTTTGGATATCCTGTTTATGTAAAAGCTAAAGCCACTTTAGGTGGTAGTATGAATGAGATTATTTGGAGTGTTTATGGTGGTACAAAAACAAGAATAGTTGAAAAAAATTCAGACAGAGAAGTAAATATAATATTAAGAGAAGGAGAAACTTTGAAAGCTGAGGGACATTCTTGGGCTTTGTGGGGTTCTCAAGATGCTTCAATTAACTATGTTTACTTTTATAAAGCCTTTAATACTGGTGCAAACTTATTTATAGATTATTTGCCTATAAATCACACAGTAGTACAAGGTGAAGCGTATGATACTGATAATTTATTAATAAAAAATATATTAAATGGTATTGTTGTACCAGCTTGGGTAACTTATGTCTATATTTTTGTTAATAACTCTATCGGTGATAATTGGTATATGAATTACACGGGCTTGGAAAATGTGTTTAAAGTGACAATAAATAGTTCAGACATTATATATATTCCAACAAACGGAAGTTGCTACTGTTCCGCATATTTTGTTGTTGATGTTAGTGATTATAGCTCAAGTGTTAGTTTAAGGTTTGATTGTCAATTGAAAAGAAGAGATAAAGATGGGGATGATGATAGAGATTATCTTTCTATAGATTGTATAGATGTTGGATATGTGCGTTGGCAATCAAGAATTGATAATGGGTTTCATTTATTTAGTCCCTCTAGAAATGAAAATGCTTATTTTTATCCAAATAATTATTATAAAACTGGTATTATGTTTAATGAAATAAGCTCTTTAAACTATTTAACAAAGGTTAATAAAGCTGATTTTATTTCAGGCTTATATAATTATATAAGTTCGGATTTAAGAGATAGTTGGTTAATTTTAAAAGATGCAACTACTCATTATTTATTAATTGATGGAGTAGCTACTAATATTGTTCAATTGTTTATAACAAGTTCTTATATAAAAGTAATGCTTACTAACGGTAATGTTGCAACTTTAATTCAAGACACTAGATACAATTCATTACAAATACATGCTATTTCTACAGCTAGTGTAGAGTCTATTGAAACTGGTCATATTATCCCTAAAACTACAAATAGGGTAATTGGGCAAGCTGGGAAAGAATTTCAATCAGCGCATATTAATGTTATAACAGCTCCTATTATTTATTCATCAAGTACAAGTGGATATTTTAAAGGGAAAGTATATGCAGGATAAAGGAAATAATTATGAGTTGGTATAGTGGAAATCAAATAACTGCTAGTAAATTAAATAGTGAGAATAATTTAGTGGTACATACATTAACTATTGGTAATAATGTTGCAACTACAAAAACAAAAGTATGCTATATTCATAAGCCTTCTAATCCTAATCAAATAATAGCACATTGTTGGTTTCATTCCCTTGATGGTTGGTGGGGGCATGCTTCAGACCACTATATTAAAGTATGGAAAAGTAATTCAAGTGGATCAGAAATTAGTCTTATAGTAAATAAATCTTGGACCAGTTATCAAGATTATTTATCATATGATATTTTAGGAAGTCAAATTCCATCATCAGGTTGGTATAAATTTTATATTAAACAGACCAACGACTGGGGTGGAGAACAAATTACTATGCAAATAAAATCATATCCAATGAGTGCTGTTAAAGGACATCAAATTGTCGAATATAGTAGTAGTGGAAATAGGATTTATAGAAATCAATTAACAGCAAGTAAATTAAACGGACATTATATAACAACACTATAAAAAGGAGAATAAATGACTAATCTAATTATCAAAAAGAATGATGAATTAATTTTAAATTTAGAAATTAAGAATTTTATGTTAAATGAAAAAGAACTTACTTTAACTATAAAAGAAGATAAATTTATTGATATACCAATGTTTTTAAATGAAATGTATAGCATTACAATTGAAAGTGATATAAATATTGGAATTTCTGAAAAAGCAGCTTTATATAAAAGCTATTTATTTGTTGTAACAGATGATGAAATACAACAACAGGATGAAGAAGGAAATATTGTATTAGAAAAAATAAATAGAATTTCATCAAATCAATTAGTTTTTTATTATTTATAATTATCATAAAACCATAATACCAACTTGGGATTTATCCTGGGTTGGTAATTTTTTTTGCCCAAATTTTGACAAAGGGGGGGGTGAGTTTTTTCGGTAATAGTAGAGGGGTAAAAAAATATGACTATAGATGAAAAAGAAAAAGTATCTCAAATGAGAAAACAAGGACTTAGTTATGCAACCATATCTTCAATACTAAATATTTCAATTAATACCATTAAATCTTACTGCAAATATCATAATTTAAAAAAAACTAATAATACTGATGATTCTATATCTTATTGTCAAAATTGTGGAGAAGTCTTAACTCACATAAAAGGGAAAAAAGCTAAGAAGTTCTGTTGTGATAGTTGTAGATATCAATGGTGGTACAAACACAGAAGTAAAACTACACGAGAATATATTTGTCCAACATGTGGTACAAAATTTAAAGTTTATGGTAAAACTGCCAGGAAATATTGCTCACACGAGTGTTATATAAAAGCCAGATTTAAGGAGAAATAATATGGATAGTAAGAATTTTACAAATCAGAAAAAGTACAACTCATCACTTTATTTATTGGATAGTTTGAAAGAAAAGAAGTTAATTAAGACCCCTGAATATAACAGAGCTAAGAAACTTTTAGCTAAAAAATATAAGCCAATGATACAATGCTAATTCTTTACACAGACTTGATTTAGTTGAAAAAATAGAGCATTAATAGTGTATCAAGTAAGAGGTAAAAATGAAAAAAATAATTAGAATTGGAGCTACTAATACCTCAAATATTAATAAGAGAAAAGTAGCTGCATACGCTAGAGTTTCAGTTGATTATGAAGCCAATTTACACTCCCTTGCAGCTCAAGTAAATTATTATACTTCGTTAATAAAAAGTAGAGCTGATTGGGAATTTGCAGGAATTTTTTCTGATGAGGGTTTGAGCGGAACTAAAGTAAATAGACCAGGGTTTCAAGAATTATTAAACCAATGTAATCAAGGTAATGTTGATATGATAATAACCAAATCAATATCAAGGTTAAATAGAAATACAGTTGATTTATTAGATACAGTTAGATCCTTAAAAGAAAAAGGAATAAATGTTTATTTTGAGAGAGAGAATATAAATACAATTTCACAAGATGGTGAATTGTTTCTATCCCTTCTAGCCTCTTTTGCACAAGAAGAATCAAGAAGTATTAGTGAAAATACTAAGTGGGCTATTAGAAAAAGGTTTGAAGAAGGGATATTTACTCATAAAAATATTTATGGTTATAGATGGAATGGTAATGAATATAAAATTGTTGAAGAAGAAGCTGAAGCAGTTAAGTTAATATTTAATAGTTATCTTGATGGTATGAGCCCCCATAAGATAGTTAAACTATTAAACTCAAAAGGTTATAAACCTTTAAATAAAGATGAATTCTGCTATGAAAGTGCATGGTTGATTCTTAGGCAAATTAATTATTCAGGAGATTCAATTCTACAAAAAACATTTATTGAAAATCATCTAACTCATAAAAAGAAAATCAATAGAGGTGAACTTCCAAAATATTATGTGGAAGGAACTCATCCAGTAATTATTGAAAAAGAATTATTTAATAAAGTACAAGAAGAAATAGAGAGAAGAAAGGCCTTAGGTTATAGAGCAAATCAATCATTAACCTTTAGTTGCTTTACTTCAAAACTCTATTGCTCTATTTGTGGAAAGACTTATAGAAAGAGAACAATTCCAAATAAAAGCTGTACTGGAAAAATAAGCCATTATAAAAAATGGGTTTGTGGAACAAAGATAGCTAAAACTGCTCATGTATGCCCATCTTGTAATGTTCCTGATAAAGTACTTCACCAATTATCAGCTGAGGTAATTAACAGAGAAGTATTAGATGAAGAATTGTTTGATGCTCTAATTGAAAAGATAACAGTTGGAGAATATGAACTATTCTTTCATTTTAAAGATGGCCAAATAATTAAGAAAACATGGCAACCAAAGAAAAATCATAAGACAAGGATAAAAAACAATGACAAGGAAAGTAAAGAAGATACCAGCAACATTAGGACAATATTCGAAAACACCTTTATCGCAGATAAAGAAGAAGAATGTCGCAGGATATGCTAGGGTTTCAACAGATAATAAAGAACAATTATCAAGTTATGAAACACAAGTAAATTACTATACTAAATATATAAACAGCAAAGCTGATTGGAATTTTGTAAAGGTTTATACTGATGAAGGAATATCAGGAACTAGTACCAAAAAACGTGAAGGCTTTAAATCAATGGTTCAAGACGCACTTGATGGAAAGATTGATTTAATAATTACCAAGAGTGTTAGTAGATTTGCTAGAAACACAGTAGATAGTTTAACAACAGTTAGAAAATTAAAAGAGAAAGGAATAGAAATCTATTTTGAGAAAGAGAACATCTGGACACTTGATAGTAAAGGGGAATTACTAATTACTATAATGTCCTCTCTTGCTCAAGAAGAATCTAGATCCATTTCAGAGAACTGCACCTGGGGAATCAGAAAGAAATTTGAAGAAGGGGTTGTTAGAATGTCTTATGTTACTTCTTTAGGATATGAAAAGGATAAGGATGGTAATATAGTTATAAATGAAAGAGAGGCTAAAATAGTTAAATATATTTATTCTAGATTTCTACATGGATTGACTCCAAATTTAATTGCAGCAGAATTAGAAGCTAAAAAAGTTCCAAATGTTAGAGGGGATGTTAAATGGTATGGATCCACTATAAAAAACATGTTACAAAACGAAAAATATACTGGCAATGCTATTCTTCAAAAAACATATTCCGTTGATTTTTTATCAAAAAAGAGACTGAAAAATAATGGAGAGATTACAAAGTATTATGTAGAAAACAGTCATCCAGCTATTATATCTCAAGCTAAATTTGATTTAGTTCAAGAAGAGTTTGAAAAAAGAGGTGCTTATCCTAATAGAAGTACTAGTGCTAATCTATTCTCTAATAGAATTGTTTGTGGTAAATGTGGTGGTTTGTTTGGTAGAAAGATTTGGCATTCTAATGATAAATATAGAAGAGTTGTTTGGCAGTGTAATGATAAATATAAGGGGGAAGTTAAATGTGATAATGTTCATCTAAGTGAAGATGAAATATATAAATCAATACTAGAAGCTATAAATAAAGTAATAGTTGAAAAAGATGAAATAATTGAGAATTGTGAATTAATCTTAAACAAAGTATTAGATACTAAAAAGTTAAAGATAAAAGAAGCGGAGCAAGCAAAAGAGCTCAATAAAATATCAAAGCAAATTGAACAACTAGTTGAAGGTAATTCTACTATTATTAATAACCCAGGGGCTTTTAATGAAGATTATAATAATCTATCAGCAGAGTATTTTGCCATTCAAGAGAAACTTGAAAAGACACAAGCTATTCTAGCTGATAAGTATTCTAGGAAAATACAGATTGATAGATTTCTAGAAACTATTAGAGCCCAGGATGATTTAATAACAGAATTTTCTCCAAAGCTTTTTATATCAATTGTTGATATAGTTGAAGTATTTTCAAAAAAAGAGATAAAGGTACATTTCAAGAATGGTGAAATAGTTGTTGTTGATTTGTTGAGGAGAAAGAAAGATAACTAATATATTATAGAACATTTTAAGTTTTTCTCAGAATTTGTATATTTGGTAAATGTCAGAAAAAAAATAATATTAGTTTCATTATTTTTATAGTTTTTGTTTTGAAACTGTGCTAAAATTCATCTATTAAAATTTTCTTTATTGAGGTGGGAAGTATGTCAAAAAAAACTATTTTATTTTTATCATTATTGATATTATCAACTTTTATTTATGCTGATGATAATATTAATACTAATAATCAAAATGTTGTTGTGAATATAAATTTAACTGACGAATTAAAATCAACTTTAATTCCAGAAGGAGTTGAATTGCAAGCAAAGAGTACTAAGACTTTGAGTCTAGGAGCATTTGATCCTTTTATAGGTAATTGTACAAACGTATTAATTGATGGAGAAGTGTTTACTCAAAAAGTTACAGGTATAAATTTATTATTAGGTTATACTTGGAAAAATTATTTTGGTGATGGATTGCCTTTAAACAAAGCTGGAGGTTGTGCATATTATTCTTTAGGTACTTTAGTCTTTTTTGTTCCTATGGCAAATATTGGTTATGATTACAGATTTAATGAAAGTTTTGTAATGGGCTTAAGTTTGTTGGGTTTAACTGCAACATTTTCAATGTAAATAAATTATTTAAAGAAATGTATTCTTTCTTGTTTGATTCAATTTAGAGTACATTTTTTTATAAAAAAACTAAAAAAGACACAAGCTGTTCTAGTTAATAAGAATTCAAGAGAAATACAGAATAATAGATTATTTGAAACTATCAAAAAACAGGATGAATACAAAAAGAGTTTTCTTTTAAAGTTATTTACTTCCCTTTTTGATATAGTAGAAGTATCTTCAAAAAGAGATTAAAATTTAGGAGTGAGTATAATGAAAGAATATAAAACATTGTTTTTTGAATTAACAAAAGGATTGCCTGAAATTGAGGCTAAAATAAATTCTTTTGCGAGAGATGGCTGGAAAGTTATTTCAGTAATTAGATTGCCAACACCTTCAACAAAATTAGGTTATTTAGGGCAAACTATAAATTCACTATTATATCATTTAGAAAGAGAAAAACCTGAATAACTTATTTTTAGTTAGAATATTCATAATATTTGAATATTCTCCCGTTAAACTATCATTGATATCTACTTAGACTACTACCTTTGTTTTATGCAATATCAATTCAAGAGAAACTTGAAAAGACACAAGCTATTCTAGCTGATAAGTATTCAAGAAAAATACAGATTGATAGATTTCTAGAAATTATTAAATCCCAAGATGAATTAATAACAGAATTTTCTCCAAAGTTGTTTATTTCCATTGTTGATATAGTTGAAGTATTTTCAAAAAAAATCATTTCAAGAATGGTGAAATAGTTGTTGTTGATTTGTTGAAGAGAAAGAAAGATAATTAATATATAATATTTTACACTATTAGAATTATTGCTTTAAATTTTCATGGTACTTTTTTTAATTATACTATTAAACCATATAAAGCAAATAATATTAATACTTATGATTCGAAGTGTTATGAACTAACTAAAAATCAAACAAACGTAATAGCTGAGGATTGTGCTAATTTAATACCTTAAAAAGTTTTTAAATATGATTAATTCAAGTTTTATGATATTTATAATTATGTTTGTCATAATCCAAAAAGAACGGGTGACTAAATTCTTATAAGCCAAAAGAAAATAAATTTCTATAAAAAATGCAAAAATTTCATTTGCAATAATTGTAAATTTTATAACACTTAAAAAATGAATTAGTATAACTCTTATTTTTCATGATTATATAGTCCCCAATTCCCCATTTAAAGTACAATAGGCAGATTTGACAATTATAATTAAACTTAAAGGCAAAGGTTACTAAAAATTTTCGAGATATTCAATTTGCTATAAAAATATGGATATTAAAATGTTGCAAGAAGTACCCATTGTTCCTATTGAGAGGAATTTATAAGCATCTGGTTGTGAATACTTACGTGTAAATGGTACAATGAAAATGTAGTTTTTAGTTTACTTTTACACTTACGCTTGGGTTTGTAAGGTGCTAAGCTTTTTTTTGAATAAATTAGGCATGTCTTTTCAATCTGCAAAAGGATTCTGATTTTAAAATTGCCTAACCGCTATAATTGGTAAAGATTTATCTTTTTCATAGTAACTGTAAGGGGAAACGCCGTTTACTTCGGTAGCAGAAATTTCAGAAGAACTTTGATACGCTAATTTTAGCTCGCATTCTTTCGCTACTCTATTATATAAATATAGTTCTTTATAACTTGGTAAGAACCAGTCAGAATAGTCATTGTAATCTAAATCTGAGCAAATTTTTGCGGAATAGAGGTTTGATATTTCATTATTGGATATATCCGCAGATATGTATGAATAGTCACCCATAACTGATGTAATTATCTCTGTATTCGTTTTACCCGTTCCTATATCCTTTGAAGTTCCATTGATTTTAGCAGTAAGCCCATTTTTCCTATAGTATCCAAATATGAAGTTTGGATAGGAGACCCCTTCTGCGGCACCTACTATTATTTGAGAGTAAGTTTTGTTTTCTACGCTATTAAAAGATACGTTCCTATAGATTATATCTGGAGTAGCTTCTAGATAGCGCCAACCATCTGAGTAGTAGCCCTTATCATAAAATAATATCCCTTCAGCAGGACCTGAGAGCTGATAAAATCCTTTTGTTTCATCAGAACATGATAAGTTTTCTCCAGTAGCAATGGCTCTTATTAATCTTGCTCTACCTGTTATTTCTATACTATTTCCTGTATATAATTTAGTTGTTGCAGATGTTCGTGGGTTGGAGCCGTCAATTGTATAATATATGTTGATATCAGAACTGTCTGAAGACATTTGAAGGGAAATTTTTTCATCAAAATCAAATTTACCTTCATCAACAGAAAATGTAGGAGGTATTGCAGTAACAGAAATAGTTCGGGAGGTAGTAGGTGAATCTTTTGAAATTCCATTAGCTTCTTTATATTTAGTGATTGCGGTGATTGTATTTACCGATTTATCTATATGTATAGGTTCAACATATAAGTTTCCATTAGAAGTCATATCTTCATCGTTTATCCAGTAATATATATAAGAATCAGTATTATAATTTTTTATTTCAAATAAAGAATTGTCTTGTACATCTGTGCCTTCTGCTGGGAAAAAAGGACTGTTGTCAAAAATATTAGGGCGGCAGAAATAATTTTCTGGATACTCTTGATATTCTGAAATGTACCAAGAACATTTGCTGCCATTGTAGTAGTAGGTTATATGATTATCTTCTAGTAAAGTATCATTCCAAAGATAAGAGTGGTATTCCCCTACAAGAGTAAATTGCTTATCATTTGATTCTCCCTCTTTCCATATATTTAAAAGAGGATCAAGAGGTCTCCCATTATGAGTAATATAGTTTTGATCTGAATAGAAATAATTATAAGTTATTTCTTCTCCTGATGGACTTATAATTTTGAGGTTCCCAGATTCTATATTCCAAGTCATATCAACCACATTATCAATATAGGATACCTGTAAAATTCCATCATTCCTAAAATTATATTTCATCTCTGGGAACAATGGATGTAAGTATTCTCCGACAATTGGAGAATTAATTTCAGGGATTGTTTGGTTAGATGATAAATCTTGAACAGAATTTACATTCATATTACAACTAGCTAATAGAAGAATTGTACATAATATCATTAGCAATTTTTTCATTTTATTCCTCTTGAATAAGTATTTTGTTTTGAATTATTTAACTAATAATTATTATTACAAAAAAGAATAATTAAAGCAATATAATAAAAGGGAAAAGCTTAAGCAGTTTTTTAAGGTTTAAGTCTTATGAGGTAAAGAAAATCTTTAGAAATCACCGTATTATTATTCAACCAAATATCCCCATGACTAATTTTTACAAGACATAAAACTATAATAAAAAAAAACTATGTAGAATAATGGGCATTATAAAACAAATTATATATAAAATTGTATATATTATTTATATTTATAAATACTCGTTTTATACACCCTAAAGCCACTTTAGCGTGTAATTGTATTGGAATTGGTGTACCAATGCAATATTCCCCTTTGTAAATGATACAAAAATAAATATATGTATATGATACTCTAAAAGTCC
>NPIF01000158.1_pt1 | contig 63203 bp, 64 predicted proteins | sample 8637461 | NCBI WGS metagenome assembly NPIF01 (sample SAMN07420641, study PRJNA396082) | bioreactor metagenome | isolation source: sample BR12 brine-fed electro-methanogenic bioreactor BR | place: Japan: Kochi | collected 2016-12-09 | reverse complement strand
TTCCCGGAGATGTGCGAAGAACCGTAAAAAACGGGCTGGATTCACGAACCGAGGCTGTTAGACTAGGTCTAATATTGTGTCAATGACTGCCCACCATAGCGACCATGGCCAAGAGCTCTGCAAATATCCGCCTCGTGCACGTCAAGCGCGCGTGCGAGGAGTGCGCCGTCCGGCGCCTGTGCCTGCCCACCAGCCTGGCCGAGTCCGATCTCGAATCCCTGAGCAGCCTGGTCCAGCGCCGCGGCCCCTTCCAGAAGGGTGACCTGATCTACCGTGCCGGGGAGGATTTCAATTCCCTGTTCGCCCTGCAGAGCGGCTCGGTGAAGACCTACGGCCTGACCCACGATGGCGAGGAGCAGATCACCGGTTTCCACCTGGTGGGCGAACTGCTGGGAATGGATGCCATCGGCAACGAGGTGCATCCCTGCAACGCCATCGCCCTGGAGACCACCTGGGTCTGCGAGATGCCCTACGCCAAGCTCTCCGAGCTGGCCGAGCTGGTGCCCGGACTGCAACGGGAGATGTTCCGCGTACTGGGCAAGGAGATTCGCCAGGACGAGCATGCCCTGATGCTGGTGCGGCGGTTGCGGGCCGAGCAGCGGGTGATGCGCTTCCTCAACAGCCTCTATCAGCGCATGCGTGAACGCTATGGCCTGATCGAGGAGATCCCGTTGCCCATGAGCCGCGAGGATATCGCCAACTACCTCGGCCTGGCTCCCGAGACCCTGAGCCGTGCGCTGACCAAGTTGCGCAACGACGGGGTCATCGATGTCACCACCCGCAGCGTCCGCTTCCTCGACATGGTGGCCGTCTGCCGGCTGGCGTGTTAGGACACGCGGCCCCGATTCTATCGCCACGGCGCACACGGAGAATGCCGGGGATCCGCCGAAGAAACCCCGGTCAGTGCAATTGTCTGCGGTAGGGTTGAAGAGGTATCCGGCCTTGCCGGGGCGTTGAAGGTCGGAGCGGACTATTCCGGCAGGGCGCCGCTCTTCCGCAGAAGCACTTCCACGGCCGCCGCCAGCGCCCCGTAGCCGGCGCCGTTCAGGTGCACGGCATCCGCCTTGAGCGTCTCCTCACCCTCCAGTTCCGCCAGCGCCTCCGCCTCCAGGGGCACCCCGGCCTGCTCCGCGACCTCCCGGTACAGCGTGGGCACCGAGAGCAGCAGCCCGGGCCTGGGCACCCCGATGAGCGCCACCGCCGCACCGCTTGCCTGCGCCAGCTTCACCATCCGCGACAGGTTGCGTTGCAGCGTCTTCCCGCTCTCCAACCGCAACAGATCGTTGCCGCCGTGGCAGATGAGTACCAGGGCGGGGCGATGGCGTTCCAGGAGCGCCGGCAGGCGTTCGACGCCCGCGCTGCTGAGCTCGCCGGGACGACCGGCGTTGATTACCCTCAGCCCGGTACGGCGGGCGAGCTGTTCCGGGTAGCCCAGTCCGGGGGCGGCGCCGGTGCCGTAGGTGAGGCTGTCGCCGAAGGCCAGCACCACGGCACCCGGCTCCAGGAGCGGCAGCCGGGTTGGCTCCGCACACCCGGAGAGAAGCAGGAGGAGAGCGAGTACTGGGAGCCGTGTCCGGCCGGACGCACAGGCGGAGGATGCCCCGCGTCCGCGACCGGGCACCGCGTCAGGAGGGGGCCAGCAGGCGTTCCAGGATGCCTTCATAGATCAGCGACAGGCGATCGAGATCCGCCCCGATCACGTGTTCGTCCACCTTGTGGATGGAGGCGTTCACCGGTCCGAGCTCCACCACCTGGGCGCCCGTGGGGGCGATGAAGCGTCCGTCGGAAGTGCCGCCGGCGGTGGAGAGGCGGGTCGGCTCGCCGGTGGTATCCGCCACCGCGGCGCAGGCCGCCTCCACCAGGGCGCCGGCGGGGGTCAGGAACGGATTGCCGCTCAGGTTCCAGCTGAGATCGTAGGTCAGCTTGTGGCGCTGGAGGATTGCTCCCACCCGTGCTTCCAGTTCCGTCTGGGTGACGGCGGTGGAGAAACGGAAGTTGAACTGCACCTCCAGATCTCCGGGAATCACGTTGGTGGCCCCGGTGCCGGCGTGGATGTTGGAGACCTGGAAGGTGGTGGGCGGGAAATCCCCGCTGCCCTCGTCCCAGGTGGTGGCGGCCAGTTCCGCCAGGGCCGGCGCGAAACGGTGGACCGGGTTGTCCGCCAGGTGCGGGTAGGCCACGTGCCCCTGCACGCCGTGCACCACGAGCCGGCCGCCGAGGGAGCCCCGCCGGCCGTTCTTGATGACGTCGCCGAGCCGCTCCTCGCTGGAGGGCTCTCCCACCAGGCACCAGTCCATCTTCTCGCCGCGGGCCTCCAGGTGCTCCACCACCCGCACCGTGCCGTCCACGGCGGGGCCCTCCTCGTCGGCGGTGATGAGGAAGGCGATGGCGCCGGCCGGTTCAGGGTGGCGGATGAGGAACCGTTCGACGGCGGTGACCATGGCGGCGATGCTGCCCTTCATGTCGGCCGCGCCGCGGCCGTAGAGAATGCCGTCGCGAATCTCGGGTGTGAAGGGGGGGGAGCTCCAGCGTGCCTCGGGACCGGGCGGCACCACGTCGGTATGACCGGCGAAGGCGAGAACCGGACCCTGTTCACCGCGTCGGGCCCAGAAATTCTCCACTGCGCCGAAACGCAGCCGCTCCGTGCGGAAGCCGAGCCGCTCCAGGCGCTCCAGGAGCAGGGCCTGGCACCCGGCGTCCTCGGGGGTGACCGATGGGCGCCGGATCAGCTCAAGCGCCAGTTCCAGGGTGGGGGAGAGGGCGCCGCTCACGGAAACAGCCTTCCGTAGGCATCTGCGGAAAACCCAACCTCGCGCCGCTCGCCGAGATCCAGCACGGGGCGCTTGATGATGGTGGGATTGGCCGCCATCAGCCGCACCAGTCCCGCGGCATCCAGCCCTGTGCGCTCCGCCTCGGGAATCTTGCGCCAGCTGGGTCCCCGGCGGTTGATGAGCCTGTCCTCGCCCACCTCCGCGAGCCAGGCGCGAAAGCGCTCCGGATCGGTGCCGTCCGCCCGGAAGTCGTGGAATTGGTACTCCACCCCGCGCGCGTCCAGCCACCGGCGCGCCTTGCGCACCGTATCGCAGTTCCTGATGCCGTAGAGGGTGATCATTTTTTATACATTCGGAATAGACAGGATTGACAGGATTTACATGATTATTGAGTCGAGCTGTTATACCGGGCGGATAGGGAATGCTCTCGCCAACCCGGAAACATCCAGTCGGCAGGGAAAATCAGCATCAAGCCGCGCTCACGGTGCCATCGCACTGAAGGCAAAAGCCAATCCTGTTAATCCTGTGAATCCTGTCTATTCAAAAGATCAGATATCCCGGAGCAGTTCGTTGATGCCCACCTTGCTGCGGGTCCTCTCGTCCACCTGCTTGACGATTACCGCGCAGTAGAGGCTGTACTTGCCGTCCTTGGAGGGCAGGTTGCCGGAGACCACCACCGAGCCCGGGGGAATGCGGCCGTAGGTGATCTCGCCGGTCTCGCGGTTGTAGATGCGGGTGCTCTGGCCGATGTAGACGCCCATGGAGATGACCGAGCCCTCGCCCACGATGACCCCTTCCACCACCTCGGATCGGGCGCCGATGAAGCAGTTGTCCTCGATGATGGTGGGGGCCGCCTGCAGCGGCTCGAGCACGCCGCCGATGCCGACGCCGCCGGAGAGATGGACGTTCTTGCCGATCTGGGCGCAGGAACCGACAGTGGACCAGGTGTCCACCATGGTGCCGGAGTCGACATAGGCGCCGATGTTCACGAAGGAGGGCATCAGCACCACGCTGGGGGCGATGTAGGCGCCCCGGCGCACGGTGGCGTCGGGCACCACGCGCACGCCGTCGCGGCGGAACATCTCGTCGCTGTAGGCGGCATACTTGGACGGCACCTTGTCGTGGAAGCGGGTATAGCCGGCCTCGATGGTCTGGTTGTCCTCGAGCCGGAAGGAGAGCAGTACGGCCTTCTTCAGCCACTGGTTCACCTGCCAGTCGCCGTCGCGCTTCTCCGCCACCCGCAGCGCGCCGCGGTCGAGCTGCGCCAGCGCTTCCTGGACGGCATCGCGCACGTCCGCCGGGGCGTTTGCCGGGGTGAAGCTGGCCCGGTCCTCAAAGGCCTGCTCGATGATGTCCTGAATGTTGCTCATGTCCTTCCTCCGAGACTGCGGCGGCGACCCCGGGTCGCGGCGTGGTAATTGATAGGTGAAATCCTGTTGCATTGATTATGTTGCGGGTTAAGTATCAAGCGTTTCATACGGGGTGCCGCAAAATCGACCTGATACCTGTCCCTTATCCCCTGTCCCGTAATCAATCCCGTCCATTTGAATTCTATCCGAGAAAATCCCGTATCCGCTGCGCCGCCTCCACGCAGTCCTCCAGCGGCGCCACCAGGGCGATGCGCACGCGGCGCTCACCCGGGTCGCGGCCGGCGACGGGACGGGAGAGGTAGCTGCCGGGCAGGACGGTGACGTTGGTGCGGGCAAAGAGCTCGCGGGTGAACTCGGTGTCGGACACCGGCGTCTCCGGCCACAGGAAGAAGCCGCCCTCGGGGCGGTCGAGGGGGAGGGCGTCGGCGAGAATCTCCAGCACCGCATCGAATTTCTGCCGGTAGAGCTGCCGGTTGGCGCGCACGTGCGCCTCGTCACCCCAGGCCTTGGTGCTGGCGGCCTGCACGTGCAGCGGCATGGCGGAGCCGTGGTAGGTGCGGTAGAGGAGGAAGCGTTCGATAAGCCGCTGGTCACCGGCGACGAAGCCGGAACGCAGGCCGGGCAGGCTGGAGCGCTTGGAGAGACTGTTGAATACCAGGCAGCGCTCGAAGCCGGGGCGACCCAGCCGCTCCGCCACCTCCAGCAGACCCGGCGGCGGGCGCTCCTCGTCCAGGTAGATCTCGGAATAGCATTCGTCGGCCGCCACGACGAAGTCGTGCCGGTCGGCCAGCTCCAGCACCCGGGTCAGGAACGACTCCGGCAGCACGGCCCCGGTGGGGTTGCCGGGGTTGCACAGGTAGAGCAGCTGGCAGCGCGACCAGGTGCTCTCCGGGATCGAATCCAGGTCGGGCAGGAAGCCGGTTTCCGGCGGCGTGGCCAGGTAGCAGGGCTCCGCGCCGGCGAGCAGGGCCGCACCTTCGTATATCTGGTAGAAGGGGTTGGGCATGGCCACCAGCGGCTGGCGGGAGCGATCCACCAGCGCCTGGGCGACGGCGAACAGGGCCTCGCGGGTGCCGTTCACCGGCAGGATGTGGCGTTCGGGATCCACCCGTCCCGGCGCCAGCCCGTAGCGCCGGGTGAGCCACTCGGCCACGGCACCGCGCAACGCGGGCGTTCCCCGGGTGGCGGGATAGGCGGATACCCCGTGCAGGTGGGTGATCAGCTCCTCGAGGACGAAGCCCGGCGCGGCATGTTTCGGTTCGCCGATGGACAGCGGAATGGGGCCCAGTCCCGCAGGCGGCGTCACGCCGGCCTTCAACCGGGTCAGCTTCTCGAAGGGGTAGGGATGGAGTCGGTCGAGGTCGGGATTCATCTATCCGCACGGCGTGCCAAAACCCGAAGTATACGGGCTCGGAGCGGAGGGACCAATAATTGTGGGTGATGGGATAAGGAATTAAGGGATAAGGGGCGCGCCGTCCTGGATTCTCTGCCCGTCGCTCCGGGACCGCACCGCGGGGGCCGGTACCGGCCCCCGCGGTGCCGGGCTCAGCCCTTGATCCAGTTCTTGAAGTTGTCGAGGTTGTTCTCGCGACCGTCGGCGTAGCCCGCCTGGTAGGCGTCGGTGTCGGTCTGCTCCTCGCGCCCGGGGTTGTGCAGGAACCCGCTGGACCAGCCGGCGATGTATTCCGGGTCGACTTTCGCCTTCTCGAGCTGATCGACCGCTTCGTAATAGGTGTTGCTCATGGTCATTCCTCCGTTGGTTGTTATGGAATCGGGTCCAGCCGCGATTCCTCGTGCCGGATAACCCGAAAAGACCGACTAAAATGGTAAAGATATAATAACCAACGAATCCGCTCTGTCAATCTCTAGCAGCCTGTCGGACTTGAGCGATCGTAGCGAGCCGAGTGGGAGAGCGAGGACAGATGGGGCCGATTTTGAGGCGCATAGTGGGTCTATGTAACGAAAAATCGGTCCCATATGGGCCGCTGTCCCGCCGGCGCAGTAGATCAGCCTCAAGTCCGAGAGGCTGCTAGGTGGCGGCTGCGGTTCAGCTGTCCAGCTGGGTGCGGATGGCGGTGGCCAGGTGGCCCAGGCGATCGGCGTCCTGGAAGGGCAGGCCCTGGGGATCGGTGATGAAGAAGATGTCCTCCACCCGCTCCCCGAGGGTGGTGATCTTGGCGGTCTGCAGGCGCACGCCGTGTTCCATGAAGGCCCGGCCCACATGGGCCAGGAGCCCCGGCCGGTCGCCGGCAATGAGCTCCAGCACCGTGCGATGGTTGGTGGCGTCGGTGTAGAAGTTCACCTCGGTCCGGGTCCGGAAGTGGCGCAGATGGCGGTGGATCTGCCGGCTGACCTCCAGGGCCATGTCACCGGGGGAGGAGAGCACGTGCTCCAGCGCGGCGACGATCTCCGCGGCCCGCATGTCGCTCTGGATGGGCTGGCCGTCCTCTTCCAGGACGATGTAGGCATCCAGGGTGAAACCGGAGATTGAGGTGATGATGCGTGCGTCCACCACGTTGAGTCCCAGGCGCTCCAGGGCCGATGTGGTGGCGGCGAAGAGCTCTTCGCGGTGGTGGGTATAGATGAAGATTTCCGAGCCGCCGCGCCGGGTCTGGCGCCGGGCCAGCACCAGCGGTGTCCGGTCGCGCCCCCGTTCGAGGATGCTCTGGGTGTGGCGGGCGATCTCGTCGGCGGAGTAGCGCAGGAAGTAGTCCTCGCCCTGGTCGTTCCAGAAGGTGCGCACCTCCTCCGGATCCAGTCCGCTGCCCAGCAGCTGTCCGCGGGCGTCCTCCTGGACTTCGCGAATGCGATCGCTCTTGTCGATGGGGTTCTCCAGGCCGCGCCGCAGGGCCCGCTTGGTGGCCATGTAGAGCTCGTAGAGCAGGGACTCCTTCCAGCTGTTCCACAGGGTCGGATTGGTGCCCCGTATATCCGCCACGGTGAGCAGGTAGAGATAGTCCAGGTGCACCTGGTCGCGAACCTTGGCTGCGAAGGCGTTGATGACGTCCGGATCGGAGATGTCCTGGCGCTGGGCGGTCACCGACAGGACGAGGTGGTGCTGTACCAGCCAGGCCACAAGGCGGGCATCGTAGTTGCTCAGGCCATGGTGCAGGCAGAAGGTTTCGGCCTCTTCGGCTCCGATCTCGGAGTGGTCTCCGCCGCGGCCCTTGGCGATGTCGTGGAACAGGGCCCCGAGGTAAAGGAGCTCCAGCTTCGGGATGCGCCGGATCAGCTCGCTGCAGAGGGGAAACTCGTGGGTGAACTCCTCCACGCACAACCGGCGCAGGTTGCGCAGCACGAACAGGGTGTGCTCGTCCACCGTGTAGACGTGGAACAGGTCGTACTGCATCTGGCCGATGATGCGTCCGAACGCCGGGATGTAGACGCCGAGGACGCCGTAGCTGTTCATCCGCCGCAGCGCATGGGTGATTCCCTGGGGCTGGCGCAGCAGCTCCATGAACAGGCTGCGACTGGCGAGGTTGGCGCGGAAGTCGTCGTCGATGAGGTGGAGGTGGTCGCGGATGAGGCGGATGGTGGCCGCCCGCACCCCCTTGATCTCGGGATGCTGGGCCATGAGCAGGAAGATCTCCAGCAGCGCGGCGGGGCGGCGCCGGAAGACCCGGGGGCTGCTGGCCTCGATGAAGCCCTTGCGGAGCTGGAAACGGGCATTCAGCGGCTGGGGCCGCTCCTGGTCATCGGGATAGAGGATCGCCTCCTGGAACAGCTGCAGCAGCAGCTCGTTGAGCAGGCGCAGCTCCCGCACCGTGCGGTAGTAGCGCTTCATGAACTGCTCCACCGCCAGGTTGTGGTCGGCGTCGCGGTAGCCGAACTGTTCGGCGAGGGTGCGCTGGTGGTCGAACAGCAGGCGATCCTCGCGGCGACCGGTGACCAGGTGCAGGCCGAAGCGCACCCGCCACAGGAAGGCCTGCCCGTCGGACAGGGTGCGGTACTCCGCCTCGCTCAGAAAGCCGTGCTCCACCAGGCCGTAGAGCGTGTCGGCACCGAAGTGGCGCTTCGCCACCCAGCCGATCATGTGGATGTCCCGCAGGCCGCCGGGACTGCCCTTGACGTTGGGTTCCAGGTTGTAGCCGGTGTCGTGATACTTCCGGTGGCGCTGGATCTGCTCCTCCCGCTTGGCCTCGAAGAACTTCCGGCTGGGCCAGATGTGGTTCGGTCCGGCCCCGGCCCGCATGGCCCGGTAGAGGGGTTCGGGGCCGGCCAGGAGCCGGGCCTCCATCAGCGAGGTGGCGATGGTGATGTCCCGTTCCGCCTCGCGGGTGCAGTCCTGCAGGCTGCGGACGCTGTGGCCCACCTCCAGGCCGATGTCCCAGAGCAGGCGCAGAAAGCTCTCGATGGGGTCGCGCCAGGCGTCGTGATCATCGCCCCGCAGCAGGATCAGCAGATCCACGTCGGAGCAGGGAAAGAGCTCGCCGCGGCCGTAGCCGCCCACCGCCACCAGGGCCACCTCGGGGGAGTCCGCCAGCGCCAGGTGCCGCCAGGCGCGCACCACGAGGGTATCCACGAGGGCGGTCTGCTGGGTCACGAGCTCGCTGGCGTGGCAGCCATCCAGGTAACGCCGGCGCAGAACCTCCCGGCCGCTCTTCAGGGCGCCACGGAATGCCGTGACCGGGCTGCCGCCGCCGGTGAGCCGGGATTCCAGTCCCTCGCGGTCGAACAGTTCGCTGTCGGTGAGGGCGGTGGCTTCCATGGGCGCGCTCAGAGGGCCTCGTCCGGCCGCAGGGTGAGCACCTCGACCCCGTCGGGGGTGACCAGGAGGGTGTGCTCCCACTGCGCCGAGAGGCTGTGATCCTTGGTGACCACGGTCCAGCCGTCGCGCAGCATGCGGATCTGGCGCTTGCCGGCGTTGATCATCGGCTCGATGGTGAAGGTCATGCCCTCCCGCAGCACCATGCCCGTGCCCGGTTCGCCGTAATGCAGCACCTGGGGTTCCTCGTGGAATTTCTGGCCGATGCCGTGTCCGCAGTACTCCCGCACCACCGAGCAGTTGCTGGCTTCGGCATGCCGCTGGATGGCATTTCCGATATCCCCCAGGCGTACCCCCGGCTTCACCATCCGGATGCCCAGGTAGAGGCACTCCTGGCTCACCCGGCTGACCCGCTCGGCGATGATGGAGGGCTTTCCCACGAAGAACATGCGGCTGGTGTCGCCGTGATAGCCGTCCTTGATGACGGTGATGTCGATGTTGAGGATATCGCCGTTCTTGAGCACCCGCTCGCCGGGGATGCCGTGGCAGACCTGGTGGTTCAGCGAGGTGCAGATGGACTTGGGGAAACCGTGGTAGTTGAGCGGGGCGGGGATGGCGCCCTGCACGTTCACGATGTAGTCGTGACAGATGCGGTCGAGCTCCTCGGTGGTCACGCCGGCGTTGACGTGTGGTTCGATCATCACCAGCACCTCGGCGGCCAGGCGGCCCGCCACGCGCATCTTCTCGATTTCTTCCGGAGTCTTGATGGTAACGGTCATGTCGTTGAACTTATTGGTGATTCTGTGCGTTCGCAGGGGATCGCCGGGCGTGTGGAAACAGCCCCGCATTGTTGTGGGAAGCGAGCTATGGTATAAAGCGCGCCCTTGAATGGCAAACGAGTCCGGCACGCGCCGGGCCCAATCCACACACGCACCGGCACATGTGTCGGGGTGCCCGCCGCGGCGGGTCGGCCCATGGGGTGCGTGGAGGCTCAACCCGAAACACGAGGAAATCCACAGATGGCAGACATCACCATGCGACAGATGCTGGAGGCCGGCGCTCACTTCGGTCACCAGACCCGCTACTGGTGCCCGAAGATGGCCCCCTATATCTTCGGTCACCGGAACAAGATTCACATCATCAACCTGGAGCATACCCTCCCGTTGCTCCAGGACGCCATGAACTTCATGGGCAAGCTGGCCTCCAAGAAGGGCAAGATTCTCTTCGTCGGCACCAAGCGCGCCGCTTCCGAGAGCATCCGCCAGGAAGCCCAGCGCTGCGGCATGCCCTATGTCGACCATCGCTGGCTCGGCGGCATGCTCACCAACTTCCGCACCGTGAAGCAGTCCATCCGCCGTCTCAAGGAACTCGAGACGATGGCCGGCGACGGCACCTTCGATCGCCTGGGCAAGAAAGAGGTGCTGATGCTGACCCGCGAGCGCGACAAGCTCGAAAAGAGCCTGGGCGGAATCAAGGACATGCCCGGCCTGCCCGATGCCCTGTTCGTGGTGGATGTGGGCCACGAGAAAATCGCCATCAGCGAGGCGGCGAAGCTGGGGATCCCGGTGGTCGGTGTCGTTGACACCAACAACTCCCCCGACAACGTCGATTACGTGATTCCCGGCAACGATGACGCCATCCGCGCGGTGCAGCTCTACGTGCGCGCCGCCGCCGACGCCATCGTCGAGGCCCGCGCCCTGTCCATCAATGCCGGCGCGTCCGAGGACGATTTCGTCGAGGTCGAGGACGAGAACATCGTCGCCGAGGCGATGGAGAGCGGGGAAGAAGAGGCCAAGGCCGAGTCCGAAGCCGAGGCCTGATGCGATTGCCCACGGCCGGGCGGGGTGACCCGCCCGGCCGTTCGTGCATTGGTTTCAGGCCCGGGGGGCGGGTCGTCGCCGGGCCGAACCCCGGGCCTTGTAGTGTCTTATTTCTGAATTCGAACAGTTGACTGAGGGCGAGCAAATGGCAATTACTGCGGCACTTGTCAAGGAACTCCGCGAGCGTACCGGGGCCGGCATGATGGAATGCAAGAAGGCCCTGACGGAAACCAACGGCGACATCGAGGCCGCCATCGAGCTGATGCGCAAGTCCGGTGCGGCCAAGGCCGACAAGAAGGCCGGGCGCATCGCAGCGGAGGGACTGATTGTCATCCAGCAGTCCGACGACGCCCGCAGCGCCGCCGTGGTCGAGATCAACTGCGAAACCGACTTCGTGGCCAAGAACGAGGATTTCCAGGCCTTTGCCAATGCGGTCTGCGCCCGGGTGCTGGCCGCCGACCCGGCCGACCTGGATGCGCTGCTCGCCATGCCCCTGAACGAAGGGGACGCCACCACCGTGGAAGAGGCCCGCAAGGCGCTGATCGCCAAGCTGGGCGAGAACATGAACGTGCGCCGCTTCGCCCGCATCGAGACCCAGGGCGTCCTCGGCAGCTACCTGCACGGCACCCGCATCGGCGTGGTGGTGGATGTGGCCGGTGGCGATGTCGAACTGGCGCGGGACCTGGCCATGCATGTCGCCGCCAGCCGTCCCCTGTGCGTGAGGCCCGACCAGGTGCCGGCCGACGAAGTGGCCAAGGAGCGTGACGTTGCCGAGGCCCAGGCCGCCGCCAGCGGCAAGCCCGCCAACATCATCGAGAAGATGGTCGAGGGCCGGATCCGCAAGTACCTCGAGGAGGTCACCCTGCTGGGCCAGCCGTTCGTGAAGGACCCCAACACCAAGGTGGATGCGCTGCTCAAGGGCAAGGGCGCCGAGGTGGCCGGCTTCATCCGGTTCGAGGTGGGCGAGGGCATCGAGAAGAAGACCGAGAACTTCGCCGAAGAGGTGATGAGCCAGGTTCGCGGAGGCTGAGGCCTTGGTTGAATCCGACACAGGCACAGCCGCCCGCCGCATCCTGCTCAAGCTGAGCGGGGAGGCGCTGATGGGCGGCGCCGACCATGGAATCGACCCGGCCGTCCTCGGCCGGGTCGCCGACGAGGTGGCGGAGCTTGCCGCCGCTGGCGTGCAGGTCGGGCTGGTCATCGGCGGGGGCAACATCTTCCGCGGCGCGGCCCTGGCCGCCGCCGGCATGGACCGGGTCACCGGTGACCACATGGGCATGCTCGCCACGGTCATCAACGCCCTGGCCATGCGCGACGCCCTCAGTGCGCGCGGCCTCGAGGCCGGCGTCATGTCCGCCGTCCCGATGAGCCCCTTCAGCGAGGGGTTCGACCGCCTCCGCGCCATCCGGCGCCTGGAGCGGGGCGGCGTGGTCATCTTTGCCGCCGGAACCGGCAATCCTTTCTTCACCACCGACTCGGCGGCCTGTCTGCGGGGCATCGAGATCCGGGCCGACCTGGTGCTCAAGGCCACCAAGGTGGATGGTGTCTATACCGCCGATCCGGTCAAGGACCCCTCCGCCCGGCGCTACACCCGCCTGACCTACGACGAGGTTCTCGCCCGGGAGCTGGGGGTGATGGATCTGACGGCGATCCTGCTCTGCCGGGACCACGGCATGCCCATCCGGGTCTTCAACATGAACAAGCCCGGCGCCCTGCAGCGCGCGGTGGCCGGAGAGGATGAAGGGACACTGGTCGAACAGGGGGTAGAGGCATGATCGAGGAAATCCGCAAAGATGCCGAGGCCCGCATGGGCAAGAGTATTGAGGCGCTCCGGCATGAACTCGCCAAGCTCCGCACCGGACGGGCCCATCCGAGCCTGCTGGAACACATCCGCGTGGACTACTACGGCAGCGAGATGCCCATCAGTCAGGTCGCCAACGTCTCCGTGGGCGACGCCAGGACGCTGATCGTCACGCCGTGGGAGAAGAACATGGTCCAGGTGGTGGAGAAGGCCATCCTCACCTCCGACCTGGGACTCAACCCGGCTACGGCCGGCACCACGATCCGCATCCCGCTGCCACCGCTCACCGAGGAGCGGCGCCGCGATCTCATCAAGGTGGTACGCCACGAAGGCGAAAACACCAAGGTGGCCATCCGCAACATCCGCCGCGACGCCAACCAGCACTTCAAGGAGCTGGTGAAGGAGAAGGAGATCAGCGAGGACCAGGAGCGCCAGGCCCAGGAACAGGTCCAGAAGCTGACCGACAAGTACACGGCCGAGGTGGACGTGGTCCTTGCGGAGAAGGAAAAGGACCTGATGGAGATGTAGGCGGCGCCGGCCGCCACGTGTCTGCCGCCCGGCGCAGGCAGCAGCATGCCGCACCGGCGCGGACCGGCACGGCGCGACGGCGCAGGTGCCGTGGCGGTCGCCATCCTCCGGTACGCAGGTTGTCAGCCCCCAAGCCGTGGCTGGAGCCGGCTGTTCGACGCCGCAATCGATGGTCGGGGTCGCCCCCCTACGTCCCGTTCCCGGCCCAGCCCCATGCAGGGATCCGCCACTGCCGTTCCGGTTCCCGGACGATGTTGCCGGCGCTTGCGGTAGAATGGCGGCACCGGCGCGCCGACAGGTGGTCGTGACCGTCGTGACCATGGCCGAGGGATGTTTCAGCGGGTCCATGATCGATCGACCGACCACCGCGCCCGGTTCCGCCGCCACCAGGCACCGATAATGGCGAAGCAGGACACTTGAGAAAGATGGCCAGGGAAAAACACGCCGACTCGGGCGGTGTGGCGCGTGCAGCTGTCCCGCGCCATGTCGCCATCATCATGGATGGCAACGGGCGCTGGGCCCGGCGGCGGCATCTGCCGCGAATCGCCGGCCACCGGGCCGGGATGGAGGCGGTGCGCAAGGTGGTGCGCAGCTGCGGTCGCAACGGGGTTGAGGTGTTGACCCTGTTCGCTTTCAGCAGCGAGAACTGGCGCCGGCCGGCCGATGAGGTGGGCATGCTCATGGAGCTGTTCCTGACCGCCCTGCAGCGCGAGGTGAGGCGGCTGCACGAGAACAAGGTCCGCCTGCGCATCATCGGTGACCGGAGCCGCTTCGACGCGCGGCTGCAGGAACACATCGAAAAGGCCGAGACGCTGACCGCCGGAAACACCGGCCTCATGCTCAACATCGCCGCCAACTACGGTGGCCGCTGGGACATCACCGAGGCGGCCCGGGCCCTGGCGAGGGAGGTCCGGCGCGGCGATCTGGACCCCGAGGCCATAACGCCCGACCAGCTGCAGGCGCACCTGAACCTGGCCGATCTGCCGGAGCCGGATCTGTTCATCCGTACCGGCGGCGAGCAGCGCATCAGCAACTTTCTCCTCTGGCAGCTCGCCTACACCGAACTTTACTTCACCGATATCCTGTGGCCCGACTTCGGCTCCGAGGCCTTCGCCGCGGCACTGGATTCCTTCGCCGGGCGTGAACGCCGCTTCGGCCGCACCAGCGAGCAGCTTGAACGGGGGTAGGGTGCTCAGACAACGGCTCCTGACGGCCATCGTCCTGGTGGCCCTGGCTCTCTGGGCCATCCTCGGATGGCCGGGGGAGGCCTTCGCCATCGGCTTCGCCGGGGTCGCGACGCTGGCGGCCTGGGAGTGGAGCGCGCTGGCGGGAGTGGGCGCGCTGCCGGCCCGGCTGGCCTACGCGGCGCTCGTGGCGGCCCTGCTGCTGGGCGTGGCCATCACCCCGGTGGGCGCCGGTCCGACCCTGCTCTGGGCGGCCGTCCCCTGGTGGGTGCTGGCGGCCGTGGCCGTGCTGCGCTACCCCGCCGGAGACCGGTTCTGGGCGCGGCGCGCGCCCCGTCTCGCCGCAGGCGTGCTGGTGCTGGTCCCGGCCTGGACGGCCCTGGTGGGGCTGCGTGGCGACGGCTCCGGGGCGGTCCTGGTCCTGTACCTGATGGGACTCATCTGGATGGCCGATACGGCGGCCTATTTCTGCGGCCGCCGCTGGGGGCGCCGCAAGCTGGCCCCGGGGGTCAGCCCGGGCAAGACCTGGGCGGGCTTCTATGGCGCCCTGGCCGGCGGAGCGGCGCTGGCGGCCGCCTGCGCGGTGCCGCTGGGCTACGGTGGCCACCAGTTGCCGGGTTTTCTCCTGCTGGCCCTGGCGACCGTGGTAAGCTCGGTGCTGGGCGACCTGTTCGAAAGCCTGGTCAAGCGGGTGGCGGGAATCAAGGACAGCGGCGCCATCCTGCCCGGGCACGGAGGCATCATGGACCGCATCGACAGCCTCACCGCCGGCGCGCCCATCTTCGTCGTCGGCCTCGGACTGCTGGGATCTCCTGCATGATTGGTGTGACCATCCTGGGCGCTACCGGCTCCATCGGCGTCAGTACCCTGGACGTGCTGGCACGGCACCCCGACCGCTTCCGCGTCGTGGCGCTGGCGGCCAACCGTCGTGCCGACCGCCTCTACGAACAGTGCCTGCGGCATCGTCCCCGCTACGCGGTCCTGCGCGATCCGGCCGCCGCGGCGGAGCTGCGTTCGCGGCTGCGCAGCGATGCGCCGGAGGTGGAGGTGCTGGAGGGCGCCGCAGCCCTGGAGCAGGTGGCCGCCCTGCCGGAGGTGGACCAGGTGATGGCCGCCATCGTGGGCGCCGCCGGCCTGCTGCCCACGCTGGCCGCCGCGCGGGCCGGCAAGCGGGTGCTGCTGGCGAACAAGGAGGCGCTGGTGATGTCCGGCGCCCTGTTCATGGAGGAGGTCCGCCGCCATGGCGCCGAGTTGCTGCCCATCGACAGCGAGCACAACGCGGTGTTCCAGTGCATGCCTGCGGATTTCCATCGCGGCCTGGCCCCGGTGGGGGTCCGCCGGATCCTGCTCACCGCCTCCGGCGGACCTTTCCGCGACACCCCGGTGGACGCGCTGGAGTCGGTGACCCCGGAGCAGGCCTGCGCCCATCCCAACTGGTCCATGGGGCGCAAGATCTCCGTCGACTCGGCCACCATGATGAACAAGGGCCTGGAGGTCATCGAGGCCTGCTGGCTGTTCGACGCCGGAGCCGACCAGGTGGAGGTGCTGATCCAGCCCCAGAGCATCATCCACTCCATGGTGGCCTACAGCGACGGTTCGGTGCTGGCCCAGCTCGGCAATCCCGACATGCGCACGCCCATCGCCCATGCCCTGGCCTGGCCGGAACGGCTGGAGTCGGGGGTGGATGCACTGGACATGCTGCGGGTCGGGCAGCTCGATTTCCGTCCGGTGGACCGGACGCGCTACCCCTGTCTCGAACTGGCCTACCAGGCCCTGGACGAGGGCGGGACGGCGACCGCCATCCTCAACGCCGCCAACGAGATGGCGGTCGATGCGTTTCTCGACCGGCGCCTGGGCTATATGCGCATCGCTCCGGTCATCGCCGAGACCATGGCGGCGGTTCCGGCACGTTCCGCGGGGAGCCTCGATGAGGTGCTCGAGGCCGACGCCGCGGCACGGCGTGCGGCGCAAGCCGCCATCCGGCGCCTGGCGGGCTGAGCATGCCGGGTTTCCTCTCCACCATCCTCGCCTTCATCGTCGCCATCGGGGTGCTGGTGACGGTGCACGAGTTCGGCCATTTCTGGGTGGCGCGGCGGCTGGGGGTGAAGGTGCTGCGCTTCTCGGTGGGCTTCGGGCGGCCGCTCTGGCGCCGTGAGGCGGCCGACGGAACCGAGTACATGCTGGCCGCGATACCCCTCGGCGGCTATGTGAAGATGCTCGACGAACGGGAGGGGGAGGTGCCCGCCGCCGATCTCCACCGCGCCTTCAACCGCAAGCCCGTGGCCAGCCGGATTGCCATCGTCGCCGCCGGACCGGTGTTCAACTTCCTGTTCGCCATCCTGGCCTACTGGCTCATCTTCATCATCGGCGTCACCGGCCTGCGCCCCCTGGTGGGGCAGGTGCTGCCAGGAACCCCCGCTGCCCATGCCGGGCTGCACGGCGGCGACGAGATTCGGGTGGTTGAAGGGCGATCCACGCCCACCTGGGACGCGGCCAGGACCGCGCTGCTGAAGGGGAGCCTCGGCGGGGGGAGCATCGAGCTGGAAGTGGCCGGCAGCGACGGGGCGACGCGTCTCGTGGCGCTCGACCTGGCCGGTCTGCCCCTGGATCTCGAAGGCGGCGATCTCCTCCCGGGGCTGGGTATCGAGCCGTGGCGGCCTTCCATCCCGGCGGTCATCGGCGAGGTGGTGCCCGGGGAACCGGCCGAGCAGGCCGGTCTGCGGCCCGGCGATCGCATCCTGAGCGCGGACGGCCGACCGATTCCCGACTGGAATGGCTGGGTGGAGTATGTCCGCTCCCATCCGGGAACGGAGCTGGAAGTGACCGTGGAGCGCGACGGTGCCGAACTGGCGCTGACGCTCAAACCGGCCAGCGTGGCGGAAGGCCAACGGGAGGTGGGCCGCATCGGGGCGGCGGTGGACATGTCCCGGGCCCCGGACCTGGAGCGCTACCAGGCCGTCCAGGACTATCCGCCGCTGGAGGCGCTGGGCGCCGCCGCGGTCCGGACCTGGGACATGACCAGCCTGACGCTACAGGTCCTGGGCCGGCTGTTCACCGGGCGGGCTTCGCTGGAGAGCGTCAGCGGCCCCATCACCATCGCCCAGTACGCCGGTGAGACCGCCCGTATCGGGGTGGTTCCCTTCCTGGCGTTTCTGGCCGTGGTCAGTATCAGCCTGGGAATTCTTAACCTCCTGCCGGTTCCGATACTGGATGGGGGGCATCTGTTGTATTACCTTATAGAGCTTGTCAAGGGCAGCCCCCTTTCCGAGGAGGCGCAACAGCTCGGGCAGCGGTTGGGTATAGTGCTGCTGCTGGGCCTGATGGCCCTCGCCTTCTACAATGACTTCTCGCGCCTGCTGGGCTAACCCGGCGCGACGGGCAGGTCTGCGTGCAGCGCGGGCTAGGCGACACACCGGCCGATGGATCGTAACTCTGTGAAAAAACTAAAGAAGATAGCACTCTCCATGGCGTTGGGCGGACTCCTGAGCAGTGCGGTGTCCGCCGAGACATTCGTTGTCCGGGACATCCGCATCGAAGGGCTGCAGCGCATATCCGCCGGGACCGTGTTCAACTACCTGCCCATCCGGGTCGGCGACAGTGTCGATGAGCAGGCCACCGCCGACGCCGTGCGCACCCTCTACCGGACCGGCTTCTTCCGCGATGTCCGCATGGAGCGGGACAACGGCGTGCTGGTGGTGGCGGTGCAGGAGCGGCCGGCGATCACCAGCATCAAGATCGACGGCAACAAGGATATCGACTCCGAACAGCTGCTCGACGCCCTGAAGCAGGTGGGCTTCGCCGAGGGCCGGGTCTATGACCAGTCGGTGCTGGACAAGGTGGAGAACGAGCTCAAGCAGCTCTACTACAGCCGTGGCAAGTACGCGGTGCGCATCGAGACCACCGTCACGCCGCTGCCGCGCAACCGCGTGGCCATCGACCTGAACATCTCCGAGGGGCGGGTCGCCAAGATCAAGCGCATCAACATCGTCGGCAACGAGGCATTCGAGGACGACGAACTGCTGGATCAGTTCGAGCTCGAAACCAGCGGCTGGACCTCGTTCATCTCCAAGAACGACCAGTACTCGAAGCAGAAGCTGGGCGCCGACCTTGAGCGTCTGCGCTCCTGGTACCTTGACCGCGGCTACATCAATTTCAACATCACCTCCGCCCAGGTCTCCCTTACCCCCGACAAGCAGGACGTCTACATCACCATCAATGTGGACGAGGGGGATGTCTACACCATCAAGGAAGTGAAGCTCGCCGGCGAGCTCATCGTCCCGGCCGACGACCTGGGCGAGCTGGTCACCCTGCGCGAGGGCGACGTCTTCTCCCGCAAGGCGGTGACCCAGAGCACCTCCGCGCTGACCGAGCGCCTGGGCGCGGAGGGTTACGCCTTCGCGAACGTCAACGCGATTCCGGACATCGACAGCGAAAACCGCCAGGTCACCCTGACCCTGTTCGTGGACCCGGGCAAGCGTGCCTATGTCCGGCGCATCAACATGGCGGGCAACACCAAGACCGCCGACGAGGTGCTCCGCCGCGAGATGCGGCAGATGGAAGGCGCCTGGATCGACACCGAGAAGGTGAAGCGCTCGCGTACCCGGCTGGAGCGCCTCGGCTATTTCCAGAGCGTGGCGGTGGAGACGCCCCCCGTGGCCGGAACCACCGACCAGGTGGACGTCAACTTCACCGTCGAGGAGCAGCCCTCGGGCAACCTGATGGCCGGCGTCGGCTACTCCCAGTCCCAGGGCTTCATCCTCAGCTCCAGCGTGAGCCAGGACAACTTCCTCGGCACCGGCAAGCGGGTCAGCTTCGAGTTCAACAACTCCAGCTCCAACACGGTCTACAGCTTCGGCTATACCAATCCCTACTACACCATCGACGGGGTCAGCCGCGGCTTCAACCTCTACTACCGCGAGACCGACGCGGGCGAGGCCAACGTTTCCGACTACACCACCGACGCCTTCGGCGGCGGGGTCACCTTCGGGGTGCCCATCAACGAGTTCGACACGGTGCGGCTCGGCGCCAACCTGCGCAACCTCACCCTGAAGCTGGCCGAGGACGCCCAGGATCACCAGATCCTGTTCGTCAATCCCGACTGGGACGGTATGGCGACGGATTACAACGACAGCGAGTCCTACCTCAGCGCCACCCTCACCGCCAGCTGGGCCCACGACACCCGCAACCGGGCCCTGTTCCCCGATCGGGGCGTGCTGCAGCGGTTCACCGCCGAGCTGGCCGTGCCGGGACTGGACCTGGAGTACTACACGGTCGGCTATCGCCACGAGTGGTACCGGCCCCTGTTCATCAAGGACTGGACGCTGCTGCTCCAGGGCGACGTGGCCTACGGCGACGGCTACGGGGATACCCAGGAGCTGCCCTTCTTCGAGAACTTCTATGCCGGCGGCCCGGCCACCGTGCACGGTTACGAGGACAACAGCCTGGGGCCGCGCTCGACGCCGGACAACGACCCCATCGGCGGCAACTTCAAGCTGGTGGGCAGCGCGAACGTGATCTTCCCCGCGCCGTTCCTCGCCGATGTCCAGTCGGTGCGCACCAGCGCCTTCATCGATGCCGGCAACGTCTACAGCACCTATGATGACAACTTCGATGTCGGCGAGCTGCGTTACTCCGCCGGCGTTGCTCTGGTATGGGTCTCACCGCTGGGGGCGTTGACCTTCAGCCTCGCACAGCCCCTCAATGCCCAGGACGATGACCAGACGCAGCAGTTTCAGTTCTCCCTGGGCGCCACTTTCTAGACTCGTGACAGGATGACTATGGCATTGCACAACCGCATCAAACGAACCGCCGTGATCGCAACCTTGGCGTTGTCCCTGGGCGCCGCTGCAGCCGCGGGCGCGGCCGAACTCAAGATCGGCGTGGTGAATGCCGCGGCGGTGATGGAGAAGGCCCCGCAGGCGGAAGCCGCCCGCAGCAAGCTGGAGAAGGAGTTCGCCCCCCGCAATGACGAGCTGGTGGCGCAGCAGAAGCAGCTCAAGCAGATGGAGGACCGCCTCTCGCGCGACGGTGCGGTGATGAGCGACGACCAGCGCCGGAGCCTGGAGCGGGACATTCTCTCCACCCGCCGCGACGTCAAGCGCGCCCAGGACGAGTTCCGCGACGATCTCAACATCCGCCGCAACGAGGAGCTGTCGAAGCTGCAGCGCCAGATCAGCGATGCAATCGAGTCGCTGGCGAAGGAGCAGAATTTCGATGTCATCCTCACCAACGCCAACGTGATCTACTCCAGCAAGCGGGTGGATATCACCGAGGACGTGGTGCAGCGCCTGCTCAAGGCCCGCTGAGGTTGGCGGTGGGAGAGGACCGCGGTCTGAGCCTGCGGGAGCTCGCTGAGCTGCTTGCCTGCGAGCTGCGGGGGGATCCGGATGCCCGGATCCACGGCGTGGCGCCGCTGCAGGGCGCCGGAGCCGGGCAGATCAGCTTTCTCGCCAACCCCCGCTACCGTTCCTACCTGGACGCCACCGACGCCGGGGCGGTCATTCTGCGGCCGGCGGATGCGGAGGGGTACCCGGGCAATGTCCTGCTGGTCAAGGACCCCTACCTCGCCTACGCGCGGGTGGCGGAGGCGCTCTATCCGCCGCCTCCGACAGCGGCGGGCATCCATCCCACCGCCGTCGTGGATCCGGCGGCGGAGGTGGACGCGACGGCCGCGGTCGGACCGCACTGCGTGGTGGAGGCCGGTGTGCGGCTCGCTGCCGGTGTGGTCGTGGGGGCGGGGTGTTTCATAGGCCGGGACACGGTCCTCGGGATCGGTACCCGGTTGATGCCCAACGTCACCCTCTACCACGACACCCGGATCGGCAACCGGGTCCTCATCCATTCCGGGGCGGTCATCGGCGGTGACGGTTTCGGATTCGCGAACGAACACGGACGCTGGGTGAAGATACCGCAGCTGGGGCGGGTGATCATCGGCGATGACGTTGAAGTCGGCGCCAACACCACCATCGACAGGGGGGCGCTGGAAGACACCGTCATCGAGGAGGGGGTCAAGCTGGACAACCTCATCATGGTGGCCCACAACGTCCAGATCGGCGCCCACTCCGCCGCGGCCGGGTGCGTCGGCATCGCCGGCAGCGCGCGTATCGGCCGGCATTGCACGCTGGCGGGCGGCGTCGGCATCGTGGGACACCTCGAGATCGCCGACAACGTCCACGTCACCGGCATGTCCATGGTGACCCACAGCCTGACCGAACCCGGTGTCTACTCCTCCGGGACCCCGCTCATGGACAATCGCGACTGGCGCAAGAGCTCGGTACGGTTCAAGCAGCTCGATGACATGGCCAGGCGTCTGCGCGAGCTGGAGAAACGGCTCGAGCGGCTCAACACGAACGAAGGGTGAAGAATTTGACGACGATGGATGTCCATGAGGTGCTTCGCCACCTCCCGCATCGGTACCCGTTCCTGCTGGTGGACCGGGTCATCGAGTGCACGCCCGGCGAGTCGTTGGTGGCGATCAAGAACGTCACCATCAACGAACCGTTTTTTCCGGGACATTTCCCGCACCACCCGGTCATGCCCGGGGTGCTGATCCTGGAGGCGCTGGCACAGGCCTGCGGCCTGCTGACCTTCCGGACCATGGATGTACTGCCGGACGATGACACGATTTTCTATTTCGTGGGCATCGACAACGCGCGGTTCAAGCAGCCGGTGATGCCGGGCGACCAGATGCGGCTCGAGGTCAAGTACGTCCGCTCGATGCGCGGCGTGTGGAAGTTCACCGGCGAGGCGAAGGTGGACGGCAAGCTGGCGGCCAGCGCCGACATCATGTGCGCACAGAGGGAAATGAAGCGTTGATCCATCCCAGCGCCATCATCGACCCCAAGGCCGAACTGGCGTCCGATGTGGAGGTTGGACCCTGGACCCTGATCGGTCCGGGTGTGCAGATCGATGCCGGCACCCGGATCGCCTCCCACGTGGTCATCAAGGGGCCCACCCGCATCGGCCGCGACAACCGGATTTTCCAGTTCGCGTCCGTGGGCGACGATCCCCAGGACAAGAAGTACGCGGGCGAACCGACCCGCCTGGAGATCGGCGACGGCAACGTGATCCGCGAAAGCTGCACCATCAACCGCGGTACGGAGCAGGGCGGCGGGGTCACCCGTGTCGGCGATGACAACTGGATCATGGCCTACTGCCACATCGCCCACGACTGCCAGGTGGGCGATCACACCATCTTCGCCAACAATGCCTCGCTGGCCGGCCACGTGGAAGTGGGCGACTGGGCGATTCTGGGCGGCTTCTCCGCCATCCACCAGTTCGTGGCCATCGGCGCCCACAGTTTTCTCTCCATGTGTTCGGTCGTGCGCCAGGATGTCCCTCCCTATGTCACCGTCGCCGGCGACAGCGCCCGGGCGCGCGGTCTCAACAGCGAGGGGCTGCGCCGGCGCGGTTTCAGCGACCGGGCGTTGCGCCAGCTGCGTGAAGCCTACCGCATTCTCTTCCGCCGCAACCTGACCCTGGCCGATGCCCTGGAACAGCTGCGGGTGCTGGCGGGGGATTCGGACGAAGTGCGGCTGCTGGTGGACTTCTTGGAGCGCACCAGCCGCGGCATCGTGCGCTGATGACGGCCACCGGCGGCGGGCCGGGCCCGGGGACCGAAGCGCGGCCGCTGCGGGTGGGCATCGTGGCGGGGGAGGCATCGGGCGATCTCCTCGGCGCCGGACTGGTCCGGGCGCTGGCCAGCCGCCGTAAGGTTTCCTGCGAGGGGGTGGCCGGACCACGGATGGAGGCGGCCGGCTGCGGCAGCCTGGGTCCCATGGATCGGCTCTCGGTGATGGGCCTGGTGGAGGTGCTGGGCCGCTACCGCGAGCTGAGCCGGTTCCGCCGGGAGCTCATCCGTCATTTCCTGGCGCACCCCCCGGATGTCTTCATCGGGGTCGACGCCCCCGATTTCAACCTGGCCATCGAGCGCCGGCTGAAGGCCGCGGGGATCCCCGTGGTCCACTACGTCAGCCCCTCCGTATGGGCCTGGCGCAGCTACCGGGTGCGCAGAATCGCCCGCTCCACCGACCTGATGCTGACCCTCTTCCCCTTCGAGGCGGCGTTCTACCGGGAGCACGGACTCGCGGTACGCTACGTGGGACATCCGCTGGCCTTCGAGTTTCCGCTGCGGCCCGATCGGGACGGCGCCCGCCGGGAACTCGGACTGGACGCGGACGGGGAGGTGGTGGCGCTGCTGCCCGGCAGCCGGCTGGGCGAGGTGCGGAAGCTCGCGGCGGACTTCTTCGCCACGGCCGCCTGGCTGGCCCGCCGCCGCCCCGGCCTGCGGTTCGTGGTGCCGCTGGTGAACGAGCGGGTCGGCGCGGTGGTGCGCGCGGCCCGGGAGACCCATGGGCAGGGCCTCGACGTGACCTTCCTCGACGGCCGGAGCCGGGAGGCGATGACCGCCGCCGATGCCGTGCTGCTGGCCTCCGGCACCGCGGCGCTGGAGGCGATGCTGCTGAAGCGCCCGATGGTGGTGGCCTATCGTGTCGCCCGCCTGACCGCCTTGCTGGTCAGGCCGCTGATGCGGGTGGACCGATTCAGCCTGCCCAACCATCTCGCCGGGCGGCCGCTGGTGCCCGAGTTCATCCAGGACCGGGTGACGCCCGAGCATCTCGGCCCGGCCCTGTTGCGGGAGCTGACCGACGGCGCCCGCCGCGAGATGCTGGCACAGGAATTCACCCGCCTGCACGAGCTGCTGCGCCGTGATGCCAGCACCGAGGCGGCGGCGGCCATCCTGGCGCTGGTGGATGATCGTTCGGCATCCGTAACAGGCCGCTGAAGACGGGACGCCCGGCGATGCCCGCGCGGGAAACGGCTCACTCCGGGGGGATGATGCGACAGCTGACGTTGATGGAAAGTGTGCAGGGTTTGCGCGTGGCGGGCGTGGACGAGGCCGGGCGGGGACCGCTGGTGGGGCCGGTGGTGGCGGCCGCGGTCATCCTCGACCCGGCGCGGCCCATCGAGGGGCTGGCGGATTCCAAGCGTCTCAGCGCCCGCCGGCGCGAGGCCCTGGCCGTGCTCATCCGCGACCGCGCCCTGGCCTGGGCCGTGGCGAGCGCCAGCCCGGCGGAGATTGACCGTCTCAACATCCTCCATGCCACCCTGCTGGCCATGCAGCGCGCCGTGGCCGGCCTGGAGCCCGCCGCGGAGCGGGTGCTGGTGGACGGCAACCGCTGCCCGGTCCTGCCCTGTCCGGTCGAGGCGGTGGTGGGCGGGGATGCCAGCGTGGCGGCGATCAGCGCCGCTTCCATCCTCGCCAAGGTGGCCCGTGACGCCGACTGCGTCCGCCTCGATGGGGACTACCCCGGCTACGGTTTCGCCGCCCACAAGGGCTATCCCACGGCCGTCCACCTGGAGGCGCTGGCCCGCCTCGGCCCCTGTCCCGAGCACCGCCGCTCCTTTGCCCCCGTGCGCCGCGCGCTCGGGCTGTGACGGGAATCCGTCACTTCACCACGAAGGCACGAAGGACACGAAGAAACCTAACGGATTGGCGTGCAGTGCATTTCTCGACATGTATGAGCAGGACGACCTTCCGCGGTCAGTGGTGCATTGCGAACGCCTATTCCCCACCCTGTGAACCCTTCGTGCCTTCGTGGTTCAATACAGTCCCGCACCTAGCCAGGAAGAACCTCCGACGATGAGCGCCGGTTTCGTCCATCTGCACCTGCACTCCGAGTACTCCCTCGTGGACGGCCTCATCCGCGTCAAGGCGCTGGTGAAGGCCGCGCGCGCGGCCGGGATGCCCGCGGTCGCCGTGACCGACCAGGGCAACCTGTTCGCCATGGTGAAGTTCTACAAGGCGGCCATGGCGGCGGGGGTCAAGCCCATCATCGGCGTGGATGCCTGGGTGGAGAACCCCCAGGATCCGAACCAGCCGGCGCGCATGGTGCTGCTGTGCATGGATGCCGGGGGCTACCGCAACCTCAGCGTGCTCGTCTCCCGCGCCTACCTCGACAACCAGCGCCGCGGGGTGCCCATCCTGCGCCGGGAGTGGTTCCCGGGCAGAACCGGGGGGCTGATCGCGCTCTCCGGCGGCCGCGAGGGCGACGTGGGCCTGGCGCTGCGCGGGGGGCACCGGGAGACGGCCGCCCAGATCCTGGACGAGTGGCTGGCCCTGTTCCCCGACCGCTACTACCTGGAGCTGCAGCGGACCGGGCGCGCGGGCGAGGACGAGTATCTCAACGCGGCCGTGGAGCTGGCGGCGGAGCGGAACGTGCCGGTGGTCGCGAGCAATGACGTCCGTTTCCTGGCCGCGTCCGATCACGAGGCCCACGAGGTGCGCGTCTGCATCCACGACGGGCGCACCCTCGACGACCCCCGCCGTCCCCGCAACTATACCGACCAGCAGTACCTGAAGAGCCCGGCGGAGATGGCGGAACTGTTCGCCGATCTGCCCGAGGCGCTCGAGAATGCCGTGGAGATCGCCCGGCGCTGCAACCTGGAGCTGCGCCTGGGGGAGTATTTCCTGCCCGAGTTCGACATCCCCGCCGGGCTGACCATGGAGGAGTACTTCGCCCGTGCGGCGCGCGAAGGGCTGGAGCAGCGCCTGCGGGTGTTGCTGGACGCCGGCGCGCCCGATTTCGCCGAGCGGCGCCGGCCCTACGACGAGCGCCTGGAGCGGGAGCTCGGGGTCATCAACCAGATGGGCTTCCCCGGCTACTTCCTCATCGTCGCCGACTTCATCCAGTGGGCCAAGAACAACGCCATCCCGGTGGGGCCGGGGCGCGGCTCCGGCGCCGGGTCGCTGGTGGCCTACGCGCTCAAGATCACCGACCTGGACCCCCTCAGGTACGACCTGCTGTTCGAGCGCTTCCTCAACCCGGAACGCGTCTCCATGCCCGACTTCGACGTGGACTTCTGCATGGAGAACCGCGATCGGGTCATCGATTACGTGGCCCAGAAGTACGGCCGCGACCACGTCTCGCAGATCATCACCTACGGCTCCATGGCGGCCAAGGCCGTGGTGCGCGACGTGGGCCGGGTGATGGGTCAGCCCTACGGCTTCGTGGACAAGCTGGCCAAGCTCATCCCCTTCGAGCTCGGCATCACCCTGGACAAGGCGCTGGAGCAGGAGGAGGAGCTGCGCCGGCGCTACGAGGAGGATGAGGACGTGCGCGCCATCCTCGACATGGCGCGCAAGCTCGAGGGCCTCTCCCGCAATGCCGGCAAGCACGCCGGCGGCGTGGTCATCGCGCCCACCCCGCTCACCGAGTTCACCCCGCTCTACTGCGAAGCCGGCGGGCAGAGCCTGGTCTCCCAGTTCGACAAGGACGACGTGGAGGCGGTGGGGCTGGTGAAGTTCGACTTCCTGGGGCTGCGCACGCTGACCATCATCGACTGGGCGGTGCAGACCATCGACCAGCAGCGCCGGGTGGCAGGCGAGGCGCCGCTCGACATCACCCTGATCCCCATGGACGATCCGGCCAGCTACCGGCTGCTCAAGGACTGCGCCACCACCGCGGTGTTCCAGCTCGAGTCCCGGGGCATGAAGGACCTCATCAAGCGCCTGCAGCCCGACTGCTTCGAGGACATCGTGGCGCTGGTGGCCCTGTTCCGCCCCGGCCCGCTGCAGTCGGGCATGGTGGACGACTTCATCAACCGCAAGCACGGCCGGGCCAAGGTGGAGTATCCCCATCCCGACCTGGAACCCATCCTCAAGCCCACCTACGGCGTCATCCTCTACCAGGAGCAGGTGATGCAGATCGCCCAGGTGCTGGCGGGCTACACGCTGGGCGGCGCCGACCTGCTGCGCCGGGCGATGGGCAAGAAGAAGGCCGAGGAGATGGCCAAGCAGCGCGAAATCTTCACCACGGGCGCACTGGAGCGGGGGGTGGAGGAGAAGACCGCCACCTACATCTTCGACCTGATGGAGAAGTTCGCCGGCTACGGCTTCAACAAGTCCCACTCCGCCGCCTACGCCCTGGTCTCCTACCAGACCGCCTGGCTCAAGGCCCACTACCCGGCGGCCTTCATGGCCGCGGTGCTCTCCTCGGACATGGACAACACCGACAAGGTGGTCACCTTCATCGACGAGTGCCACGACATGACCCTCGCCGTGGAACCGCCGGATGTGAACTCGGGCCAGTACCGCTTCACCGTGCGCGACGAGCGCACCGTGATCTACGGCCTGGGCGCCATCAAGGGGGTGGGTGAGGGGGCGATCGAGGGGATCCTGGAGGCGCGGGCAGCGGATGGCCCGTTCAGCGACCTGTTCGACTTCTGCCGGCGCATCGACCTCAAGCGCGCCAACCGCAGGGTGCTGGAGGCGCTCATCCGGGCCGGTGCGCTGGACAGCCTGGGGGGCAACCGCGCCACCCTGATGGAGAACCTGGGCAATGCGCTGCAGGCCGCGGAGCAGAGCGGCCGGGACCAGGCCCTGGGCCAGAACGATCTCTTCGGGGGCGCCGTCCAGACGGCCGCCGTCGCCTTGTCACAGGTCCCCGAGTGGCCCGAGGAGCAGCGTCTGCAGGGCGAGAAGGAGACCCTGGGGCTCTATCTCACCGGCCATCCCATCGAACGCTTCCTGCCTGAACTGAAGCGCATGCATACGATGCGCATCGCCGACCTGCACCCGAACCGCAACCAGACTGTCTGGGTGGCCGGGCTCATCGTGGCCATGCGCACCATGAACACCCGGCGCGGGGATCGGATGGCTTTCGTGACCCTGGACGACCGCAGCGGCCGCATCGAGCTGGCTCTGTTCTCCGACGTCTACGATACCCAGCGGGACCGCATCGCCAAGGACCGGGTGGTGGTGGTGGAGGGGGAGGTCAGCGTGGATGACTACTCGGGCGGCTACAAGATGAGCGGACGGCGGGTGATGGACATGGACGAGGCGCGCGAGGTCCACGCCCGGCGCCTGCGCCTGCAGGTGGATGCCGCCCGTGCCGGCAACGGATTCATCGGCGGGCTGCAGAAAGTCCTGGCGCCGTTCCGGGAGGGCCAATGCCCGGTCTGGATCGAGTACCGCGGCAGCGGAGCGAGCGCCATGCTCGAGCTGGGCGAGGCCTGGCGGGTTCATCCCACCGACGCGCTCATCGAGCGGCTGCGGGAGCTGGGCGTCGGCAGCGTGCAGGTGGAGTATTAGTGGAAAAGGGTTAAGGGTGAGGGGTGAGGGGTGAGGGGTGAGGGTTGAGGGGTGAGGGGTCACGCACTCACGCACTCACGCACTCACGCACTCACGCACTCACGGAACACGGAACACGGAACACGGAACAGTCTCCGACCGGACCCGCCGTCCGGCATTCCTCAATCTTCGACCTCCCCGGTCTCCTCCGGCCCCTCCGACTCCGGCTCCCCGCCGCCGTCCGGCATCTCCAGCCTCGGCACGCCGACGCTGCTGTGCCAGCGGTTGACCACCGTGCAGAACAGCTCCGCGGTGCGCTCGGTGTCGTAGCGGGCCGAGTGCGCCTCGTTGCTGTCCCAGTCGAAGCCGGCCGCCTTGACGGCCCTGGCCAGCACCGTCTGGCCGTAGGCCAGGCCGCCCAGGGTGGCCGTGTCGAAGGTGGTGAAGGGGTGGAAGGGGTTGCGCTTGATCTTGCAGCGGTCCACCGCGGCCTTGAGGAAGGCGAGATCGAAGAACGGATTGTGGCCCACCAGCACCGCCCGTGTGCACTGGTTGTCGCGGATGGCCTTGCGCACCGGCTGGAAGATGCGTTCCAGCGCATCCTTTTCCGAAACGGCGAAGCGGAACGGGTGGTAGGGATCGATGCCGGTGAAGTCCAGGGCCGACTGCTCGATGTTCGCCCCCGGGAACGGTTCCACGTGGGCGTGGATGGTCTCCGCGGGCCGCAGGGTTCCCTCGGAGTCCATCGTCAGGAGGACGGCGGCGATCTCGAGGAGCGCGTCGCGGCGGGGATTGAAACCACCGGTCTCCACGTCGACCACGACGGGCAGGAAGCCGCGAAAACGCAGGGCTATGGGGCGCGAATCACTCATCAGGGCAGGATAGCGGAAGCGTGGCGGGTTTACGATTGGCGAAGCAGGATAAGCGCAGGCGATGGATGGTAATCGGCCGATTAAAAATTACTATTGGCTAATATGCAAAACCGCTAATATAATGAACCACGAATACTTGCAAAGCCAAGTATCGAACTAAACCAACAACGTCTGCTAGGGAGATTCTATCATGAAGAAGCTCACCAAGATTGCTGCTGCTGCTGTGATCGCCGGCGCCGCTGCGCTGCCTCTCTCCTCCGCCCAGGCCTGGTGGGGTCCGGGTTGGGGTGGCGGTCCCTGGAACGGCTGGGGTGACGGCTGGGGTGACATGGACTTCTCCATGCACGGTTCCGGCTCCGGTTACGGCCGTGGCTACGGCTACCCCTACGGTGGCTACGGCTACCCCTACTACGGTGGCTACGGCCCCTACGGCTATGGTGCCCCCTACGGCTACGGCGCGCCTTACGGCTACCCGGTCGCCCCGGTCGCCCCGGTGGCTCCGGCTGCTCCCAAGGCCGAGAGCAAGTAAGGACACCGTGTCCTGAGCAGCGGGCGGGCCTTCATGGCCCGCCTGCGCTTCCGGGACCGGTCCGGGAGTTGGAAGGACCGGGTCCCGAAGGCTGACAGACCGCAATCACTGTGGACAAGAGGATATCGAGCATGAAGTTTTTCAATATGACTGCCCTGGCTGCGGCGGTTGCGGCTTCCGCGCTGGCCATGCAGCCGGTTCTGGCCGAGGAGACCGCGCCGGCCCCGACCGAGGTGAGCGTCCCCGGCCACGCGTTCTCTGCCGATCGCGCCCAGTTGGAGGCCCAGCGTGAGCAGCGCCGGGTGGAGATGGCCCAGCGCCGCGAGGCCATGAAGGCCCGGATGGAGCAGGAGCGTGCCGCTGCCCGCGAGTCGATGGAGGCCGAGCACGCCGCGTTCGCCAAGGTGATGGAAGCCGAGCGCAACGCCTTCGCGCCCGTCAACTACACCGGTGACGCCGCCGACTGGCAGACGCAGCAGATCGAGTCCCGGAAGGCCGTGCAGGAAGCCTACGCCGAGATGTACCGCCTGCAGGCGGAGCGCTTCGAGCGCGATCAGCGCGCCATGGCCGAGGCCATGGGGGTGGACTACGACACCCTGCGCGAGCAGCAGAAGGCCGCCTGGGAACAGCACCAGGCCGCCATGCAGAAGTTCATCGAGGAGCAGCGCAAGGCCGCCACCGGCAGCTGAGCCGCCACTTCCCGCGCAGTACCGAAAAGCCCGGCATCCGCCGGGCTTTTTTTTTGGTTTATCCGCAGATTACGCCGATTACGCCGATTGTCTCTGCGGATGGCTGAAGGGCCGACGCGACAATCCACCCGGATTGGATAAGTCGACGCCGGGTTGGGCGAGACTTTCGTGGAAAAGGCGGGACAGCAAGGCTGACGGGCCAAACCAGCGATCAATCTGCGTAATCGGCGTAATCTGCGGATGAATATAAAAACTCAAACCCGTCGCCAGTGGACGGTGGCGCCGGCGCGCAGGGGCACCACGCTGGTGTCGCCGAAGGGGTAGGAGGTGGGCAGCTCCCAGTCGGTCTGCTCCAGGGTGATGGTGTCGCCGTTCACGGGCAGGCCGTAGAAGGCCGGGCCGAAGCGGCTGGCGAAGTCCTCCAGCCGGTCCAGGGCGCCGGCCGCATCGAAGGCCTCCGCGTAGAGCTCGATGGCGGACGGCGCGGTATACATGCCGGCGCAGCCGCAGGCGCTCTCCTTGTCCTCACGGGCGTGGGGGGCGCTGTCGGTGCCGAGGAAGAACCGGGGCTCGCCGCTGGTGGCCGCCTCCACCAGGGCCTGGCGGTGAGTCTCGCGCTTCAGCACCGGCAGGCAGTAGTGGTGGGGGCGGATGCCGCCCACCAGCATGTGGTTGCGGTTGAGCAGGAGGTGGTGGGCGGTGATGGTGGCGGCGACGCTCTCCGGCGCGGCGCGGACGAACTCCACCGCGTCGCGGGTGGTGATGTGCTCCAGCACCACCCGCAGGCCCGGATAGCGCTGCAGCAGCGGCGCCAGGCGATCCTCGATGAAGCGCAGCTCGCGGTCGAAGATGTCCACCTCCGGCCCGGTGACCTCTCCGTGGACGAGCAGCGGCAGGCCGGTCTCCGCCATCGCCTCCAGCGCCGGGTAGACCCGCTCCAGATCAGTCACGCCGGAATCCGAATTGGTGGTGGCCCCGGCGGGGTAGAGCTTCACCCCGTGGACGATGCCGCTGTCGCGGGCGGCCCGGATCTCCTCCGCCGTGGTGTTGTCGGTCAGGTAGAGGGTCATCAACGGCTCGAAGGCCAGCCCTGCCGGCACCGCGGCCAGGATCCGCTCGCGATAGGCCCGGGCCGAGCCGGTGGTGATCACGGGCGGACGGAGATTGGGCATGACGATGGCCCGGGCGAACTGGTGCGCCGCGTGGGGGACCGTGGTCTGCAGGGCCGCGCCATCGCGCAGGTGGATGTGCCAGTCGTCGGGACGGATCAGGGTGATGCGCTTCATGGCTGGTGTCCTTGCGCTCGCTGGAATTCGGTTTCTATTTTCGCATCCCTGCACCGTCGATGGTACGCGTGTTCATGCCCCCGGGACATGAAGCAGGTGCGGGTATGACGAGGCGTCATGCCGACGCCCGCGGGCTCCCGGGGTGTGGAGACCCATGGCAGGGACCGGGACCTGTCCTCCGGTGCCGCTGATCGCCAATCCCAGTGCTTCGTGGTTGTCGGGGAAGAACCTGCGCTATCCTGTGGGTGCCGGGCCCGCGGGTCCGGCGGCCGTGCACACCAGAACACAACAGGCGCGGCCCGGCTGCGGATGGAGGTGAACGGGCATGGCTCATTTCATCGGCATGGCGCGCGCCGCGCGCATGCTGGGCATCGATCGGCATACCCTGCAGGAACTGGTTCACGACGGCCAGCTGGAAACCTTCGAGGGGCAGGTGGACGTGGAGGCGCTGCGCGAGCGCTACCCCGGAATGCTCACCGACGAGCCGGGGATCCTCGAGCATGTCCGCACCCTGCGCCAGACCGCCTTCGCCCGCCGCGTCCAGGAAGCGGTGGCGCCCAACCCGGAAGCCCTCGGCGCCCAGTTGCACAAGCTCGACGTGGAGCTGTCCATCGAGCGGCACCATGCCAGGAAGTACCGGCAGATCGTGGAGGACCTCGTGCGCAAGCTGAACGAGCTGCATCCGACCGTCACCGTGGAGCAGCGGATGCTCATTTCCGACATCTGCTGCTGGCTGGCCGGACGGATGGAGGATCGCTGAGCCGGCATGACCCATCGCATCCGCATGCTGCCCAGCGGCCACACGTTCGAGTGTGAAGCCACGGAAACCGTCCTGGAGGCGGCCCTGCGTTCCGGTGTGAACCTGGACCACGGCTGCGCCACGGGTACCTGCGGCGAATGCCTGGCGCGGGTGGTGTCGGGCAGCGTGGGTGAAGAGCTGTTCCACGACTACGTGGTGGGCGATGCCGAGCGACTGCAGGGTTACGCCCTCATGTGCCGCAGCCGTCCGGGCAGCGATCTCGAGATCGAGGCGCACGAGGCGAGGAGCGCGGCGGATATCCCGGAGCAGCAGCTCACGGCGCGCATCGTCCGTGTGGATGCGCCGGCGGACGACTACCGGGTGCTGCATCTGCGCACGCCGCGGACCCGGACGCTGCGCTTCCTGGCCGGCCAGAGCGTCGAGCTGAAGCTGCGGGGGCTGCAGCCACGGGTGCTGCCGGTGGCCAGCTGCCCCTGCAACGGCATGCAGCTGCAGTTCCACCTGCGCCGGGATCCCCGCGATCCCTTCGCCGAACGGGTTTTTCACGACCCGGCGTTTACCGCCCCGGTGGAGCTGCGGGGGCCGTTCGGGGAATTCATTCTTGACGAGGAGGATCCCAATCCGCTGGTGCTGGTGGCCCTGGATACCGGCTTCGCGCCGATGAAGAGCCTCATCGAGCACGCCATCGCCCTGGAACTGCCGCAGCCGGTGGTGCTGATCTGGTTCGCCATCCACCCCGGCGGCCACTACCTGGCCAATTACTGCCGATCCTGGGCGGATGCCCTGGACGACTTCCGCTTCGTTCCACTGGTGCTGGATGCCGGCCGGGGCAGACGACTGACAGCATCGGAGCAGGCACTGGCCGTGCTCGCGAGGCTGGAGTCACTGCCGGAGCCCCGCGTCTACCTGGCCGGCCCGGCGGATCCGACCCGGGACCTGGAGCAGGCGCTGGCCGCCGCCGGTCTCCCCGGTGAACGTCTGCGCATGGAAACCATGCCCTGAAAACCGAGCGTCACCCCCGGTACAACTGGTAAAATAACTGTTTTGCGGCGGGGGGAGCTGTCCTTCCCGGCCGCGTGCGGGCTCAACTCAGTGGAGAGTAGTGGAATGTCGGACATCAAGAAGGTGGTGCTGGCCTACTCCGGCGGTCTGGATACCTCGGTAATCCTGAAGTGGCTGGAGGAGACCTATGGCTGCGAGGTGGTGACCTTCACCGCGGACATCGGCCAGGGGGAGGAGCTGGAGCCGGCCCGGGCCAAGGCGGAAGCGATGGGCGTCAAGGAGATCTACATCGACGACCTGCGCGAGGAGTACGCCCGCGACTTCGTCTTTCCCATGTTCCGCGCCAACGCCGTCTACGAGGGCGAGTACCTCCTCGGCACCTCCATCGCCCGTCCGCTCATCGCCAAGCGGCTGGTGGAGATCGTCAACGAGACCGGCGCCGACGCCATCGCCCACGGCGCCACCGGCAAGGGCAACGACCAGGTGCGCTTCGAGCTGGGCGCCTACGCCCTGAAGCCCGACGTGAAGGTCATCGCCCCCTGGCGCGAGTGGGATCTCCTCTCCCGCGAGAAGCTCATGGCCTATGCCGAAACCCACGGGATTCCGGTGGACTTCGCCAAGGCCGGCAAGAAGTCGCCCTACTCGATGGACGCCAACCTGCTGCACATCTCCTACGAGGGCGGCATCCTCGAGGATCCCTGGGCCGAGCCGGAGGAGGAGATGTGGCGCTGGAGCGTCTCCCCGGAGAAGGCGCCGGACGAACCCACCTACCTCGAGCTCACGTTCGAGAAGGGCGACATCGTGGCCATCGACGGCCGGCCCACCAGCCCGGCCCGGGTCATGGAGTACCTCAACCAGGTGGGTGGGGCCAACGGCATCGGCCGCGACGATATCGTGGAGAACCGCTACGTGGGCATGAAGTCCCGCGGCTGCTACGAAACCCCGGCCGGGACCATCATGCTCAAGGCGCACCGGGCGATGGAGTCCCTGACCCTGGATCGCGAGGTGGCCCACCTCAAGGACGAGCTGATGCCGCGCTACGCCAGCCTGATCTACAACGGCTACTGGTGGAGCCCCGAACGGCGCATGCTGCAGGAGATGATCGACGCCTCCCAGGCCACGGTGAACGGCGTGGTGCGGGTGAAGCTCTACAAGGGCAACGTCATCGTCGCCGGACGCCGCTCCGAGACCGACAGCCTGTTCGACGAGAGCATCGCCACCTTCGAGGACGACGCCGGCGCCTACGACCAGAAGGACGCCGCCGGCTTCATCAAGCTCAACGCCCTGCGCCTGCGCATCGCCGCCCGCAAGGGCCGTTGAACCCGTCACTCCGGGACTGTCACTTTAAAAGCGTAAATAGACAGGATTGACAGGATGTAAAAAGTTTTCCCGGCGTTCCGGGTTTGGCGGCCCGCATGAACACAGGGTGTTCATGCAACGTGGCTACTGCCCCAACAAATCCTGTATATCCTGTAAATCCTGTCTATTAATTGTTCAATGCCGGACGAGGAGGCGCATCGATGCGGATTCTCCATACCATGCTGCGGGTGGGCGACCTGGATCGCTCCATCGCTTTCTATACCGAGATCATGGGCATGAAGCTGCTGCGGCGGCAGGACTACCCCGACGGCAAGTTCACCCTGGCCTTCGTCGGCTACGGTGACGAGGCGGACAACAGCGTCGTCGAGTTGACCTACAACTGGGGCGTGGATGGCTACGAGGTGGGCAGTGGTTTCGGCCACATCGCCGTCGAGGTGGATGATGTCTACAAGGCCTGTGACGAGATCCGCGCCCGGGGCGGCAAGATCATCCGCGATGCGGGCCCCATGAACGCCGGCAGTACCGTCATCGCCTTCGTCGAGGACCCCGACGGCTATCCGGTGGAGCTCATCGGCCGCCGGCAGTAACCGGGATGGCTACCGCGGATTGACGTCGCTTGACGCCGATTGTTCCGAAAGCCGGGTTTTACCCGGCTTTTCTTTGCCGCTGGACGGGCGGTGACTCTTTCCCGTGCAGCGCAGCCCATGGTACGGCATACGTCTGCCGCGCCCGGAGCGGGCATGGGGTCAGAGCCGGCCGAGGAACTGCTCCACGCCGGTGAGGAACATCTGCACGGCCACGGCGGTCAGCAGCATGCCCATGAGGCGCTGCAGGGCATGGAGCCCGCGCTTGCCGAGAAGCTGGCTGAGGGGCTCGGAGGCGAGCAGCACCAGGGTGCTCACGCAGGCGGCCAGGGTGATGGCGGCGGCCCACTCCCAGATCCGGTCCGGTTCCCGCGATACCAGCAGCAGGACGGTGGCCATGGCCGAGGGGCCGGCGATGAGCGGTGTGGCCAGCGGCACCACCAGGGGTTCACCCGCCGGGTCGTAGCCGAACAGCCCCTCGGGATGGGGAAAGATCATGCGCAGGGCGATGAGGAACAGGATGACACCGCCGGCCACGGTCAGGGACGGATCCTCGATGCGCAGAACGCTGAGCAGCCCCCGCCCGCCCACCAGGAACAGCAGCAGGATCCCGTAGGCGATGAGGGATTCGCGCAGGATGATCCGGCGTCGGCGTGACGGGGGGATGTCGCCCAGGATGGTGAGGAAGGTCGGTACGTTGCCCAGGGGATCGACCACGATCACCAGCAGGATCGCCGCCGAAATCAGGGTCAGTCCGGGGTCCATGGCGGTTCCGTGCGTCAGCGGGCGTTGAGCCGCTCGAGGCACTCGAGGTAGGCGATCTCGTCCGGGGCGCTGCCATCCTGCTGGGCCCGCCACAGGACCTCGCCCAGGCAATCCATCATGCGATGCTCGACCGCGTGGGGATCGCCGATCCCGAGCACCAGCCGGCGGTAGACCGTACCGATCCCGGCCGGCCGATCCGTGGCCACCTGCTCCTTCAGTGCGATATGCATGCCCATGTGCAGGAAGGGATTCTCATCGCCCAGATCGGGCAGGTAGTCGCGCTCCAGGTGGCGTTCCTCGCCCATCATCACGGGGTGGTACTCGGGATGGGCGGCAATCACCTCCGCCACCAGCTGTTCCAGCGGCTCCAGCGGCTCGCTGTGCTGCTGCTTTCGCCACACCGTGTAGTAGAAGCGTCGCAGATTGTCGCGGTTGTGTCCGAACACGGGTCGGCCCCTGGGTGGAGTTGGGGTAAGGATAGTTCAGAGTCTGACGGGAGGGTGACAGTTTTTTCACGCCGGGTGGCCGCGGCCGCAAGTCCGGCCCGATTCAGTCCGAAGTCTTGTGGCGATACTCGCACAGGTCCTCGATGATGCAGGATCCGCAGCGGGGCTTGCGCGCCAGGCAGGTGTAGCGGCCGTGGAGGATGAGCCAGTGGTGGGCATCCTTGCGATACTCGGCCGGGACCCGTCGCAGCAGGCGCTTCTCCACCTCCATGGGGTTCTTGCCCGGTGCGATGCCGGTGCGGTTGGAAACCCGGAAGATGTGGGTGTCCACGGCGATGGTGGGTTCGCCGAACGCCGTATTGAGCACCACGTTGGCGGTCTTGCGGCCCACGCCGGGCAGGGCCTCCAGGGAGGTCCGATCGCGCGGCACCTCGCCTCCATGCCGTTCCAGGAGGATGCGGCAGGTCTCGAGGATGTTCTTCGCCTTGCTGTTGAACAGCCCGATGGTCTTGATGTACTCCTTCAGGCCCGCCTCGCCCAGCGCCGCAATGGCCGCCGGTGTGCTGGCCGCCGGGAACAGCCGCCGGGTGGCCTTGTTCACCCCCACGTCGGTGGCCTGGGCGGAGAGGATGACCGCCACCAGCAGCTCGAACGGGGTGGTGTACTCGAGCTCGGTGGTGGGGTGCGGATTCTCGGCCCGCAGCCGGCGGAATATCTCCGCCCGTTTCTCCCTGTTCATCGTCTCGAGGTGCTCCCATCAGGCGAGGCACATGGGTGGTTGGAAAGGCGGCCGATTGGGAGCCGCACCGTGAACAACTTCGGGATGAACCGCAGATTGACGTTATGTTCGTTAATTTCCATCGACATGGTGAGTCAACGGGCAGCCTGGAACCTGATTGGTGGTACAAGGTTCAGGCCGCCGGCTGCAGCACGGGAGGTTATGCCTCTGAATCGCTTCATGGCGGGCGACCCGCAGGTGGAGACCGGCATGAAACAGGCAGTCAGATGGCGGTGACGCCCGGATTCATGCAGGGGTAATTCACGTAATCAATGCGAATCTGCGGTTCATCGCCCTTCAAGCAGTGGCCTCGGCGCCGCCTTCCACCTTCTCCGCCGGCCTGGCGCGCACGGCGCGGGCGGCGAGCCGGCTGTCGATGGTGTTCTTCAGGGCGATGAGCAGGCCCATGCCGAGGAAGGCGCCCGGGGGGAGGATGGCCAGCAGGAAGCCACGGTAATTATCGATCACGTGGAGGGTCATGCCGCGGGCGGCCTCGCCGAACATCAGGTGGGCCTGGGCCAGCAGGGTGCCCTGGCCGAGCAGCTCCCGCATCCCGCCGAGCAGCACCAGAACGGCGGTGAAGCCGAAGCCCATGGCCAGGCCGTCGGCCAGCGCGAACCGGAACCGGTTCTTGGAGGCGAAGGCCTCGGCGCGGCCGATGATGACGCAGTTGGTGACGATGAGCGGGATGAAGATACCCAGGATCTTGTACAGGTCGTGGAAGAAGGCGTTCATGGTGAGCTCTACCGCCGTCACGAACGAGGCGATGACGAGCACGAACACCGGTATGCGCACCTCCTGGGGCACCAGGCTGCGGATGAGCGAGACGGTGATGTTGGACAGCACCAGTACCGCCACGGTGGCAAGACCGAGGCCGAGGCCGTTGACCACGTTGGTGGTCACGGCGAGCAGGGGACAGAGGCCGAGGAGCTGGACGAGCCCCGGGTTGTTGTCCCAGAAGCCGTTGCGGACGATGTTGCCGTAGGTGCTGGACATCTCGTTCTCCGTCGTCAGGAGCGCTGCGCCGCGGTCTGCACCTTCTCTTCCCGGGGGAAGATCTCATCCCGGTGCGCCTGGAACCAGGTGAGGGTGTTGTAGACCGACTTCACCACCGTGCGCGGGGTGATGGTGGCGCCGGTGAACTGATCGAAGACCCCGCCGTCCTTCCTGACCCGCCACTGCTGCGGGGCTGGGTCGCCGAGCGACTTGCCGGTGAAATCGAGCACCCAGTCGGATTTCTCCAGCTCGATGCGGTCGCCGAGGCCGGGCGTCTCCTTGTGGGAGATGACCCGCACACCGGTCAGGTGCCCATCCATGCCCACCCCCACCAGCAGCTTGATGGGTCCGGCATAGCCCTCGGGGGCGACGGTGGTGAACACCGCGGCCTGGGGCTGGCCCTTGAGCCGCGCCCGGTAGACGGTCACGCTGCCGCCCAGCTCCGGCACCTGGAACTGGATCGTGTCGTTGGGGATGTCATTGTCGTGGCTCGCGGCCGGGAGCACCTGGTTGAGGTTGTGCAGCAGCGCCTGGCGCTCGTTGGCGGCGATGCGATCACGGGTGACCTCCTCGGTCAGGCCGACAAGGCTGGTGCCGGCCACGGCGAACAGGCCGAGGACCAGGGCATTGCGGAAAATGGACTGGAAGATGAGCTTCATGGGGCCTTGTCGCCGTGGCCATAGACCCGCGGCTGGGTGTAGTAGTCGATGGTGGGGGCGGCCATGTTCATCAGCAGCACGCTGAACGCAACGCCATCGGGGTAGCCGCCCCAGGTGCGGATGATGTAGGTGAGTATCCCGACCCCGGCGCCGAACACCAGCCGCCCCCGGGGGGTGGTGCAGGCGCTCACCGGATCGGTGGCGATGAAGAAGGCGCCGAGCATGGCGGCACCGCTGAAGACATGGAACAGCGGGGTGGCGTAGCGGCCCGGGTCGACCAGGTTGAAGATCATCGCCACCAGCGCCAGGGCGCCGAGCATGGCCACCGGGATGTGCCAGCCGATGACCCGCTTCCAGATGAGCCACAGTCCGCCGCCGAGCAGCGCCAGGTCCACGAACTCCCAGCCGCGACCGCCGAGGATGCCGAAGGTGGGCTTCTCCAGGATCTCCTGGACCGTCCGCGCCAGCCCGAGCTGGACCTTGAGGGAGTCGAGCGGCGTGGCCATGGTCACCGCGTCGATGCCGGTGCCGCCATGGATCGTGCCGAGGAAGATGGCGCTGAGGGCATCGGTGACGCCGATATTCATCTCCAGCAGCATGCGCGGCGCCACCCAGGAGGTCATCTCCAGCGGGAAGCAGATGAGCAGCAGCACATAGCCGAGCATGGCCGGGTTGAAGGGGTTGTAGCCGAGCCCCCCGTAGAGGTGCTTGCCGAACACGACCGCGAAGCCCACCCCGATGAGGGTCATCCACCAGGGGGAGAGCGGCGGCAGCGCCATGGCCAGCAGGACCCCGGTGAGCACCACGCTGCCGTCGGCCAGGTAGCTGCCCACCGGGCGGCTGCGCAGGCGCAGCATCAGCGCCTCGAAGGCGACCGCCGCCAGGCCGGCGAAGAGCACGTTGATGAGCACGCCCCAGCTGAAGAGCCACGTCTGGACGATCAGGGCCGGGACCAGGGCATAGAGCACCCGGCGCATGGCCAGGGAGACGCTGCTGTCCAGGTGGATGTGGGGGGTGCGGAGATCGATGGCTTGCATCATGCGTCGGCGTCGTTGGCAGTCTGCTTGGGTTCAGCCCCGGCCTGGGCGGCAGCCTCGCGCTTGGCCCGGGCCCGCTCCATGGCGGCCTGGATGGCGGCCTGCTTGTCGGCATCGGTCGCGGTCTTCGCGCCGCCGGCGGCCTTGCCGGCATCGGCCTTGCCCGCATTGGTCTTGGCGGCGGCGCGGGCGGCGGCGGCCTTGTGCCGCTCGGCCTTCTCACGCTTCTCGCGCTCGATCCGCATCTGCTTGAACTCGTGGCGGCGGCGGGCGAGGTCGGCCTTCTTCTTCTCCCGCTCCTGGTCCCAGATCTCGGTCTTGGCGAAGCGGTAGTACTGCACCAGGGGAATGTGGCTGGGGCAGACGTAGGAGCAGCAGCCGCACTCGATGCAGTCGAACAGGTTGTAGTCCTGGATCTTGTCGAACTCGCGCGCCCGGGCATGCCAGTACATCTGCTGGGGCAGGAGGTTCACCGGGCAGACACGGGTGCACTCGCCACAGCGGATGCAGGGCATGGTCTGGCCCTGGTTGGGCTGATCCCCGGGAGTCGCCGCGAGCAGGCAGTTGGTGGCCTTGACCGTGGGCAGGCTGCCGTCGCGCAGGGGGATCCCCATCATGGGCCCGCCCATGATGAGCTTGTCCTCGGGGGTGAGGTGGGGATCGCACCGGTCCAGCAGGTGCTCCATCGGCGTGCCGATGAGCGTGTCCAGGTTGCGGGGTTCCCGGACCGCGCCGCCGGTGACGGTGACGATGCGCGAAATCAGCGGCTCGCCGAAACGCACGGCCCGGTAGACGGCCGCGGCGGTGGCGACGTTCTGGCACACGATGCCGATCTGGGCCGGTATGCCGCGGGAGGGAACCTCCTTCCCGGTCAGCACCTTGATGAGCTGCTTCTCACCCCCCGTGGGGTAGATGGTCGGAACCTGGACAACCTCGATGCCGGTCCCCGCGGCGGCCGCCTGCAGCGCCTGGAACGCTTCCGGCTTGTTGTCCTCGAGCCCCACGATGCATGCCCGGACCCCGAGAATCCGGCGCATGATGACCACGCCCTGGATGACCTCCTCCGGCCGCTCGCGCATGAGCATGTCGTCGCAGGAGATGTAGGGCTCGCATTCCGCGCCGTTGATGATGAGGGTGTCGATGGCGGCGTCGGCGGGCGGGGTGAGCTTCACGGCGGTGGGGAAGGCCGCGCCGCCCAGCCCCACGATGCCGGCGTCGCGGATGCGCGCGCGGAGCAGGTCGGGTTCGGCCTCGGGATACCCCTCCAGTGGCTGGAGTTCCGCCCAGCGGTCCTCGCCGTCGGTCTCGATCACCACGCAGGGGATGTTGAGGCCGGAGGGGTGGGGGACGGGCAGGGGCTCGATGGCCGTCACCGTGCCGGAGCTGGAGGCATGGACGGGGGCGCTCACGTAGCCGCTGGCCCGGCCGATGATCTGGCCCTTGAGCACCCGATCGCCCACCTTGACCACCGGCTCCGCCGGCGCGCCGATATGCTGCTGCAGGGCGATGACAATCCGCCCGGGGATGCCCGCATCGACCACCGGCAGGCGGGTGGACGCCTCCTTGTGGCCGGGCATGTGTACGCCGCCGTGGAAGTGATGCAGTTTGCGTGTCGTTGCAACCATCGGTGCCTATGTTCCGTCCGGGTTGTCCGCCGGTCCTGTGCAGTGGCTGGTCGTTGTCCGCCTTCCCGCCCGGAGAGCGCCGGGTGTCGGAAGTTCCGGCCTCAGGCGGCCGAGCCCATGGGGGGCTGGTGTTTCGGGAAGGGCCACTTCCATTCGTTCAGACCCTGCTCCACCGGGTGCATGTGGATGCACTCCACCGGGCAGGGCGGGAGACACAGCTCGCAGCCCGTGCATTCGGCCTCGATGACCTGGTGCATCTGCTTGGCCGCGCCCAGGATCGCGTCCACCGGGCAGGCCTGCAGGCACAGGGTGCAGCCGATGCACTCCTCCTCCACGACGTAGGCCACCATCCGCGGCTTCTCCTCGCCCGTCTCGCCGTCCAGCGGGATGGGCTCCCGCCCGAGGAGGTCGGCCAGCGCCTGGATGGTGGACTCGCCGCCCGGCGGGCAGCGGTTGATTTCCGCCTCACCGGTGGCGAGCGCCTCGGCATAGGGCCGGCAGCCGGGGAAACCGCACTGCCCGCACTGGGTCTGGGGCAGCAGCGAGTCGATCTGATCCACCACGGGATCACCCTCGACCCGGAAACGCACTGCGGCGTAGCCGAGCAGGCTGCCGAAGATGACGGCGAGAGTGGTGATGGCCAGGACCGCGCTAATCATGTTCAACCCTTGACGAGGCCGGTGAAGCCCATGAAGGCCAGGGACATCAGGCCGGCGGTGATCATGCCGATGGCCGCGCCACGGAACGGCACCGGCACGTCGGCGGCCGCCAGGCGCTCACGCATGGCGGCGAACAGCACCAGCACCAGGGAGAAGCCGATGGCGGCGCCGAGCCCGTAGATGGCCGATTGCAGGAAACCGTGATCGGTCTGCACGTTGAGCAGGGCCACGCCGAGCACGATGCAGTTGGTGGTGATGAGGGGCAGATAGATGCCGAGCAGCTGGTAGAGCACGGGACTGGTCTTGTGCACCACCATCTCGGTGAACTGCACCACCACTGCGATCACCAGGATGAAGCCGATGGTGCGCAGGAACTCCAGCCCCAGCGGAGCGAGGACATAGGCTTCCACCAGGTAGCTCATCACCGCCGAGAGGGTGAGCACGAAGGTGGTCGCCAGCGACATGCCGGCGGCGGTTTCGAGTTTCTTGGACACGCCCATGAAGGGGCAGAGGCCGAGAAACTTGACCAGCACGAAGTTGTTCACCAGCACCGTGCTGACGAGGATGAGCAGGTATTCGGTCATCGGCCCACGTATTTCCCCTACAATCAATCACCTTTCGAAAACCGGGCTGCGCACCGGCCATCCCCTATGATGGACGTTAGCGGAGCGCGCTTCTACCCGATATTCTTTCTTCTTTTTGTGCGACGCACAAATAAATACCCTACTTTTAATGCGGGTGCAATAATGTTTTGTTATGGGCGCCCCATGAAAATTAATGATCCGGATTTAAAAACGTCCACGTCCCCGGATTGAATGACAATTATCAATGCCCGGTGGTGAACCCGGCGGCGCACGCTCCGCCGCCGCCCCTCATTTCACCCGCATGCCGGGTTGCGCGCCGCTGTCCGGGGCGAGGACGAACAGCTCCCTGCCGCCCGGTCCGGCCGCGAGGACCATCCCCTCGGAGACCCCGAAGCGCATCTTGCGGGGCGCGAGGTTGGCCACCATGACCGTGAGCCGGCCGGTGAGCTGTTCGGGCTGGTAGGCCGACTTGATGCCGGCGAACACGGTGCGCGTTTCGCCGCCCAGGTCCAGGGTCAGCTTCAGCAGCTTGTCGGCGCCCTCCACGTGCTCGGCCTTCTCGATGCGCGCCACCCGGAGATCGATCTTCGCGAACTCATCGATGCCGATCTCCGCGGCGATGGGGTTCTCCTCCAGCGGCGAGGGCGGGGCCGCGGGCTCTGCCTCCGCCTGCCCGGCGGTGGCCCGCAGGTGCTCGCGGGACTCTTCCACCACCGCCTCCAGCTGGGCCGGCTCCACCCGCTGCATGAGCGGCTTGAAGGGCTCGATGCGGTGGTCGACCAGGGGGCCCCCGGCCACGGCGTGCCAGTCCAGGGTCTCCACGTTGAGGAAGGCGCGGGCGTCCTCGCACATCTGCGGCAGCACCGGGGCCAGCCAGGTGACCAGGACGCGGAACAGGTTGAGCCCCTGGGTGCAGACCGCCTGTACCTCCGGTGCGCGCAGCGGGTCCTTGGCCATCACCCAGGGCTTCTGCTCGTCGATGTACTGGTTGGCCCGATCCGCCAGCTGCATCACCTCGCGCATGGCGCGGCTGAACTCACGCGCCTCGTAGGCTTCGGCGATGGACTCGCCGGCGGCCACGAACTCGCCGTAGGTGTGGGGGTCGGGCAGCGTGGCGGCCAGCCTGCCCTCGAACAGCTTGTGGATGAAGCCGGCGCAGCGGCTGGCGATGTTCACCACCTTGCCCACCAGGTCCGAGTTGACCCGCTGGCGGAAGTCCTCCAGGTTCAGGTCGAGGTCCTCGATGCCGGAGCCGAGCTTGGTGGCGAAGTAGTAGCGCAGGTATTCGGGGCGCAGGTGCCTGAGGTAGGTGCGGGCCATGATGAAGGTGCCGCGCGACTTGGACATCTTCTGGCCGTTGACGGTGAGGAAGCCGTGGCAGAACACCGCCGAGGGCGTGCGGAAGCCCGCTCCGTGCAGTTCCGCCGGCCAGAACAGGGTGTGGAAGTAGGCGATGTCCTTGCCGATGAAATGGTACAGCTCGGCGCCGGACTCCCGGCCCCAGTAGTCGTCGAAGGACTCCCCGGTGCGGTCGCAGTAGTTCTGGAAGCTGGCCATGTAGCCGATGGGCGCGTCCAGCCAGACATAGAAGAACTTGCCCGGCGCATCGGGGATCTCGAAGCCCCAGTAGGGGGCGTCGCGGGAGATGTCCCAGTCCTGCAGCCCGGTCTCGAACCATTCGCCCAGCTTGTTCTGCATCTGGGGCTGGATGTGCTCGGCGACCCAGCTGCGCAGGAAGGGCTCGAAGTCGCCGAGCCGGAAGAAGTAGTGCAGCGACTCCTTTTCCACCGGGACCGCGCCGGAGATGGCCGAGCGGGGATTCTTCAGATCGGTGGGGGCGTAGGTGGCACCGCAGGACTCGCAGCTGTCGCCGTACTGGTCCGGGGTGCCGCAGCGGGGGCACTCACCCTTGATGAACCGGTCGGGGAGAAACATCTCCTTGACGGGGTCGAAGGCCTGGGTGATGGTCCGCGTGGCGATGTGGCCGGCGTCGCGCAGCCGGGTGTAGATGAGGTTGGCGTAGTGCCGGTTCTCCGGCGAGTGGGTGGAGTAGTAGTTGTCGAAACCCACCAGGAACTCCGAGAAATCCGCCTGATGCTCCGCCTCCACCCGTTCGATCAGCGCCTCGGGCGTGATCCCCTCCTGCTCCGCCCGCAGCATGATGGGGGTGCCATGGGCGTCGTCCGCGCAGACATAGACGCAGTGATGGCCGCGGCTCTTCTGGAAGCGCACCCAGATGTCGGTCTGGATGTACTCCACCAGGTGGCCGAGGTGGATGGAGCCGTTGGCGTAGGGCAGGGCGCTGGTGACGAGGATTCGGCGTTTCTTCTCGGGCATGTCGGTCACGGAATAGATGGAAAACGGCATTCCCCGGTGGATGTGGAGCTCCCGGGGGTTGGAAATGCATCAAAAGGACAAATATATCAGTATCACGGCGCCCGATGCACGGTGTGGCCCGGTCGGAGCCCTGGCCGCGACGGGGGCGAAGGCTCCCGGGCCGGCGCGGCCACGGGAGCCGGCAAGTGCGCGGGAGGCGGTGCTAAACACTTATTTCAGCAGGGTTTATTGAGAAATAGCAGTACTCCCGGCCGGGCGGACGTGGTAAACTCCGCGGCCATTCGAGTAAATTAGAAGTATTCCCATTTCTAATGTTCGCCCCGAGCCGGGGCGAAGGCAGCGAGGAGGCGTAAATGGCAGAAATCACCCGCGAGCAGGTGGAAACCGCACTGAAGGCATACGTGGATCCGTACCTGGAGAAGGACCTGGTCTCCGCCCACGCGGTGAAGGATATCCAGGTGGACGGCGGCAAGGTGACGGTGCAGGTGGAGCTCGGCTTCCCCAACGCCGGCTACCGCGGCCAGCTCGCCGCCGATGTGGAGGCGCAGATCAAGGGTATCGACGGCGTGGAGGCGGTGGCCGTCGAGGTGAGCACCAAGGTGACCTCCCATGCCGTGCAGAAGGGCCTCAAGCCCATCAAGGGCATCAAGAACATCATCGCCGTGGCCTCCGGCAAGGGCGGCGTGGGCAAGTCCACCACCGCCGTCAACCTGGCGCTGGCACTCACCGCCGAGGGCGCCAAGGTGGGCATCCTGGACGCCGACATCTACGGCCCCAGCCAGCCGCGCATGCTGGGCGTGCACGCCAAGCCCGAGTCCCCGGACGGCCAGAGCCTGAATCCCATCGTCTCCCATGGCCTGGAGGCCATGTCCATCGGCTTCCTCATCGACGAGGAGACCCCGATGATCTGGCGCGGCCCCATGGTCACCCAGGCCCTGGAGCAGCTGCTCAACGACACCAACTGGAGCGATCTCGACTACCTGGTGGTGGATCTGCCCCCGGGCACCGGCGACACCCAGCTGACCCTGGCCCAGAAGGTGCCGGTCTCCGGCGCGGTGATCGTCACCACGCCCCAGGACATCGCCCTGCTGGACGCGCGCAAGGGCCTGAAGATGTTCCAGAAGGTCGAGGTGCCCGTGCTCGGCGTGATCGAGAACATGAGCATCCACATCTGCAGCAACTGCGGCCACGAGGAGCACATCTTCGGCGAGGGCGGCGGCAAGCGCATGGCCGAGCAGTACGGCGTGACCCTGCTGGGCGAGCTGCCGCTGGACATCCGCATCCGCGAGGAGGCCGACAGCGGCAAGCCCACGGTCGTGGTCGAGCCCGACAGCCGCATCTCCGAGATCTACCGCGAGATCGCGCGCCGGGTGGCCGCGAAGCTCTCCATCCAGGCCAAGGACTACGCGGCCAAGTTCCCGAGCATCGTGATCCAGAACAACTGATCCGTTCCGGGCATCTGCGTATAATCCGGCATCAGGCGGGCATCGACCCGCCTGATGTCGTTTGGGCGCGCCGGGGGGGAGTGGCATTGAGCATCAAATCGGACAAGTGGATCCGCCGCATGGCGGAGCAGCACGGAATGATCGAGCCGTTCGAGCCGCGCCAGGTGCGCGAGAACGAAGGCGGCCGCATCGTCTCCTACGGCACCTCCAGCTATGGCTACGACGTGCGCTGCGCCGACGAATTCAAGATCTTCACCAACATCAACTCGGCCATCGTCGACCCCAAGAACTTCGACGCCAACAGCTTCGTGGACGTCAAGTCCGACGTTTGCATCATTCCCCCCAACTCCTTCGCCCTGGCCCGCACGGTGGAGTACTTCCGCATTCCCCGCAGCGTGCTCACCATCTGCCTGGGCAAGTCCACCTATGCCCGCTGCGGCATCATCGTCAACGTCACCCCGCTGGAGCCGGAGTGGGAGGGGCACGTCACCCTCGAGTTCTCCAACACCACGCCGCTGCCCGCCAAGATCTACGCCAACGAGGGCGTGGCCCAGATGCTCTTCTTCGAGTCCGACGAGGTATGCGAGACCTCCTACCTCGATCGCGGCGGCAAGTACCAGGGCCAGCGCGGCGTCACCCTGCCGGTGGCGTGAAGGGATAATGGATGGATAAGGGATAAGGGATAAGGGTATTTTGTTTCCACACAGGCGGTTACATTAACCATTAACCCTCTTGACCCTTGTCCGACTACCATCCTGCCCACCGGAACAGTGGGCGTAGGATGGGCAAAGGAGCGGAGCGACGTGCCCATCGACGCGCGGAGGTGATGGGCACGCTGCGCTTTGCCCATCCTGCGATCACTGGTCACTGGTCACCGGTCACTGGTCACCACCCCGCCCACCGGAACAGCAGCGGCAGGAGGATGGCCGTGGCCAGGGCGTTGAGGCCCATGGCCAGACTGGAGAAGGCGCCGGTGACCTCGCCGGCCTGGAATGCCTGGGCCGTGCCGATGCCGTGGGCCGCCACGCCCAGGCCCAGGCCCCGGGCGCGGGGATCCCGTACCCGGGCCAGCCGCAGCACCCAGGGGCCGAGGGAGGCGCCGATGATGCCGGTCAGGATGACCAGCACGGCCGTCAGCGAGGGCAGTCCCCCGAGCTTCTCCGCGATGCCCATGGCCACCGGCGTGGTGACCGACTTGGGCGCCAGGGAGATCACGCTCTGCCAGGAGGCGCCGAGCAGCCAGGCCAGCCCCATGGCGCTGAGCGCCGCGGAGAGGGAACCGGCCAGGATGGCCAGTGCCAGCGGCAGCGCCGCCCGCCGGACCCGGTGAAACTGCCGGTAGAGGGGGACGGCCAGCGCCACGGTGGCGGGCCCCAGCAGGAAGTGGACGAACTGGGCGCCGGCGAAGTAGTCGTCGTAGCTGCCGCCGGTGGCGAAGAGCAGGGCGCCTATGAGGATGATGGCCAGGAGCACCGGGTTGGCCACGGGCCGGCAGCCGAGCCGTCGGTAGAGCCACAGCCCCGCCTGGTAGGCCACCAGGGTGACGGTCAGCCACAGCAGGGGATTGGCGGCGAGATAGACCCAGATTTCCTGCAACTCGCGCTTCACGGCTTCGGCTCATCCGCGGCGGGACGGCCGAGTCGCTGCATGACCCAGCCGGTGACGACGATGGCCAGCAGGGTGCTCAGCACCAGCGCGGCGGAGAGTGGCAGCCACTCGTCGCCGACCCGGGTCAGGTGCAGCACCACGCCCACGCCGGCCGGAACGAACAGCAGCGAGAGATGATCGAGCAGGCCCCGCGCGGCCCGGTCCAGGGCGGCCGGAACCTCTCCGCGAATGACCAGTCCGATGAACAGGAGCACCATGCCGATGACGGGTCCCGGCAGCGGCAGGCCGCTCAGCTGGGCGATGACCTCGCCGGCGAGCTGGCACAGGAGCAGGAGGGTGAGAGCGGCGAGCATGGCCAATCTCCGCGCGGTTGCGAGGTACCGATTGTGCCGGATGCCGTGTCCGGCGTCACGCCGTGCACGGTCGTCGGCGGCACCTGATCCTCGGTCCTGCGAGTCTGAATGGGCCGTTTTGATTTCACCACGGAGACACGGAGTTCACGGAGAAGACCGGCGGGTTGGTTGCAGCCTGCTGGCCGCAACAGTCAAGGCGGAACGCGGTAAAATCTCCGGCATCCTTCTCCTCCGTGCCCTCCGTATCCCCGTGGTTCAACCGGCCATGGCCGGATTTGACTTCAACTGCGCAATGTCAGGGAGAAAGCATGGATCCGATGGCTACCTGGGAAAAGATTCTGCTGGGCGTGGCGGCGGTGCTCGTTCTGCTCTGGTTCCGCCCGGGAATCCGGGCGGCGATGGAGCGCAGCCGCCAGGCCGGGGAGCGGGACTGGAAGGCCGTGATCCTGCCTCTCGTGGCGGTGGTGCTGTTCGTGCTGCTGCTGATTGCGAGCGTCTGAACCCGCGCGGCCGGGATGCCTCAGTGGGCGTGGCCCTGGTGGCCGAACCTGCGGCACAGCCGGCATGAACCGTAGGTCACATGCAGTACGCCGAGGCCGCAGCCGAGCAGGAAGATGACGCCCATGGTGACCGGGTTCCAGCCGGTCAGCACCCCGGTGAGGAAGGAAAGGAATGCGGCCAGGAACGCCACATAGGCAATCAGGTAGGGAAGCTTTTCCTTGCAGTTCTCACACAGTTTCATTCAGGTTCTCCCGTCCGCAACGGCGGGTCGGACGTCGCAGGATCCCGCATCCGCTCGCGCGGGTCCATCCTGGCCGGACTCCGGTTTGCGGTGCACTGCGACATTCTAATGTCAGCGCGACGGGAAGTTCTTGACGGGTATCAACATCCGTACCGATTTCCTGGCCCGGACCGGCGCCGGTGACTCAGGCGTCGAGGTCCGGTATGAGCCGGCTCTCGAGCCGGGTGATCGCATCCTTGAGCATGAGCCGGCGCTTCTTCAGCCGCCGCAGCTGCAGCTGGTCGACGCCGGGGTCCTGGGAGAGGCGCTCGATGGCCTGGTCCAGGTCGCGGTGCTCCTGCCGCAGCTCCATGATGTGCAGGGACAGGTTCTCTTGGCTGTCGTCGGACATGACGTTCCTCTCCGGAGAGCACGGCGCGCCTGCAATCACGACCGGGCCGGCGGCCCGCGGGGCGGCCGGGGCGGATGAAACTCCAGGGCGGCGCACTACACTAAATACACGAAGAGTACACCGGCGTGAAGTGCGATAGGGCAATCCAGGCGCGCCGGGAGGAGAGTATATGAAAACCCGTGGCCTGGGGCATGCGGGATGGTTGATGCTGCTGGTGGTCGTGGCCGGCTGTGCCACGGCGCCCCCGGCCGAGCTGGCCGGTCCGGTCGACGCGGTGACGCCCGGGGAAGCCCGGGCGGCGCCGGAACAGCATGTGGGGCGCACGGTCCGCTGGGGCGGCACGGTGGCGCGGGTCGAGAACCTGAGCGGGGAGACCCGGGTGGAAGTGGTGTCCCGGGAGCTGGACAGCGGCGGCAGACCCCGGGACGAGGATCGGAGCGATGGGCGTTTCCTGGCCCTGTTCGACGGCTTCCTGGATCCCGCCATCGTCAGCAACGGACGGGAGATCACGGTGGTCGGCGCCCTGGGTCCGTCCGTGAGCCGCGCCATCGGCGCCTATCCCTACCGCTTCCCGGTGGTGAAGGTGGCGCGCTGGAAGCTGTGGCCGCCGCGCCCGGAGGTGGTCTACCGCGAGTACGCCCCCCATCCCTACTGGTACGACCCCTGGTATCCCTGGCGACGCTATCCCTACGGGTGGTGAGGAGCAGAACGGATGAGACTCTTGCACGTATTGCCGCTCGCGGCGGCGTTGCTGGCCGGTTGCGCGGCCGGGCCGCAGTTCGACACCGTCGGCACGGACCCGGCCCTGACACCCGCCACGGTGGTGCCGGACATGGATGCGAAGCGGGGCGCCGCGGTGATCTGGGGTGGAGTCATCGTCGCCACCACCAACCTCCGCAACGGCACCCGCCTGGAGCTGCTGGGCTATCCGCTGAACCGGAGTCAGCGCCCCGACATCGCCGCGCCCGCCCAGGGACGGTTCCTGGTCTACTGGCCCGAGTACCTGGAGAGCGTCGATTTCGCGGCGGGACGGCAGTTGAGCGTCCGCGGCCGGCTCGACGGGCTGGAGTCGGGGCAGGTGGGCCAGAGCCGCTATCTCTATCCGGTGGTCGCCGCGGAGCGCCTCTGGCTCTGGCCGCGGCCCGGTGAACGCTCCACCGACCCCACGTTCCACTTCGGGTTCGGGGTATTCCTGCACAACTGAGCCGGGCGCTCGAAGCGTCGTCCCGTCACCGCCAGCTGCATCGGGGTGGCGGCATCGTCCACCAGCGCCAGCCAGCCGCCGCTGCCCGCCAGCTGTTCCGCCACGCGGTCCACGGTCTGGCGGCGGAACTTGCCGTCCGGCACCGTCTCCCGGTCGAAGAAACGGGAAACGAACCCGCCGCTCATGCCGGCCTCACCACCAGTAGCGGTCCCACAGCTCCGGGTTGGCCCAGTAGCGGCTGTTGAGCCAGTCCGGCGTCACCTTGTAGGTGGCGATGTCGAAGCCGTACAGGTGCACCATCCCGTCCCCGCGCCGGTACTCGCCCACCTGCACCAGGCCGTAGGCCAGCAGGTCGGCCATCTCCCAGTGGCTGCGGTGTCCCGGGCGGTCCCCGCCCACGGGCACCGCCACCAGCAGGCGCCGGGCGTGCACATCGCGCAGGGCTGCGATCACCTCCCCGGCGCGGATGGGGTCGAGGTGCTCCAGGCAGCCGGAGACGAAGGCCAGGTCGTAGCGCCCGTGGTCGGCCAGGCTCCCGGGCAGCCCCTCCAGCGGCAGGTGCAGGACACGGCAGCCCGGATGGTCGGCGAGATAGTCGGCGAACAGCCCCTCGGCCCGCTCGCCCGCCAGGAGCAGGCTGTCGGGCCGGAAGGACCGGATCAGCGACACGAGTCGCTCGTTGCCCTTCATGCCTGCTCCCAGCGGAACAGCCAGGCGCCGAGCGCCAGGAAGGCGATGCTCATGGCGCCGAGCACCGCCAGGTCCGGGGCCACCTCCGCCAGGCCCGCGCCGTCGATCATGATGGCGCGGGCGGCATTGATGAAGTGGGTCAGGGGCAGGGCCAGCGCCAGCTGCTGCAGCCACGGGTGCAGCCCCTCCAGGGAGAACCAGACCCCGGAGAGGAACATCATCGGCCAGCCGATGAAGCTCACCAGGCCGTCGGCCACCTCCTCGTTGCTGATGCGCGCGGCGATGACCAGTCCCAGTCCGAGCAGGCTGGTGGCGCCCAGCAGGAAGACCACCGCCAGGTCGAGATAGTGGCCGTTCATGGTGAAGCCGATGAACAGGTCGGTGCCGGCGTAGACCAGCGTGGCCACCGTCAACAGCAGCCACAGCCGCGAGGCGAGCTGGGCGGCGAGGAACTCCACCGCGTTCAGGGGGGTCGCCTTGAGCCGCTTGAGCACGCCGTTCTTGCGGTAGCGGACGATGACGTAGCCCACCCCGTAGAGGGCGCCGAACATCATGTTCATCGCCAGGATGCCGGGGATGACCCAGTCCACGTAGCGCACCGCCCGGCCGCTGACCGTCTGCTTGCGGTAGTCGCCGCCGCCGCTGCCCCGCAGGATGCGCTCCAGCAGGTAGCCCTTGGGGGAGCTGTCGTTGATCCAGTAGCTGCGGGTGGCCGGGTCCACCAGCATGTCCAGCTGGTGGCGCTCCACCTTGGTCACCGCGCCCGCCAGCGCCGGCATGGGGATGAAGTCGATGTAGCGGGTGGCGTAGAAGGCGGGGGCCCCGGCTGCCGGCACGGCGCCGATGACCCCCACCTTGTACTCGGCCGGCGGCTCGCCGGAGAAGGCGAAGGCAAAGCCGGCCACCACCAGCACCGGGAACAGGAAGCTCCAGCCCAGTGCGGTGCGGTCGCGCATGAACTCCTTGTTGCGGGCCGAGAGCACGGCGCGGAAGCGGCGCAGGGCGAGTTCGATGGACATGGCGGCGGTCGATATCCGTGGGGTGTGGGTGGCTCAGGCGCGCAGCTCGCGGCCGGTGAGCTCCAGGAACAGGTCCTCCAGGGTGCGGTCGCGGATGCGCAGCCGCTCCAGCGCCGCGCCCGCCTCGAGCAGGCCGCGGACCGTGCCGCTCACGTCGGCGGTGGCGATCTCGACCACCCCGTTGCGGACCAGCCTCGCCTCCGGCAGCACGGCTCCGGCCGGGCCCAGGTCCGCCTCCGGCAGCTGCAGAATGACATCGTTGAAGTGGGTGGCCAGCAGCTGCCGGGGCGTGCCCTGGGCGATGATCCGCCCGTGATCCATGATGGCGATCTCGTCGCAGAGGATATAGGCCTCCTCCATGTAGTGGGTGGTGAGCAGGATGGTCTTGCCCCGCGCCCGGATGGCCTCCATCAGGTCCCACAGGTTGCGCCGGGCCTGGGGATCGAGCCCGGTGGTGGGTTCGTCCAGGAAGACCACCTCGGGGTCGTTGACCAGGGCGATGGCCAGCAGCAGGCGCTGGCGCTGTCCGCCGGAGAGCCGGCGGGCGTCGCGGTCGAGAAACTCGCCCAGCCGGCAGGTCGCCACCAGCTCCTCCAGCGGCAGGGTGCGCGGGTAGAGACTGGCGAACAGCTGCAGGGTCTCGCGCACGGTGATGAATTCCTGCAGGGCGGTGGACTGGAACATGATGCCGGCTTCCTCGCGGAAGCGCCGCCCGAGGGGCTCGCCCTTGTAGTGGATGCTGCCCGAGTCGGGCCGGTTGATGCCCTCGAGCATCTCCACGGTGGTGGTCTTGCCGGCGCCGTTGGGACCGAGCAGGCCGAAGCAGCTGCCGCGGCGCAGGTCGAAGCTCACTCCGTCCACGGCCTTGACGCCGCGGTAGTGCCGTACCAGATTTCTGACTTCGATCAGGGCGTCCATGGAGCCGGTGGTCAAGAATCGGAGGGAAACGATGATAACCGATCATCCGCCGCGCGGCTTTGACGGCGGCGGAAGCAGCTACCAGAATCAAGACGTGCCCATCTCCTGCCGGGGCAGCGGAGCCGGACTTTCAGCGCAATCCGATGATTCAACGCCAAGGCGCCAAGGCGCACAGAACAAGAAGGAGAGGGCAGCCGGGGCCAGGCCGCGCGGTGTGGTCGCGGTGTCGTTGCGCGCCGGCGCCCGGGCGGCGTGCGCCCCGGGTGGGACAGTCGTCTCCCGGGTTCGACGGGGCGCGGGAATGAACCGCCTCGTCCGGCTCTTCGGCACCTCCATCGGCCGCAAACTGATGACCGCACTGAGCGGGCTGCTGCTGGTGGCCTTCCTGGCCGGCCACGCCCTCGGCAACCTCACCCTGTTCCAGGGGCGGGACGCGCTCAACGCCTACGCCCACTGGCTGCAGGGCCACCCGCTGCTGTGGCTGTTCCGCATCGGGCTGCTGCTGCTGTTCACCGTCCACGTGACCATCGCCGTGCGGCTGGCGCTGGAGAACCGGGAGGCCCGGCCCGCGGGCTACCGGCGCCGCCAGCTCCGCGAGGCCGGCTACGCCTCCCGGACCATGATCCTGAGCGGAGGGCTGGTGCTCGCCTTCCTCGCCTTTCACCTGCTGCACCTCACCCTGGGCGTGGTGGAGCCGGAGGCCTTCCGGGCCGTTGATCCCAGCGGGCGCGCCGATGTCTACGGCCGCGTCATCCACGCCTTCGGCCAGCCCTGGCTGGTGCTTCTCTACCTGGCGGGCCTCGCCCTGCTCGGACTGCACCTGCGCCATGCCATCGGCAGCCTGTTCCAGACCCTGGGCTTCAACCACGAGAGCTATGAAACGCTGCTGTGCCTGTTCTCGGGACTGCTGGCGCTGATCATCGTGGCGGCCTTCGCCACCATCCCCCTGGCCGTGGCGGCCGGGTGGGTGGGTGGCGCGCCGGGAGGCGCCGGATGAGCGCGGGGCGCGGCACACTGGACGCCCGGGTACCATCCGGTCCCCTGGTGGAGAAGTGGGACCGCCACCGCGACGTGCTGCGCCTGGTGAGTCCGGCCAACAAGCGCCGTTACCGGGTCGTGGTGGTGGGCAGCGGGCTGGCGGGCGCCTCGGCCGCGGCCAGCCTGGGCGAGCTGGGCTACCAGGTGGAGTGCCTGTTCTTCCACGACACCCCGCGCCGCGCCCACTCCGTGGCCGCCCAGGGCGGCATCAACGCCGCCAAGGACTACCAGAACGACGGCGACAGTGTCTGGCGGCTGTTCCACGACACCATCAAGGGCGGCGACTTCCGCGCCCGCGAGGCGAACGTCTACCGCCTGGCCCAGCTCAGCAACAACATCATCGACCAGTGCGTGGCCCAGGGCGTGCCCTTCTCGCGGGAGTACGGCGGCCTGCTGGACAACCGCTCCTTCGGCGGGGCGCAGGTCTCGCGCACCTTCTACTGCCGCGGCCAGACCGGCCAGCAGCTGCTGCTGGGCGCCTACGGGGCGTTGATGCGCCAGGTGCAGGCGGGCACCGTGCGGCTCCATTCCCGCACCGAGATGCTCGACCTGGTGGTGGAGGAGGGGCGCGCGGTGGGGGTCATCAGCCGCAACCTGGTCAGCGGGGCGGTGCGCCGCCACGCCGCCCATGCCGTGGTGCTCGCCACCGGCGGCTACAGCAACCTCTACTACCTCTCCACCAACGCGCTGGCCTCCAACGTCACCGCCACCTTCCGGGCCTGGCGCCGGGGGGCGTTCTTCGCCAACCCCTGCTTCACCCAGATTCACCCCACCTGCATCCCGGCCGGCCACGCCAACCAGCGCAAGCTCACCCTGATGTCCGAGTCGCTGCGCAACGACGGCCGCATCTGGGTGCCGCAGGCGGGCGGCGACACCCGTCCGCCGGGCCGCATTCCCGAGGCCGAGCGGGACTACTACCTGGAACGCCGCTACCCGGCCTTCGGCAATCTCACCCCGCGCGACATCGCCTCCCGGGCCGCCAAGCAGGTGTGCGACGAGGGACGCGGCGTCGGCCGCACCGGCCGCGGCGTCTACCTGGATTTCGCCGAGGCCATCGGACGCCTGGGGCGCGACAGGATCGCCAGCCGCTACGGCAACCTCTTCACCATGTACCGGCAGATCACCGGCGAGGATCCCTGGTCGGTGCCCATGCGCATCTACCCGGCCGCCCACTACACCATGGGCGGGCTGTGGGTGGACTACGACCTGATGAGCACGGTCCCGGGCCTGTTCGTCATCGGCGAGGCCAATTTCTCCGACCACGGCGCCAACCGGCTCGGGGCGAGCGCCCTGATGCAGGGGCTGGCAGACGGTTATTTCATCGTGCCCAGGACCCTGGGCCACTACCTGGCGGCCGTCTCCCGCGATCCGCCCCGCGACGACGGGGACGCCTTCGCCGCGGCCGAGGAGCGGGCGCAGGGCCGCATCCAGCGCCTGGTGAAGACCTGCGGTAGGCGGTCGGTGGAATCCTTCCACCGGGAACTGGGCGAAATCATGTGGGAGCACTGCGGCATGTCCCGCAGCGCCGCCGGCCTGCGCGAGGCCCTGGAGCGCATCCCGCCGCTGCGGGAGCAGTTCTGGGAGACGGTGGGGGTCTGCGGCAGCAGCCTCGAGTTCAACACATCCCTGGAGAAGGCCGGCCGGGTGGCGGACTTCCTGGAGTTCGCCGAGCTGGTCTGCCGCGACGCCCTGGCCCGGGAGGAGTCCTGCGGCGGCCACTTCCGCGAGGAGCACCAGACCGCCGAGGGTGAGGCCATGCGCGACGACAGCCGTTTCCGGCACGTGGCAGCCTGGGAGTGGGCGGGTACGGACAGGGAGCCGGTCCGGCACACGGAGCCGCTGGAGTTCGAGGCGGTCAAGCCATCGGAAAGATCATATAAATGAAGGTATTGGGTATTAGGTTTTATGTATTACTCAAGCATGTTGGCTGTGGCATCACGCGACGGCAGGGCGTTTCTGGATAAGGGATAAGGGATAAGGGATAAGGGATAAGGGATAAAGGATAAAGGATAAAGGATAAAGGATAAAGGTATTCGTTGCCGTACAGGCGGTTACACTGTTTATTAACCATTAACCATTAACCAACGCCCAATGAACGTCATCCTCCACATCTGGCGCCAGGCGGGGCCCGCCACGCCGGGGCGGTTCGAGACCTACCCGGTGGCGGACCTGAGTCCGGACATGTCCTTCCTGGAGATGCTGGACGTGCTCAACGAGACGCTCGTGGCGCGGGGGGAGGAGCCCATCGCCTTCGACTCCGACTGCCGCGAAGGGATCTGCGGGGCCTGCTCGCTGGTCATCGACGGGATTCCCCACGGACCGGTCCCGGAGACCACCACCTGCCAGCTCTACCTGCGCCACTTCCCGGACGGGGCCGAGATCACCGTGGAGCCGTTCCGGGCACGGGCGTTTCCGGTCATCCGCGACCTGGTGGTGGACCGCGGCGCGCTGGACCGGGTGCTGCAGACGGGCGGCTACGCATCGGTGAACACGGGTTCCGCCCCCGACGCCAACACCCACCTGGTGGCGAAGGAGGACGCGGAGACGGCGCTGGACGCGGCCGCCTGCCTTGGCTGCGGCGCCTGCGTGGCCGCCTGTCCCAACGCCTCGGCGATGCTGTTCGTGGCCGCCAAGATCACCCACTTCAGCCTCCTGCCCCAGGGGCAGCCCGAGCGCATCCATCGGGCCATCGCCCTGGTGGAGGCCATGGACCGGGAGGGATTCGGCGCCTGCAGCAACCACTACGAGTGCGGCGCCGCCTGCCCCGAGGGCATCCCGGTGCGCTTCATCGCCCGCCTCAACCGCGACTACCTCCGCGCCGCGCTCACCTCGCGGGAGTTCACCGAGGCGCCGGGGACGCGGGCCCACGTGGAGTGACTGCAAGGATCGGAATAGACAGGATTTTCAGGATGAAAGGACAGGACCTGTTATCCGCAGATTACGCCGATCGCGCAGATTGTCCCTGCCCGCGGACAGGCCCATGCCAATTGCTGTCACTGCGGAGCGAAGAGGCGTGCGAGGAACGGCGCCACTGAGTCGCATTGCCGGGAACCCGGTCCTGCTTTCAAGTCAGGCTCTCCCAATCCGCACGAGAATCGTCTTCATCTGCCGCGCAATCTGCGGATAGATTCCGGTTTTTTTCATCCTGCCCGTCTGGGATCGCTTTCCAGACACTTGTCGGAGGCTGGTGCGGACATGGATGCGTTCATATTGTTCGTTGGCCTGATGGCGCCGCTCGCCTTCAGTCCGGGACCGGCCAATCTCGCGCTGGCGGGTTCCGCCTCGCTATTCGGGCTCCGGGGCGCCCTGCGGTTCTACGGGGGAATCCTCAGTTCGGCGCTGCTGATCGTAGGCTTTTCCGGGTACGGGTTGTATGAAATGCTACTCCGGCACGAGCTTTTGCATCGTTCGATCCGCCTGGCCGGACTCGCCTATATCTTCTACCTCGCGTTCAGGCTCTACCGAGCTACGGTCGAGCGTATGGAGAGACCGGAGCAGTGCCCGGGATTCACGGCAGGCTTCCTGCTCAACATGCTGAACGTGAAATTCTATCTGATGGTTGCGGCGGTTCTCGCCCAATTCCCGGACAGGACCGGGCATGGCTTTCCCCTCTTCATGGCCTGGTTCATGGCGATCAACATCACGGCGAACATCGGCTGGCTGGCGCTGGGGCGCGTAGCGGGTCGGGTTCTCGCATCCCGGCGGTCGATGAGGGTCCAGGGAATGCTGTTCTCGGCTACCCTGGCCGGAACCGGCCTCTATCTGCTGGCGGCGGAGCTGTCATCGGCGCTGGGCGCCGGGTGAGTCCCGACGGGCGGGGGCTTGCGCCGTACCGGATAAATCCCGTCAATCCTGTGAATCCTGTCTATTGGATTATTGGGTTTGACTCACTCCCCCAGCCGCGCGTGCATGCCGGCGTAGACGCCGCCGGCGGCGAGCAATCCGGCGTGGGTGCCCCGTTCAATCACCCGGCCGCGGTCGAGGACGAGGATCTCGTCCATCCGCTCCAGGCCCACCAGGCGGTGGGTGATGAGGAGCACGCTGCGGCCCTCCATGAGACGGTAGAGGGCTTCCATGAGGGCCTGCTCGGTGGGGGCGTCCAGACCCTCGGTGGGCTCGTCCAGGAGCAGGACGGGGGCGTCCTTGAGCAGCGCCCGGGCAATGGCCACGCGCCGCGCCTGGCCGCCGGAGAGGGTCAGCCCCGCCTCGCCCACCCAGGTGTCGAGTCCCTCGGCCCGGGTGCGGGCGAACTCCAGCAGCTGGGCCGTCTCCAGGGCCGCCTCCATGGCGCCGTCGGAGGCCGCCGGGGCGGCCACCCGCAGGTTCTCCCGCAGGGTGGTGGTGAACAGGTGGGTGCCCTGGGAGACCACGGCGAAATGGCGGCGCAGCGCCTCGCCGGGGTAGGCGCGCAGGTCGTGGCCGCCGAACCGGATGCTGCCCGCCTGGTAGTCCCAGAAGCGCAGCAGGAGGTTGACCAGGGTGCTCTTGCCCGAGCCGGTGGCGCCTACCACCGCCACCCGCCGGCCCGGGGGCAGGTCCAGGTCGAGGCCGCTGAGGGCCGGCGGAGAATCGGACCCGTAGCGCATCTCCACGCCCGCCAGCTCCAGGCCGTGGTGGGCCGGGATCGGCGCCGGCCCCCCCGGCTCCGCCACCTGGGGCCGGGCGTCGACGATCTCGAAGATGCGCCGGGCGGCGGCCAGCGTCTGGCCCAGCATCTGGAACGCCTGGGGCAGGGGCATGACCGCCTCGAAGCTGGCCAGGGCGAACAGCACCAGCATGGCGAGCTCGGGCGGCTGCAGCGTCCCGCTCCCCACCAGGGGGACGGCGATGAGGGCCACCAGCCACATGGCCAGGTTGGCGCACAGACCCAGCGCCGCCTGGGAGAGCCCGGACAGGCGGCTCATGCGCGCCTGGGCCGCGGTCAGCTCCCGGCTCAGCCCGTCCAGGCGCTCCGCCTGGGCGCCGGCGGCGCCGAACACGGTCAGCTCCGCCAGCCCCTGCAGTCCGTCCACCGCCGCGGCGCGCAGCTCGGCTCCGGTCCGCACCTGGGTCTCCCCGGGCTCGCGGCCCAGCCGGGTCACCAGCCACGGGACCGCCACCCCCGCCGCCAGCAGCAGCGCCAGGTTGGCCAGGGCCAGCCGCGGTTCGTAGCGCCACAGGAAGATGCCCGCCGCCGCCAGCCCCAGGGCGCCCACCGCCACCGGCACCAGGATGCGCAGGTAGAGGTTGTCGAGGGTGTCGATGTCGGCGCGGATGCGGCTCAGCAGGTCCCCGCTGCGGAATGACTGCAGCCGTGCCGGGGCCAGGGGCTCCAGGTGCTCGTAGAACCACACCCGCAGCCGGGCCAGGACCCGGAAGGTGGCCTCGTGGGTCACCAGCCGCTCGGCGTAGCGCCCCACGGTGCGGACGATGGCGAAGGCGCGGATGGTGGCGGCGGGGGAGAAGTAGTTCATGCTCGCGCCCGCCAGTCCGGCCAGGGCCATGGCGGCGATGAACCAGCCCGAGAGGGTCATCAGGCCGACGTTGGCCAGCAGGGTGACGAAGGAGACGAGCACCCCGAGGAGCATCCATTTCCAGTAGGGGCCGATCAGGCGGCCCAGGCGCAGCACCGTTTTCATGCCGTCCCCCCGTAGGCGGTCACCATGCGCCGGTAGAGGCCGCCAGCGGCCATGAGCTCCCGGTGGGCGCCGCTCTCCACCACCCGGCCGCCGTCCAGGACCACGATGCGGTCGGCGCCGCGCACGGTGGCCAGGCGGTGGGCCACCACCAGCAGGGTGCGGCCCACCGCCAGCCGCTCGATGGCCGCCTGCACCAGCGCCTCGCTGTCCGGGTCGAGGCTCGCGGTGGGCTCGTCCAGCACCACCAGCGGGGCATCCTTGAGAAAGGCCCGCGCCAGCGCTAGGCGCTGGATCTGGCCACCGGACAGTCCCTGCCCCCCCTCGCCCACGGGGGTCGCGTAGCCCTGGGGCAGCCGGTCGATGAACTCCCCGGCCCGCGCCAGGCGGGCGGCCTCCCGCACGGCCGCCGGATCGGCGTCCGGCCGGCCCAGGCGGATGTTGTCGAGCAGCGTGCCGTGGAAGACCCGCGGCCGTTGGGGCACGAACGCCACCTCCCGCAGCCAGGCCTCCCGTTCCAGCCCGGCCAGGTCGACGCCGTTGACGAGAATCCGCCCCGCGTCCGGGCGCAGGAAGCCGAGCAGCAGGTTCACCACCGTGCTCTTGCCGGCCCCGCTCGGGCCCACCAGGGCCACCCGCTCGCCGGGGGCCAGGTCCAGATCCACCGCCTCCAGCGCGGTCCGGCCGCCGGGGTAGGCGAACCCCACGCCCTCGTAGCGCACCCCCAGTGGGCGTTCCGGGGGCAGCGCCAGGGGCGCCCCGGGCGCCGGCGGGAGCGGGGTCTCCAGCACCTCCACCAGCCGTTCGGCCGCCGCGATGGCTTCCATGCGCGCATGGTAGTGGGTGCCGAGGGTGCGCAGCGGGAGGTAGAACTCCGGCGCCAGCAGCAGCACGAAGAAGCCGTGGAGGAATGCCATCTCCCCCCACAGCAGGCGGAAGCCGATGAGCACCGCCACCACGGCGATGCTCACCGTGGAGAAGAACTCCAGCACCAGGGCGGAGAGGAAGGCGACCCGCAGCACGCTCATGGTGCTGCGGCGGTGGGCCTCGGAGACCGCGGCGATGACCTCCGCCTCGCGGCGGCTGGCGTTGAACAGCTTGAGGGTGGTGAGGCCCTGGATGACATCGAGGAAGTGGGCGCTCATGCGCGCCAGCTGCCGCCACTGGCGCTGGTTGAGCCGCTCGGCGCCCTTGCCGATCAGGATCATGAACAGGGGGATGAGCGGCGCGGTGCCCAGCATCACCAGGCCCGAGATCCAGTCCAGCGGAAAGACGAAGGCGAGGATGGCCAGCGGCACCAGGGCGGTGAGGGCCATGTGGGGCAGGAAGCGGGCGTAGTAGGCCTCCAGCTTCTCCACCCCGTCGGCCACCAGGTTGGTGAGCTCGCCGCTGCGCTCGCCGGAGAGATAGGCGGGGCCGAGGGCCTGCAGGTGGCGATAGAGCCGATCCCGCAGGGCCACCTTCACCCGGGCCGCGGCGGTGAAGGAGACCTGCTCGGCACTCCAGGCGATGGCCGCCCGCAGCAGGAAGATCGCCGGCAGGGCCAGCAGCAAGGGCCAGAGCGTCTCCAGCGGCGCCCTGTCCACCACCACTCCGTTCACCACCCGCGCCAGCAGGTGGGCCTGCCAGATGAGGAGCAGCCCGCCGACGAGGCCGAGTCCCACGGCCAGGTTCAGGGCCGTGCCGGCGAGGTGGCGCTGGCCTGCCAGCCAGCGGCCCGGGGTGGGTTCCTGTTCCTTGTCGGAAGACGCCATGGGAGTCCCGGTATGATCGATGCCTGAAGTCGCCGGGCGGAGGCTGGTCGACTGGCTGCCCGGCGCCCAACTATACCAAGGGAAGTGCAGGTCGCGTCCTGACAAATCTCAAACACGGGAGTCCACATGGAACTGCTGACGAATGGTGGCGAGGCGCTGCGTCCCCTGGCGGGCGTGCGGGTGATCAATCTCGCGGTGAACGTGCCCGGCCCGGTGGCGGCCCGGCGCCTGCAGGCGCTCGGGGCGGAGGTGATCAAGGTGGAGCCGCCGGCGGGGGATCCCCTGGAGAGCTACAGCCGCGCCTGGTACGAGGCGCTGCGGAGCGGACAGGCGCTGCTGACCCTGGACCTGAAGGCCGAGGGCGGGTGGCTGCAGCTGGAGGAGCTGCTGACGGAGGCGGACCTGCTCATCACCGCCAGCCGTCCGGCGGCGCTGGCGCGCCTGCAGCTGACCCCGGGCGCCGTGGCCGCGCGTTTTCCGCGGCTGTGCTGGGTGGCGGTCATCGGCTACGCCGGATCCCGTGCCGACGAGGCGGGACACGATCTCACCTACCAGGCCGTCGAAGGCCTGCTCACACCGCCGCACCTGCCGCGCACCCTGCTGGCGGACCTGGCGGGTGCCGCCACCGCGGTGACCGCGGCGCTGGCCCTGCTGCTGGGCCGGACGAACACCGGCGCGGGCGGGTACGCGGAGGTGCCGCTGTCCGAGGCGGTGGCCGGGTTCGGCGATCCCTTCCGCTTCGGGCTCACCGCGGCCGGCGGGCTGCTGGCGGGCGCGCTGCCTGAATACGGCCTCTATGCCGCGCGCACCGGCTGGGTGGCGGTGGCGGCGCTGGAGCCCCATTTCCGGGCCCGCCTGCAGGCACAGCTGGGGCTGGCGGAGCTGACCCGGGAGGGGCTGGAGCAGGCGTTCAGGGCCCGTGACGCCGAGTCCTGGCAGGCCTGGGCGGTGGAGCGGGATCTGCCCTTGGTCGGGTTTCGGGAATAGACGGAGTGGAAAGATGAATAGACAGGATTTACAGGATTAACATGATGTTGTGCGCGAGACTTTATGTGGCAGGCCATAAGGTCTGGGTGGCCGGATGGACCCCCGTCCCGGCATCGGAATGGGCGAGGACCGGCTTCGAATATCTTTGGGTAAAGCCTGAGTTCTTCGAAAGAACGTGAAATTTAAAACCTGACACTCTCGGAAATCCAGTTAATCCTGTAAATCCTGTCTGACAAACAAAAAAGGTTCATCGCGCATTTC